>Ga0209186_1000996_pt1 | contig 21597 bp, 25 predicted proteins | sample SidtaG_FD_187426 | JGI IMG/M metagenome (GOLD analysis project Ga0209186, IMG submission 187426) | Marine algal microbial communities from Sidmouth, United Kingdom - Sidmouth_Male2 metaG (SPAdes) (version 2) | ecosystem: Host-associated > Algae > Red algae > Unclassified | place: Sidmouth...
ACACGCCGCTGACATCGTGGACTATCTGTCGACAGCATTGACCAGATTGTAGCCCTCTCTCTGGCAAGTATATATCACATCGGGGGGTGATCCGGTAGTCCAGGGTGCTTTGAATAGCCGGCTGCTGTGCGGGCGCCACGTCGCAAGAATTTAAGAAGATAGGCCGTGCATAGACCGACATTGTTGGGAGTGCTCTTACCACAGCGGCACCATACCGAGTGCGGTCTCTGCCGGCTGACGAGCAGATGCGATGGAATGCCTGCCATCGGCCACAGCCGGTTCAGCTGTGGTGGTCTTTTCCTTTTGCGAAAGGGGACCCTTGCCTAAGACGGTGACTGGTGGGGTGTGGCGGTGTTCCAACACAGCGCGCGACGCGGTAGGCGTGTTGATTGCCCGGTGTTGCAGAAGGAAAGTGAATGGGCTGGCAAGTTGCCACTGATAGGGCGCATCTGTGCTGGCACGTTTTCCGGACGCAAGTCGATCAACAACCTCTTGCATGCTGTGATGTGTCGCAGCTCAGGCTTTGTGTCGGTGCCGGCATTTGCACAGCAGCTCGGCTCGGGCAGCGTCTGCGTTGGTGTTCGCCCTCCGAGGCCGCTCTTCTCCATACACTGTACAGTCTTCCTCCTCTGCTGCGCACCCTTGGTGGCAAGCGTATTCCGCCTAGATGGCATCCAAATTGCGTATGTGGGCGTCATTCGCAGACAGGAATCGACGTTGACCGTACCGTGGAGTCGGGTTGTGCAACTGGCAAGAAAACTGGAAGGATAAAGTCGCAAAACTGGCTCCTGGAGCCCGTATGAGCATATCTGGTTGAGTCAGTTGCCCAACCCTACCGTGGAGGCCCAAGACAGGAAGTCACAGATATGGAGGAAGACTGTAGCGGCTCCGCCCGACCACACCTCTGCTGGGTGCCACTTCGAGTCAATTCGCAAACCTTCTCGACATGGTACAGTCATTGCGCACTAATATTGCAGTCTCCCCAATTTTGGCCGATCCCGACGAGAACAATTGTGATGAACAGATGCACGGCAGCCATCCATTGGGCCGGATACGAGCTCTCGGCCAATCAGCACTTCTGCGGACTGCAGGTTGTTCTCGCTGCGATCGGCCAGAATTGAGAAGACCGCAATATGTGTCCCGCTTGTAGGGTTGGGCCCATACACCATGCACACACGTGGTTTCGACTTTGATTTCGGGCCCCAAGAGCGCAAGGGGGCTACTGTTTTAACCGGTGAAATATTTCGAAAATGGATAGTGGAGCTCTGGAGGTGCTGTGAGGAGGGGAGCGGGGCAATTCTTTGGTTTCTTCTTTTCACGGCATCCGTACTCCAGGGCACATGCAAAAGGCAATATCGGACAACGTTGACAGCTGTGATGCTGCACTGTGAACACCAGCAAGCCTTGTTCCTGTGCGGCAGAAGAGGCACGCAAAAAGATGGAAAAAGATTTCAATCTCTTTTTAGTGATAGTTCTTGCTTCGGAAATGTTTACTACGAGTCACTAGAGATGGCTAGTCACCCAGGTAGAATCGGGTCCATATCTTTGGGGGGCTACATTATAGTGTTTCTATTTGAACTGATATTAGTAAGTCTATTAAACGACTTAGTTACTTTCAATGACATCGATGGACCCATGAAAATCTGGGCGAGTGGCAGTTTATCCGGGAAGGACATTTGGGTAATAGTTGGTGAGTGGGGCACTGGAATCGAGACTCTAACACGGGACCGTATTGCACTCGCGCGGGCGACGGAGGTGACAGCTGCGTTGGGAGTCTGGAAACCCACGCGTAAGGCACAGTTGTGCTGGTGGCACGGGGAGACTGGGGAACTGCCCCCTTCCGCCGTGCACTTCTGTCTCCCGCTTGTGCGGTGCCGTCGCGCATTTTATCTTCGTTTTTCCCTTTTTGTCTCGTGTCTCTTCCTCCATTTTCCTTTGTATTTTCCTCTGTTTTCTGGCGTTAGGTTCTTTTAATGCTCGGTTTTCATTTCCCTCATCATTTTTCTTTTTTTCTTGTGGAGGTACGCGCCAACATAGCCGACCGCGCACCTTCCTCGAAGGCCCCCAATAAAAATATTTATGCACTACGTACGGTGTTTGAAGTACCCTCACAACCGCCACCGCTTCCAGCAGTGTCAGACGGTCGCGCGTATGCATGCCGATCTCTGAGTTGTGTAGCAGTCCTACAACCATGGTGACACTTTGGGGCCATTTTTTATCTGTGGCGCCCCAGAAGTGTTTGCAATACCTCGCCTGGAGGTAGTGACCGAGCACAATGTTTCTTCAAGTCAGTGTTCGGAGGTGATGCACATCAGATTCACTAGTCGCTTTACGCTAACAAAAACAGCTCCTTGAGAGGAGAATTACAGCAGGGGACGAGTCTATGAAAATGATGCGCCCGGCCCCTTACAAGTGAAACCGAGGCAAAGAGCCTTACGTGTCCCTTTGGCTGTGGGACTGCTGCGCCGGAGTAAAAGCCCCATGCTCTCGTGCGTGGGGCCTGTCGAAGTCTCCACAGCAGCAGCCATAGTGAGGAAATCCAGCCACGGAGGGCCTTTTGATCTACTGTTCCCCGCATCAGTGCAATCATACCAAGTCCATCTTTTGCAATACATTTTTCAAAGGTAGTCCCCCCACATGACAGCATAGACAATAGTATCAGTTTGGATGATTACTAATGACATGACTAAGCAAGAGCAAGCTGAACAGAAGTGTCGTCCGAGCGCGGAGCAGCAACAGAATCGTGCGGCCGCTCTTTGGGCCGCACGTAGGTCAAAGAGTACGCCTAGGCACGGAGGATGTAGAAAAGTACTGCTACAAGTGATTCTGAGCGTGAAAGGGCACCGGCTTCACTTTCTGTTCAAAGCACACAAAAGATCCAGCACGCTTCCTCGAAACAAAAACGAGAATCTGATGACAACTCTATAGATTTTCAAATGGCACGCGATAGAAAGAGCTGGGAGGGGGTTCAGCCGGATGCAGCCGTCGAAAACACGAAATGATTTCAGGGCCCGCACACGGCCGATGTATGCATGCCACGGTCGGCGATTCGCAGCCTATCAATCTCCTCGGACGAGGTGATTCATGGGCTTTGATGGCTTGGCGAGGTGATTAATAGGCTGTGGTCGCTTCCCGGGAATGAGCGGCAGCCATTATCTGCCCACCATCTCCTCTTTCGGAGGAGATGATTGGCCCAGAATTTGCGAAGGTATCTGTTCTCGCGTGTGTGCATGGTAAAGGGGCCCAGGGTTGTGCATCACGGTTTTTGGTGGCGGGGGGCGATGCATGCCTAATCACACTCTTCTGCACGCCCCCAAGATTGGCACGCCCCTCTTCACGCCCTTATTGTAGCCCCCGTTCTTTTTGCTCAAACTTGATAGGCGAATCGAAGAACCCAACATTCTTGTATTTCAGCGAGATGGAAGGCACCACAAGAATGCCAACAAACATGAGGAAACAGACACATGCAATAGGCTCTCTCGGCCTCTGCCCCACATGCGCCCCAGGTAGCTGGTGAAGTTGGCGTAAGCCACCAGTGTGTGCGCTGTAGGTGCCACGGCAAAGCGGCGACTGAAGCGGCGGTGCAGGAGGTGTACCGGTCTCCGTCGCGTGAGACGCGGCACGCGATGGACATTACCGCGTCGGCCGCATCGGCCGCAGCCGTCGATTCCACCGAGATCATCGGGCCCGCCTCCAATCCCTCTCCGCCGCGAGCCACGAGGTGCGGCGCTGGTATGCTGCGCAAGTCGCGTCAATCGATAACGATCGACGAAAACCTCAAGATGGTTGAGATGAAGGCGTCGGGAGCGTGTAGGACGTGGGAAGATAACAAAGAAGCATTTCCAAAGTCCGTCTCGGAGTCGGTCATTCGAGATGAGTGGCGTCAACGTAAGACCTTCCGTAAGAGGTCTGGGGAGGATCCGGGGACCACAAGGCGGCTCCGGCACTCTGCGTGTGCGGACATCAACCAGGAGCTGCGGCTGTGGTACAACATGTGCGCCGAGCTGGGAGCAAAATCCGTTCCCCTAACGATGGCGGTGATGCGCCGGCGAGCAGAGGAGATTGTGGTCAATCTCGGAGTTACAGGAATCTCCGTGTCCTCGAGCTTCGTGCGCCTGTGGGCGAAGCGGCACAACCTCGTGAATATATCCATCTTGAGTAGCGGCGGGTCGGCAGCGGCTGACGTGGAGTCTTCTTGGAAGCGGATGGAGGAGATCCGGCTTCAACTGGAGGCGTACTACCAGGAGCAGATCTTTAAAATGGACGAGACCGGTATTTAATTTCGGTGTCTTCCAAACCACGCCTACGTTTCTGCGGGCAGCAGACTGCGGGATCGGGGCAGCATGGCCATGAAGACCAAGCATCGCGTGACCCTGGTCCTGGAAGTCAACGCTACCGGGTCTCAAAAGATTCCAGTGGCAGACATTGGAAAGGCGGCGGTTCCCGTGATCTGTAAGTCCCCTTGAGCCCCGTGCCCTCTCCACTACTTCTCTCAAAAGTAGACATGGATGGACGGCGATGTATACCAGAACTAGATTTACAGCTTCTTGTTACCGGTCGTCCGAGCAAGAGCACGGCTGTCCTGTGTCCTCTTCGCCGACTCTTCTGGTGCACACAGAAAGCTCAAGCACCCACAAGTCTCTATTTGCCCTCTCCCATCCAATGTCACGTCCGTGCATCAACCTCTCGATGCTGGGATTGTCGCCGCACTCAAGGGAGCTACAACAGACATCTGTTAAGTTTACCTATAGGGGATTTTGAGCGGTCGCGGCTGGAACTTATCGTGGCGGCTCGGGATAATGAGCCTCCCCTAGATTCAGGTGGGCCTGGGTGCCCCGTGTCGGCCGTTGGTGGCCCTGGATCTGTCCGGACGGACGCTGCGGCCGACGGTGTTGCCACGGTGGGCAACGATGCAGTGCTATCCTGTTATGGGCCAACTGGAAGCCGGGTTGGCTCTCTAGTCAGTGGAGACAGCGCTACCCCGTGCTGCGGGAGGGCCAATGGTGGTCAAGCGCTTGCCAGTGTCGAAGCAGAAGCCACTGTTGGGCGCGTCGGCTGTGGCGAAAGCCAAGCCACTAATGGAGGAGATGGCGAGGTCCGTGCCGCTGGCGCCTCCCCACGCGGGTGGATAGGTGGCAGCGGCGTCGCGATGGGTTCAGCTACAGCCATGGCTGCCCGAGACGAGATTGGGTGCGCCAATCTCGGATGTGCCCACCATCTGACCCGGAGCACCGGCCTTGTCGGCTCGGAAACCGTGCCAATGGAGCCTTCTACGAAGGGGGGGGGGCACCTATCGTGTCAGAACTACGTGTAGGAGCGGACTGGGAGAGGCAGTTTCCTCAGAGGAAGCAGCCGGAGCCGCGGTGGCCGCACAACTATTCCCGAGATCGGCGCGAAAGACTCCGCGCTTCACCGAGAGGAACACATTTCGGGCTGGGGAAGGACCGCCAGTACTCCCATTGGCTGATTTGGCTGAATCTAGCCCCAGTATTTCATCTGGGGTTGGCCTGGTCGGTTCCGGAATTTCGGCGTCGGGGTCCGCTCACGGTTGTGTGAAGGGGGCGGCTAAATCCGGCGTCTCCACTGCTCCCTCCGACGGCACGCAATCGGGAGATCCGGTGCATGCTATGGCGAGAGCCCCAGCGGCAGACCCAGCGTCCAACTCGCAAGAGGTCAGCATCTCGTGTACAACCCGCGTGGCGGTCGAGCTCGGTGGGTACGCTGTCAGCCACGTTTTGGCCGCCCCCGCAATCTACGCGCCTGCCACTATACTTGGCCTACAGTCTGACCCAGCTCCCCCCGTGCCCAACATGTGGACCGCCGCCGCTGAGACGTCCACCATCTTTCAAACCGCTAGCAGGCATCGGTCGTGTCCCGCACGGAGGCATGCCGCCCCGACGCGACCGGTGCGTGGCGTTCGAGACGGCGCACCAACCAAGCTCCAGGAATTGTACTAGATTGTCCAAGCGGAATGAAAGGCAATGGACCTCTCAACGTTTCTGCATGTCTGGGTCAAAGCGCGAATGTTTTCCACTAAGATGGACGCGTCGGTCACGGAAAAGGACGGGTCGTATCGGCGCTCCTCACGGTCATTCGGAGAGGACGTGTTAATAAGGCTGAAGAGCATAAAAGGCTGCTCTCTAGGTGCACGGTTTTATTGTGGCGCTGGGGGGGTGGGGCGCGCGAGTGTGGTGGAGACGTGGCTCGGTTTTGAGAGCGACGCAGAGGCTATCCTAGAAACTGCCGACGACGAGCTGTGACCAACGTCTTCGGCCTGCGAGACGGACGGGGAAGCTGGCGATGATCCAGAGGGAGATGAAGAGGAGGAAGGAGTAACAGAAAAAGAATTTTATGTGAAGATGCATGCTGCGGCCGACATGCAAGCGCATGAACAAACACACTAACGCTGGAGCAGATAATATATGACAAGTCATCGAAATGTCGCAGCCCACGGAGCGAGGCAGAAGCAATGGTTGCCCACAAAGAAAGGTATCAGTCGTCCCCGAAAAGCTCAGGCAAACGCAGTCATAAATCAAGAGCTCAGGCAAAAACAGGCGTCCCTTACAAGCCCAGGCACAAGGAATCGTCGCCCTTGAACTACGGCACAAGCAGGCGTTCCCCACAAACTCAGGCGCAAGGACTCATTGTTTACGAAACCAAGGACCATGCAGTCTTCCCCCGAAATCTCAGGCGCAAGCAGTAGTCGCGGACGAACTAAGGCACAAGCAAACCTCGCCGTCCCCTCGTCAACTCAAATTGCACCTAATCGACTACGAGCGTTGCCTAATAAGAGAGCTAATCAGGCCACGAACGGAACCTCGCGGTCCTTTGTTCGTTGGTTTCGGGCTCGATCGTCCCATATTGTCTCCGTCATCTGAGGGGCTACCGTCAGCATAGTGGTGGGATAAAAACTGCGTCACCCTGCTTTACAAGCGCACTGCATTGCAGTCTGCCCAGTTCTGGCCGATCCGAACAGGAACAAGAGTGCAGTGAACAATTGTACCTTCCAGAAATTTACCAAAATGCGGTGGAGTAGACATTGCAGTGAGGCATACAGGCCGTTCTTTGATACGAGCCCTCACCATTTGGGCAACAACGAGTCAGATTGGATGAGTCTGTGCATAAGTTTGGAGCATAGCTCCGACGGCTGTCCTCTTGACCGTCCATCTAGTGCTAACATCCAAAAATTGGCGCTTGCAGAGAGAAGGGATCCAGAGCCGACGACAGGGCGTAGAAATGAAGTCGCATTGGCTGTTCCACAAGCCACGATCGAACTATTGGCTGAGAGTTGCCGCCAGTAATCTTGCAAGCCAATCACCGTGTCTTGCAGGAGTCACGCAGAGCCATTGCAACACACAATGCGAATTCCCGAGATTTTTGGGCCGCTTGCTTGGGCCTGAAGAGGGCGTGGAGAGGGTTCTGGGCCAGACCTGTGATTTCTCATGAGATCAACAAATTTCTTCAGATTTCTTGAGATCCTGATGCGCGTTTCCAGTGCGCAGAGCTGCCTTGGGAGACGCTGTAAGGAACTCAGATGATTCCTAGCCTTTCCATTGGTCCACGTACGCTATTGAATGATTGCAAACACTCTGCAACCGCCATATTTTGGAGGTCAGCAATAGTAGCATGCCATCTGCCATATCATGTTATCAAATCCCGATGAAGCTATTCTTAACGGAGACAGAAGCGCTTTCTGGGAAGCTGCGCGGAGAGCAGCATGCTCCCTTGGCCATACTGCCCGGTAATCACGCCTAATTAGCACTGGGTGCCTCGGCTCTTCTAGGTTTTCAAGAGAATTGTGGCTCCTGGTTGTGTTGCTTCTCAAGGACGGCAGCTCATAGGTTTCTTGCGTTCATGTCAGCCGAGGTGGCGATCTTTAAGATCGAGTGGCTCTGTTCCGAAGAAAAAGATAACTTCTAGAGCAGCACCATCTCTCAGTAGTCTTGAACGGCTTGTGCAGCACTTATGATTTCGAATGGCTCCCATGAATGTCAGCGACGACCGAAAGCGCGCCCGAACGACACAAGTGATGCCATGAGCGTATGAAAGATTACAAGTGCGCAAGGGCGTTGGCCATCGCCGTGCAAAACTCTTGCTATTAAACAACTAGGCAGGACCTCGACAATCAATCCCTCTAAATCCAACCAACAATTCGCAACACACTAAGCAATCAAACCAGACAACAGCAAAACCGGGCTGTCATGAACGACTGTTCCTTCTCGGGTATGGACCAGTCAATGCAACGGTTGTTATCAGAATTGCGTTTTGACGGCAGATTCAGGCTCAGAAGACCCGGTTTATCCTTTCAAGTGTAAGGGAATCTTCTGAAAGAGAAAGTCACACAGTGCATTTGTACTGCCTCTTTTTTGTAGCGCTGAGCGCCATGGCATACGAGGATTCTGGGAGCTATATCTGGCTATGGCCACTCACTTGCGTCGTTCTTGGGCGCGCTGTGTTCGTCGCGTATAGAGCAACAGTGCGATGGCATAAAAAGAGCATGAAATGCACACACAAGAAAAGAAGCCGGGGTGTACGAAATGGCGCTTCTTAGTTGTGTAGACGCACGTCAGAGACGCGGATGTCATCGTAGGCGGTTCTGCCAACGCGCTTGTTGGTTACTTCAGCGTGTTTCAAGAGCCCCACCGCATGGTGCTCCCAGGGAGCGTGTGATTCCAGACTAGGGAAGGACTCTCGAGAGATTGGTGCTCCCCAGAATACCTCTGCATCCCCAATTCCGCGGCAAAGACAATTGGAACGTGCCGTGTGTGACAAAGTCCCGGCGTTCTGGGCTCCGTTTCCTCAAATTTGGGCCCCATTGGAGCTGGCAGTGCTCGGAAAGTTGCACAATTGCATAACAGGAAGCTAAATTTTGGGTTAGCGTCGTTGACAGCTGCTCAGGACGCAGAAGTGCGCCATCAGTCTTACTGCTTTCCACAGAGCGGTTAAATCACGCTCAAATTGAAGGCTGGGGTACTCCTGTGGTCCCTGATGCAGAGCTCGGCTGAGTCAGTTGAATCGATAGAGCTGACAGCTTAGGCCCAGTCTAAACGGCATGATCCGAAGGTGTACGCACGCATGCCTGACCAATAAGAAGGCGCCCTTACATTCACGTGATTCAGATGACGGTGGGTCATCAACATTAAAAATTATTTCAGAAAGCGACCGCCTGGCCGCCATGGAGCGCTGGAGGCGACAGTTGACGTCTTTGTGGGCAGCTTCAGCAGCCGACTGCCGGCGGTCGAGGCACTCAACGACAGCGTGGCGCTCCACCGCCAGCCTTTGCACCACGGCTGCAGTGTCCTCCATCCGCTGCTTGGCTGCCTTTCGGGTCTCGTTTCCAAGGAACCACTGTTGCTCAGCAGCCGTCCACCTCCGCGACTGGCGCGGCGCCACTGGTGCCGCCTGCGCCACAGCAGGCACAGCCTCCGCGTGATTGTCGGGGGGCGCGGCGGGGGAAGAGGCGGCGACCACAGACCCTGCTGACGCGAGGCTTGCCAAGGTAGCGACGGGCGGCAGGGGCGGCGGCGGGGAGCGCGAAAGCACCGGCGGTGGCGACGGCGGCGGCGGCAGCGGCGGCAGCGGCGGCGGCGGCTGCGGCGGCGGCAGCAGGGAAAAAGGCGGGGCCGGCGGCGGGGGCGCCGGGGCGGGTGACTGAGCGCGCGACGATTCCGCTAAATAGGACAGTAATGGCGTTTCCACTGAAGGCGGCATCGCTGGCCCCGCCTCACGGGCAAGAGCCTGTACTCAGTCCGCGGCGTGATGGAGCTGTCGGGGAAGCGGTGGGAGCTGCAGCGTTTCCCGCGTAGGGGGCGGCAGTTGCGGCGGCGGCGGAGGCGGTGGAGGGCCCGCGTCTCCAGGAGGCGATGACATGCACTCATGCGCGCCGCCCAGCGACCGTGGACTCGCGCCATCTGCAGTGATTTGTTGGTGGGGGTCCGACGCCGTGACGACAGCGCGTCACACAGAGAGTGCAGACGCGTGCGCCGTGTCCGTGGACATAGTCGACGCAGAAGGCGTCGTGTCGAAAAACGACGCCCCGCCTTTGAGGAGGGCGAGTGATGGTGTGACTGTCGATTGGGAGAAGGTGGCGGGAGCAGACAGAGCTGCGAACCGACGACAGGAAGTGGTTTGCCTTGAAGGGTGGACGACTGTGTACGTGTAGCATTCGGAAAAAGGAAGACATGCGGAACGCTGTATACTCCAAAGCGCTCCGCCCAAGTGGGGCAGGACCGCGAATTCGGTGCGCGGACGCCCTTCGGGGCCCTAATCGGGCATGTCAGTGTGTGGTCAGGCGTCGCCGGCGCCTTTCGCGCGGAGCACAGCGCGCGCAATGCACAGGAAGGCGGCGGGTGGGGGGGACAGAGACGGCCAGTGGAGTGAATAGGCGCGTTAGATTGCAGGTCAGCCGCATCCTTCATGCGAGACGGAATTCGGCGGGATGACAGCAGATTGGTGATGCGATGCAAAGCTCCAGGTCAGCTGTTGGTGCACGGCTTCCGGACATGAAATCGCAGGGAAGCCATCCGCTGCCGCCCACATCGTTCATGCGGCCAGTCTGGCGTGCGGAATGGGCTGAGACAGCATGGGGAGGCGAGTCTTTGACGCGTTCGACGCAGGATGCATCGTGGGCCAAGGACTGGACCACCGTAGGTCGTTTGGGGAGAAGAAAATCCGCGGGTGGGGATGGAATGGAGCGTGCCGCCGCAGCCGCAGGCCGCGTGAGATGCGAGGTACACCTGTGGAACTGCACGCTGCCAGAGCACAGAAAAGCGCAGCCGCCGCCGTTGGCTTGTGCGGAGGTAGCAGGGCTGGTTCCTCAGGCATGTATGGCTGAGCGGTCCCGAGCCATCTCAGCGTGGGCACCTTTCCGAGGGGGGGTCAGGATGCGTCAGAACCGATAACCTATTTAATGGCGCCACACAACCCCGGAAAACATCCGCCAGTCGTCATCAACCCACGATTGTGCGCACCCAACGAAGCACCCACCAAGACCGCCCACCGCAATCCACGAAGGAGACAGCTCCTGATTCTCCGGGGCCGAATCAGAAAATGACGGTGCCGCCCGGTCATCGGACATGCCCGGGTGCCTACCGTGACTCGTCCCACCGTATTGGGCGAGGCAAGCCATGCTGGGTCTCGATCATCTGCAGGAGGCCGGCGCCTGCAGCAGTGCATGAGGTAATCATTGACTGACGCACCGTCCTTCATCTCTCGTTTGTGCAGCACAGGTAATTTCTTTCAGATTTTCTCCAGGACGCCAGTGTACATGAGATAGAATTGCATCAACGCTTCCGATATTGAGATGACCTCCTTGTGTCTTGGGGATATGGTCCATGATACTCTCAATATCCAGAAATAAACGGTCCAGTTACACAAGAGGGCGCTCTGTGAGTGGTAAATACGGTTTCTCCACGGCGCACGAGGAGGCTGTGTGGTCCAAATGTGTCCCCAGAGAGAGTTTTTAGTGTGAGATTCCCTTGGTTGCGGGATAGTAGCCGTCCGTCTGCGAACGCTTTCGGGAGACTGGAATAGGCTCAAATATGAGGAAGCGTAGAATACGGCAGAATATCAACTGTCGGATCCTTGTGGGCCCAAACTGTGAAGCGCACAGGCATAAGGGGAGTGCACGAACAGCCACCGGGCCGCAGTGTGAGAGTCGTCCATCATCCCGATTAAATGTCGAATACGTAGAGACGCGGACGAAAAGACACTGTCCGCCGCTGGTATCCAGCTCAATAATTCAACAGCGGTCATGGCCCTGAAGCGCTCGCGCGAGAGGCTATCTACGCATCCGCAATGACGATAGGTGCCGCGGTTTTTTTCCTCCGGGACGGCCACTGGGAGACGCACAAAAGCGACGGCATCCCGACAGCCATTGACCGAAATGCCTCGGCGAAAGCCTCCTCCTTCATGATGGCGTAGAAAAGCGCAAAGATCTGAGCATGTAGTCGACGGAGTCGTGTGCTACGGAGCGCCTTACTAGAGGGAATCGCTGTAGAGCTCAAAGTACTTGTTACAACAAGTCATCGCCCTCTTATCGTATTGCCTTCGACGTCTGGCGCCTGTTCTTAAACCACTGGCTCTGCAGCGTGGACGTTCGGATGAGAGTGCCGTGGCTTTGCCTGCCAAAGATTAGGTTAGGGTGGACAGCGTCTGAGTATGGCTTGGACAGAAAGCGTGTGGCAAGCGATGTGGGGCCCGGTATGGCTGGTCGGCTACGTGACACTCTGATGAACTCATAAGTCGATGAAGCCAAGAACGCCGGCTGACAATGCGTTACTGGCTGCTGGGGCGGCAGGCGTACGGCCAACTCCACACTGGGGAAGGCAGGCGCATGCAATAAGACTCAGATGCCATCTACACCTACCCCACGTACACCAGTCGGCCGGCGAGGACAATGTCGTATTGAGCTGCAGGCTGTTTATATATGTTGACATGTTGACGAAGAAATTCGTAAAGAATCGTGCTAGCCTGGTTGTAGGGACGGCGATTGGCATGTCCTCCAGGCCATGCCTCCCAACCCAGATTACCCAGTCGTGCTCGACACACAGCACGCGAAAAACACGGCTCACTGGGACGCACACAAGAACGGGAATGACGCCGACGTCGCGCACGTCGAAGCGCAATCTAAAGCGACCGTACGCCGCAAACGAGCAACCCGCGACGGCCGCGACGCTGTGGGCGCGCTCGACGACCAGCAGAAGTACGGGCCGTCTTTTTATCCCCGTGACGACGACGCGCGCGCGGCCAACTCGACGGACACCGCGAGCCGCCCTGTACTCAATCCAGTCCAGCCACAGTGTTCCGAGGTACGCCAGAGACGCAAGAAAGATCTGTCTCTGCTTCCTCCCGCGCCGCAGCGCCGCGCCATGCGCCAGATATTTACCATATGCGACTGTGAGCACGCCATTGTTTCGAAGATGAAGGCACGCCGCCAATCCCTCCAGGTCACGCTCCTCCTGGAAGCCACCGACCCGGACAGGGACATCATGTCGACGCAGCCTGGGACCATTGTTGTCAGCCGCCACTTCACCAGTGGCCACACTGGGCGCCGCACCGGTTCCATCGGCTCCGGCAGGCACTGCAGGCGTGGATATCGGCCCATGAGGACCCACAAGACCTGCGGACGTTCCATTGGCGCCGGTTGACGCATCCGGCAGCGACATCGTCCCAATGGGACCGAACGGACCTGCCGCTGCACCTTCGTCATTAGGAGCAACATTCTCGTCCGCGACGTCGCTGTCGTCGTCTGCTGCTGCCCAGTTCAAGACGTGCGCCACCTGCCCGGTGATGACCAGAAGTCTGTTCTGACCGCAGCGTCAGGCTCAGGGGACCCTGTTTGTACCAGCTAGTGTAGGGGCAGCGTCTGATAAAACGCGACACACAGTGCGTTCGCACTGCCTCTTCTTTGTAGCGCTGTGCGAAATGCCATCCAATGATTATGTGAGCCAAGTGACGCTATGGTCACTCGGTTTGACTCGTTTTGGGCGCATTGCTTACCTCTCGCATATGGCAGCAGTTTCATTGCATGAAAAAGGTATGCTATCCTCGCACACAAGAGATAGCTGCTGGGTTCTGGTTGGTGCTTCTTCGTCGTGTACGGAACCACGTTGTATGCTGGTGGTTTTTGGCGACGTCCTGAGGATTATGCATGCTCTGCAGTGCCGATCAGACGTAAGCACATAAGAACCTGTGATATCGACGGACGCTTTTGGAGCGACAGAGGATGTTGTGGGAGCTCATGGAAGTGCCAGTGCTTCCATATGCGCAACGACGACAGACACGAGGGATGAAAATTCCTGCATGGTCGAGGGTACATGGGGCCGCAGAGACAGCCGGGATACGACCAGGTGGGCTAAGGAAGGTGCCAGTACGCAGCCGGGCACACTCGGGGCGCCATTTTGGGAACCGGATTGCGTTCCCGCAAGGGAAACATGGACCCGCAAGGTACGTGGTCACATAGCGAAAGGAAGGGGTGATGGAACAGCAAGGCACCGATGGATGCAGCTAGTCGCCGTATTGCGCTCACACTGGAGGTAGCGGGAAGAGACGTCTTCAAGCTGTTCCTGGCCCTTCTGCAGACCGGTCGAAGAAGTCCGACGACCGGCCAATGCAAGGGACAAGGCAATGTCATGCAATTGGATCGGCCTCGGTTGTGCTGCAGATATTGCAGACTTCCCAATTTTGCCAGTTTTGAACAGGAACAGAAGCGATCTGAAAACTTATGGCGTCGCCAAAAGCAGCCAGGATCCATGAGAACTGTCAGTCGAGCACCTTTATTTTGCACGTTTGACCTTTATTTGGCTCATTTTTCGACATGAAGGCCTCTCATTTTGACATTAAACCGACAGCTGTCTTGCTCGGCCCTCTCAGTACGCTCTCAAACTTCTTATTTACGCCATCCCTGGACGCATTTACCTCTTTAATGCTCCCACTTGCGGTCATTGAACACGCTTCTGCGGATCGCCGCGGCAGTCTCAGCCATTCTGACCCACGAACGTGGGACTCCAGAGAAAATTGGTCTTCCGTCACACGCAGCCGTCCTCAGAAGCTCGCAAACGGCCAGAAACTGCAAGTGGCAGCAGGCCGTCCCCAAGAGTCTCACCGGCTGGGGCAAAGGCTCCTCGAATGGCGTGGCCATGTCGCGCGCGCCTGACGGAGGTGGCCTGTGCATGATTCGTCTCTGGCTTGGTGAACTGGCGCCTACCTCATCGGTCGGCCCCTGTGCCCATATCCCCTGTCCGACCCCATCTCCCTTCTGCAATTCTTCTGGTTTCGCCCCCCCCCGCACCCACAGCTTCTCGTGCGCAATCACCCTGCGGGTTATGAAGTCGGCGGAGACGCGACAGAACCCCGTCGGCATGGTGGTCTTGGACGGCAAGAGCGTGGCATGCGCTGCCCTCCACCTTCGCGACTCTAAGCGGTCGGCAAGGCGCTTCCTGGCCTACTATTGGCAGACTGGGGGCAACTTCCACTTTGAACCAGAGCGGTCGAACCGGCATGCTGATAATGTCGTCGACCACCCGACCCTCCGTGACGCCTTCCTCAAGACCGTCGAGGATGAGCCAGAGCTCTTCCTCGATGAGATGTCTGATGTCGGCCACGCGCTGATGGCAGGCGTAGCCGGGGCGTTCGAGGTATCCCCGGCTTCAGTCAGCCGAATTGTAGCCCGAAACGGCTACACGAGGAAGATTACTGAGAAGGCCCTCCTTTTTCACTCGCAACGAGGCCGAGCGGGTTGCACGGGTTGCCTCCGAATGGAGAATCCCGCTCAGTTTCCGCGTCTTAATTGATGAAGCTCATCGGGTGGGGAGGGCGGCCGAGCGTCGGTGGGCGCGGTCAGTGCGCGGTTCGCGGTCCGAGTGTTACGTCCCGTCGTCGGCGGGGGCGAGGAAGTGCTTTTTTGTCGCGATGGCCCATGACTACGTGCTAGACTGGATCATTATGCGGCCTCCCCCGGGGCAGACGGCAGTTGACTTTCTTGTGTTTGTCTCTTCGTTTGTGCTACCGCGTATGCAAGCGTGTGCGCCTGGAGAGTGGAGGGTCCAGCCCGAGCGCTGTGTACTGGTGCTTTGCAATGCCCTCATTCATGATAGCGTGGTCGTGGCGAGCCTGAGAGCCAAGGAGTGCTCGTTTTTTTCATGCCTCCCTGCTCGCTCGACTTCAACCCCATTGAAGATATATTCTCTGTGGGCAGCAGCTGGCTGCGTCGATCGTCCTCGCCAGACCAGTTCAACAAGTGGTTCATGACCAACAATGACGCCATGCTTCTTCATATCACTGGCGACATGTGTCGCGGGTTTGTTAAGGCGGCCGTTCGGCGTCACAACCTCTACTTATCCTAGCAAAAAAATCCCAAAAGCACAGCAAAAAAGAGAATCCCTTCAACAACGGTCACGCGAATGAATAACATAATGACTGGCCCCGCGCCTCTTCCTTCCAGAACAAAATGCCGAAACGCATCTCAAAACAGCCCAGGAATCACTAGGGACCTCGTTCATATCTTGTAAGGAGGCAGCTCCAAGCGTCTGTCACTTGGTCGGATGTGTGCCGCGGGGGGTCGAAAGAGTAATCAGCAGAGCTCTGTCTGTGGCCTACTGTTTGCGCTGCTTGTGTGTTCAAATTCAAGCGGTGCGGTCCCTCCAGCGACATCGGAAGACAGAATAGCACGGCAAGCTCCCAAACAAAACATAGTCCAGAGGCCCGTTCGGTCCGGCTTCTGAGGATTATGGGGCTGGGGCGCGTGGAAGAAGTGCGCAACAACGCGTTTTGACAGCACAAATGGGCTGACCGCACGTTTGACGTGCCTGCTGGTTTTGGGGGACCTCCCAAATATGCTGCGTAGCGATCGCCCGCAACGTCGGTCTCTTTGTCGGATGTGTGTATCGGGGGGGCAAGAAGGTAATCAGAATAGCGCTGGCTGTGGGCCTCTGCTAGCGGTGCTTGTGTGCTCACATTGGAGCAGTGAGGACCGTCTAGGTTCTTTTGGAGACAGAATAGCTCGGCGAGCCCCCTGAGAAGAGACAGTCCAGAGGCCCGCTTCGTCCTGTTTCTGAAGAGTATGGGGGTGGGGCGCGTGGTAGACGTTCTCAAAAACGCGGCTTAACAGCAGAGATGTTTTCAGAACACGGTCTTAGTCGCTTCTGTCTGGTGAAAGCGGAACTTGCACGTACGCGGCAGAGCAGTCGCTCGAATACTTTCAGAGAAGGTCACACTGTTCTTGCTGTGTGGAACGCAGCCTGTCAGTTTAATCATAATTTACAAGAATCACGAGTCTCACGCGAAACCCAGAGTCACGAAAAACTCCCGGTTGACGGCTGCCGACCCACACGCCAGCACGAGTCGGACGCTATCGGGGGACGACATGACGCATCTTGAAGAGGTCCCCCAAAACCAGCAGGAACGGAGAACGCGTGCTGAGCACACATCTGCTGTCAAATCGCGTGTTTCAGCACATCTTCCACGCGCCCCACCCCCATACTCGTCAGAAACAGGACGAAGCGGGCCTCTGGACGATCTCCTCTTTGGGAGCTTGCCGTGCTATTCTGTCTGCCGATCTACCTTGACGGACTTCACTGCTCCAATACGAGCACACAAGCACCGCTAACAGCGGCCCACAGCCAGTGCTTTGCTGGTTACTCTTTCGGGCACCCGCGACACACATCCGACAAAGAAACCGACGTTGTGGGCGGTCGCTACGCAGCATATTTGGGAGGTCCCCCAAAACCAGCAGGCACGTCAAACGTGCGGTCAGCCCATTTGTGCTGTCAAAACGCGTTGTTGCGCACTTCTTCCACGCGCCCCAGCCCCATAATCCTCAGAAACCGGACCGAACGGGCCTCTGGACTATGTTTTGTTTGGGAGCTTGCCGTGCTATTCTGTCTTCCGATGTAGCTAGGGGGATCTTACTGCTCGAGTACGAGCAAACAAGTAGCGCCAACAGGAGGCCACAGCCAGAGCTTTGCCGATTGCTCTTTCGACCCCCCGCGACGCGCATCCGACAAAGTGACCGTCGTTTCGCGCGTACTATACGACCCGCATCTGGGCGGGCCTTCCATACTAGTAGAGTCGTCAAACATGTGTTGAGCGCATTTCGCTGTCAAAACGCGTTTTTGATCATGCTCTCTACGCGCCATCACCTGAGAAAGGACGGTCATGTCCTTTATGTGCTCTGTCTGCGAGAACGCTCGCATGCTTGTTGAGCCTGATTGCTTTGCCTCAACTGTTTTTCGGGGTCTGTCTCCTGGGAGCTTTCGTGCTCATATGGTGCTTGACGAAGCTTGCGGAGCGGTGCCTGCCTGCGAGATGTTCTTTTGAGGCAGGGGAATGGTCGTTTCGCTTGCTGAAATAGGTGGTCACTGTGTTGCTTGATGTATTGCGGCCGAGTGGTTGGAATCTGTCTGCTCGAAAGACGAGACTGCTCCCCAGTTGATTCAGGTATTGGGTCTTTGAAAAAGCGGCTCATGTCGTCGTCGCCTAGGCGCAAATCAGTACTGAACTGGCGCATAAAGGGAAGCACGGCCGGCACGGTTAGACACACACTCGCCGCACACTCCATCAGCTCGCTGTACAAGTACGCCCGGGTGAGCTCGCGGCACGTGACCGATGCACCCGTGTACACCCTCCCCGCCTCAATAAACAATGCCATGGCCGCCTTCGCTTTCGACAGCTCGGGGCAGTCCGGGAGCTCCACGTACCGCTGAGCGGCCCGCTTCATCTCCTCCTCTTGGACGTTGAAGAAAGAGCTTGAGCTGTCCAAAACTGCCTCCACAGTGAGCGAGCGGCCGCCGCTCAGCCCAGCGTCCTTTGTGCGGCGCCGGGAGCCAGAGAGGGTGCTCGCCGAGTCCTTTGGCGCGTTCTTGACCGGCTCCTCCAAGGACGCCAACACGGTGGCTCCCCGGCCCCCTTCCTCTCCAGCAGACTCCAGCGTGCCTGGCACGGCTTGAGTCGCGCCGCCCGTCGGATGGGCGGCCGCAGCAGCAGCAAAGGCCCCCATGGCGTGCGCGGCCGGACGGGATGAGCCCCCGTCCTGCATCACGGCCGCAACGCGTCCCGCCGTCCGCACCGCCGGGGATGTGACCGCTCCGCCCAAGCGCGCCAAATCGAAAAAGTTTGATTGCCGAGTGTGCAAATCCAGGCGATCGCCGTCTTCGCGCATCATTTCGGCAAGCGTGAGATAGTGCCTGCGGGTCGCGCTGGTCTGCTCGCGTACGGTGGGAAAGATCTCCCGCAGTTTCGGCTGCAGACGCGCTTGCATAGCACCCATCTCAAATGAGGAGCACGACCAGCGAGGGGCCGCGCCTCTTTGAATTAAAACGTCAACGTTGTCCGTCTCCTGCCTAACCTCCTCGCACACATCGCAGGCGGCCGAGCACCTCCCGCATGAGCGCTTCTTCCAGCCGCATTTGGCGTTTCTTCTGTATTCGATTGGGCACATGGGGCACTGTGACCATCGAGACCGCAGACCCCACACCGCCGCACGACTTTACGCGCTGCTGTGAGGCACCAGAACACCGGCATGCATTCAATCAGAAGAAACACAAAAAGAACAGCGCCACAAGAAAAATTAGAATCCTGGCAGATCCATTGAAAAAACGTCCAATCGGAAACGAGTGACGAGCTGTATTACCGCTAGACCATACGATTGCGAGCCACAGCAGTCTAAAAGCCATGCGATCACCGTGCTACAGAAGCAAGCGGGAACGTGCTTACCTGCATTTCCCGCTCCTGCAGCAGAAACCGTGTCGGCGTCATCGGAAGACACGGTGCGACCCGGAAAAACGCAGGCGTGCGTGGATAATGCAAGGCTCGAGTCCGTGGCACGCTTTGGGAAGGGGGGTGCGGCTGGTGGTGGTGGTCTTCGGTAGTGTCGATGAGCGCCGACGTCGAGCACCGACGTCGAGCTCCGACGACGAGCGCTGTATAATTTCGCCGCCAGACCACATTGTTCGTCATCTCAATTGGGATGGAAGCTTTTTAGGGACACAAACGAAACATGGAACCTTACGTTTGAAAAAGAAACAACCGTTCTTGTTCTTGTTCCTGTCCTGGACCGGAAAAATTGGGCAGAGTGCAATATAGATGTTCCTCTTCCGGAAGCATTGGGTCTCCAGGAAACTCCTGAGGTCATCGTTTCTTGGACGAAAGACTGCGATCAACCGCCCTCACTCCCTCGATCAAACCCCGATCAAGTGCCGAACATGGCATGATTGGGAAAGCTCCATGTCCTAGTGCTCTCAGAACTATCTAACAAAGGGGTGGGCAGGAGTGGAGAAAGAAAATATCTTTAGAGCGAGACAGGGCCGGCGCAATGTGCGAACAGTGTAAGGCATTATCATCTAGCACTAGTAGCAGCAAAATTTGACGGCACCGGCCCCTTTACCGACCGCTCCTACTCAGAACAAGTGATCTAAAATCAAGTGATCGACTGCTGTGCATCGATGGCCGAGTCGATGCGGTCGACTTCAGGCCCGAATCAAGGCGACGTCTCTGAGTGACTCGCCATTCAGCATCCGGGGTGCACCAGCGCCAGCCGGACAGAAGCCAGCCGCGGAACCAACATCCAGGAGACCGCCGACCGTTGCAGCATTCCCAGGGGTACAAGCCTCTGCTGTTGGCGGTGCTGTCCACAAGTGCCGCCGCCGTCATGGATACGTTGGTCAGCGGCAACTCTTCCGAGGACCGGGTCCGCGGAGAAAAACACAACGTGTGAACGGGCATGGGAGAACGGTAACACAGGCCGCACATCGGTAGTCAGAGCCAAATATGCAACTTGACTAGCTGCTGTCTGTGGCCCCCATAGCGTTCGGCGTGCGGCTGCCGCCACCTGACGCAGTCGGAGCGCGGATGCTGTGGCGGTGCTCTCGGCGGTCGTCTTCGCTTCTTGCTCACTTTTGCTGACCGTGGAGCGCAGCGGTAGCCACTTCTGGATGGCGCAACCACCACTGCTGGCTAAACTGGCTACGAGTGCGCGTGCGCCTCGCGTGTGAGAGGAAGAGAGGACTGGTTTTGGACGGTCGAGAAAGGCGGGGATGAGCGTCGCGCGGTCTTTGCTGCATCGGAGTGGGGGCGCCCCCTGTCTCTCTGTGCGCCCAGCCGTGCCACCATCTGGCCAAAGCACAGCCAAGGCGGAGACAGCCGACCTCCGAACAGACAGGCTCTGGTTGTTGAGTCTCGCGGGCTCCCGCGGGCTGACGAATAGGGGCTTTGCCCGGAGGAAAGACTTGAAATCCAACAGAGCCGCTCGAGGCGGCCGTTAGTAGGCGTGCACGCTTAGAACTTCTTGCTCTTCTCACGTGCGGAACCGGTGTTGAGACTGGCATTTGCAGACCTTGTCGATTCTGGATTCTATTTCCGGCTCTGAGTATCGATCTACCCATTATGTACCAAGATCTCAGTAATATCGTGCGCTGTACTATCAGTGAGTACAAGGGACTACTACTCGAAGCTCCACTCTCGCTCGCCCCCCGTCCCGCATATGAGTTCAACCAGCCGTGTGCTCCGCTGTGTGCGAAAGCAGAAATCAAGTGCCGCTGATCATCGAGCGTGCTCCGTCCGACTACGGGCAGAATGATTCTGTGCCTGAAATGCCTCAACCCCGCCCGGTCGGACAGTTTCCGCCCACGCGCCGACCGGGGCTGCACCTGTGCAACAGCACGGCCACATCCGAGCCACTTGGTCGAGTGCGCGTGCCCTGACGCAGTGCCCTGAACAGAAAGCCCGGGCTGCCGCACCCGGGGCAGCTTGTCACTCGGTTCCTGTGGAGCCCAGTCGCATGACGCACCCGGACCACTCAAGCTGCCAGTGATTCAGAATCGGACTTGGCGGGGAACGAAAATACAGGTGACGCACTGTAGATCTGTTTCCGTCCCTCTATCGAGCGTGGTTCTCGTAGGAATGCGCAATTGATGCTCCGATGTCACAATTGAGTCTGTTCATCAGGAGGTGGTGTTGTGTAAGAGCATACCCAGCAACGTCGGTTGCGAACGATCTGCGAACCGTTTAAGAGCGCAACGTGTGCGCCTATGAGTGGCCAAAAGCGTTTCGGCAGCGATATGCGCAGGCTCTGCGAACCCGCTCCGCTCGGATCGAGAGTAC
>Ga0209186_1001002_pt1 | contig 21537 bp, 19 predicted proteins | sample SidtaG_FD_187426 | JGI IMG/M metagenome (GOLD analysis project Ga0209186, IMG submission 187426) | Marine algal microbial communities from Sidmouth, United Kingdom - Sidmouth_Male2 metaG (SPAdes) (version 2) | ecosystem: Host-associated > Algae > Red algae > Unclassified | place: Sidmouth...
TTTCGCATAGCCTCGAGCATAGTGCGCGGCGCCAGCTGGCTCGCCAATTAGCAGCATGCACCGAACCCTTGCCGCAGCAAGAGTACCCGATGTCAGGCATACGGTTTGAAGCTGTTCAGGTGTGACCATGGAGGAAAGTGTGAAGGGCAACCCGTCGTCATACTGCTGACGCATGAGGGCACGGTAATAGTGATCCTCCTGAATCAGCAATTTTTCCACATGCTTCCATACTTCGGTTCTATCGCTTCTGTGCCAAGCTTCCTCCCCTTGTTCCATAGCACTTGTGAAACGGCTCTGGTCACGCGCCTCCAGAATTCCTCTGATGTTCCGTGTATCTTCTTTAAGTTCTGAGATCTGCTTGTCGATTCCCTCTAATGTCCGGTGCATCTTGCCCAACTTTCTCGCCACTACTACGAATCCAACAGCAGACACACCCAAACCTATGCCGGAAACGGCAAGGTTGGCCTTCGCCATAAATCCAAGCACTTCCATCATTTTCGTAATCTTGGCTAACTGGAGATTGGCTGCAACGGATGAGGCGGCACCCACCACGCCAGTGACTGGACTTGCCACTTTAAAGGCAGTACTGATAATATCTGAGGGCGAATAGATCTTGGATGTAGCACCTCCAACTTCCTGCACATGGGCGAGGATTTTCCCGGTGGCAGTATCCATAATATTTACCCCACGCAGGACGGCCCTGCCGGTGTCTACAGCTGTTTTGTAAGTTTCCGGTACGTCGAAAAGGATACTCATGATTTCACCCCGCCAACGTGCTGGATGAGGGTCTCGGCAATCTGGTGGTAACCCTCTTGAATTTCATCTAACATGGATGGTTGGTCTTCTCCGTCTTCGTCCTCACAGCCCTCTCCGATCAACCTATCCCTGATTATAGGGAAAAAGTTTTTTTCGATCCGTCGCGAAACCCTTTTTCGTATCGCCCCGAGCTTGGCGGTGCCGAAGACTCCACTAGCTATCACTGCGATCACAGCAGGAATCAGCAGTACAGGATTCAAGACGGTTGTGGTCCAAAAGAAGGCCACAGTCACAGTCTTTATTCCGAAGATAATCGCGCCAGCAGCGGCCGCGCCACCCAAGAGATACCCGGAGAGCGGGGCCAAAAAATCACTGGCTTGTATCCTGTTGGAAAGTTCGGCTGAGGAATATCTATCGTGGCGCCTGAGTTCAGCCACTCCGCTCTCAACTTCCTGTTGCACGCGTTCAAGCTCAGGCCTCACGATTGAGTCGATCCAACTCTCGATGATCGGTTGCAGGTTCGTATCCGCAAAGTCCCGCTTCAAAAGGTGACGTAGCTTGTGTGAGTTTTGGTCCACTTCCTTCCTCAAGGCCTCGATAAGTGTCGGAAATCCCCCACGCATCGCCAATTCGATATCTATACACCGCTGGTTGCGCCATCTGAGAATTCTTTCCCGGCCTAAACCTAAGGCCATGGATGAAGCGATACCACTTATACTCGGTGAAGGCTCTGAAATCTGATACGCCTTAGAGCTTTCTTCCGTTGTTTTCAACGGTGGTGCTCCACTAGAATTCTTCTTACTGGTCGCCTTCTTGCGGGTCGCCTTCTTGCTGGTCGCCTTCTTACTGGTCGCCTTCTTACTGGTAGCCTTCTTACTGGTAGCCTTCTTGCTGGTCGCCTTCTTACTGGTAGCCTTCTTGCTGGTAGCCTTCTTGCTGGCAGCCTTTTTGCTGGTCGCCTTCTTGCTTGTAGCCTTCTTGCTGGTCGCCTTCTTACTGGTCGACTTCTTGCGGGGCGGCTTCTTTCTGATGCTTTTCATTTATAATGGTACCTCTGGCTTCCATTTTAGCATATAAGGGTTTTCCTGAGAACATCCCAAGCCCACATTCACAGCCATTCTTCAAAAGACACTGTAGAGAATGCCGGAAGCAAACGAAGTGTTGGTGCTGTGGTTTGGTCTTCGTTACGGCACTTGATGACTAGTGGATTTATGAGCCAGTTCGCTCACTGAATCCGCCTGCGTGGGCGGTCATAATACCTTGAGCGGTCGGTTTATCCGGCCGCTTTTTCGTTATCAACCCCACTCCATTCAAACCCGAAAGGTTCCTATGAAATTCTCCACCTCTCTCTTCCGAGGGCCTTGCCTCAGCATCGCTCTCGCCCTTCTATGCTTCGTCATTACCGGATGCAACGGCGAACAAGAACGCATCTCCGCCGAACTCAGTCGTCTCGGCGAACAAGTCAGCATCCTCGTCATCCTCATGGGGGCCTGCTGGGTCGTCATGTCGATCCTTGCGATGTCCCTTGGCATCAGCGTTCGCAAACTCGTGACGGGGCAGCCGAGTGTATAGCCATGAGGAGCGCCCACAGCGGCTCTACCTGGCGCTCGGCGCGATCCTTGTCGTCGTCCTCCTCTGGTTCGCATGGCAATCGACCACTGGAGCGGCCGCCCAGGCGGCATCCAAGGCGGCGATCGAGACGGCCGAACAAGTCCTGAAGTACAACCGGCAAGGCGAGCGCACTCTGCTCACCGTGACGACAATCTTCGGTGTCTCCATCGTCCTCGCCGCCATCGTGATTCCGTATGTTGCCTTAGTCAGCAGTGCACCGCAGTTGCCTACGAACCTACGCAATAGCGGAATATCGTCCCACAGGGTCAACGGTAACCCGGAAACCCAGCAAAGGGTGGATCCGGAGAACGGCTCACTTCCTGCTCATTCCAAAACTCGATACCCATCATGAACTTGCCTGCACTCCAAACGCTAAAGACCGAACTGATCCGAAACGGCCATACTATCGGTATCTCGGTTTCCATCAGCCTCATCCTGTTCTGGATTTCCAGTCCCGGTGTGATCTTCCTTGTCGCAATCGCTGCCATTCTCATCGCGATGTTTCTGAACGATGTACGGGACCGTTGGCCGCCCCCTCGGAATCCGCAACGGAGGGATTCCAACAGTCACGACCCGTACGACTCGTTTGACGACGATGAACCATTCCACCCACATAACAACCAAGGAGGCTGACGGTGCACTTCTCGATTCAACGACCCGCGCTGAAAACAGCGTTGGTTCAACTCCGAAAAGCCGCCGGTAGTCGGCGGGGACCTCCCGCGCTTCGTCACGTTCTCGTTCAAGTCGAAGCTGGGAAGGGAGCTACAGGGCAAGTCCGGTTCACCGCGACTGACCTCGACACAGTCTTAACCTACAGCGCTAGCATCACGGACGCGGTCGCGGGCCGAACCGGTCTACCGCTCGATGAACTCATCTCTCGTCTGGGCGGTCGCGGAACCGGCATGATTTCTCTAAGCGGGTCTAGCCGAAACGCGGTTGAGATTGTGAATGATGGTGTATCAACTCCTCTCCGTTGTCTGCCCGCCAGCGAGCTGCCGCCTCTTCCGCCCATGCCCCGCCTTGCACCAGTGCCGTCGACCTTTCTTGAGTGCCTCCAACGCGCCTCGGTATTCTGTTCAAGTGACGAGTCCCGAGGCGCCCTGCAAGGTGTCCATGTAGATCGTAGAAGCCGTCAGGCTTCTCTTGTCGCAACCGATGGCCATCGCTTGATTGCCCTGCCGGTAGAAAAGCTCCCGTCGACGATCAGCGGATCCATCACGGTGCCGGTGCTCGGTATCCCCTCCAAGACGCTTGTACCTTCCGGGGGCAAGGTCTTGGTCGGGGCAAACCAAAAACGCTTCGGATTCCAGAACGGACCCTGGGGGGGAAGCATACAGATTGTCGGTGGAACCTTCCCTGACTGGCGGCAAGTTCTTCCTAAAGCGGACGGCACCAGTCGGGTTATCATCCCTGAAGCGCAACTTCACCCCACCGCTGAGATGCTAAAGTCCCTCCCGATCGCGAAATCCGGCGACAACCCACTCGCCCTGATCTCTCGAAAGCGCCGTCTGTATCTGCGGTATCAAAATTCCGATGGAAAAACCGAGGAGGTCATATGTTCCTTAGCTCAGGTTCAGGGTTCTGGATTCCAACTGGTCGTGAACCGTCGCTTTCTCCTCGATGCGATCAACTCTGGCTTCGGCATCATCAGCGTATCGGGAGATGACAAACCTCTCAACATTCAGAGTGCCGTTAAAGGCGAGCGCGTTGTTCTAATGCCACTTCGCCACTCTGGGCTTACAACTGGTCCGACTGTCCGTGCCCAAACAGCCCATGTTGCCACACCAAAACCCAAACCCCGAAAGGATCCCGTGATGTCCCGTCAACAAAAACGGCCCGCCGAGTCCAACGGCACTCTGCCGCTCATCCAGCAACTTCAAGACGCCTGCGTTGTAGCAAAAGCTATGTTTCGCGATGGCACAAATGCCGTAAACGAAATCAGCTCTATCGCAAAACAACTGGCGCGCGCCCAGAAGCATAGCGCAAGCGAAGTCACCGCTGCTCGCAAAGCCTTGGCCAGACTCAAGGCATTTACGATCTAAACCATGCGCCACCGCTATTTTGCATCAGGCCGTCTCCGTGAAGGGAGGCGGCCTTTTCATTTTCACACCAACCCAACCCATAACCCAAAACGAAAGGACAACTACCATGTTGTACGACGTCAACTGCGCCATCGCCCGAGGCGCCACACTCTTCACCGGGCGCACTATCTCCAAACGCGTGGAGGCCGACGGCCCACTGGCCGCCGCCACCCGCGCCGAGGATCTCATCAACCTCACCCTCGGCGACATCGAGTATGCTCACGCGCGCTCGGTGAAGCCCATCGGTCTGCGTGCAGCTATCACCCCGATGATTGCTCTACCGGTGTTCAACCCGGGTTCATCTCTCGCAGCCGCCTAGGAGTCCACTATGCTGAAACTTTCTGCATCCTACTCCAAAAAGGTGCCGGCCGAAACCGACTATAGCAGCAAAAGCTACCACGCCTCCGTGGAATGCGAGCTGCCGTCGGGGCTGACCGAACCGCAGATCAAGGAGCGCATCGCCCGGACTTTCCAGGTGGTGCGCGACTCGGTCGAGGCCGAGCTCCACGGTGCTCACGCACCTGCACAAGCCGTGCCGGTTCAGTCGGTGACAACTCATCAGGCGGCACCCGCACAGCCCACTCAGACCGCCAACGGCCAGCGACGGGACAAGGCGAGCAACAAGCAGATCAAATACCTGCTCGACCTCGCCAACAACCAAGGGATCGGCCTCGCCGAACTCAACGCAGAGGTGGCCTCGCGCTTCAACGCCGCGAGCATCTACGACCTCGGCCGCAAGGATGCCAGCCAAGTGCTGGACCTGCTTAAGGCCGGAACCTTCCGCGCTGCGGCCTGAGTCACCTGTACACCTCAGACGTACAGCTCACCCGTACAGCTCAGGCGTACTGCTCTCGTACAGCTCACCCGTACAGCTCAGGCGTACTGCTCTCGTACAGCTTCGGCGTACGGCACGTCCCTTGCTCAGCTGTACGTCTCGGTCGATCCGAGGCGTCCAGCTGGGCCTACCTTTTCCAAACCATAACTGGAGCGCCATATGACGCCCTCCCTGCAAACCTACCGGGAACGGCCGCACTGGTCGTTCTCGTCCATCAACCAACTCCTCAACATCTGCTCGTTGCAGTACCACTTCGAACGCGAGACCGATGCAGCGCCAGCCTCCCGCAGTGTCTCGCTGGCTTTCGGGTCGGCGTTCCACCGCGCCATGGAGCATGTCGGCAGGTACCGTATGGATCACGGCGACCCGCCGCAGCTGGCGGAGGTCCAAGACATCTTCACCGACTCCTGGGCGTACCAGAACCACCAGGACGTGCGGTTCGGCAGCAAGCAGACCTACGAGTCCTGCCAGCAGCAGGGCCTTGGCCTCATCCGCTGTGCGCTCGAACACATCGATCCAGATGAAGAGGTCCTTGCTGTCAACGAAGCCTTCTGCGTCCCCTTGTACAGTCCGGACGGAACCGCACTCGACGACCCACTGGTTGGCGAGATCGATCAGATCGTACGGGTCGGCGAACGCATTCTCCTCACCGACTGGAAAACGGCCGCACGCCGGTGGTCGAAAGACCAGGCCCGGCACAGTTTGCAGGCGACCGCCTACCTCGCAGCGTACCGTACGCTCTACCCTGGCTTGATGGCCAAAACCGGCGGGATGGATTTCCGCTTCGATGTGCTGGTGAAGAACAAGACACCGGTCTTCGAATCGCATCTGACCACCCGGATCGACGAGGACTTCACACGTCTGTCCGCCATCGTGGCGCAAGCCGAAGCGCTCCGTGATACCGGAATTCGCTTCCCCGCCAACGGTTCCTTCTACTGTCCGGGCTGTGCGTTCAAACGCCAGTGCCGCGCATGGACGGGCCACCCGCCAGTCACCCTCCACGACGACTCCTCCAGACAGGCTACCGCCCAAGCCGCCTAACCTCACTCACCCAAGGAAACCCATGTCCCAGAACAACACACCACCCGAGTTGCTGGATGCGTTGACGCGCTCCGGCGTGCTCATCCACACCTCCGTCCGCTACTGGCGGGCGACCAAGAAACTCCGCGCCGAAGACCTCGGTCTGGACCCCGCCCAGCTCAGCGACCGGCTCATCAGCCTCGGGCACAAGAAGCTTCTCCCCAAGGACCGCCTCCAGCGCTTCGCCCTACTTGAAGGCCGCGCCCACGCCCTGGTCGAATCCTCGAGCTTTCCCTTCCTCAACGGCATCGCCCGTTTTCTCCCCAACGCCAAGCTGGCCGATGTGAACGAACAGCTCACGCGCTTACAGGCGGAGTTCTTCGCCGAGCGTGACGCCTTCCTCGCCCAATATCCGATGCTCCGCACCGCCGCCCTCGGCGAGTGGGCTGAGACCGCCAGCCGCCTCGCGGTCGATCCGGATGTGCTGGTCGCTAACGTGGCCGCCGCCTTTCCAGATCCTGGACGACTCGAGCGCAAGTATCGGTTCGAAACCCAGTACTTCCAGGTCACCGTGCCTGAAGGCTTGGAAGTCGATCTCGTGCAGGCCGCAGACCAGGCCGCCATCTCTGCCGCCCGTCAGCAGGCAGCCAACCAAGCCCGACAACAGATCCACGAAGGCGTGGACCGATTCGTCTCCGACGCCGTGGCCACATTGCGCGAACAGACAGCCGGCCTGTGCGATGAGATGCTGACCAGCATCCGTGAGAGCAAGACCGGCGTCCACCAGCGTACGCTCAACCGTCTGTCCCGCTTCATCGATAACTTCCGCGAGCTGAACTTCGCCGGGGACGCACAGATGGACACCCTGCTGGAGAACGCCCGCCAGGAACTGCTTAGCACCACCGCTGAGCAGTACCGCGACGACACCTTCGCGCGCGAGCGCCTCGAAGGTGGACTAAGCGCCTTACGCGACACCGCCCGCGACCTGTCCACCAAGGACACTCGCGAACTGATCGAGCGGTTCGGCCAAGTCGGCCGCCGCCGATTTCACCACGTCGCCTAATCATCAACCCGAAAGGAAGCTCACATGAGCCACTTCACCACCATCGAAACCCAGGTCCATGACCTCGATGCCCTGCGCGATGCCTGCGCCGAGCTGAACATCACGGTCCTCACCGAAACACCCTGCCGCGGCTACGCCCAGCAGACCCGCCAGACTGACGTGACCCTGCGTCCGCCGGACTCCCCGTACGACATCGCCTGCGACAAGCAGGAGAACGAGTCGTACGCCTTTACCACCGACTGGTGGGGCGGACACGTCGAACAAGCTGTCGGCCCCGAGTTCGGACGTCTGCTCCAGATGTACGGCGTTCACAAGGCGACCCGCGAGGCCCGCCGACGCGGACACCGCGTCCGGCGCCGTCAACGTGATGACGGCAGCATCCAGCTCTCGATCGCGGGAGGTGCGGCATGAGCCAGCCTTCCATCGAGGTCGTCGTCCACACCGACGGCCGTATCGAGATCGACGCCGTGGGCTATCAGGGCAACGACTGTGAGAAGGCCACTAGCTGGCTCGAACGAGCCCTTGGCCTGTTCACTTCGCGCAAACGCAAGCCCGAGTACCATCGGCGCCGTACCCGCAACAAGAACCGGCAGAAGCTCGGCGGTGGAGATGGCGATGCCTGACACCGTCCTGAAACCTGCTCCCGACTCCGTGCTCGTCTTCGACGCCGCCGGAACCGGAACCGGCCTCTACACCGAGGCCATCGACCTTCACGAGCTCGGCTCGCTGCGTATGCGGCGGGCCAGCTCGGTGGAGTTCGAACCTTTAATCCAACAGTGGGAGGTTCGTCTACCCGATGGAACGCTCCTGCACCGACACCCCTCGCGCGCGGCCTGCCTCGCGTGGGAGCGTGGACACTTCAACGAACAACTCACTTCCAAGGAATCACCATGAACCACCAACATAACCACTACGGAGCCACCTATGCATGAGGCCCTGCTCCGATACGTACGAGCCGGCTACGGCGCGCTCGTCATCGTCAGTCCGGAAGAGCGCCGCGTCGAAGCCGAGGTTAAGGCCATCGCCGAACACATGGACTTCAGGCTGTACGCCTGGTCGGTCACCACCGGCCTCGTCGACACCGCCGACACCCAGTCCTGGGACTGCACCGACCCGCTCGACGCGGTGGAGCGCATCCGCGAACTTCCCGAACAGTCGCTGGTGCTCCTCCGCGATTTCCACCTGCACCTCGACGACCCCAGCCCTCTGCTGATCCGTCATCTCAAAGAGACCGTCGCCCACTGCCGCGAGAAAGGCAGCACGATGATCCTCAGCGGCTGCCGCAACCTGATGCCGCCCGAACTCAAACGCGAGTTCACGGTGGTGGACCTGCCGTTGCCAAACCGCGAACAGCTCCAGACTGTCGTACAGGCCATCTCCGAATCCGCCGAACTCGACCTGCCGAAAGACGAGGACCTTCCCGCCCTGTTGGACGCCGCAAGCGGCCTGACCAGCATCGAGGCGGAGAACGCCCTCTCTCTGAGCATCGTCGAAACAAGTGGCCTCACCCCGGCGGTAGTCGCGCGAGAAAAGGCGCAGGCGATCCGCCAGAACGGACTGCTAGAGATCATCGACGACCCCGGTAGCCCGGACGACATCGGCGGCCTCGACCAACTCAAAGCGTGGCTCGGCCAGCGACGCAACGTCTTCGGTCCAGCGGCCCGCGAGTTCGGCCTGCCCAGCCCCAAGGGCCTGCTGATCGTCGGCGTTCCCGGCACCGGCAAGAGCCTGACCGCGAAAGCCACCGCGGCCATGCTCGGACGCCCGTTGCTCAAGCTCGATGCCGGTCGGCTCTTCGCCGGTCTGGTCGGGCAGAGCGAGTCGAACCTGCGCAGTGTTATCGCCACCGCAGAAGCCATCGCGCCCTGCGTGCTCTTCATCGACGAGATCGAGAAAGGCTTCGGCGGCAACGCCGGTTCGGCCAACACCGACGGCGGCACGAGTGCGCGCGTCTTCGGTAGTTTGCTTAACTGGCTCCAAGACAAGACGGCTCCCGTGTTCGTCGTTGCCACCGCCAACGATGTCAGCGCCCTGCCTCCGGAGTTCCTCCGGGCCGGTCGCTGGGACGCCCTGTTCAGTGTCGACCTACCCTCAGCGGCCGAACGCACTCTCATCTGGGAGATCCAGCTCCGGCGCCACGGCCGCGATGCCAGCAGCTTCGACACCGAAGCTCTTGCTCACGCCACAGATGGCTACACCGGTGCCGAAATCGAACAGGTCGTCGTCGAGGGACTTTACGAGGCGTTCGCCCAGAGCCAACAACCCTGCACCCTTGGCATGTCCATGGCCACCGAGAAGGTCATCCCCTTGTCTCGCACGATGCCGAAACCTATCCAGCAGCTCCGCGACTGGGCGAAAAGCAGGGCACGACCGGCCTCAAGTACAAATACATGAACGGAAGAGACCTCGGGATAGAGGCAAAGAGCCGTCTTAGGACGGCTCTTTTTTAGCTGCCAGCAGTTCGAACCCATCAAAATATTCGTTGTCTCCTAAGCACGGTGTGACTATTCTAAAAATTCATGTCAGCGAAAAAGAAAAGCCAAGGGAAACGGGATGAATTCCCGGGTCGAGGTACTGCTCGTGGGGTGGGGTATGAAGTCGAAGTGGCAGCTTACCTTGGAGTCTGCGCGCTAACAGACATGCCAGTATGCTCGGGTGTCCGTGGCAAAGAGATTCGTACGATATCGATGCAGGCGCCAGATGCAGTGGATGACGTAGTTGTTGAGTTTGCATCGACGAATCAAAAAATTCATATTTCCGCGAAAGACCGGACTAAAAAAATAACTGTTACAAATAAGGGCCCTGTCCTGAACGAAACAGCAGAAAATTTTCTTAACCTTTATGTCTCAACTCCAAGCTCCTTACAGAAGGATATAAGAATCTTCCTAGCCGTACCATCCAAAGTGGGCCCTAAGGTTGTGCAATATTTACGGAATGCGTTGAAGTCGCTTCAGAAGGATGCGGCCGGTGACATTAGGACGTTTCTCAAGAGCAGGCAGATAGATGAGAGGGAGGCTTTACAAGTTTTTGTAGATTTGTGCCTCAAGCAACCGATTGCGAAAAGTTTATCCGACAAAGAGTTCTGCAACTTTCTTCGTCGAGTCCATATCTATAAGTTAGACTTTAAAGATACTGCTACCCACAAGAACGAGGCCCAGCAGTTTCTCGTTCATTCATCTGGTTTATCCACAGGTGAAGCTGACAAAGCATGGAAAACGCTCATCGCGAAATTTCACGAGGCAGATCAAGAGGGCTTAAGTCTTAGTCCAGATATGCTCAGAACCTATTTGGCAGCTGAGGGCATATCCCTCGACCTACCTCCTGATTTCAAAAAAAGCAAAAAATACCTTGAGGAACAAACAGAGCATAGCCTGAAATTACTGGAAGAGCACTCTCAGCTAAATTTTCCGCAAGGTAAATATCAGATCGGGCGCAAAGATGAGGCTGCGGTGCTGGCGACGGCCGCCAGAAAAAACCATGTTCTTCTTACAGGTGAACCCGGCGTGGGTAAAAGCGGCTTCCTTTTTACCTTAGTGAAATCACTGCTTGTCCAGGGCATTCCGACCGTCCTAGTTCTTGCAGAAGATGCTGCCGAGGGTCCAAGTCTCGCCGAGGGTTGTCTACCGGGAACCGATCAGAAGCTGGATGCGATTCTTTCAAACTGGTCAACAGCACATCCGGGAATTTTGGTGATTGATGCACTTGATGCTGTTCGCGACTCGACGAAGTTAAAATACTTTCGTCAATTAATTCGCACGATCCAAGCGGGAGGTTCCGGCTGGAGGATTCTCGCCAGTGTTCGGCAGTTTGACCTAAAGTATAGCCGTGAGTTGCGTGAAATATTTCGAGGAGATGGCGTAGAAGGGTTTTCTTCAAAAGACTTTTTCGGTGTCTCGCATTTTCACCTCGAACGGCTCACCGAAGAGGATGTTGACAAAGTAACCGAAGTGATCCCGGATGTTGGTCCATTTATTACGGGGGCACGAGAAAATCAGAGGGCAGAGGCGCTTCATCGATCTCCTTTCTTTTTACGGCTTGTAGCCGAGTTACTTGGTTTCGGTGCAAAGCCTCTTCAAATAGCTGACTGGAGCACACCAACACTCCTCTTGCGAAAATTTTGGCAGTTCCGTGTTATTGAAGAGGATTCGGCGAGTGAGCGCCTTCCAGCGCTAAAGGAGATATGTAGGGCTATGGTCGCTAAGCGTAGCATGCGGGTGAGTATTCAGGATCTTGATTCGGGAGTAGTCAGCAACGCGGGGCTAGCGTCTTTACGAAGTTCAGGACTGATCCTCTCTCCACGGCTCCGTTTTGGAGACATTGTAGGTGGAGACGATATTCGATTCAGCCACCATCTTTTCTATGACTATGCAATCGGCAGATCCCTAATTCCAGCGACACCAGACCTCGTAAAGTTTGTGGCAAAAAGTCCGGAACTAGCAATATTCTGGCATCAAAGTTTGGCATTCGCACTGGATGAACTTTGGGATACTTCTCAGACAAGAAACTTGTTTTGGGATACGTGTATCGCCCTGGAAGACCAGGAAGAAATCTTCGCAGTCACACGCTTTCTCCCCCCAAGCTTGGGTGCAAGGAGAGTCGAAAGGTGCCAGGATCTTGCTCATCTGCTCAAGGCCGTTCGAGAAAAGTCTGAGCCTGCAATACGCTCACTTAAACGCTTGGCATCAAGCTTGGATGAGCTGCCTCAAAGCCAACTTTTGTCTAGCTGCTTGGCGTGGTCGAATTTTGCTCACGATGTTGCGTCGTTAGTTGATTCTAACCCCAACCTGGAACCCCCTGCGGTTCATCTTTTAGGCGCACTAAATCCAATTTTACCTCAGTTATCGACTGAGTGTGTTCTCCTAGTAAGTTCCGCAGCTAGGAACTTACTTGCCCTGCATACCTCCAAGTCTGTGGCAAACGGCTGGCGGTACGCGGCGATGGTCGCCACAGAAACACTCTGTAAATCAGACAGAATCCAATCTGAGGAGAACCATGAGGCAATCATGTCATTACTCAACCCCAAGCGAGTGGAGCAGTTTCCTTCCTGGGACTTGTTTGATTTAGCCCACCAGATTCAGCACCTCCAAGATTCCTCCTCAGATATAGTGGTTTGCCTATTTACAGTTGTCTTCGGAACCGAACCCGTGACAGATGAGAGGGAGTCGCTGGGTGGAAATATCATGCCCCTTAATGTGAGTGTGAGGGATAACTGGACGACGGTCAGGTATGTGCTGACAAGATATTACAAACGACACTCTCAACCTGAGGCCAGAAGGGCAACGCATCTCGCTTGCGTCGCTTGGAATGCCGTGATCGATCGAGAACAGGACTCCAAAGTGATTGCGGAAATATCACTCCATGGCACCCGTTGTTCGATAGCAGAGGATCATGGGAGATCGACCGGCTATCTATCGGGCACGGATGGGGCAGACATCGTACTGCACTTCAAGGACCTCTTGCATCAGTGGGCCCATGAAGGTGATTCGGACCGTCTCCATCTGGCAATCGGAACGATGTTAGAACATAATCATACGTCGGAAATATGGAGACACTTCCTACTCGCGGCCGCCGAACATCCTCTGCCTTTGGGCAGGATGTTGATTCCCGTATTCGATCACGCCATCTTTCTTGTTCATCCGGACTATTCATACGCAGGGATTCGCCTCCTGTGCGCGCTGCATAAACTGGTGGGTGATGTTGAGAAGGTTTCTTTAGAAGGAAATATCTTGGGGCTGATGGATGCATCACTTGGGTCATGGGACACCCCAGCAGCGAATGCCGAGTGGTACCGGATCGATGCTCAAAACAAGTTGCTACATAGTATCTTAGCAGAAGACATACTGGTCCAAGATCTTAAGGATCTTAAGCAAGAGCGTGAAGAAATATCGCAGCTTCCCGAAAACCTACCGCCTCAAAACATGACCGCCCAGATAATCGGATGGGATGAAGAGGAGATGCTAAAGTTTCGCGGCCTTGACCCAGATGACATAAGCGTAAAGCAAGTTCTCCAATTCAAGAAAGACCTTGAACCCTTCCACCAAAATACTCGGGATAATTTTGATGCGGACTTGATAGATAAGCACTGGAACTGTCTATCGGAAAGTGAGCATTATGTACATACAATACAGACTAATCACCCCGAGTTGGCAGAGGAATTATGGGGTCATGTCGTTGCCGCCTCAGAGGGAGCCACCCAGCGGGGGAACTGGCCAAAGAAAAGTAAACGCTGGTTAAGCCTGAAGAGAATTCTCCTAGTAGCAGTAGCGGACCATAGACCTGAACCGCAGCCGAAAAGAGACGACAGCCCTCCTTCGTATGGGTGGCCTGCTCCACGAGTCGATGCTGCCGCTGGGTTGATGAAACTTGGACACGTTTTCGGCTGCTTAGACGACGAACATCGGGGTGCGATCGTTCAGTTGAGTCAAGACCCGGCTCATGCTGTGAGATGGATGATCGCCAACTCAGTCCTTGCCCTTGCTCTACCTTCGAAATCCTTGATGTGGGAAATAATCGATTCATACATCGACCAAGAAGAATACTACTCCACGTTAGCCGTAATTACGCAGGCACTTGCCCAGCTTTGGACCTCGGAAACAAAGCAAGTAGAATCCAGACTTGGCCGGATTTCAAAAAAGGCGTTTGAGCAGGCTCCAGAAAACCATGAAATCTTTTCTACGCTTGTCGCGGTGCACCTTTTCAGGCACCTCCGGACTGGAGACGAACGATGTGGGGAGCATATTGAGGAGCTGATGGACCGGTGTGATGAGCCGCGAGTTCGATATGGGCTAGCCGCCCAGCTTCACTCTTGCCGAAAATCCGGCTGGCTTACTTTTGGAGGGCCTGCGGCTGATTCTGAAACAGATGAAAAACGTGCACGGACATGGCGATTCTTTCGCGACTTGCTGTACAAGGCCCAAGAGAAAGAACAAGAGCACCGGGCTCTGCTGGAGCGGGCTGAAAACCTCGGTGAGTGGTCGCCCGAACTTGACCGGGTTCGAGACCAACATCGAGAATTCCTTCAGCTTATAGATGGGATTTCGAGACAACTGTATTTCGCTTGTGGAGCTTTTGAATCAAAGGACGATGAACCTCTGACAGAGGTTCAATCCATTCGCTTCTGGGCAGAGGCTCAACCGCTCTTTGTCGCTTTGACGAAAGCGATTCTCCCTCATACGGTCGATAATGTCGTTAAGACACTGCATCACTTGCTGCCACATGCTCCGAAGGACATCTTTTCTTTGGCCTTTCAAACAGTGCGATCTGGCTCCGAAATAGGAGGATTTCAGAGGGAATCGCTTGGGAAAACGAGTGTCGTTGAATTGGTGCAAACTGCGTTGGCAGACCACATGTACATCTTTCTCGACGAGGAACGCCTAGAGGAACTACTCAATCTCCTAGATCTTTTTGTCGATGCGGGGTGGAAGGAAGCGAGAGATTTGAGCCTACGACTTCAAGAAATCTATAGATAGAACACTTTCCCTCATAAGTGTACGAAGTCCGCCATCCTCTGCATCGCCTTTTGGAGGGGCCCGTACACAGTAGCCTCCCTAGTCTTGCTGGATGAGTCACCTGACGACTACTATCTTCTAGCCATCAATCGCAGTGCGAACCTTACCGGCCTTCAACCTCTTAGATGATCTACGGCAGAAAGATTGGCCATGTCATAGTCGTTATCGCTAGTCAGTTAGGGTATAGGCTTCTTGATTCAGCATCTGCACAAGGGCTGACCGGCCGGTCTGAGTACACGAATCCTCGTATAATTTTAGCGTGCTTCCTTCTCCTCGCCTTCTGTGAATTTGGCTAGTTTGGAATGCATGTTTTCCATCGAATATGGATCGGGAATTTGCGTGTATAGGAGCAGCGCTTTTTGCCACTTCTCTCGCGGATCCCCACCTCCCGTGACATTTACGAGGTTTCCAAGGTAATCGATACAGTGGGCCTCCCCGAGGATGTTGCCGACCTCTTGGTAGAGCGGGATGGCTTTTTCGAAACAATCTCTAGCCTCGTTATATTGGGAGCGTGAGAAGTGGATATCGCCGTAGGCTAAAAAGCAGTTGGCCTGCCCAAGGACGTTGCCGATTTTCAGATAGAGTGAGAGAGCCTTTTCGAAACATATTTGTGCCTCGTCGTGCTGGGAGCAAGACGAGTGGACCTTGCCGAAGGTGAAGATGCAGTTGGCCTCCCCAGAGATGTCGCCGACCTCATGAAAGAGTTGTATGGCCTGCTCAAAACAGGCTCTAGCCTTATCGAGCTCGGAGCAGGAACTGAGGGATTCGCCGAGGGCGAATATACAGTTGGCCAGTCCAGTGATGTCACCAACATCTCGGAAAAGAGGGATGGCCAACGCGAAACAGTCCCTGGCCTCGTCGTGCTGGGAGCGAGTTCGGTGGATGTCGCCGAGAGCGTAGATGCAGTGGGCTTTTCCAAGGATGTTTTCGGCTATTTCGTAAAGAGCGAAGGCCTTTTCAAAGCAGCTTATGGCCTCGTCCTGCTGAGAGCGATTGTGAAGGATGTCGCCTAGGGAGTAGATGCAGTTGGCCTCCCCACCGATGTCTTCGACTTTCTGGTAGAGCTGGATAGCCTCCTCAAAATAGCCCCTAGCCTTCTCGTGCTCAGAGCGAGCATAGTGCATGTATCCTAGGCCGTAGGTGCAGTTGGCTTCCCCGGTGAGGCCACCGACCTCTTGGTAGAGTGAGAGAGCCCTTTTAAAATAATCCTTAGCCTCGTCGTACTGACAGCGAGAGGAGTGTATTTTACCGAGGGCAAAGATGCAGTTGGCCAGCCGGCCGAGGTCGTTAATCTCTTTGCAGTTTCGTACAGCGGCTTGGACGGGGCGAACCGACCCGATCCCGGTGAAAAGCAGAGCTTCTGCCAACGCGATGGAGGCCGAAACGACAGATTCAAAGGGTAAGCAGACTGGGGGATTGTCTGCAAGAGCTTCGAGCAGTGCAGATTCGATATTAGGTAACTCAGGTGTCAGCCGGAGTATGGCTTCCGCTCCGGCTGGACCTCCTACCTCGGAGCCTTTCTCTCCTAAGGCCGTAAAGTGGGCCAAGCAAGCTTCCCGATCAGAAGCATCAGGAGTAAGTGTGGACAAAAAATATTCCCGCACTGGAGCCAGAGCACGGAAGCGTCTGCTCTCAACCAGCACGAGGCCAGCCGAGTGCAGTTCGGAAGCGGCGGAATGGGACTGACCGAGGATCTCTAAATCCTCGGAGGCAAGACCGGCTGGCAGCATGCCCAAAACCCCAGCCATCCGAAGGGCATCCTTAGTCAACCTGCCTGTTGACAGGGCGAGGGAAACTTCGAGTGAATCGAGTCGCCCTTCTCCTCTTCCGGCGCGCAACATTTTAGTTTTTTCGCTAGCCCATCGTCGTTGCAGGCCGGAGAAACTGCCTGAGTGCCGCGCTTGCTTAGCAACGAGTTCGATAGCAAGAGGCAGCCCTTCCATCTCCAATGCGAGCCAAGTATCCAGTTCGCCGTCGGGCACCTCGATGCTTTTCGCATGTTTTCGGAACAGGGTCCGTGCCCCAACCCCTTCCAGTGGGCCGATGATTTGGCATTCCGTGATGCTAGGAGGGCACTCCACCCCTCGAATCCCCAACAGAAGGTGCAGGCCTTTGCCACTCGCCAGCGACAGAATTTGCTCTTCCACACCCCTTCCGTCGTCCCCCTCCCAGCTTGTCTCGAAGTTATCGAAAACCAGCAAAGTCGGTTTACCGGCCAGCGCGCTGCGTAGCTCTGGCCAAGACAAGGTGAGGGGTAGTCCGGTGGCTTGGGCCACCTGCTGGCGAAGCAGGTCGGCGGCGGGGGCCTGCTCGCAGCGAATCCAGGCCCGGCGCTCACCAAAAGCAGCATCGACCCGCGCGTCCCGGACGGCGGCCAGAGACACGGTGCTCTTGCCAATTCCCGGGCCGCCCAGCACGGCAGAAATAGCATGGCCAACGATATTCACTGAGACCTGGTCTATCTCTGCCTCTCGGCCCGTGCAGAAAGGAGCCGGTGGTAGGGAGAATACCAAGTCGGCAGCGGTCGCAACGCCTCTCTGCTCCCTGACTTCCTTTTTGATTTCTTCTAAATCCTCCTTTAGCTCTCGAATTCCTTCCCGAATCACGGTCCGTGTGCGTGCAGCTTCCTTCGAGACGTTCCCCTGCAGTCCTTCCAGCCCCCGGGTATAACCATCCTGCAACTTGTCGATTCCCGATTCGAACTCCGGCTCACTCAGACCATTCGTATCGCTACGTTTCGTTAATAGCTCACGAACGTTGTTCAAAACGCTGCGGAGACCGTTCAGCTTTCTATCGATCCTGTCGAAGCTCTGAGATGTTTCGTTGAAGCGCTTTTCCACCTCATCCCTCGATGCTCCGATGGCGTCGCCGATACGGTCGAACGAGTCGACTAGGTATTCCATACCTGCACGGTCGTTAATCCCTAGCTCTTCCCGGAAGGCCAAGCGAAAGAGGTCGAACCAGCTTTCACGAAGTCGCACTTTATAGTCATCGGGGAGGGAGCCTTCGCTAGCCACGGAGGAGATGAAAGCTTCCGTGCACATTTCCTTCCAGTACGCGTAAACTGCGGCGCTTCCCTCCACAAGGGAAGGGACATCGGGCGAGAGGCTCAGAGCAGCATCGACTTCCTCCAGTTTCTGATTTTCGGTGGCAGTGATCGTATCAGCGAGCGACTTGCGAACCTTCCACAACCGCTTGACCTCGGAATCGGTCCCCTCAGTGATCAGCTTCCACACGCTTTCCCTTAGAATGTGAGCCTTGCCCGATTCCTTAGCGTCGAAATCCTCCATAAGGCAAAGGACGGCCAGTTCGTCGCCAGCCCGACACTGGGCCACAATTAAGGCCCGTTGAATCTCGTGATTCCGGATCTGCGCCATCTCATCAGGGGACAGCAGCTCGCTCATCTTCCTCTTCGATCTGACGAATCCCTCTACTAAACCGGATGCTATAAGGTTGCCCACGATGCCGCCGAGTAGCTGCTGATCTAGTGTCCTAACCGCTATAAGAGTCCCTAAAATCATCGGCTCTCAACATAGCAACAAATCTTAATAGCCGCAACAGATGAAGAGTTCTCGCTAGGCCGACAGCAAACCTTCCTCCAAGAAAGAGACCAAGCTGAGTAGATGGGTTCCCGGCGCGACCGCACGCCGAAAAAACTCGCCTCCGATATTTCCTCGAGTCCTTTCGCGAAAAGAGAAATAAAATCGTATTCTAGAAATCGTTATCGATGAGAGAGACTTGTTCAAAGAGGTTGAGGCCATGCGAAAGGAACTCGAAAAAGTGTCCTATCTCGTTTCGCGGCTGCTTGAACGGAGGGGGCATGGTTCACGTATTTGTATCAAGGAGGCCGCCGAACTAGCTAGCGTAAGCACGAGGGCACTCTGGCGCTGGAGGATGCCTACGACCGAGGCGGGAACGGCCTCGCCTATGCGCTGGTCGGTGGCCGGCGGCTGATCGATAGTGCCGACCTAGAACGATTTCTCAGGGATCATCGCGTATGACGAAAGGTCAGATCTTCTGAACCTCGAAGTAGAGAAGCGCATGGTCCGAAAAGTTCTCAGCCCAGCGATCCTTGGCGTGATCAGTTGATTCTTCCACCCAGCCACGGACATCCACTTCGGCTCCGCTGAAATTTCGGAACACGAGATGATCCGCTGCGACGACATGATCGAGGTTTGCCGGATCATAGGATGAGTTTTGGCCTGGCCAGTAGGTCGCATCGGCATTCTTTTGCGCGATTTTCATCTCGACGCTTCGGTATCCAAGACGCCTTCGAAGTCGTTCGATCTCTTCTGCTCCAGTGATGTCCTTGCCGCTGTATGTGAGGTTCATCCCCATCGTGTTCAGGTCTCCAAGAAACACGAAGTTGGAACGCCCAACGCCGCCGGCCCGCTTGTGGGCTCGGTCGAGCACTTTCCGGAAGCTGATTGCCCGTTCGATCATGTCGTCCCGCAGACCAAATCCCTTGGGGACGCTCAGGCTCTTCAGGTGGAGAAAGAGAAGTGGGTAATTCACACCATCGACGACTAGGGTCAAAAGAGCACCAGGGCGCAAGGCTGCAGAGCCTGACTTGAACTCCAGCTTCTGGGTAAAGAAGCTGGTAAAGGTCTTCTTCACTCCGACTAGGATCTCCTGCGACTGAGGACCTTCGGTGATGTTGAACTGGTATTCGGGCATCCGAGTAACCATCTCTTCGAACACCACGCTCCCGACCACCTCATAGATCGCCAGAACATCGGCGCGCTGGGAGGCCAGATACTCGATGATCGGTTCGATGGGCTTCTTGGGCCTTCTCCGGTTTTTGTCCTTCGCGCCGAAGTGCTCTACGTTCCAAGAGGCGACACTAAACGCTTTGGCCATACGATGCCATTTGGGTACGCTTCATAGGATATTCGTGCACTTCTCCCTAATCGAAAGCAACCCGACATCCTTAGTCAGGTAACTCTGAATCAGTCTTTGAGATGTTGCAAAACGTCGGACATTAGGCGTAATGTCCTACATAAACCGACATGGCATCCGTACGAGAACAACTAACCAACCTAGGGAAGGGGCACGAAATCCTAACCATAGGGCAGCTTGAGGACGCTGGCATTTCCGACCAAAGCGTGACTCGACTGGTCAGGCAAAAGGCCCTGATCCGGGTAGACAGAGGCCTCTATCGCCTCCCAGATGGACACGTCAGCCGCAACCACGAGATCATCTGCGTTGCCGCCTCTTCACCTTCAAGCGTGATCGTCCTCCTTAGCGCGCTGGCCTTCCATGAGATCGGTACGCAGCAGCCACACGAAGTATGGGTACAGCTTCAGGCCAAAGGACGCGTTCCAGACCTGCAGTGGCCGAAACTGCGAGTCGTACGTACGAGGATCTCGGAACTCTTTACCCTCGGTGTCGAAGCCCATCACCTAGGCGGGCAAAACGTCAGGATTACAAGCCCGGCAAGAACCGTGGCTGACTGCTTCAAGCATCGGAGCAAAGTCGGACTCGAAACCTGTATCGAGGCAGCGCGCGAAACCGTACGAGCAGAAAAAGCCACCATCGCCGAACTGGCTGACATGGCAAAATCTCTACGGGTTCTGAGCGTGATGCAACCTTACCTCGAGGTGATGGGATGAAGAACATAGCCGCGTCTGTACGTGCTCGACTGCTGAATCAGGCGAGGGCAACAGGTGAACCATTCGCCAGCCTCCTGGAAACCTTCGCGGTGGGCCGGTTCCTTTATCGGTTGTCACAGAGCGAGCATCGAGAACGCTTCGTCCTCAAAGGTGCCCAACTGTATCGCGTGTGGGGTGTTGCCGACCATCGTCCCACCCGAGATCTAGACCTGCTTGGATTCGGGGACTCGACACCAGAAGCGGTGAAGAAAATTTTCTCTGATGTGCTTCACGCAGCCAGTCCTGAGGAAGATGGGCTGGAGTGGCTAGAGATCAAGACCGCTCTGATACGAGAGGACCAGTCATACGGAGGTGTACGCGCGACGATCCGGGCAGAGTTGCTTGGAGCACGCATTCCGCTGCAGGTCGATGTTGGATTCGGTGATGCGATAACCCCAGAAGCCGCCGAAGCAGACTGGCCTTCGATGCTCGATTTCCCCGCAGCACATTTACTCGTTTACCCACCAGAAACCGTCGTGGCCGAAAAAGCCGAGGCAGCGGTTTCCCTCGGCCTAGCCAACAGCCGGATGAAAGATTTCTACGACCTATTCTGGCTCGCAAAAAATCAACCCTTCGAGGGAGGCCTGCTGAGAAAAGCGATCGAGGCGACCTTTAAGCGTCGGGCGACAGACATTCCCAAAACAGAACCGGTGGCCTTCTCTAAATCGTTCTCCTCCGATGCTCCGAAGTCGACACAGTGGGAGGCCTTCAAAAGAAAAGGCTCCATCGTAGAAGACCCCTCCCTGTCGGAAATCGTAGAAGTAATTCGCGGTTTTTTAATTCCAGTTTTCAGGAACGAAGTGAGTGGTTCGGAGTGGAATTCCACAGCTGAATCGTGGCGAATTAGAGCAGGGGACTGAACAGTCCCTCTGCTCGCTGTATATAATTACCAAATCTTGGGACGGATTTGGGACGGCAAATCTGGCTTTTAGGGTCTAATTATGACCAATTATGTCCACTCATGACGCCTCGTGTCTCTTTCGCAAATCGTTGGCAGATAGGTATTTGCCTA
>Ga0209186_1001003_pt1 | contig 21535 bp, 22 predicted proteins | sample SidtaG_FD_187426 | JGI IMG/M metagenome (GOLD analysis project Ga0209186, IMG submission 187426) | Marine algal microbial communities from Sidmouth, United Kingdom - Sidmouth_Male2 metaG (SPAdes) (version 2) | ecosystem: Host-associated > Algae > Red algae > Unclassified | place: Sidmouth...
GGGGCACGCGATTGCTGCTCGGGGGAGGTCGGTACTGTAGTGGCCGATGGCGGTGCTGCCGGTGCGGTGGTCGAAAGGGGGCAGGGTGTGAGAGAGCCACGCACCGACAGCTGCCCCCCCCCCCCCACACCCCTCCCCTCGGCGGCTGTGGGCCACCGAGCCCTCGTGCGGTGCGTTGGCCCCTCCACCCACCTCCCAGCCGTAGTCCGCTGCCGACGCTGAGACTTGCTCGCCCGTTTTGTTTGGTCACGGGTAGCGGGGAGGTGTGAGACTCCGTTACCCACCGTGCGCGCTCCTGCGTTGTTTCGTGGCGACCGCGCTTTTTTTTTCTTTCCTTGTCTTTTTTTTCCCGCGGCTGCACCGCGCACGCGCAGTGCCGTTGCGGTGCAGGCGTGCGCGCGCTTGCCCCCCCCCCCCCCCCCCCCCCCCCCCCCCCCCCCCTCACACCCCTCCTCTTGGCAGTGTTTTCTGGTCTGGCACCGTTCGACGGGCCTTCGCGGTGCCACATGCGTCCGCGGGGTATGTGCTGTATCCAACACAGATACGAGACTTCGGGCCACGCAGGGGCCCGGTCGCTGCAAGGCCAAGGCAGCCTGCATTGTTGGCATGAAGCAGCCATTGGGATCATCAATTCGTCTGACAGTGGAATGGGAACCGCCTTGAAAGAAGAGTAAGTATTCACAAGGCGCGCTCCAGGACACACGTGTCGATAAAAAATGTAAACTTCACCAATACGCCAGATGCAAAGGGCATGGGTGCCGTGAGGTACCCTGGAAGGGCGCTTCGAAGAGCAGCAGTCATCAAGGAGACAAAAAACAAAGAACACCTGCACCCGCCACCCATGTAAGCCCCTCCCCCTCAGCGAGCGCCCTCTGCTCGTCCTACGCCTTCTGTATCTAGATGAAACACCGGCCGCCCGCCGTCTCGGCCGCCAAAAACGCCAACTCCAACGCCTGGCTCGCGTTCAACCGCGGGTCGCAGCTCGTCTCGTAGCGGCGCGCCAAGTCATCGTGGCTCAACGCCTGCATGCCGCCGACACATTCGGTTACGTTCAAACCGGTTAGCTCGAGGTGAAGCCCCCCAGCAACGGTACCCTCCCGCTTGTGCACCTCAAAGAAGCCGCGCACTTCCTGAAAGACGTTTTCAAAGTTGCGCGTCTTGTACCCGCTCGGCGACGACTCGGTGTTGCCATGACACGGGTCGCACACCCACGTGACGACCGCGCCCGCCGCTTGGACGGCGCGGATGAGGGGCGGGAGCCCCTCGGCAATCTTGCCCGCCCCCATCCGCGTGATGAGCGTGATGCGCCCGGGCGTGTTGTCCGGGTTGAGGATAGCGAGCAGCTCCAGCAGCTCCGCCGGGTCGAGCGTCGGCCCGCACTTGATGCCAATGGGGTTGGCAATGCCCCGCATGAACTCCACGTGCGCACCGTCGACTTGGCGGGTGCGGTCGCCGAGCCACAGAAAGTGGCCCGACGTGGCGTACGTTTTGCCACCGTCCCGCGCGCCGGGGCGGCACAGCGCCTCCTCGTACGGGAGGAGGAGCGACTCGTGGCTGACGTAAAACTCAGCCGCCTTGAGCGCCGGGCTGTCCACCGGCACCCCGCAGCTGTGCATGAAGCGGAGCGCGCCGCTGACTTGCCGCACGTACTCGGCAAAGCGGGAGCCCGCCGGGGTGTCCTTGACAAACTGGAGGTTGATGTCTTGGATGCGCGTCAGGTCCATGGCACCGCCCGTCGCGAGCATCCGCAGCAGGTTCATCGTCGCCGTCGATTGCGTAAAGGCCGTCACCATGCGCTCCGGGTCGGGCACCCGCGACGCCTCGTCAAACGCCTCCCCGTTGATAATGTCCCCGCGGTACGAGGGCAGGCTCAGCGCCGCATTCTTGGCGCGCTCCACCGCCGATGAGCGGGGCTTGGCAAACTGGCCGGCCATGCGGCCAATCTTGACCACCGGCCCGACCGAGTAGGTGAGCACAATGCTCATCTGCATCAGCAGCGTGAAGGCATCCGCAATGTTGTTGCCCCCGTACTTGGCAAACTCGGTGAACGACTCGGCGCAGTCGCCGCCCTGCAACACAAACGCCTTGCCCTCCGACGCCTTGGCGAGCGCGGCGGTGAGGCGGTCGGTTTCGCCCGAAAAGACGAGCGGCACGCCGGCGCGCAAGCGCTTCTCAACCTCCTCCACCGCCTTTTGGTCGGGGTAGGTCGGCGTCTGCTTGATGGGCATCGTCCGCCACGAGCCAGGCGTCCACACGCGCTCCGCGGCGGGGGGGGTGGCGACCATGCGGGGGGTGCCCGTCGGCGCGGTCGCCCGCCGAGAAACCGCCGCGGGGCGCGGGAGGGAGGCAGGCACGAGGGAGCAGCGGCGCAGCGACTGCGACGGGGCGGGGCCGGCCGGCAGCGCCGCCGGCGTCGTGAAGGCTGCCATGGACGGCGAGCACCGCGGCGCGGCCATGGTCGTTGCGCAGTGGCAGGCAAACAGCGGTCAGGGAGCAGGGGCGTAGAGACGAAGGGAAAATTGGGGAAGGAAACAACGGGGTCGGCGCCAGGACGGTGAAGACGCGCACAGTGAACAACGCAGCGTCCACGACGGCGTGCACGGGGAATGTCGCCAGGGCGCTTCGCTGCCGAGCCGCGGCCGCCGACCACGGTTGAGCGGGCACAACACTCGCCGGCGCCAAAACTCCTGATTTTCGGCCGACAAACAGTCAGTCAAGACGTGCTCCACCAATGGAGAAGGCGGGACGCGGGGCTGCGATCGGGAGCAAAAAGCCGTTTTGATCAAACTTTCTTGTGGAATCGGCTTGTGGGAGCTTGGGGAGCCGACTCACAATGTGGTTTATCCGTGCGCTTGGCTCGTCAGACCCACAACACCTCACCCACAACACATCAGCGTGACATATGAATATCTCCAGCAGACAGTTACAGTACTGCGGGAGATTCCGTAGGCCCTCGATATTGCTGTCTTCCCAATTTTGGCCGATGTGGTCGAAGTCAAGACAGGATCCACTTTATCCGGCCGAATCGATGGCTGAGACACACTTTCGCACAGTTGATCACCCTTCTTGACATCGACGGGGTCGGCCAAAATTGGGAAGGCAGCAATACATGCGCCGCAGAAACGAGGCATGACGTTGCGGGACCTCACTGGGGCTATTCTTCCACGCTTTGTGAAGCGCTGTTCAGCGGCCCGTTCATGTCCGGACATGATGTATTGTCTTTCTTGACAAGGAGATGCTTGGCAGTGTAAGGTTTGCCAGTCAAGACGGTGCAACATGAGACCACAGAAAAAATGTGGTGAAAGGTGGGGCTCATTGCCCCTTCAGAAAGTGTTCACAAAAAAATGTGGCCCACAATCGCTCAAATTGCCTTGATACTCCAACGCCAGGCAAGGATCATGGCGCCATGGCGAGGCTGCGCAGTGGTGACTAACCGGGGGTGGGACATAAACGACTTTTTGCCATGTGGAAAGGCCAGAGCGACGTGTGGGGATTCCGCAGGACGCCAAAAACCACACACATTGACATGGTTTTGTGGTGGCTCTTGTGGGTTACAGTTCGTGAGGCGACCCACGGCATATCAGCACATAGAATCTCCCCATGAACAGGCAGCCTGACAGTGAAAAACAGCCAATCAGCGCTTTGTCTCCAAGCTGATAATGGCCAATGAGAGCTCGATACTTTCCTTCTGACATCGCGCCATCTCTCCACTGAGCCAACATGGTGGGAGAGCACTAGTGTCTATCCCCCCGACCGGATCATATGATCCGGTTCGGATCAAATGATCCGGTTTCTGAGTACCGTTTTTCGGACACTTCCTGCCATCAGTGACTCTTTTGGACCTCAGAAACGGACTCAGCGCAGTCTCTTCTCTCTTGGGACACACGATGACCACCTGCGGAATCCGCAAAGGGACCGAGAAAGGTGTAACAATCGACGTTTTCTCTGTTTTCGACGGCTGTTTTCGACGAGTTTCCGAAAACAGTACCAGGGGTGTGTTGGAGGCCTTCCGCACATCGTTGTAATCGTCAGGACGGCGGCTCTTGCACCCCTGAGAGCGGTCAGAACCTGGCGTGCAGCCACTAACCAGATACTGTACGGGGGCCACTTGGACCTTTTGAATTTGTGTGGATGGAAGCGCCCGTAAAGTGAGGATCATTTGATCCTATGTGTCGGGGGAATAGACACTAGGGCTGTCATCGTCCGGTCTTGTGCACACCCCATCGCCGGTCCATCGAATCTGGCTGATGCGCATCAACCCCATCCAGTCCAATTTTCGATGGAGCTTTTGATGCGCATCACAGTCCGCATCGGTACCCATCGTGTCGATGGGACAGCATTTTAAGCCTCCGTTGCGGATATTTGTCGAGAAGGGGCTACTGTGCACGCCGCAGCCAATGAGGAGCTCCCAGCATCAGCCCAGCCGGCAACACTGGTCGCGTGCCCGTTGAAGCCGACCAGGAACCTCTCACGGGGCACGCGTGTTCGCAGCGACGGCCAATCGGAGACCAATAGAGTCTCGTGTGGCAAGGAGCCGGTTGATCCGCTCGAGCCGAGACGGGCACGCTGACTTAGCCGCGGGAGTCCGTTCTTGCCGACTGCGTCCGAGGCCCCGCGCGCCTGCAACGGCTGCGACACCGGTCTCCTCACCGCTAAGATGGTCACGGCTGCTCCGTGAGCTCTGAGTGTGCGGCTGCTGCCTTTATCTGACCAACTACAGGCATCCGCCGCCCGCTCGACTGCGTAGAACCAGCTCGGAACCGCTGCTGAGAGAGACACAAGAGGTCGTGACCACCATTGGGCTTTAAGCTAGCAAGCAGAACAGAGTTTTTTAGGGCCACGGATAGAAGGCATTGACAAAGAAGCGGGCCCCGCGCCGGTGGCCAGCAGTGTCGGGTACGGTCTTGGGCGTGGCGGTGATGCCGTGGTCTCGGGTTATCTGGTCTTGGTCAGGCACGATGTGCTCAAGCCGCAACACAGACGTCAGTGGGATGGCATGCAGCGCGGGCCACTCATCGCCCACTTCCATAGACCAGCACAGACGCGTACACCCGCCCCCCACCAGGGGGCAGCCCGGCATTGACTCGCAAATATCCATCCCCGCAACCACCACCACGTCGACGGCTGCCCCGGCCACAGCGCGTACGATGGAGCGCGCCTCCCCGTACCTCACCAAGCCGGTCGAGTCACCCGGCACGTTGTAGGCAACACCGTCAAACCAGGGGAGGCCGCGGTAGAGTGGGGCGGCGCGCAGGTGCTGCTTGGGGTGGCCGCCGGCGCAGCAAGGGTATCTGGGGGAAAACGTGTACGAGTTGGCCGTGCGCACGGCGGCCGTTCCGGCAGGGTTGTTGAGTGCAAAGCCGACAGCGCTGAGGCCAGGCCGCGCCGCCAATTCGTCGAGGGTGATCTTCGCCGTGCGGCGAGACGCCACTCCCCTGCCCGTGGTGTCGACGCCGCAGTCGGGGACCGAGGTTGCCGCGGTGGCGACGTCGCCGCCGTCGTCAAACCACTCATCAAACTCCGCGTCCTCGCGGGCCTGCCTCGCCTTGATTTTCAACGTCCCCTGACCGACACGCAGCAGCTGCGCACGGAAGTTGTCCTCGTCCTTATTGGTCCTGCAGTACCGCCTCTTCTCGTTGCCGTGGAGCGCCTCATTGCTACCGGTGTCCCCATTCTTGATTGCTCCGTGGAGCTTAATCGCATCGAGGACGTGTGCCAGGAGCTTATGCACCTTAGTGCTGAAGACTTTGCCCAACACCGGCGTCAGGATGTCCAGGACGAAGCTGCGCGACAGGCGCGCCACCTCCTCACCCTCCGCCACCGTCATGGGCGGGCGGCAGTGGAAGGTTCCGACCAGGCGGTCCACCAGTTCCGCGTACTTGACAAACATGTGCGTGACGGCCACCTTGTAGGGCATGTCGTCAAACTTGCTGCGGTACAGGTCCCAATCGAACGCTAAGTTCTGGTACACCGAGCTCTCGTCCTCGTTGCCGCACTCGTCGCCGACATCGTCGCCATCCGGCTTCTCGCTGGTGGGAGCTGGCTTAGGTCCGTCGCTGTCCTCTCCCGCGGAGCCCGCGCTGCTGCTGGCGCCGCTCGCGTTACCGCCACCGTCGGAATTGCTGGAACCGTCGGCGTCCGCACGCAACAGCGACTCAATGATGTCGTCCACGTCTTGGTCGTCGTCGCCGCCTGCCACTGCTGCCCGGCCGAAGTCTTGTGCACGACGCGACGGGGACGACGCCGGTGGCGGCCGACGACGCACTGGCATGGGGGTTTTAGCCCCACCATGCTTGGTGGCGGCGCGCTCCTTTTGCTTTTTCTTGGGGGGCGGTCGCCTTCGGGTGCCTGGTCCAAAGAGCCCGGCGACGAGAAAGGCCAAAAACCACACTCCGGCTCGCTGCTGCCGACCCGTGAAGGTCGCCTGCTTCTCTTTGGGGCCCACCAGGTATCTATGGAGAGAGAGTAAGAGGCCAATGACACATCCAAGAGCAAACAAGTAGCTGTATCAGAAACATGCTTCAGTGGGCAACCCAAAACCAGATAGACAAGCAGTGCAGCCACCCATGAGGAGTCGAATAGGCGGTGCACGCTGCCGTGCACAGAGGCGCAAACATATCGATACAGGCGCGCGCACGCACAACGTACCCTGGGGGAATGAAAGAAGCCAGGCTTCGACGTCCCAAGAACTCGGTGCGCGTGTTCCCCGCCCGCGCGGTGGTGCTCTCGTCCCTGAACTCCGGGTAGTATTCCTTGCAAACGTGCGAGAAAACGAGGATAAGGCGGTGGCATAGCATCCTTGTGATGCCTTGGTCCAGGACCTGCAAGCAGCACGTCACAGCGCGTGGGATACCATCAGCAAGAGAGCCCGTTAGAACCGGTCTGGACGGGACTAGAACGACGTGAGAGAAATCGCACGGTCCCCCCCTACCCCTTACATAGCACACCACACGAGTACAACGTACATGCAGGGGGTCAAATGCAATCATCTTGTAAAGATGGTGCGGCACGGTTCCCAGCCCACCCAGAGCAGCGAGCGCTGGAACAAACGCATTGATGCTGCTTGCCGTCTCCAGCATAACGCGGCGTTTCCGCTTCTTTGTCGTCCGGCTCAGATGGACTGCCTCGAGGTGCTGCTCGAGAGTCTTCACGACGTCCCGCTCAGCGGCGTTCACGCCCGCCTCGGTGCACGCGTCGTCAGCCCGCACCATACAAGACGTGCACGGGTAGGTGCACTTACCCGCCTTCAGGCAGAGAACCTATCGCTCCTCCGGCCTGTCACAGGCATAAAGCAGCACACGAAAGAAGGCTAGGTTGTAGCCGTCGATGCTCTTGTCGAGCGTGTGCCCCTTGTGGCTGGCATTGATGGCGTCACGGAACGCCAGGTAGAGCGTGCGCTGCAGCACGCCCCAGCGCCTGCCCTTGGCCTTTTCCTTTCCCCCCGGCTCTTTCAGCGTCCGCACCCACGGCACATAGGCAACCGTGTATCATTGGTCGTCCCCGGTAACGTCGTTGACGACACCGATTCGGACTGGATAAAGGTAGTGGGCTGAGAAACAAGGAAACAGAAAGGCGGGATCGAAACAGCCCTGGCTAAGATGGAGTCAGCAGGGAATTCGATACGGAAGCAGCCTCGTAGCTGTCTCTCCACGCTACAGCACCCCGGTGGCCCGATGCAAGAGGAGCTCGACCGCGGCGGCGCGCGGTACCACTGTAGCACCAAAACCCACACATGCAGCTGAGCAAGAATCAAACGTACCTCCCGACCAGGACAGCAAGCTTGCGTCGCTGTAGACATGCACGCCCAGCACGAACGCTTTCTCTACCGTCACGTTGTCAATCGCCTCTTGATGCGCCTTGAACGCCTCCCCATCCATGGGCGACTCACGGCGGTCGCCCACCTCATTGTCGTCACGTCGGAGCTGCACCTTCTGGGCGTTGCGCAGCGCCTGCACCGCGACGTGCAAAGCCGAGCGGAAGAACGACACGTACTGCGCGCCACCTTGGACCATTTTGCATCTCATCCACCCGGCGGAGAGCACTGCCTCGTCCAAGTCGTCACGCACGGCGTTGCGGAACGCGTTGGCGGACGGAAAGTGGTCCTTGATCTTGTTGGCCGGGCCCGTCTGCCTCCTGTCGTCCGCAGACCCATCCCACTTGGCCATCATCTCGTAAAATTTGGTCTGGAAGGTGGTAGAAAGGCCACTGCCGTTGGCCTCATGGATGAACTCTTGCATCAACCGCAGCGCCGGCGTGTTAAATAACCCCGGCTTGCAATGCGGGCGTGCCTCCACCGCCGGTCGGCACCGCTTGGCATCACCAATGCGCTCATACTCAGCTTGCGCCTCCGTGCAGACGGAGGAGCGGGCATGAGTGTCCCCGCCGAGGACCTCCACGTCGTGCCCGCCCAGCGGTGGCTTGGCAGCCGCGTGAGGCGCGCCACCTTCTTGTTGAGATGCGGTCACGGCCGCCACGTCTGCCAACTGAAACAGCAGCGCCTCGTCGTCAGCGTCGCAGTCGCTCACCGACCCACAATGGCCATCGAGCGACGCCGCGTCCACCACGTGCGTGCCCGCTGCAGGCGTCGCCAAGCTTGAAGTAGTGGCTGGGGGAGGACGAGCGACCGCGGCGGGGTCACCACCGAGCGTGGAGGCAGCGCCCGAGCCAGTCTGGCCGAGGGCGGGGTCGGGTCCGCGCTGCTGCGGTGGAAGACGGCGGTTTGCGTTCCGCCCAAGGTGACGGTGCTGGGTGAGCGTGTGCCGTCGCATTGCTGCCGGGTTGGCCTTGGTCACACCGCACTCCGAGCACCGAGACGCCCCGTACGTCCAAGCCATCGATGGACAGGGGGCGGCGCCTGCTGCATGGAAGCAGCGGGGGGGGAGGAGGGCTTCTCCTACCCCCACCGCTCGCGACCGACGGACCAAGCGAGCCCGCCGGGAGGGGGCGCCCCGGTACCGCCAATTGAACCGCTGCCTGGAGTTGCAATCGTACTAGAGACCGAGGGGAGAGCAGGAGGGCGGGAGTTCCGCAAGACAAGAGGACGTCACGGTGCATGAGGAACAAGCATTGGGTGTGCAGAGACGGACTACAGAGGAGTGTCAATGGTGTGGCCTCAACGTGGGGACCGCAATGTGCGGTGGCGGTTCAAAGCTGGCCCTAGAGAGCAGGAGACGTCCAGGCGTGGCTCGTCAGGGCACACGCTCGTAGGGGGGCGCACGAAATCCAGCCGCACGCAAGCACACTCGTACGTACATCGGCGACGGGGGCGGCGCGTGGCCACAGGAGCCCATCGTGGGTCGCAGCGCTCAGTCGTCATCCTCTCATCGTGGCACCGAGCGCCTCGCTCGCCCACAGAGATGGACGCACGCAAAGCACCCAGGCGGGGACGAGCAAACTATAGGGTAGTGCGTGGCCACAGGGGACGCGAAATCGCCCCGCGACGCGGGCAAAGCGGCTCGTAAGGACCACACAGCGGCTCGTGTCTCTCCCTTGTCTGGGGCATCGGTTGCGAAACGCCTCCCTCGTGGGCAGAACACGGCCGGCACCAGCGGCGGCACGCCTCCCTCGTGCCCAGAACTGAGCTGTGGGGCAGAGCAGGCGCAAAGACCGGGAGAAGCCTGTCGGTCAATTTCTTCGAGCGCGAGACCAAGCTTGTGAAGCAACTTCTGCCACACAATCGAATCAGTCCCCTAAGGGCTTGCAGGTCTGTGAATTATAAAGCATCGGGAAGGTACCCAATGACAGTGAGGCTGGCATACCAATCGAAATGCGCCATCCAGTGCTGACACAAAATTTCGACGGCCGGGAGCGCCAGAAGTTGGGTACTCTCTTGAGATCAAACGGCACTGGTTCTCGGCTCTCAGAAATCCGTGAATTTATCCCGTCCTTGGTCGGGCGATCAAGAGACCCAGGTGATCCACAGACGTGGCCGTCGTCTCGTTGCGAGCAGTGAGCGGTCTTGGCCGTTGTCCGCCGCTTCCACGCCCACTGATTCTCGCCCGCAGTGTGCGTGCGTTGCCGTCCCGAGCGCCCCTCTCTGGCCACCTCTGCGTCTTCTATGCCGTCCATTCGGCGTGCCGTTTACGGGGCGGGGGGGAGCTTTCCACTGGCGCGGCTTTCACGCCTGTCCACCTCCACTCCCGCCGCGGCCGGATCGGCTGCACGACCGGCTCTCGTTGCACCTCGTGCCCCCCCTCCGTCTGTGGTCACCCTTCGTCCATCTGCGTATGTACGGCGCCTCTGCTCTCGTCGTATCCCCTCCACCCCTCCCCGGCGCCGGTGCATGTTGGTTAGTCGGTGTTGGTGCGGCCCTCTCCGTCTAACCTCGAGGTGTGCGAGGACTGCCCTGCCTCTGCACTTTGTCAGTGGGGGGCCCGCGGGTGGTCGTCAACCAGATGAGCGACCGGTGCCGATCATTCCTGGTGGTACGTTCCTCGCTCTTCTCTGGGTGGTGCGCGACGGGGTGGTAGCCTCACGCTTCTCTGCCCGGTGTGTGACGGGGTGAGAGCCTCATCCGCGCCTCCGGATGACTGCTCTGTGGACGAGGGCCGCCGTGAGCGCGGCCCGTGTTTGCCGCTTGTGCGATGGTGAGGCCACCTTTCTCTTCGACTGCGTCCGTCTGCGGGGGCACGCGGCGTATATAATGGTCGGACGCCTCCGCATCCCCGCTTGCTCCTGCATCCTCACCACGGCCCCCACGACTACGGCTTCTCTTTGTTTGTCGCTCCCACGCTCACCCACCCCTCCACTCCACAACAACCTCAATCCCTTTGAACGGCCGATCTCTCTGACGATGGACTCCCCCACTGCGGCCGACCGCGCCCGCAAGATGGAGATGCGACAGGAGGCCGCCGCCGTGGCTGCCGCTACCGCTGCTGCTGCAGCCGTCGTGTCTCAAGCCTACAACAGCGGCAAGGAAGACGGGCACACCCGCGCACAAGACACCGCGAACACTATGATGACGCTGGCGGCCGGCGGACCACCGACCACAAGCGCTGGCGGCGGTGCATCGCCAAGCGCTGCCTCTCCGTCGACGCCGGTTGGCAGAGGCAAGGGCAAGGGCCGCGCCAGTCACCTCGGCCCGACGCACGGCATCGGGAAGTCACGTCGGGTGGCGACCGAGTCACCTGTTGGTGTCTTGTCCGTCGCATCCAGTGCCTCGGCGAGCCCGAGTGCGTCGCGCCTGGCGCCGCGCCTGGCGCCGCGCGTGGCGCCGCGCCCGCCGACGTACCCGCCGGCCGTTTTGCCTCCGGTTCTCGACGGGGCTATGAACCCCTACGCCAGTTTGGTCAGTGGTTCGCCTCTGTACGCGACGCAGGTCGCTCCGCGCGCTCGCGTGGCACCCCGCAATGCGCTGCCTTCTGTGCCTTCCAACGTCGGGCCCGCACCCTCTTTGGCGTCGACGGCGCCAGCGTCGCCGCTGGGCACGAAGACGGCTACGGTGGCGGGATTTGTTGTGCGTACGACGCCGGCGGTATATCAGAGCACCGAGGGCCCTCTTCCTGTGACCCCCCGGAATGGGGCGATCACGTCTGCCTCTCCTGTTGTCACGGGCATCCGCCGACGCGGGCACCGCATCCCTGCCGCCCGTCTGGCACGTCAGCTCAAAAGGGCTGGGGCGACGGCGGCCGCCAAGCGTCTTGCGGCCGTCCCGTCCGATGGTTCATCCAATGGCGCGCCCGCAACGCCGAGCTCGCCGGCTACCGAAGCGGGCCTGTTCACTCGCCTGCCGTCCAAGGTGGGGCTCCCGGGCGCTGCCGACGGGGTTCCAGCTGGTGTGGTGACCCGCGCGGAGGCATTGGAGGACGCAGACGGCACGGGCATGGTTGTCGATGTCGGTACCGGTAACAACAACGACGCGGGCGCCGATAACGACAACGCTGCAACCGAGCAGACCCCTTTTTTGGGGACGGCCGCCCGCGCACGGGCGGCTAATGGTGGGGACTCACCTAAGACGGTGGCGCCCTCTGTTGCTGGCTCTAGCGGTGGCGTGTCCACACCAGGGGTAAGCGACATTGACTCGGCACACCAATCCCCGGCACCGACGCGGCCGCTGACATGGAGGCCGAGACGCAGCATCCCCTCCCCAACTATCGAGTACCCTCTGTCGACGGCGTCTCCCTCCACGCCTGCGGACGAGAGCGCCGTTGCAAGCCTTGGGCCGTCGGCAGCCAAGGCCTCGAAGGTGGTCGAAAACGCCGTCCGCGCGTCGACGGCCAACTTGCGCGTCGACCTTTCCGCATTGTGTGCCCGCACGAACGACACGGCGGCCCGTATGCTGCAGCTCGCTACGAAGGTGGACACGTGCGCGAACTTGTCCCAGCAGACGCTCGTGGCCGTGCGCAAAGTCGAGGCTGCCGTTAAGGTCGCGGTGGCCGACGTCGCTAAGCAGGGGGCGCTCCCGGCCAAGGTGGACGCGAATGCCGCAGAGGAGCTCGGGGAGAAACTCCTTGATGAAGTCAAGGTGCCTTTACTCATCTTCTCGTGTCTCTGCTTTCCTTTTTGTGGACGCTTGTTTGTGTTTATGGAGCCACTTCCATCTGTGACGTTCTCAGCTCGGGAATACTGACCTCCCTGTCCCGTGGCCTGGTGTTGTTTGTGTGACCCTTGGTGTGTTCTGGTCTCCCTTTGGCTGAGCGGACCTCACAGAAGGTCTACCGCGACGTACTGACCAACGAGTTTGCCACGGCTGTTGAGACTGTAGCATATCTCCTTAATATTTGGATATTGGGCCCGGTAGCCCCCCTGACTGGTCAGTATTCACGTGGAGGATTGAACTGACTTGTGGCCCGCCCTTTGGGAGGTTACTTCCGTCTTGTATATCTGTCCTTTCTTTTTATCGTCTCTATTTTGGTGGTTATTCGATCTTTATGATCGCTCGGTCGATCGACCCCGCCCCTTTACCGTCTGATAATAGAAGCACCATGGGACCGGGGTTCGCCGTCGTCGGCACCCCCGGCTCCCCATCGGATGTTGCACGAACAAAGGTTCTTCTTCCTCGCGTCTAAGGCGATAGCGTTCGCTTTATCGCGCGTCTACGGTCGGTCGCCATTTACTGGTTAGTTAACCAACGTCATTAATCCCACACTCTGACGTGGTTGAGCCAGCGCGACGTTTCTGCCGAGGAGGGATCCCTCCGGGGTCCCGAGACCCCGAGCCCTCACTGGCTCCGTCACGGTCGCCCCGTGACGTGTTGCCGCCGCCCTGGGCGCCGGACCTAGTCACCCCAGATGCGTCCATGGCGGGAAGACTCCGTCCTCCTGCAGGAACGATCCGTCTTCACGGACAATCTCAACAGCACAGTCACACCCATGGGTAAGACAAAGCACAGCCGAAAAACCACCGTGAGAACGGACACAGGGTAGACCCGACTGATCAAGAAGGGCGAGACCCTGTCCCCAGCTGATCCACCAAATGTAGTGGTTTCTGTCCGCAAAGCCGACGGGGCAAGACCCCGTCAGAAAACCCAGCACAGGATGCGGAGCGCCACAAAGGAGAAAGAACACAACCGCCTGGATTACAGGGCGCGGATCGCACCAGAACGCCAGAACTAACGCAAACGCAATGCTGGTTCATTCAAAGAAGCAGGATGACCCAGGAACACACACTCATTTACTCTCCAGGGAAGCAAAAAAACACGCACGAGCCCAACCCACGAAAAACGGTCATGGGGGGGACCGGTGCCCGACGGGCCACGGTCCTTGAACAGGGGCCCGTGGGGGCCCCTGCCGCGGACCAAAGAACACCCTTACACTGGAAGGGGTATCGGACCCAATTCCTTGGGACCGCTTGGACTTGTAAGTCCCCTCTAAGTCCAAAGGGACTTACCTCCCAGATTTTCCAATTCTTCGTTGGAAGTCTCTGGGAATAACTTTATCGGCCGAGATCTGATCTCGTCTCCGCGTTCCGCCCCGGTTGGGGAAGCTTCCACAAGCTTCCCGGCCCCTCCAGGGGGCCCAGATCGAAGGGGCTTGCGCCCCCTTCGTCTGTGTCAGGCCCCTCCGTGGGGCGCGATCTGGCGCCCCCGTTTCCCCCACCCCCCGGGGAGGGGGTGTTACGTGTTTGGGGTGGAACCACGCTGGGCGCCCGCCCGAAGGGGCGCCACATGTCACCCCCCCCTGGCGCGGCACTACGTGGCCTCTCGAAGCAAGGGGGCTTTCCCAAAAGGGACGAGCACGACCGGGAAGCCCCATTCCGACGACGTCGGTTCGATGACGTCCGCCTCCAGCTGCCGCTTGACCTCGGCCGTCTCGGCCTCCCTCGCCGTGTGGCCCGCGCGGCGGGGCGCGAAGCGGACTGGCCGGGCGCCGGCGTTGAGGTCGATGCGGTGCTGAGTGGCCTTGATGACGCCTCGCGCCTGGCCCGTCCACATTTCCTTGTGCTGGTCCAGCATGCGGAAGATACGGGTGTGCAGATTCGGGCCGGCATCCGGTACGTCGCCGTCCTCCACTCGCGGCGGGGGCGCGGACGGCGCTGCGACCGGCAAGGTGCCCCCTTCGCCCGGATCCCGGGTTCGCGCACGGGTCGCGGCCTTAGCGTCCGCCGCAGTAGCTGGGTCCGGGCTCCGGCACGGCGCGGGTTCGCACCGGGCGCCCGACACCGCCCCCACCACACCCTCGGCGGCCGTGGCCGTCGAGAAAGCAGGGGCGGGAATCGTCCCGTGGGGTGCCTCGTGTGGCACCTGCACGACGCCCGTCGTGAGCAGTTAGACGTAGCCATCGTTGGCCCTCTGCCGGAGGACGACCTCACGGACTCCGAAGTTGGTCACGATGACCGGGAAGGACAGCCCCGGCACGATTTCGTGCACGCCGTTGGCGATGGTGACACCATGTGTCGTGAAAAGGCGCGAGGCGCCGAACACCTGTCCCAGGCCCCCCCATATGGTTCGCACCCAGACAACCGTGGCCGCCGACGGCGGGAGCCGCGTCTTGTGCGTCGAGCGGAGGACTCAGAAGACGCCCATCGAGCGGTCGCCATTATCCTACGGCCCCCGGATGATCGCCGTGACGGAACCGTCTGTCCAACAAATGAACCGGTCCTGAAGCAGGATGGCGTGTGCGTTGTTCTCGGTGAACGTACAGCCCAAGATAACTGGGACCAACAGGTCTTCGACGACGAGGAAGGGCACAGGGACGATCCGGGCACCCGTCTGGAGCCACAGCGTGACGTTACCGCTAGTGCGAAAACGCGCGTTTTTGGCGTCCCGAAGGCGTACCCGCTCCTCCTCCTTGGAGGTGACCACATGGCCGAGCCAGTCAGGGGCGAGGGCATTTCGGCGGACCAGGTCGGGGCCCGCCCCCGTGTCCACGCCGACGCCGAACGCGATAAGGGACAGCTTGTCCAGGCCCAGCGAGGTCACGATGCGGTAGTTGTGCAGGCTGAAGAGCAGCACTTCCCCGCCCCCAGACGGGGTGTCCGGGTCCCCGGCGGCCTCCGCGACGGCGGTGGCGTGGCGACGAAAGCGGGTCCGTTCGCGCCGGGCGCGCCCACCGAGGCGCCGCCGGGCCCCCCCCCACTGCGTGCCCATTGGCGGGCGCGTCCGCCGGGATGCCATCCCCACCGCCCCACGGCCGGGGGTCGGAGTGGCCAAGGGCCAGTACCGACGCGGCGACCGGCGGAGACGGAGGGAAGGCCTCTATGGCCGCCGGCGCCGCCGGGTCGGGGGGGGGGTCCGGTACTTCCTCCGCGGCACTGCTGGCTCCCCCGGGCCGCGCCAGGATGCGGGGGCAGAACGCGGGTGTGAGCGGTAATCCCGCTGCGGCCCGCCGCTTGCGGACCTGTCGCAGGCGGGTCGCCGTGATGTATCAGTGCCGGTGCGCCTTTAGACGGATAAAGTCCGCGGGCAGCCCACTCAGGGGGCTGCCCTTTACGCGTTTCCCTGGGCGTGGAAGGTGCGACCGTCCCCGTGACCCGCATCGTCGGCGCCCGCAGCCCGCTCCTCGGAGGAGCTTTTTCCTTCGTCGCCCGCGGCGTCCGGGTAGGCCCGGTCATCCGTCTCCACGGCATGGACGAACGCGGCCGTGCCCGGCCGGGCGGACCCATTGGCGGCAGCGGCCGGCGGGGGGGGCGGGACCGGCGTTCCCGCGCCCAGAGGCAGGGGTGCCGGCGGCGCAGGCCCCCGCCCGCTACGATGCGCCGCGACGGCATTGCGCAGCGCGCGTCCGTGCGCCCGCACTTCGGGGGTCTGGGCGGGGCACTCCCACACCCAGTGCCCCAGGTGACCGCAGAACGAGCAGGCCCCCCGCCGCTGAGGCGGGGGCCCTGACTCGAGCGCGCCGCCCCATTCGCCGCCGCGCAGTGGCGGGGCCCCGTCACGCGGGAACCGCGGAGGACGGTCCGAGTGCGGGAAAACGGTACCCGCACGCGGGGGCACCGGGGTGCCTGGCGCCAGGGTGCCGCGCCCGCGCCCCACCCCCGTCCGGACGGGGTACAGCTCCGGGCGCCCACCCCACGCGGGCTGCTGCTGCCAGCCCGACGCGTGCGGCAGACTGTCAACTGGTAGTACCGGGGCGTCGCCCGGGGAGCCGTACGCAACGGGCGTCGCCGCCGCGGCCAGCACCGCGGCCCACTCGGCCCGTTCCGCCTCGGTGCCGTAATCCGTGACGGCCAGCGCCGCGGCAGCCGAGGCGGCTCCCACCGGGAGGGCTACGGACGCCGCTGGCCGGGCCCGACGGGGCTCCCGTTCTTCGCCGCCAGCCGACCGAGAGGTGCCCCTCTTGGGCTTGGCCTGGAGCTTCACCCCTTGAGACTCGCGGGTGGCTGCTCCCGTCTCCGCGAGGAACTTGCGTAGCTTGGGGAAGGTCCGGCCCTGGGTGTTGCGGTTCCGCCCCAGGGCACGGATCTCCCGTCCGACGCCCTTGAGTAGGATACTCTTCAGATCGGCTTCTTGCAGCACCGAGCCCAATGCGCGGTTGGCATCGAGGATGCGGTTCGCCAACTCGTGCTCGTCCTCCCACTTCTCTTGGGACGCTTGCATGAGCGACTGAAGGTGGTCCACCAGGTCGTCCCCATCGAGGTACTCGTTGAGCAGGGCGCGGACCGCGCGCTTGTACGTGAGCTGCCGCGAGGCATGGGTGTCCTTCGCGCGCTGGAGAACCCCTAGCAACTCGCTCGTGACGAAGTACTGCAGCAGTGTCCCTGCTGTCTCCTCGTTCATCCCGCTGCCGTCACACGCCGTCTGGAAGTTCCCAAGGAGCGCCACCAACCCCAACGGGGTGTCGCCCGCGAACTGTCGCGCGGTGTGCATCAAGGCCTTGACGTCTGCGCGGATGCCGCGGATGGAGTTGCCTCGTGGGAGGAGCAGGCGCTCACCTCTCTGTGAGAGCCGGTACCGTTCCGGCGACAGGAGCCCCTTGAAGCGCGGGTCGACCACCGTATCCTCCCTCTGCTCCCGTCGGAAGGCGCGCAGCGCCTCTTGCAACAGGGCCCGCTGAGGCCGCTTGTCGGCCGCCCGCTCCCGTCGTCGACGGAGAGTTGCCCCGGGCTCGCTGCCGGTGGCGAAGGAGGAGGTCGAGCCGATGCTGCTGTCCGTCGCGTCCGCCCCGCTCGGGTCGGAGGACGAGCCCGACGGACTCTCGTCGCTCTCAGTCTACGAGGGGGGCCCCGGAGATGGGGGAGACCGGTCCCGTCGTGCGTGCCGACGTCGTCGGTGGCCACGTGAGGGGACCGCCTTCGGGCGCCGACGATCAGCGGCCCGCTGGGACCGCGACCGCGTAGGGCGCGTGGCCTGCGCGACGGCCACCGTCAAGGTGAACCCCACCCCAGCGATGCCCCCGGTTGGTGGACGCCCCCCGGACGTGCCCGACCCGGGTTCCGGTGGCGCCGGTCCACCCGCGCTCGCGGACCCCGGAGAAGGCCCCTGTGCTGCCGCAAGAGCCAGGGCGACGGCTGCACCGCGCCCCAGGATCGGGGTCCCGTCCGATGCCGCGGTAGACGCCTCCTCCGCGGCGTCTCGGAGCACCTGAGCCAGGTGGCGTGGGTTTGTGGTGTCGGCCGCCAGCCATGGCAGCCCTTGGGTCGGGACGCCGCCGACCCCATGCAAGCTGGGCCCCGATCCGCCCGCCGCTGGCGGCGCGTCCCGCAGCCAGTGGTCCCGGGTGGCCCTCTGCCACGGCGCCCGGGCCACGTCGTCCGGGGTGGCCCCGAGCGCTCGCGGTAGTTCCCGGCGCCGCCACTCCTCCTCCTCCAGTGACAGCGCGTCCATTGGTTGGTTCGATCCCCGGCCGGCGGGCGTCCCGCCGACCATGGTCCCCGACGAACTGCCCACCGCTTCCACGCGGGGTGGGCCAAAGGGCGGCGCCCCGTCCAGGCGCTGCCCGTCCAGGGGCGAAGGGTGAACCCCCGCGCCCCCGGGCTGGGAATCCATCAGCGTGGACGTCCGTCCCGCGCCGGGAGGAGGACGAGCCCCGGTGGTCGGCGTGCGGCCGGGGTCCGCGGGCGGGGAGTCCGACTCACCCGCCACCGTACCGCCGACGCCAACCGGGACCGCCCTTCCACCCCCGACGGGGGCTACGTCGCCCAAGGCCGGTGTTTTCCCGGGGTCTCCCGCCTGTGGCGCGTCCGTCACCCGGCTAGTGCCGAGCATCTCAAATGGAGACGCGCCCCCGTCATGCGGGGGAGATGAAGAAGATCCGCGAGCCATGGAAGCGGGGCCCGCGTATCGATTGGATGTTCTCGGTCACCGCACCGCAATACAACCAACGAGAGTCCCCCGACTCTGGTACCGAATGAAGTGTCGATCCGCGACACGCACTGCGTGCGTACAGCGGGTCTCACACGGAGCGCCAAATGTAGTACCACAATCTAGGGGGTTACCTCAGAAGGAGGGAAGTAACGGCCGTCTCAGCCGCTCGCGCGACACCCGCTATGGGACTCGAGGTCCGGGAAGTCGGGCCGATCGAAACGCCAAGACATCGAGACACGGTTTACTTTCCGGCGACGACGGTGCCTCCCACCGTCGTCTCCCTTCGTCCTAAAAGGGCGGAATCCGTCGCCCGGGCCCAATTTCCCCGAATGGGAGTTGACCCGGGCCGTCACCAACCAATGCAGATAGTTCCCTCCATTCATATCGAGTCCTCCGAAGCGATCATTACAAGACGAGGGGGAGTGACCGTCCCACGCGCAACGCGCGGCACCCGCCGCGTGGCGCCCGGTCAGCCTTCGCCTGCCGCGGCCTCTCGGGCGCGCCAACCCAGCCCGCCGTGTGGCCCGTGTGTTGCGGCGCGGCGTGCGGGTACGCTCCTCGGGTGGCTCGGCCCGCGGCGTGGACGGGCCCGCCGTCCCTGATCCCGCGCCGCCGTCTCGCCCGCGACCACCGCCGCCGGCGTCGCCGTCCCCCGCCGGTCGCCGCGTCCCCCGGCGTCCTCCGACGCACCCGCGGCGGCTCCCGGGCGTACCGGGGGCCCCGTAGTACTACACACACGGCGCACGCGTCCGCGCGCCCAGGGCCCCAAAACAAATCAAAGGCCCGCCGCTCTAACAGCGGTTAGGGCCCTCTGGCGCCGATACGTAGGCTCCGGGTCAAACATCAAGACGAAAGCGGGTCCTACCAGTGAAGGTCCGCCCGTAAGAACACGTCAAAATCGCAACGTGGCGCCGCCTGGTCCACCACTGGCGGCGCCCATCCAGCCAATCAGGTGCCGAGGGCGTTCCAACCACACCGCCGCGGCCCGTCATTGGCCACTGCCAAGGGCCCCCCACCACGCCGTGCGCGAGGTTGACATCAAGGCTGAGAGTCCAGAATCTGTCGATTCACAGACACGAATGCAGAGTGCCACCTCTGAAACGGAGAGCATGTCCTTTGATATACGTATATGGGGCTCCCTACGATAGAATCCTCATTCTGACTGAGCAAAGCGGAGCAAATATACAGGGATTTGAAATGTGTGCACTCTAAAGTAATGTGAGTGATCTCCTCGACGGATAAGAGGTGTTCTTCAGTTCTCCTGTGACTGATGGCTTGCTACAGGGTTGTCCTTGATTGCGACACGAAGGTGCAAAGAGGTCCAAGGCTGAGGGCCCCCACGGCTGTCCTGTGGAGCTCTTTGAAACTTGTAGCCCCCCCTTCTGGAGCGGCCGTGTCGAAAGTATGGAAAATGTGCAAAATGTGTTCATCTTAAAGTTTGGTGGTCGGAAGCTGGGCCATGCCGACAAACTCAGCGGCGTTTGAAAGATCTGGATGCGGCCGTCACAGGGGTGTGCATACAGTTGTTCCACAAAATTTTCGGCACTCGGGCAGCATCAACAGTGACCGGCACATGTGACAAGTTGAAAATATTCCAATGAAAGCGAGTCAACGTACACGGACCCACTGAATAGTCCGAGAACCATCGGCGACAAAAGCTCGAGATGATCGATTCCAGGCAATACGTCGCAGTCGTACGACTGGGCGCGACAACTGAGAAACGCCTGTCCAGAATTTTGCGACCATAAAAGCCCGGCCATGGCCAGAAAAGGCACAAAATGGAAGGGCCTGTCTCCAGTGTTGCACCCGTGGCGGAGGAACTGACGGCTCTCTCACACGTGGTGGGGACAATAGCTCACTGCCGAGAACTCCTGCATCGATTGTTGCACCGGTTTCGGCTTGTCATTGGCAAGTCGAGTTGACTGAGAACTCCTTCTAAGACGCATCATGCGTCTGCCAATGGCAGTGGTTGATCGGGTCACTCTTCATATGCGACGGTAAACAAGTTACCCGACATCTTACACGCTCAGAGAGGGATGTGAGGCAGGTGGAGCACATGAATCGTGCCTTCTCGACCCTGGTTCCCAGGGTTTTCGAAATAGGGCTCGAAACGCGCGACGCGTCAGCAGCACTTGACGCCAGACAGTCCTGGATGGGCCGGGAAACCTGCCAATTTTGTTAGGCGGCGGCTCGTTTCGTGCCAGAGACCAGCAGAGGTTGATCTCGTTGGCTCGGAGACAGATTCGACGTTGAGAGGCTGCGCTGGTAATTCCACCCCAGTGTGATGTGAGATCGCAGCAATATGTGTGCTAGCTCACATCCCTGAACGCCTACCAGAATCGGATTGCAGACTTTTTTGGTTTGGATTTGGAGAGCGGAGGTGGATTTCCAGCGAGAATATGTGACGAGTCCCAGGGTGATATTAAAAGGTCGACGACCGGACGCTGTCGACGATCCGCATCTCGCCGCCCCCGCATCCCCCTGTATACGGAGAAATCAGGGACCTTGCACGAACGTCGAAGCGGATTCTACCGCTCAATCGGTGGTCGAAGCACAAGCTTAGACCGTCCCGTGAAGTCATTGGAGGGGGGTTTGACAAGTGTGCCTCAAGGTCGTCCGTGAGGGGTACCCATGAAACCGACGGTCTGGGCCAAAATAAAGCAAATGACCCCCGGTCCGAGACACGCTTGAGTTTGTGGCGCCGAGTTTGTGGCACCACAGCCTCGGCGCCACATGGCACAGGCATTCCGGGGCCGCCACATCTGAGTTTTTTAAATCCGCTTACATGCCGCTTCATTTTCTTTGTAAATGGAAAGAGTAAATTGCCACACCAGGAGCGACGGGCGGAAAAAA
>Ga0209186_1001008_pt1 | contig 21507 bp, 16 predicted proteins | sample SidtaG_FD_187426 | JGI IMG/M metagenome (GOLD analysis project Ga0209186, IMG submission 187426) | Marine algal microbial communities from Sidmouth, United Kingdom - Sidmouth_Male2 metaG (SPAdes) (version 2) | ecosystem: Host-associated > Algae > Red algae > Unclassified | place: Sidmouth...
ATAACAGTGTTATTTTTCTTAGTGATTGATGATTAACCGTGACTTAGGATAGTTAAGTTCAAATTTGAATTAATGTAAAATGTAAAATAATTAATTTAAAATCCCGTCATTCGTCGGGACAAGTTGTAAAAGTTATATAACGTGAATCAGACGTATTTTTTTGTATTTTATTGATTTTTAATTTATTAATAATAAAAATAATGAAAATATCTTGCTCGTGTACTACAAGCACTTTTACAACTTGTCCCGACGAATGACGGGATTTTAAATTTGATATTTTACATTTTACATTTATTTAAATTCGTAAAGAAATTTTTTGGACGGTGTACTTAGTTTCTATCATTCAATCGGTTTCTCACAAAACCATCACTGGTATTTTAAAAAAAATCAACTTAAATTATTCAGATTATTTTAGTTCAAAACCAAATAAAAGTTTGGCAAAATACAAAATTTATAAATTTAAACAAGGAGAATAATTGTTTTTATAAAATATTTTATAAGAATGAGTAAAACGAGCTTATTCGATAAGTATATATAGATTGACGGATAATTTAATTGACAAATCACTGACATTCAGATTACTAATTAATTGAAAATTTACTAATTAATTAAAAACCAATAAAATAGATATTTTTTTAATAACAAAATTCTCCATTTTTATTTCTACATAAAAACGCTATGTATAATTATGTTATACTGATAATCTTTGCTAACTTTGTGTCATAAATCATTTTATTTTGAGGATGTGCGGGAATTCAAGTTCGTCTAATTCACTAATGACGGATGGGTAGCCTTTTTCGCGCCACACATAAAAAATGACCACTGGGTATTTAAGAGTAAATAAACCACTAAAAACAGTAAGGACATAAACATCTCAACTATCTTAAAAGAAAATGAAGTTGATATAAGAAATTTCATTATGAAATATTCGAAAGACTTTTGTGTCCTCTTGCCGATAACTATCGGGACTGTTTGGTTTTTGTGTATTTAATTTCCTTAGTGGTTTAATCAAAATCCACACTATCATGAATAAGAAATGGTCACTCGTTGAAGTAGAGGACAAAGCGGTCAATAAGCTCAAGCGCGAATTGAAGTTGAATACCGTTCTATGTAAATTATTGGTACAACGCGATATTTTCAACAAAGAGGATGCTGAGGCATTTTTTAACCCACGATTAGACCAACTACATGACCCGTTTTTGATGCGCGACATGGATAAAGCGGTTGCACGACTCTCCAAAGCCGTAAAAGATAGTGAAAAAATTCTTCTATATGGCGATTACGATGTGGATGGCACTTCCAGCGTCGCGATGTTGCATACTTTTCTACATCCCTTAAATAAAAATATTGACTTCTATATCCCGAATCGATATAAAGAAGGTTACGGACTATCAACGGAAGGCGTGGATTATGCTGCCGAAAAAGGTTGTACGTTGATGCTTGTTGTGGATTGTGGTATCAAGGGCAATGAGGCAGTAACAGCAGCCAATTCAAAAGGTATTGACGTTATTATATGTGACCATCATTTGCCGGAAGGCGAACTACCCGATGCTGTTGCTGTTCTTGACCCAAAACGCGAAGATTGCGAATACCCATTCAAAGAATTATGTGGCTGTGGCGTGGCGTTCAAATTAATTCAAGGTTACGCACAAGAAAATGACATTGCGCTTCACGACATTACATCATTGCTTGATTATGTGGCAGTAGCAACAGCATGCGACATCGTGCCAATGATAGACGAAAATCGTATCCTGACACGCTTTGGTTTGGAAAAACTCAATGATGCGCCGCGTACAAGCCTTGAAGCATTGATAGAAACAAGCCGCCGCAAGCGTCCGTTTGGTGTCTCGGAAGTTGTTTTTGGACTTGGTCCGATGATTAATGCGCCGGGCAGACTTGCCGAAGGTCGTCAGGCAGTGGAATTACTGATAGAAACGAATAAAGATAAAGCCCTCGAAATCGCCGCCGAACTTCGCGAACACAATCTCGAACGCAAACAACTGGAGCGCGATATGGCTGAACAAGCCGAGCGCATGGTACGTATGGAAACCGAGATTCCGAAGTGCCTCGTACTTGCACGCCAAGAGTGGAATCGTGGTGTACTTGGTATTGTCGCGTCGCGTATGGTAGAGCGTTTTAATCGTCCTGCTTTGTTGCTTGCCGAAGCTCCTGATGGCAGATATGTCGGTTCGGCTCGTTCTTTGGGTGGCTATGATATTCATGAAGCGATAAAAACCAGTTCGGACTTGTTGGAGAATTACGGCGGACATCGCTATGCAGCGGGTGTCACGATTACTTCCGATAAACTTGAAATGTTTAAGGAACGCATGAATGAGGTGGTAAAAGAAACAATTACACCGGAGCAGTTAAGTCCTAATTTGACTGCCAACGCCCTTTTGCGTTTGAAAGATATTACACCGGAGTTTTGGGAAACACTATGCAAATTCGCGCCATTCGGTCCGCAAAACATGCGTCCGGTTTTTATGTCTAAGACATTGAGAGAAACGGGTTTTGCTAAAGTCGTCGGTGAAAATCACCTGAGCATTTCAGTCCGTCAAGGACGTAGTGAAACCAAATACGGTATCGCTTTCGGTCAGGCTAAACATATCGACAAAATTCGTACAAAACCCTTTGCGGCTTGTTACGTATTAGAAGAAAATAATTTTGGTGGTAAGAAAACGGTGCGTATGAATGTACGCGATATTCAACCTGCCAAATAATGAGTGAATTTTGAATGAGAGAATGAGTGAATCACTCTAATTCTTTGTTTTATTATGAAAAAATTACTCATTATTTCCTGTTCAATTTTACTACTGATTTCCTGTCAGCAAGAGGATAAAACACCTTTGTTGATAGGCAAATGGGAAGGAGTAAGTTGGACTGTACAGGGTAAAAATTCCGGTAGAAATGCGACGAATGCCCGTTTTGAATTTAAAAGTGACAACACATATACTGCTTCTTATGGAGGCGACAACGAAGCGGGAACATTCAGACTGCGTTTTGACAATAAGCTATTCACCACCGAAGGAGATAAAATAGAAAAATCTGTTCTGCTTTCTAAAATTACTGCCGATACCATTATAATGGACATGAATCGAGTGGGTGATAGAGAGCAGTTGGTTCTTGTCAAACAGCGATAAGTCAGTCATCTATCTCCCAATAACTATCGGAACAAACTCTTTCTTTGAGATTTAGGAACGTTCAAATAATAACTTCACTATTTGGACGGCTTCTTTTGCCCTTATTTTTCCCCTTGAAAACAGTTATCCCGAAAGCTTTCGGGACGCCCGTTTCCAAGAGAATCCCGATAGCTATCGGGAAAGCACAAAATAATCTCGTCGAAATGGTAAACTTATTATTTGAACGTTCCTTAATTCGGGCGCAAAGGTAGTCAGATTTCATTCCCTTGACAAATTGACAATCTCTTTTTTATCTCAACATTAAAAAATCATTTAATTAGACTGATTAACATGAATAAGCCACGTTTCGGAAACATTTTTTTGATAATACCTCTGGGATATATTTTTCTGGCAAAATCAAGTAAAGCTCCTTCATGTCTTTGTCCTGCCTGCGAACTCAACAAATCGCCATGCGTAAGTATGGTGTCGATTTCTACTTTGCTGAATTGGCTAAACATCTGGTGTGCCTCTTTTACAGTATATGCTTTCGTACCGGGACTTTCGAGATATTTAGCGTAAATAGTTTGGAGGCTGGTGAATGGTTTGAATTTCATCAGACCATATCTCATCCACAACATGTATCCGACCATCGCGTGTTTGTGATATATCATAATTTTTGAAGTGCCGCCTGGCTTGAGGATGCGATGAATTTGTTCTACGGCTTTGAGTGTATTCGGGCTGTGATGGATGACACCCCACGAGTATACGGTGTCAAATGATTCGTCGGCATAAGGCAGATTTTCGGCATCAGCCACCCGCAGTTTGGATTGAAGTCCGAATAAATCAAGGCGTTTTCGGGTATTTTCAATGGCTCTTTCGGTGAGGTCGCAGCCGTGGAGTATCGCACCGTTTTGAGCAAACATCTGATGGTCAGCTCCCAAACCAACGCCTATTTCCAATACTTTTTTGCCATTTTGCCGGTCAAATTCAGCAAAGCCGGGGATGTAAGGCTCCAATTCGTATCTGATTTTGAGTTGGTTTTCATATTGCGCTCTCAACTCGTCACCTTTCATATACAGCTCCTCGCCGCAAGAAGCGTCGTTCCAAAAATCTTTGACTAATTGTTTATCTGTATTCATCTTATTTTAGTGAACGAAGTGAGTAAACGAGTAAATCGCTCACAGATTTGGCGATTGAAATACAAAAAAACATTTACTCATCTACTCATTTCGTCATTTACGCATTTACGCATTTTTATTTAGCCGGAAAATAATCATACACCGTGTATTCGTCATTGCTGTGCATATGATGGCATCCTTTTATACGGGGAAAAAAATCCGGTGTTATTTCGGTGATTTGCTCTTCGTTGTACGAAGATTCGGTTATTTCATTGATTTTGGCAAGTGTCATGGCTACACCATAGGCATCAAAACCCTGTTTTTGTCGAACCCTTATCGGGGCATTTTGGAGGTTGAGTATGCCGCCGTTTCTTGCGATTGCACTGTCAAATACCAAAGGGTTGGCTTGGTGCGGCGTCCATTCGCCGGAAAGCGGGGCGTTGCTGTGGTAAGCCATTAGTCGGCAACAGTGGTCTCTATATTGATTTTCAGCCATATTAGTCAATAACCACCATCGTCCGTCCAATTCAAAAATCATGGTATCGACTGCGCTAGTATGGCTCATTACATCTTTTTGATAAGTCCATTTCATGGGAAATTCAAGGCATTTGTACAAGCGTATAGACTGGGCTTCGACGGTTTCCGGCACCATATACAGTTCGTTCTCGTATTCAAAAATATACGGAAAAGACATGTGAAAATCTTCTTCAATAACCGTTCCTAATACCTCGTAATTCTTTTTATCCAAAATTTCGATAGCTGTGATGTGTCCTTTCTTTTTTTGGCTATCATAATCTTCTACAAAACAAATGGTCTTATTGTTTTTGGTGATGATAAAAGGGTCGGCAAAAAAATGATTTTTCGGGTTTTTTATCCGTGTGCCTCTCCGCATGATGGAGTTGCGCCAAGGTCCTTTGGTGAAAGCTACGCCCCATTTTTCCTGTTTGCCGATTAATTTTTCAAAGACAATTTTAGAATATAAATAACTTGTACGTATCAAATAGGAAATGGATTGGGTAAATGTGGGGGTAATGAGCAACGCGCCGCCGTAAGGTACTTTTTCATCTGCGGGAGGCAGTTGGTCAGTCGCGGCATATTTTAAAATGATATTTGCCATGCAGGGGGTGCTTTCATTGTACAGGCTGACGAGGTTTTCGACATATGAGCGACGGGTAGGCTGATTGCCCCTGAATATCACCTTGCCACCGTCTAGCTCCGGCGTGAGCATTTGTATGATAAATCCGGTAGATGGCTTGCGAAAATAGACTTCCCAAAAGCCCGGAGGTCCGCCCCGGTTCCAACGGTTGTCGCCATGATGAAAAGAAATAATGCCTTCTTTTGAGACTTTCAGCATGTCGCCTCTTACAATGCCGCTTGCATTGCCCCTGACAATCATATCCAAATTGAGGGCGCGAACTTGCTCAATATCTTCTGCCGGATAACGGACAACCAAACCTGATTTGGAGAACTTAGGGTGCAGGTAGGTATCTTCGTTTTGCCTGAATTCGTCTATATCATAACCCTCGTGATGTTGTTTAATGTCCTGAAAAACAGTGCTTAATATTTTACCTTCTACAAACAACCATATTCTAAAGGTGAGGTACGCAATCAAACGAAGTAAGCCCTGTGTTTTGATTCTGAAGGTTATCTTCTGCCATGCACTTAGTTGTTTTTCCTCTTTACTGATTAGAAAAAAAAGTGCGACCTGTTTGCTCTGTGCCAATGTCCGGGTTGTCTCATACAAATATTTATCGCATTGGGTGCTTTGTATTATGATGCCTATTTTCTTCATTTGAGTTGTAAGTTAGGAACCTGTGTATAACAAATTGTATAAACTATCTCACGCGGAGAACGCAGAGACATTGATTAACAAGCCTCCGGGAACTCTGGGCTCTCCGCGTGAAAATCACCTATTTTACAATTGTTTCGCGCACGTTCCTTATTAATCCACAAATTGCCTGAACCAACTTTCGATGCAAAGCAAAGCAAATATGGCGTAGGCGCCGTCAATTTTTCCGGCTTTATTGTCTGCAATAAGTTGTCGGACATTTTTTTCATCAAAAATACCTCGTTTACGAATATTTTCTGTCGATAGATAATTTTCTATCATTTCGTCTAAATCCTGAAGTATCCATCGGCGTACCGGTGCGCCAAATCCGGTCTTTGGACGGTAAATGATGTCTTTGGGCAGGTATTTTTCCATTGTTTTTTTGAGAATGTATTTGGCTTCACTGCCTTTCATTTTAATATCGACGGGCAGGCGGGTGCTAAAGTCTATCAATTCCAAATCAAGGAAGGGTACTCTGACCTCCACGCCTGTTGCCATACTGAGTTTGTCGGTATAATTGAGGTTGTGGTCGGTCAGGAAATATTTCATATCCCAGTACAAGAGGTAATTGAGCAGATTTTTTTCGTTTGGAATATTTTGAAGCGAATCAATCAGATAATTTGCGGGATTATGGTGTTCAATTTGTTGTCGAATATCCTTGTGAAATAGATTAAGGTTGCGCTCCAAAGGCATCCACTCGTAATAACCCGCGAGCCGATTGAGCGTATCGCGATTGAGGTGTTTGGTGAGTTTTTGAACTCTGCGCCCGAAGGGTTTTTGGGTGTTTAGCAATCCGCTTGCTGATTTGATGGCATTTCCTGCGAAGGCGGGAATGTGTTTGAAATATTTTTCTGCCCGAAGTGCCTGATGCCGCCTGTAACCGGAAAATAAATCGTCGCCACCTGCACCACCGATTAACACGACATGACCTGTTTGGCGGGCTATTCGGCTGATGTTATAGACATTGAGTGGTGCGGGGTCGCCCTGCGGTTCTTCCATGTGCCAGATCATCTTATCAAAATCCTGCAAAATGTCGGTATCGGCTTTTACGATTTCCAAATCGACATTGAGGTGTTTGGCTACTTTTATGGCGTATGGGAGGTCGTTTTCGCTACCGTTGCTGTTGATGTCTTGGTCGCCGGTTTCGATGGTATAACATTGAATTTTTTTATCGGGATTCAGTTTTTTCGCCAATGCTACCAAGCTGCTCGAATCCAATCCGCCGGAGAGGAAAAAACCGACAGGAACATCCGAGAGCATCTGACGACTGACGGCTTTGGTGAGTCTTTCGTCGAGTTCTTCTATCCATGCTTGTTCGCTTTTTTGAAAGGTTTTGCCATCAAACGGAATTTCATAATATTTTTGAATCTTATATTGCTGCGGATTTTTTACATTTAATTCGAGGTAATGTCCGGCGGGTAGTTTTTTTACGTATTTAAAAGGTGTTTGGGTACCCGGCGACCATATAAAATGCAGGTAATTGACGAGTGCTTCGTAATCAATTGTTTTGTCAAAATCGGGCGTATGGATGAATGATTTTATTTCCGAACCAAATAAAAAGGTATTGTTTTTTTGATAATAATAAAGCGGTTTGACGCCCATTTGGTCGCGGGCAACGAAGAGTTTTTGGGTGGATTTTTGATAAATGGCAAAGGCAAAAATGCCGTTTAATTTGTTGAGTATTTCTGGGCCGTATTGTATATAACCGTAGAGTAAAGTCTCCGAATCGCCCGAAGACCGAAAAGGGTATTTGTTGGCAATTTGTTGGCGAATTTCCTCGTGATTATATATTTCACCATTAAAAATCATCACATAATCACCATCGGCAGAGTGCATGGGCTGGTGTCCGGTAGGCGATAAATCAAGAATAGACAGTCGCTGATGACCAAGCGCGATGTACTCGTCTGTGTACGTGCCTTCATCGTCCGGTCCGCGATGGGCAATGCTGCGATTGGCTTGCTCAATGAACGTTGATGCGTTTTTAGCGCAAATACCTATTATTCCACACATGGTTTGTTGTTAAAACAATGAGTGAATGTCTAATGCTACAATGCGATAATGATGTAATGCTACAATGATTTACCTATTATCGCATTATAAACATTCATTCAAAATTCGCTCATTCACTCACTAATTCTGGCAAAAATATAATCGAATTTCTTTAGAGCCACGTCAATAGTATTATTTTTTCGGATAGTTTCGCGGGCATTTTGAGCGAGGGTTTGTCGCATTTCGGGATTGGTGATGAGGGTTTCGAGCGCATCTTGGAGGGCTTTGACATCACCGGCTTCGTAGAGTAAGCCATTTTCGGGTGGTTTGACCAATTCGGGGATTGCCCCAACGGTGGTGGCTACTACGGGCAAGCGTGCTGCCATAGCTTCCATCAGTGCGTTTGGGAAACCTTCAAAGTAAGATGGTAAGACATAAATATTGGTTTGAGCCAAAATGTTCATCTTCTCTTCACCGATGACCCAACCTTTAAAATCAACGTGTTCTTGAATGTCGTATTCTGCGACCTTCGCTCTGGCATCTTCCGAGCCTACGCCTTCACCGCAGACCCAAAATTCGACATTTTTATGCCGGGTCAGCACCGCTTTTGCGGCGTCTATGAAGTCGAATATGCCTTTTTGACCATTGACCCACGCCAAATATAAGACCTTGATGGGTTCATCGGGACGAAGTGGTCGGGCTTGGATATTGAAGTAAGGGTCGGCATTGAGCCAATTTTGGATAACGACAAATTTTTCGTCCTCTGAACCGGAAATGCTTTGATAAAAACCTTTCCAGTGTTCGCCCTGACATATCACATAGTCCACCTTGCGAATGACACGTGTAATGAGCCGACGCATGAAGCCCGACCGCTTGTAATCTTCCGGGATGAGTCCTGAGCGCGGTGCAAGGATGACGGTCTTTCCAAAGAGTTTGGATAGCAGTGCCATCGTTCCTTTTTCGACAAAACTTCCGCCCCCGACGGTAAAAATCAGTGCCGAACTGAAACGCCGAAAGCAAAGAATATAAAAAAAGCGGAGTAGGCGTCCGATTGCCCGATAGGTTCTATTGAACACAGAAGGTGATTTGCTGTCAGCAGTGGAATCAATGAGTATCCATTCTACTTTTTCGCTGATTGGGCTGTTTAGCAAAGTATGGCAGGCAAACATCTGTCCGCCGGTATGTCCGCCTTTGCCTGTCAATGCAAATCCCCCGACAAAGAGTACTTTTGGTTTTTTGCTCAATTCGTGTATTCGTTTATTCGTGAATCGTTTATCTTAACATCTATAATTCGATGCAACTTAGGGTGTACAATGAAATATTGTTTTTTTGCAGATTTCGGTTGGGCTTGGGCTTGTATTTTTCCTGTGAGATATTCCTCCAAAACTTCCACCATGGAAGTGACCATTACAGGATAAAAAGTATCTCTAAGGATTTTGATATTTTTGCTGTTTTTCATGGGTATTTTGACGATTTTGAGTATTTTTCCGGTATCGATGCCCGTGTCCATAAAATGTAGTGTGATGCCAAGTTGGTCTGTATTGTTTTCGAGAACACACCATTCGGGCAGATCCATGCCCCGATATCTAGGCAGGACACCCATATGAAAGTTGATAATTCCGTCTCCGGCAACCTCTAATATGTTTTTTCTGATAATTCCTCCGCCGGTAAATAAGACAATTTTATCTTTTTTGGCTCTTAATAAATCTTCCACTACTTTGTCGTTTAGGGTTTGGCAACGAATAATTTTGGTGCCGTGCGCCTCAAATTCTTTTATATGCCCAACGGTGATGTTGTGTTTTTTCCTGAAAGATAGTATGTTATCTTCGTCAAGTGATAATGATTTTTCTTTTAGGATAAGTTTGTTCCATATTTTTCGGATGAGTAGCACCCCGTCTCGCCCAAATTCATGTCTAAATCTTTGAAGTCCGAATTTTCTGAGGACAATAGTATCAATAGTGTATCCTTTTCTGATGAGTAATTCGCAGACGCTGGTCGTGAGCATACTATATGGGCTGGGAGAAAACACAATAATTGATTTATTCATATTCGATAGTATGTAATATTTTGTCAAGTAGGCGCAGGTTACGTTCGTGCAATATTTTTGCGGAGAGGTATTCTACATTCTGCGTATTGGGGTATTTTGTCCATTTGTAGTCCATGAGTTTTAGTGCAATATTGATATAGCGCAAGTCTCCGTTTTTATAATAATATTCTATAAACAAAGAAATAATTTGTGTGTACAATTTGACGATTTCCTCTTTGGTTCTTTTTTGCTGTGCGGCTCGTTTTTTCAAAGAATTGTAGCGTATTTCGCAATATCGAAGCAGTTTTTCGCACCAATTTTCAATATTTGGGTCGATTTCGTCCAATTCAATTTTTGCGCGGATATGGGCTATTCTACCAATGGTGGCATTTTTGAAGGCTTTGTACGGCGGTAATTCTTGTTTTTTGAGTGTTTCCGGTATTTGAGGCGTGGCGGTGTCGGATTGTTCGACTATTTTGGAGTAACATAATAGGGGCAATTCTTCGCTGTTTTTTAATTGGTCAATATGCTGAAGTACAAGTTTTTGAAAAATATCGGACATGGTTGTTGAATAATTTTGCCGTTCTTTATTTTTTGTCGATGCTCAATTCGCATTGAAGTGATTTGCCGTCATAGCCCTTAATAGCTTCAAAAAACATATAAAAATCTTTTGATGATTGGTCTCCGTCTGCAAATCCGATGACAGCGTATTTGAAATATCCGATGGGCAAGCCGTCATGCTCAAATACTTTCAACTCTTCCCATGTTTTCAGGTCTTTGGAAATGTACAGATGTACTTTACCATCTATGATGCCCTCGCCCGGTTCTTCGACAGAGTTGGCTGCGAGATAATATCCATCGGTGAGTACTTTGAGATACCACACCGGTCCGTGAAATCGGCTACCCACCTTTATAGATTCGCTCGTTCTGTCGAAAATAATGTGATGGCTTGGTTCGAGCGGACTGTCCATCACCCAATGTACTTCATCGGGTGTAAACAACAGTCGGCAAGTTCTGAATTTTTGTTGCCCGTCACCAATTTTTTTGATGTTTTTAAAATCTTTATCTGCTACTATCAACCAATTTTCACCCTCAAAATCTCCTGTACAGACCCATATTTTGTCGGTATATTTGTCGTAATAGCAGCCATGTACATGCTTGATGCTGCCCGGTGCAAAGGTATAAATTTCTTCCCACGTTTTACCTCTATTTTTACTGCGATATACGGGTACATTGAGCCGTTTGGTATTGGTGCCGTATTCGCCGAAATAAATATAACCTTCCGGTGTTTTATTGATGGATTGATGGAGGACATTTCTGCAATTTCTAAGGGTGAGGGTTTGCGTTAAGGTTTCCTTCTCGCCGTCATAGAGATATACATTGCCCTGCCTGACGATAATCAAATTATTGTCAACGGGAACAACATTACATTTATCCAATCTCAATGCCCTCCGCGACAGCCTGAACCATCCAAAGATTTTTTCAATTGCTTTTTGAGGCAATTTTACGGTTTGAATGACCTGATTTTTTTTAAAAAAAATCGTGTTCCCTTTGGAGGATACCAATGTACCGGATTCGGCATAATGGATAATTTCTTTATCCGTTTTAGCTTTTATTTTTAACTCAAACATATCTTTACACCGTTACATCAAACCTTTCTGCCCAACCAAAAAGCTGCATCAACATCCAGAGTTGGTGGCTGCTTTTATAGACGGAAAATTTGGCATTATCTTTCTGTGTGCTCAATCCGTTTTTCAAAACACCTTGTAATTCCGTTTTATCAAAAAGCCCTACGACCGGATTTTTGCTCTCGAAAAACGATTGGGCAAGCCCTACAAAAGCCTCATTTTGATATTTGTGCAACGGAATACTGAAACCGGATTTGGGATGATTAAAAACACTGTCGGGCAGGTCGTTTGCCATCATTTGGCGAATAATTAATTTGCCTGTTCCGTTTTGTCGCAAAAATCGGTCAGGAATTTTGGCGGATGCCTCAAACAAGTCAGGGTCGAGAAAAGGAGCGCGTACTTCCAGCGAATTTGCCATGCTCATCCTATCTACTTTTATCAGCATATCCATCGACAAATCGTGGCGGATGCTATGGTATAAAATTTGTCGTAGCGGCGTCCACGATTTCCATTCAGTTGGTAAATGAACGCGTAAATTTTTCAAATTTTCGGGGCTTGCCAAGCCATTATTGAGGATTTTTGTCGTTTCGCGCGGCTCAAACATGTAGCGCAAAGACAGCGGCAAGGCTTCATGTGCGACCATAGATGCGCTGAAAGCGCGACGCGCCTGACGTATCTTCGAGCTATTGCCGAGTATCGGCAGATTTGCCTGAAAATCAAGTAGTCCAATCGCACCTTTTCGCAAGAATGAAGGGATTTTTTGAAGTGATAATACTTGTTGATACCAATCACAAACCGGATAACCGCCAAACAACTCGTCGCCCCCATCGCCACTCAAGGCGACTTTTACATGTTTGCGAATTTCTTTGCTGATAAAATAGGTCGGAATCGCAGAGGAATCGGGAAAGGGCGTTCCTACATGATCAATGATAGTCCAGAAAATATCTTCCGTAAAATTTTGATTGGGAATGACGATTTCGTGATGGTCAGTACCGAGTTTTTCTGCTACTTCGCGAGCGATATGGCTTTCGTCGTAAGTGGCTTCCTCGAATTTTACGGTGAATGTTTTGATGCGTTCGCTGCTGTTTTTCTGGAGCATCGCCACTACTGTACTCGAATCAATTCCACCGGAAAGGAATGCACCGAGTGGCACATCGCTCACCTTTTGCCGCATTACTGCCTGCTCCAATTTGGGGCGTAGCATGGCGATGACATCCTCTTCTGTTTTCAGAGAAGTATCAATTTCGTATTTCGGTTCAAAATATGCCCATGTATCCGTTTTGCCATCTGCATCCAAAGTAATACAATAGCCCGGCGGAAGGCTTTGGACGCCTTCGAGCATGGTCATCGGTTCGGGCACGTAGGAAATGGAGAGGTAGTAAAGGAGTGCTTCCCGATTGAGTTTTCGGGGGATTTGCGGATGTTGGAGCAAGGATTTTAATTCGCTTGCAAATGCAAATATATTGTGGTCTTGATAATAAAAAAGCGGTTTTTCGCCGAAGCGGTCACGCGCGATAAAGAGGCGTTTTTGTTTTTTATCTATCAATGCAAATGCAAACATGCCTTTGAGGTATTTGGGCATTTCCGTGCCGTATTCTTCGTACAAGTGTACGAGGGTTTCGGTATCGGAGTGGGTTTTGAATTGGTGTCCTTTGGCTTGGAGCATATCGCGGAGTTCGCGGTAGTTGTATATTTCACCATTCATCACCACCACGAGACTACCATCCTCATTATAAATGGGTTGTGTGCCGCCACTCAGGTCAATAATGGAGAGCCGACGCATAGCAATACTGCCCCAATCATCGCTATACACGCCTGCTTCGTCAGGTCCGCGATGGTGCATTGCCTGATTTGCATGGTCGATGTAGTTTACCCGTGTTTCAGTTTGAGGAGCAGTGAGGTCTATTATTCCGCAGATTCCGCACATGTGTTAGTGATTAGTGGTTGGTGATCAATGAGTAGGTGGGTTATTTGATGATTTTTGAGGCTATTTTATAGATGTGTGAACCGAGATTAGAAAGAAAATCTTCTTTTTCGGTATCAAGTGTTTCCGCTTGTTGGGTAGTAAATTTGATATGGGATAAAAATCTTTCGGAACGTGGATTATTTTTGTTGTAGCCGTCTCCAAGTATGTCAGCGATGTACTTGTCTATATACCTTTTTTCGTTACTGATTTTAGGATTTTTAAGAAGTTTAGTTCGTTCTTGTTCAGTGATTTCGTTGTAGTTTTTGACGTGCAAAAGTAGCCACAATTCAAAGCAAGGATTGCTTGCAGCAACAAACATATTGCCCTCAACTTTGCATAACTCAATAGTTTTAGGAATATTTTGCCATCGGTCTCTGTCAATAATCATCCACAATTCATCCATTATATCAAAGTTGTACTCATCTTTTGCTTCTGTTTTTAATTGATTGAAAACATGATTGGGTGCGCTCTTGGTATCGTCGGTTTTACGGACGAGGAGATGCAGGTATATGAGTTGGTCATTGAAGCGAACATCCCCTTTGAGTTCTTCGAAATAGATACGTTCCGTATTATTTCCTTCAAATGCGAGGACAATGATTTTTTCTTTTTCTTTGGTATTGCTTTCACGAAAAATCTCTGTTCTTTCTCTGGACATAAGGCTAATTTAGTACTGTTAGATGGTTTCTATTACCTATTTTCGGAATAGCCTTAAACCTTCCTAATAGATAATCCTTACGAATTTGTTTGTCAAATCTGATGTTATACTCTTCAAGTGAATGAAGCACACTCGCTCCATCTTGATTTTTGACGACAAACCAAATTTCATCTTTTCTGAGTAACTTTTGATTCAACAGCGTAGATTCGTGGCTGGCGAGGATGAGTTGACTATTGATATTTTCGCATTTTGAAAGAAATAAATCTATCAAATCATATATCAAATTTGCATGTAAACTGCGTTCCATTTCATCAATAATAAATACATTATCACCATTCAATAAATCCATCAGCAAAGGAATTAGGTCAATAATACGATTTGTGCCATCCGATTCATCGGATGTATCAAAAAATTCTTCGTCCGGCTGTCCTTTAACTTTGTGTTTGGTCATAAACTCATAGTAATTAACTTCTTTCTCATTAGCTGAAATAAAATAGGTAGAATTATTGATAGATAACATAGATGCACTTGTGTTTTCAGATTGATCACTCAACAAGTCTTCCTCAATTTTTTTCAAAATTCGATTAGGCATTTGTACTTTTTCTACATCTATTTTTTCCAAACATACGCCACTGATTCCTGTATCAAAATAATCTAATAATTCATTAAAGGTTTTCAACAATTCTTCATTTTCCTTTATTTCAAATTTTAGTCCTTGTTTATATTTATTATCTGGAAAAATAACCTTTAAACTATTCTGAAACCAATCTATAACATTGAGTAAATCAGTAATGTCCGAAACGTTTTCACGTACTTTTCGCGTTTTGATTTCTGTTAAAAAAAGTTGATTATTAGGTGTGCCTTTGGCAGTGAATTTTAAAAACTGTTGTTCTTCTGCGGATTTATTTTTTTTAATTAAATTCGTTAAATCAAAGTTTTCTTTTTTGCGATTATCCCGTTCAAAAATCTTTTTTTCGCCTGTTTTTTTTATTTCATACAGCCATTCTTCCACGATTTCTTGCTGGTTAAATACAAATCCGTAAGCATAATTTTTTGCTTTATGTTGTATTTCATATTCCAATCGGCTGTCTTTATTTTGGTAGGCTGTATCCAGTCTGAAATTTTGAAAATTAATAGTGCTGTCACCTCTTGCTCCCCTCATTACCATTTTTTGTCCGAAAGCGATTGCTTTAATCAAATTGGATTTACCGGAAGCATTTGCACCAAAAATAACTCCCGCTTTGAGCGCACGAATCCCATCTACTGGGTTCGTAACGTGTTCCGGTTTTTTCGTCATTTTTCCAGGAAGCATGGAAAAGGCTTGCCTTTCTTTAAATGACGAAAAATTCTCAACAAAAAATCTTATTAGCATAATTTATCACAATTTTTACACAAATAACGTGTAAAAATCACAACATCGCAAGTTTTTGGCGAGGTAAAATTATTCGTTCAGTGTTTCTATCCACATACGCTTCACATTCTCTTTGTCGAATTCCTGTATGCGTTTTTGTGCATTTTCGCCAATATTTCCGAATAATTGAGTGTTGTCCATGTATTTTTGGAGGGTGTCTATCCATAGTTGTTCTTCTTCGAGAATCGGAACTTCGGCATCAATTTGTTCGCCGTCGAAAGCCGGGAAGAGCAAGCCGTATGCTGTCTGAAAAGGATAATTGGAAATGTTGTTTTCGTTAGGAGCAATCAACTCGCGCGGACCGGTCGTACAGTCGGTGCTAAAAACAGGCATACCACAGAACATCGCTTCGGCGAGTGCATTGGGAAATCCTTCGTAAATGCTTGTAAAAAGAAAAGCATCGGAAATACGCAGGTATTTGAAAGGATTGGTGGTGTAGCCCAAAAAGATGATTTGGTGTTGGGTGAGGTCGGGCGTTTTATCGTGGGTACCGCCGAGGTCTTGTACGCTCATATGGAGCCGCTTGGCGTATTCGATGAGATACTCCTTCATCTCACCAATGCCTGCGATGAGCAATCGTGCTTTCGGTTGTTTGTCCAATACTTGTCGGAATATTCGCAGCAGATGCCACTGTCCTTTGGCATGGGTGAATCGCCCGATTTGTATAAATTTAAAATAATCGTCTGTTCCCGACCATTCCGGTACGGGTTCGTTATATTTTTGAAGAATATCGGCACTATCGTAAAAGTTGGGGATGGTTTTGGTTTTTGCCGCTTTGATATTAAAATTGTCGATGGCATCTTTGCGCCCACGTCCGTTGAGTGCAACGATTTGGTCGGCTCTATTGTAAAATCTTTGTATCAGGTATTTGTTAAGTCCTGTTTCACTTGCAGAAAGAAAATTACTCAAAGCGAGCACCGTTTTCTCCTTGCCTTTACTGAAAATATTGGGCATATCGCCGCTAAACAAATAACTGACCGAAACATCTATATGGTGTTGTTTTTTTAATTGGCGAAGCGCACGAATACGCTGTATTGTATTGCGAATTTTATGAATAGGCGATTTGGCAAGTTGCTGTTCAAAGCAGTGCAATGTCCCGCTATACTCGTAAGATACCGGAAACAAATCCCGCGAAAAAAATATGACCAGATGCACATTATACTTTCCTTCCATGAGTTTGGAAAGATTGGCGGCACATTTTTCGGCACCACCTCTATCTAAATGCTGCACAACAATGAGTAAATTTTTCATTATTAATTTTGAATCGTCGAATTAAGTTGGGCTTAGTAATTGGTTATTAGTTGGTTATGGGCGTCGTATAATGAAAAAGGTCTCCATAAAAAGGCTTAGAGCATGTTTAAAATAAAATGTAAAAGTGCTTGTAGTACGCATATAAATAATTTCATTTTTTTTATTATTTAAAAACCGGTGGTGTTCGACGATAATAGGGTAATCGAATGTAATCAAACTATTTGATTAGGGAAGACGAAAAAAATAATCTACCCGTCTGAATTGTTCTTTTTCTTATATGTTTCACTAAATCTTCCTTATCCCGAAAGCATTCGGGACGCGTCAAATTTAGCCAAACATATAAAAAAAATAACTTCTTCATTTGGGGTAGATTATTTTCTTCCTCTTCCCTTATTAAATTTTTATACATTAGACTTTTAAAATAAAAATGTCCACTACATTTCTAAACATGCCAAATTCATTACATAAAATTCGGATAAAGAACATAAGTAAAAATTTTGGTCGTGTATCAGAAGTGTCCTTTCCGACAGTTATCGGGATTACTTGGTTTTAGGCAATTGGGAATAATAAATTGGTCAATTTTAGGTCAGTCATTTTTTTCTCTAAGGAATCTTCAAAAACCGCGCATAGTGTCTTTGATGTACTTAGAGTGGTTTGTTACATCTGGCTTCAATACCGTGTGAGCTTTTGGCAGCATACACATTGATTCCCCCAAGGTTTTTCAGATGCTTACTCAATTGCTTTTTTGTTCTGAAATGTTTGTACCAATCTGTCAACCCGTCGTGGGTATCCAGTAGAGACCATTGATACTGGTCCTCGTCACTAAGGTTGGGGTAGGCAAAATAGTAAGAGTGTACCGGAGATATTCTACTTAACAAGGCTTGAAACGGATACACCTTTGTAGCAGCTACCGCTTTATGCAACGGGAAAAATAAGTTGGTGATTTTTTCTGTGACCCTCATTCCTTTTTCAGGAGAAAGTCGCTTGATAAAGAACCTGAATATGGCGGTTGTCTTTGTAAAATACGATAGGGTGTAGGTGTAATGGTCGATGACCAACGAGCCGCCGGGCTTTACCTGTTTGTATAGATGTTCAATTGTTTTTTCCGGGTCGGGCGTATGTTGAATGACACCCATACATACTACAAGGTCGTATTGTTGGTCTTCAAATGGAATCTCGTTAATATCTCCCTGAAAAATGCGGTGGGTATCGTTTATCGGCGTATTTATTACATTGGCATCGACGGCATCACTCAAATCAAAAGAGGTGACATAGGCACCTTCTTCCAGCAGGATTTCGGTAAACCTGCCGGCACCACACCCGGCTTCCAAAACCGAGCGACCTTTTAATTGGCTAAATAATTCGCTTCCAAAGCATCGCTCCATTCTTGTACGTGAAGCCGGAACTCCGGTATATGAGTCCAATTGGGTCAGCCTGTATTTCTTCCATTGTTCTCCAAAAGCAGAGGCATAATTCTCACCGTCAACAAATCTAGGGATGCCGTTTTTTATCGGAATATTATCATCACCTATTACAAGGCTATTGTTTTTGACCTCGTAAAATTGGTGTTGTTTTTTAGAATAATAAGGAGGAAATTTCATTGTGAATTTTTTATTTATTTAAAATATGTAAATATATTTTTCAACTTAAGTGGTTGGATAAAATTACCTTTCATTTTTCAAGATGTCCAATAACTTGAACTGTTCGGTAGCATGGAGTTCTTGCCGCAGTTCGTCGGGAAAGCGTTCAGCTTTTGTCAATCGCCACCAAAGCGGTGGCAGTTTAGGTTTTTTTTGAAAACAATAACGTACCCGAACTGCCAGTGCTGCCAGTGGTGGAAAATTTTTGAATATGATATTCGATAAACCAATCAAAGCACCTTTTTGCTGCTTTTTTTCGGTGGTAAAACTTGTGTTTTGTACATTTCGCTGCAAGGCATCGGGCATTGGTTCGTCGGGGTATTTCGCAAATGAAGCGATTTGCTTCAGGCTACCTTCAAAATCATTTTTCAAGTTTTCATAGGGCAATTTCAATACATCCTCGTCGGCAAGCAGGCGATTCATTTTTCGGTAAAAGTAATAATAAAACATCGTACCCGTAATACCGGAGATGCGTCTTCGGAGTAAAGTGGTTTTTGTTCTGCCAATCATATTGATGTAAGAACGAATATAGCCGTTATATTCACGTTGAATGATGATAAATTTGACTGTCGAATATCGCTCATGCAAAGCACGCTTGAAGTTCTCAAATTCTGCGGGGTTGTGAAAAAAACCTGTATCGAGTTTTGCTGCCCAAAATTGATTGCCTTGTTTCAAGGTAAGTTGGTCGATGGTTTCAAAGAAAAATTCATAAAAATTCGCGGCGCGATTTTCTTCAAAATACGCTCTGTTGCCGTCCAATATTTTAAACACATCCGCCGGACAATAATTATTCAGAAAGTGGATATATTGAGTTAAATCATTAAAATCTCCCCAATAAGTCGCATTATCATACAAATTGACCTCACATACGCCGTAATGCAAGTCATGACGCGGACCGGTCATGCGGAAGCATTGAGAAAGGATATTGCCCAGCCAGGTAGTCCCGTTGCGATTCATACCGACAATGAGAACAGGTGTTATTCGACGAGTTCTTGAGTTGCTGAATTGTTGAGTTGTCGAATTATCGTGTTGATCTACTGATGTATTGATGTGCAGAGTTTTTGACGTTTAAGTTGAAGTCTAAGTTGAAATTTTAAATTACGGGATTTGTTTAGGACAAATCGTTTGTTTAAAACTTCAACTTCAACTTAGGAACGTTCAAATAATAACTTCACTATTTGGACGGCTTCTTTTGCCCTTATTTTCCCCCTTGAAAACAGTCATCCCGAAAGCTTTCGGAACGCCCGTTTCCAAGAGAATCCCGATAGCTATCGGGAAAGCACAAAATAATCTCGTCGAAATGGTAAACTTATTATTTGAACGTTCCTTATGCTTAAACTTGTTTAAAAATAATGTCTTTCAATTTTTTCCCAATTCTCTTGACATCGAAAAATTGTACGGTATCAAGTGCATTTTTGACGAGTTGGCTGCGGCGATTTTCATCGTGAATAAGCGTGTCAATAGCAGCTTGTATCGCTTCTGTATTTTTGGTTTCTACGACCAAAGCACAATCACGTTTTTTCAAGAAATCACTCAAAAATGTGTGTGGCGGACTATGTGCCAATATCGGACGATTGGAGTACAAAAGCGGTATCGTGCGTGTAGGGAATATCGTTCGATATTCAGCTTTTGTCACCCCTCCCTCAAAACCATGTGGGAGTAGCATAATATCAAGTTCGGGTAGTTTTTTCACAAATTCGCTTAGAGGAATGAAGCCGTAGCGAATGACATTTTCGCCTGTGATACCATATTGGTCGAGAAAATTGGTATTGCTTGTAAACAAGTGTAACTCGTAGTCAGGATTGGCAATGATGTGTTTGAATAAGCGAATGGAAGCATCCATACACGATTCATTGAGACTGCCCGAAAACATAAATTTTATCTTTCCTTGTGGCGGTGGTGGCGCTTGATACTCAACCTTTGGAATGACAAATCCATGCTCTAAGGGTTCGAACTCCAAGTGAGGGTAAACCTCCCGGTAGTAGTCCCTCATTCCCTCACTCATTACAAAATTGACCTTTGCATGGTCGAAAGCTGCGGGTTGCCATCGTTTTGCCAACTTCAACCAGTACCCCTGTCGGTTGTCAAGATAGGTATTGTGAAACCAAGTGTAAAAGGGTAAATCCAATTGCTTGCTCACATTATATGCCGCTCGCATCACAAATTCATCAGGAAAAACAGAAAGAATACGTGTACATTTTTCCTCTTGTGCGATACGCTTGATATGACGCTCTACACGTTTCATACCGAGCAAACGACGCCATTTATTGGTGCGACCTTTAGGGGGGAGTATTGGGTTAATATGATATAATTTTGGTAGGTGCGGAGGCCATTGTTGGTCATCGTTTAACAAATGTGGACGACCAACAACGATGGCTTCTTCCTTCGAAAAATATTCGACCAGATTATTCAGTATCGCTATCGTACCGCCCGTGCCGGGAAATACCCAAGCGGTAACTATCATGACTTTTTCTTTTTTCAATGTTTAAATGTTTGAATGATGAAATGGATGATTTTTGATTGAATCATTTTTGATTTTTGATTGAATAAAAATTCGCTATACGAATTCATTATGATAATCAAAAATCACTGAATCTAAAATCAAAAATCACGCATTAACGGCTCTTTTTGACATTTCTGCATGAATTTGCTCTAAAATGTCTTTCAAATCGTATTTCCAGTCCCATTCAGGATAATGTTTTTTGAATTTGGAGACATCACTAATCCACCAGATATGATCACCGATGCGATTATCTTCCGAATAGCTGTAGTTCATTTTATTGCCGCTAATCATTTCGCACATTTGAATGGCTTCTTGCATAGAGCAATTGGAATGGCGTCCGCCGCCTGCGTTGTAGGCTTCGCCTTGACGTGGG
>Ga0209186_1001009_pt1 | contig 21506 bp, 31 predicted proteins | sample SidtaG_FD_187426 | JGI IMG/M metagenome (GOLD analysis project Ga0209186, IMG submission 187426) | Marine algal microbial communities from Sidmouth, United Kingdom - Sidmouth_Male2 metaG (SPAdes) (version 2) | ecosystem: Host-associated > Algae > Red algae > Unclassified | place: Sidmouth...
AAGATCCCACCCAGCACCGACAGCGCCACCTGTCCGAACCGGGGCGTGACACGTCATTCGCGTCACCCGGTGTACCAACGACCTCCGGGCCAGCCAAGGGGCGTGGGCTGGGACGCGTAATGCGACAATCAGCAGCGGTCAGAAGCGATCCGGGGCGGATCAAGTCTTGCCCGCGCCTCGTCTTGCAGGCGATTCAAGTTTTGCTTTCCTCTGCCAACGCTGCGGGGGTTGCCTTCTTTTTGAGGTGGGGCGTGACATGGCGGCTGACAACGAAGAGCGGATGTGCGTTTAGTCAATAATTGGCGAGTGTCGCAAGCTCCGGTTGAACGGGGGGGACGGGGTTTTGAGTACTTGCGGTGCTTCTTTATTCGTGCACCAGCGCGGGTAGCAATCGTACAGAAACCCGGGGCTATCTTTTTTTGCGCGTGGCACTCCTGATGCGCCGCGTCGACGCCAACGTTGTCCGCACCGATACCTATCAAACGCGCCATCGCGCGGTCCGAAAGCATAAACACAACCTGAGTTATCGACATTTCCCTCCGCAAGCTAGGAGCACTCAGGCACAACGATGGTGTGGCGCGGCTTGAAGCTCTTGTGTGTCGGTTACAGGTGTTCCTCTCATGCCCCTAGGGTATCTGTGACGCCATCAGTCAAACTCGGTAGGGTCGCACTTCTGTCCGCGCGTCGCATATACACCGATGCGCCGCGACTGGGTCGTCCGGAAGCGGCTCGGGTCAGTCCCGAATTTTGCATGAACAACTCGAAACTATCATTGCTGTATGAGCCCCAGAAGGTCGCTCAGAGCTGTTTTTCACGTCCACGTGGTATTCCGCCTTGAAGTACGGGTCCATGATCCAAAGGATGTCAGGAGAAGCTGACATCATCTGATGTGGCCAATGAGTTCTTGTATTTGAATGAGGAGCCAATCAGACACATCAGCTCTCTTGAAAACCCAAAAGAGCATCCCGACCCCCTCTTAACTAGGCGTGGGGTGGGGGGCGTCGGAACCCGCTTTCTCCGCACGGGATGCACAGTTCTTTGGCAATTGTCGCAGAACTTGGTGGGACGTGAGTTCACAATACCGAGACCATTCCCTTTCGCCGTTCACGGAGGGACAGTTGCCGCTCGGGTGGCTGGTATTAAATACTGTCAAGTCGCAGAGAAGGGGCAGCTCAGTGTGAAAACCCGGGACTCGTGCAGCACCTCGACACCCGTGCTCGACTTAATACACGCGCCTCGACACGGGTGTCCTAATGCAGCGTGCAGAAATCGCACAAAAACCTCGTTGAGAGAAACGAAGAGCTTGCACGCGCATGTTGAGCATCTGCATACGTTTGCATACGGGAATTCACACTATGGCCCTGTACACCATAGGAGGCGCATCCAGAGACCCTTCTGATGCATCCAAAAAGTCGGTGTAAAATGCTCGACTGCAAAAGTATGCAAGTGAAAACATGGTTTGCACGAGAAAAACGCTCCACAGAGGCGTTTACGAGGGGTCTTGCAAGTTCTGAACGAGCAATTTGAGTCAGAACCGGGCTCGTTGTGCATCCAGCAACGAGGTGCACTGCGCTGGGCGTGCTCGGCGAGCTGCAGAGTACGCTGTGGCCCGAGAATCGTACTCCCGATCTAGAATTGTTGCTGGCCCGGACGGCCTCGTGCTGGCCACCAGGGAACGCGGGCTACAAGTGCAGCCCGCATCAATCCACAACGCCGGCGAGAAAACTGTATGATGTAGCCCCTCAGAAAGCAGGCTACAAGTCGATCGGCTTGCCCAAGAATTGCAGCTCCTGGGACGATTCAATGCCTGCGAGCGGCGGCTGGTCACGGATCAATTGTGGTCTCTGATCGCTGGAATCTAGGGGACAGGACTGTCTAGTACGTAAGTGGCTTTTATTGATCCTCGATTCAGGGACCAGCGGATCACATCTCGCAACGAGAAACACATCTCGCAACGAGGAACCCAACCCAATGTGGCCCTCAACCGCTCAGCCGCGCCCATGTCATGCACCGCCCAGCACAGAAACGTAGTCGGCTCCGCGCTGGCACCGTGATTCTCCTTTTGGGTCACTGTGAGGCGCCATACCGGTCAGGAATCACATGAGTACAGCTCATCTCGGCGAGTCTGTGGCAGGCCGCGATATACTAGCGCGCGTTGATTGGTGCCGCGAGGGCGCCCTCCCGGGGGAGAGGAAGGCCTCCCAAGCATCTTCCAGATTGTGTGGCGCAGCCGGACGCCAAGGCAGCACCTCCCGCTACCGCCTTCCTCTGTATCGTGTCATGGGGGGTCGAAAGACCTCTGAACGGGGACTGCGTGGCTGCGCACACCGCACGAGAAAGGCCGGAATCAGGCCTGAAAAGACCCTCTTGGCGAGACACATCGCACAAGAGGGCCTTGCTTGGACGGTGCCCCCCCTCACAACATTTATTGGTCTGCTCTCCGTTTGTGTGGCTTAAGTGGTCAAGTGTGTACCGTAGCTCGTGCATCATCTCTTGTTGTGGGTGCAGGTGACTACCTGGAGTATTGCGCGTCTTTTTAGACTCTGCGGGTGTCTATCTGAGTGAGTGTTTGAAGAAAACTTCTCGCTTTTTCTCTGTGCTGGTGTCTTGTACTGCGCTCATCTCCGCCTTACTGCCCCGTACTGCCCCGTAATGCCCCATGTTACTCTGTTCTCGCCGATACGGCCCCGTACTGCCCCTTTATCTCATGTACTGCCCCGTTCTTTGGCCATCCATGCAGGTGAACAGAGGGGCGGCCAGGGCGGTGATGGGGCGACTTGCGCGCGGAGCTGGGCGAGTGGTGAAAGCTGTGTGGGCGGCACCGGCGGGGAGAGGGGCGTCGGGAGTGAAGAGCACGGAGGGGTTGTTTGGGCTGGTGCCCGTCGAAAGCGCACCATGCCTCTTTGGCGTCAGTGCTACAACTTTCACCGAACCGCGTTGGTTGGAAGCAGGCGTAGGGACTCGTGCATACCTGGACCTTTGTGCTGTGGGGGGCGAGATTAACGTTCTGTGGTGTGTCTGATGCTTACTCGTGCTTGTATTGTTGTCTGTCTGGTGGTTACTTTCTTTCCCTTGACTTTTCTACTGTGGCCATCTTGTACGTAGCTTTACCTGTTAATGCTGGACGCAGGGGGGGCGACGGGGTAGTCGACGCGGGAGGGGAAGCGTGGTGTTGGCAAGCGGTCTGAAAGGAATATCAGACCCATAGGGCTCCCACCCCGCCTCACCCGGTCCCTCTTGCCTAGGAGGCGTGACAGCGCATATGAAACGTATCCTTTTCTACAACGTTCTCTACCAGTGTGGGACAGCGTGGCGGAACCGCTGCCACGTAGGACAGTGCTCCGGCGCGCGTTGCGTATCGAGTAGCCGTGCGGCCACGAATCGCCGCACGAGGGCGTCACGCAACTCCTGGGAAGCTCCATGAAGACGTCCTGTCGGGTGCCTCTGGGTACCTCCGGGTGCCTCTAAGATGCCTCGGGGTGCCTCTAGAATGCATACTGCGTGCGCGCGAGGTGCGCGCATGGCTCCCGGACAGGTCTCTGATCAGTGTCAGATCGTTCTGGGGGCCAATCTTGCGAATCTGGGACCTTACCCATTTGGACGAACACTGTGGAAAAGAGGGGTCCAGTACGCGACAAAGCACCAGGCGAATATCATGCTGGGGACCCGTTTGGGATCGTTTCAGATCAACCTACAATTCTGCTGGCCAAGTCCCAAGGACGTTCTCAGTACGTGGTACAGTCTCGCGACGATGTGCTGCCAAGGAGTAGTGCCAACAATACATATTTAGAAGCAGAAAGTTTTAACGTTATTTACCGGAGCTGTGTTGCAAAACCACTGGTAGTGAGACAATGGTCGGTGTTGTCATTTCAGCTTGTCACGGCCTTGGTCTGATGATGAGCCCGGTCCAAGACGTAGCATAGCTTCCACGAGTGAGCAAAAGGGGTACCCTGGTCACTGGTCCCGGGGCTCAAGTGGCCATAGGCCAGTGTGTTGCACGCACGTGCTGTACATCTCCCTTTTTCAGTCGGTTGTTGGACGATCAATATGTTTCACTGCAGGACGATGCCTGTTCGTCGGGAACTTGCGCACAACTATTCAAAGAGCCACCTTGAGTGTCTGACGAAAACCTCCAAGCCTGATATGCAGTACCACCAGTACCACAGTGCAGGAAAAGTTCACCTTTGTGCCTATCAGGCCATGTCTGCCCGGCCAGGGACGTGAACGTGATTCGGCACAACTATCGTTGTAAGTCCGCGGCAACACATGTGATCCGGCACCGTCTGTCTTGACGCACACATGAAAACACAGACCCTGCAGTTTAGGATCATAACAGGCATTTCGTGGGCGACACGTCTGCACCGCGCAGGCCCCACACCGCTCGAGTACCAGAGTGTAAACGCACGCTTCCGGCATCCCGAGATCCAGGAGGTGAACTGTGACGGGCCCTATTGTCCAATCATTCTTACGGAAGCCATCAAACGCAAGTTCGATACTCCTTTCCAAACACGTTTACGTGCGCGAGATAAAGAAGACCATCTCGCACACGTGAACGGCTCGAATGCGCCAAACGAGCCCGTTTTAGCTCGTAAGAGCACACCCAACAAAGTCTTCCACAAGTTCGAATGTGCTCACGCGTCAGAAACGTGTCTAATATATATGCCACGTGCCTGAATTTAACCTCTTGTGAATGGGGAGGGTCCCACAGCAACGTCACGCACCCCAAAACGCTGAGACAGAACACGAATACAGTTAATGTGAATCAGGTAAGTCCTCCGACATTCACGTGTCGGAAATGGGGGGAGGCGCCCCCGTCCCCCATTTTCTGACAGATTTGGGGGGACCTGGCCTTCCTCCCCATTTTTCCCCGGCGTGCCATTGGCTGTTGCGGATTCGGATCCTTTCCGAAAACGTGCTCACGTGGCATGATCAGATTGCAAATCGTACGGCCCGAAAGAGGGGCTTTCCGGGGCCGTCTGCCATCATTTCGATCACTATCGAGACCCAGAACAGAATCTACGAGTCTGACTGTTTCGGGACCCCCCATTCGATGCGCTATGGGGGTATGGTAGGTCGCTTCTCGAAGCCTTTCGTGGCGCGCACCGCGTGAATGGGGGTAGCTCGGTGGCATTTCCCAGACCCTGTTGATGTCTCCGGTTTCGCGACATTGTTTCTGTCCGCGCTCGCGGCGGGGGGCGGGGGATATTGCAGGCAGGAAGGCGGGGTGCTGTTGTGGTCCTGTCGGGGGGGGCAGTGTGACGCGGTCCTTTTGGCGCCACGCGGCGGGATTGCGTGACGGCGACAGGCGCGCCACCACGCCCGTGTTCACGGACGACGTCACTGTCGAGGAGACCGTCGTTGTAGCATGATGGATGATCCACTCGACGTGTCTGCGGATGCGTTGCTGGCGGACCCCGTCGACGGCGAGGTTGCCACGGCCGTGGTGGCGCACACGCAGGCGCTGTGGTTCCATCATCGTCGCCTGCGCCGGTCGCGAATCGGCCGGCGGCGGTACATTGGTTCGGTGCCCGGACGCCGGCCGAACAAGCACCGAGACTTTCTATCAGGTTTGCACGCTGTTTTCAGAGACTATTTTGGATTGAATGGAGCCCCTCCCGTGTACGACGAGGCGGACTTTGAAAGACGGTTTCGTGTGCCTCGGTCAGTGTTTTTGCGTATCTATTATGCCGTGAAGGATCGCCCCTTCTTTTCGAAGCGCATCAACGCGACGGACAGACCACGGGCACACCCGTTGCAAATGGTGGTGGCTGCTTTTCGATTCATTTCTTACGGAGAGGCGCCCGACCGAACCGACGAATTCGCTCGTTTGTCGGCATTGACCATTACTATGTCTGTTCGAGAGCTTTCACGTTCTATCGTGGACGAGTTTGGTCCGGCTTATTTGCGTCCTCCCACCCCATCCGAGCTGGAGCGCATTCTGGAGCGCAATGCGCAACGGGGCTTGCCTGGGTGTATGGGATCGCTGGACTGCAGCCATTGGGAGTGGTCGAACTGCCTCAAGGCGTTTGCCGGCATGTACCATAATCGGCACGGCAAACGCACTGTGGTAATGGAAACTGTTTGTGATGAGTACCTCTGGATATAGCATTTGTTTGTTGGCTGTCCTGGATCCCAAAATGACCTCAATGTTATGCATGCTTCCCCATTGTATTTGTCCGTGACGGGAGGCGAGTGGCCACCTCGAACGTTCTCGTACACAGCGAACGGCACCACCCGCACGCTGTTGTACTATCTGGTTGATGGAATTTTCCCTCCCTTTGCCTATTTCCTTTCTCCGTTCTCCGACCCCACCACAGAAATTGAGACAACAATTAACAGGCTCCAAGAAGCTTTGAGCAGAGACGTGGCACGGCCACATGCCGTTCTCACTGTACGGTTCCACAATGCTTTACACCCCGCTCGGTAAGCCAACGACGAGTCAATGGTGACCATTGCGAAGGCGGTGGCTATCTTACACATTATGATGACGGAGAAGGGACATGGGCGGTACGTATAACACACTCCTATGGCCGCCGCAGCCCAGGCGGCGGCCGCGTTGGACGCTGGCGGTGACGTGAGCGGCGGCGGCGCAGTCGGTGGCGGAGGTGAGGGCGTAAGGAACGGTGCTGATGAGACGCCCGCCGCCGGCGGTAGTGCGGCCGGCAGTACGGCCGGAGGCGGGGTTGGAGGTGCTGGGGATGGTGAAACCAGTTTGATGGGTGATTTTGGTGGTGGCGCCGCCGGAATGGCGCAACCGGCGGCGGGGCTGGTGCTGGTGGAGCTGGTAGGACGCGTTTGACGCCTGATGGTGTTGATGCCGCCGCCGGCGTTGGCGGTGCCGGCGGCGGCGCTGGTGGGGAAGGTGCTAGTGGGATGGGTTTGATGGCTGCTGGTGTTGGTGGCGCCGCAGGCGTTGGCGAAGCCGGCGGCGGCGCTCGTGGGGGAGGTGTCAGTGGGACGGGTTTACCGGGTGATGATGGTGATGCTGGCGCCGCCGGCGTTGACGGAGCCGGCAGCGGCGCTGGTGGGTGGGGTGGTGGTGGGACGGGTTTGATGGCTGCTGGTGTTCGCGGCACCGCCGGCATTGGCGCAGCCGGCGGCGGTGCTGGGGGAGGTGGCGGCGGTGGGACAGCTGTGATGGGTGATGTTTGTGGTGGCGCCGCCGGCATTGACGCTGCCGGCGGCGGCGCTGGGGGGGGTGGCGGCGGTGGGACGGCTGCGATCGCTCTTGGTGGTGGTGCGAGCGGCGGCGGCGGCGGTGCCGGCGGCGGCGGTCCGCAGGGCAATGCCAACAGTCACGGGGTAGCGACGGGTCGCCCGCGGGGCCGCTCCGGTCATTGCACCGGCCGGCGCGCTTCCTGCTGGAAGCTCTGGACATGCGCTGAACGCTCGGGCGGAGGCAGGAGACGAGGGGGAGCACGAGCGCCTGAGAAATGACCTTTCTGAGCACGTGTGGGTGCAAAGAAGTACGCTTCTTGCGCCCTGTTTATGAGTGTAAGCGTTCTTTTTTTTTCCCTGCTGCGCAGAATTTTCTTCTCCTTCGAAATCGTCGTCACTGCGGTGTACAGATGCAGTGCGGTCATGGTACACCTGCTTTTGTCTCCGGTGCCAGCGGCCTCCCCGCCGGCAGTGAAAGAGCGGGTGGCGAGACCGGGCCCGGGCGGCAGCTTAGAGGGGGGGGGGTTGGGTTGCTTGCTGGCTATCCCGCCGCCCATATTGGTTAGGCCGGCGGCGGGATTGGGACTGGAGGCGGGGTGGGAAGTCCATTTCGGCTACAGCGCCGCCGGCACGATCTGGGCCGGCGGCTGGACATGGATTGGTTGTGGCAACCCCGCCGCCTGCGCTGGTGAGACCGGCTGCAGGAGGATGCGTGGCGCTTGGGACGCGGCGGGCGGCCGCCGGCTTTAGACAAGCCGGCGGCGGCTTTGCGGATTGATGGAGGTCAGGGGGTGGGGGGAGAAGGAGTGTGGAGTACCCCCGCCGCCGGCGTTGGTGAGACCCGCGGCGGGGCTGTCTGTGGCGCTTGGGAAGAGGCGTGACGCCGCCGGCTGTGTAAAAGCCAGCGGCGGCTCTGCAGATTGATTGCGGTTGGGGGTTTGGGGGAGAGAGTGTGTGGAGTGCATCCGCCGCCGGCGTTGGTGAGACAGGCGGCGGGGGTGTGTGTTTCACTTGGGATGAGGCGTGACGCCGCCGGCTGTGTTCAAGCCGGCGGCTGCTCTGCGGGTTGATTCCGGTGGGCGGGTCGGTGGAGAGAGAGTGTGGAGTGCGTCCGCCGCCGGCGCTGGTGAGACCGGCGGCCGGGGTGTGTGTGGCGCTTGGGACAAGGCGTGACGCCGCCGGCTGTGTATAAGCCGGCGGCGGCTCTGCGGGTTGGTTAGGGTGGGCGGGTCGGGGTAGAGAGAGTGTTGAGGGAATCTGCGGCCGGCGTTGGTGGGACCGGCGGCGGGAATGTGTGTGGCGCTTAGGACAAGGCGTGACGCCGCCCGCTCCGTACAGGCCGGCGGCGGCTTTGCGGATTGATGGCGGAGGGGCGGTGGGTGGAGAGAGAGTTCTGAGTACCCCCGCCGCCGGCGTTGGTGAGACTGGCGGCGGGGGTGTGTGTGGCGCTTGGGACAAGCCTTGACGCCACCGGCTCTGTAAAAGCCGGCTGCGTCTTTGCGCGTTGATGTCGGTGGGGCGGTGTGGGGAGAGAGAGTTCTGAGTACCCCCGGCGCCGGCGTTGGTGAGACCGGCGGCGAGAGTTTATGTGGCGCTTGGGACGAGGCGTGACTCCGCCTGCTGTGGACAAGCCGGCGGCTGCCATGCGGGTTGATGCCGGTGCGGGGGTCGGGAGAGATAGAATGTGGAGTACCCCCGCCACCGGCGTTGGTGAGACCGCCGGCGGGCTCATGGGATGGGGCGAGATGGTGGCCGGCTGCAGCCGTCATTGGCCGGGCCAGCGGCGGCTACGGGTATTGGGGGCGTGTGAGCGATGGGTTGTAGACGTGTCGTGGGTACGCTTGTGTTGGTGTCTTGACGTTGTTTTAGGGTGGAAGGTTCGGGGATGCAGGTGGGGTGTTGAGTCTTCGTGGTGGGATTCGCCGTATACTGAGGAAGGAAAAAAAAGACCCTGCCCAACGGGGAAGAAAACACCTTCGACACGCTGCAGAACAAAGCATATACACATCAAAAAATTCAGGTCCTCGACATTCTCATCGTTCCCACTGGACTCTTGCGCAGCACATTCGGCGCTGTCCGCCGCCTCTTTTTGATGCATGGGCATCACGTAGACCTCATCATCGTCTGCTATAGTCGTCCATGCGGCAGCAAGTTCTCCCGACGCCCTGGCCTGCTTTGTGACCTGAGACCGAGCGCCACGGCTTGCCATCCCTCGGCCTGTCGTCTTAGAAACAGGCGCTGTCGTCTCTGGCGCCGCCATCGTGATGTCTCCAGACACCGGCGGCGATTCAACCTCGGACTCGGATGCCGCCTGCTGGCTGCCGACCGGCGGCAGCGGATGCACCTGTGACACGTCGGCCGGTTTCGTAGACGACCCCGTGCCCGTCTTCAAGTCGGCGGCCCTCCCCGCGGCGGGAAGAGGAGACGTCGATCCCAGCCGCCGCCATCAGCTCGCGCGCGTGCATCTTTCGAAAGAACATCTCTGAGGCGGCGTCGCGCATCTCCGCCGTGTTGAACAACGCCACAGTTGTCCGCTCTGTCCTCGCCCACGCCAGAGCCGAAAGAGCGTCCGAGCTGTTCTTGAGCGTCCGCGACGTGCGTATGTCGTCATTCATCTCCCTCTCTTCCGCCTTGGTACCGCGCGGCCGAGCTTGGAAGACACCTGCCGCCACCAGCCCGTTCTGCTCGTCCTCCGTGTCTCTTGGGGATTCACTGCCGCCGGCGGACGCGCTGAAGGAACCGGCGCCGCCAGCGCCTCCGTCTGCGCCGGCGGCGCCGGCGGCTCCGCTGCAATTGTCGACCTGGCGCAACACCCGCGAACGCGGTACCCATGGGAAGGTAATCTGCTTCGCCTTCCGCTTCGCTGTCCTTCCCTTTGCATTGTCCGATGCCCGGTCCTTCCGCATCGCATCGTAAACGTTGAGCCCACAACAGCGCGCCACAGCGGCGCTGATCAAGTCCTCGTCGCTCGGGTTTCCGGTCAGAGACATCCGCTTGAAGGCCAGGTAGTGGGAGCCAAACTCGCGTACCCCCTTCCAGGTCTTGTCCCACTGCTTCTGCACCCCCCCGACTCCGCGCTCAGTGCGCTGTCGCGCGCTAGGGCGGCCAGCCAGTAACCGCTTCCACTCTGCGACCACCTCCGCCCAAACGTTTGGCCCAGTCTGGTCCGCACCATTTCCAGCGTCCAGTGACGTAGACAAGTAGGCCCGGCTCAAGGCCACGCGCTCTTCTTCCGTCCAGCCGAATCCAGAACCCATGGCCGGCGGCGCGTATGTTGCGGCACGCAGGCCGGCGCCCTCGCCGCGACCCGCGCTTGGGGAGGGGGGCATGGACCACCCGCCCCGGCGACCGCCTAGACGGACGTGCCGTGGCTGCCGGCCGCCGGCGAACCTCCGACGGCCGACGGCGGCCGCTGCTCAGGGAGCTCTGCGCCGCCGCCGGTGACGGACGACCGGTTGTCGACCGGCGGCGCTTGTCCTTCGGGGAGCAGCGCGGCGCCGCCGGTAGGCGGTGATCCGCCGCCGCCGGCCAGAGACGAGCGGCTGTCAACCGGCGACGCTTGTCCGTCGGGGGGAGGCACCGCGCCGCCGGTAGGCGGTGGTCCGCTGCCACTGGCCGGCGGCGAGTAGTTGTCAACCGGCGGCGCTTGACCGTCGGGGCGAGACGCCGCGCTGCCGGTAGGCGGTCGTCCGCCACCGCCTGCTAGAGACGAGCGACTGTCAACCGGCGGCGCTTGTCTGTCGGAGGGCGGCACTGCGACGCCGGTAGGCGGTGGTCCGACGACACTGGCCGGCGGCGAGTGGTTGTCAATCGGCGGCGATTGACCCTCGCGGTGAGATTCCGCGCCGCCGGTAGACCGTGGTCCGCCGGCACCGGCCGGCGGCGAGCGGACGGCAACCGGCGGCGCTCGTCCGTCAGGGCGGGGCTCGGCGCCGCCGGTAGGCGGTCGTGCGCCGCCGCCGGCTGGCGAAGAGCGGTCGTCAACCGGCGGCTCTTGTTTTTCGGGGCGCGGCTCGGCGCCGCCGGTAGGAGGTGAGCCGACGGGACCGGTCTGCGGCGATTGGACGGCAGCCGGCGGCGCTTGTCCGTTCGGGAAGGGCGCGGGGTAGCCTGTAGGAAGTGGTCCGCCGGCACCGGCCCGCGGCGAGCGGACGACAGCCGGCCGCTCTTGTCCGCCGGAGCGCCCAGTGTCCCCTCCGGTGGGCCGTCGTTTTCCAACGCCGACCAGCCATGAGACTTCGCCAACCAGCGGTGCTTCGCCGTAGGGGCGGGGCTCGGCGCCGCCGGTAGGCGGTGTTCCGACGGCACCAGCCGGCGGCGAGCTGGCGGCAACTGACGGCGCGTGTCCGTCTGGGCGAGCACCGTCACCGCCGGTAGGCGGTTTTCCGCGGCCGGCCGCTAGCGGCGGGAGGTTTACAGCCGGCGGCGCGTGTCCGTCGCGTCGGGGCGCGTCCCCAGCCGCTTGCCCCGCCTCCCCACCACCTGGCGTCGCCCGCCGGTCAGGGGGTGGCCCAAAAAGAACAGGCGGCACTCGTGGCCCGTCTTTCAAGGGCGGCCGATATGCACAACAGCCGCAGACGTCCGGAATTCTGGTACCGTGCGGCGGCTGCAAGCTGTGGGGGCTCGGCTCGCAAGCGCCGGCCCGCGAGAGTCCTGCACCCGGCGGCCGCCAGCTGTTATAGTGTGTTGCTGTGCCGCCGGCTTGATGAGTTGCCTGACCGCAAGCCGGACCCCAATCCTCTCCAAGCGGCCCAAAGCCGCCGGGCTGATGGGGACGCTGCCCGCCCGGCGGCCCCCAGTTCCGTCTTGGTAGTGGCGGACGACCAATAGGGAAGGCACCACCTACGTAGCCGCCGGAATGGTGTCCTTCACCTTGAATTCCCGGCGGCGCCCAAACGTTGAGGCGGGGAGATCCGCTCCAGTCGCCGGAGTCCCTCGCCGGACCGCCGTGCCGGCCGATGTCGCTGGCCGGCGGCTCCCAACTGTCGCCGGCTTGATCACAGCGGCGCGTAGCACCTCGACTGCCGCTTGAGTCCCAACCTCGACCGCCATTGCCGCTGTTGTCGTCTGCCGGCGGGTCCCAACGGACGCAGGCTTGATCGCGCTGCCGGGGAGCCGGCGGCACCCACTCGTTGCGCGACGGTAGTGACGCCCGTTCTGTTCCCCCACCCCAGTGGCCGCCACCTGGGGTTCCTGCAGTGCTTGGTGGCGGCGCCCAGTTTCTGCGCGGCGGCATTGAAGACCGTCCCGATCCCGCGGCCCAATTTCCGCCTCTTTGGTTCGGTGTAGGGTTGGGCGACGGAACCTAGTCTCCGCCGGCTAACGACTGTCTTTGGACCGCCGGCGGCCCAGAGACGGGATGCTCCGCCCCCCCGTGCGGTGGGGCCGACGTTGAGCACGGCGGGTAACCCCCCAGGTGGCACGAGCACGTGCACCGCGCGAGCACCGTGAGCCGCTCTTGATGGCGAAGACGCTGGGCACGAAGGCGCTCCGTGTCGCGCTCCCTGTCCGGCTTACGGGTCATGCTCGGGGAAGCAGGGGTGGAAGGTGCCGGGCTTTTGAAGGCCGGGAGTGCAGATAGAGGGGACAAGGGGGGTGCAGTGCCTCAGAGCACACGGGCGCGCCGCCGGAGCTCTCAATGAACCGGCGGCGTGCCGGTTGAAGCAGGCGCGCACGGGAGGCAGGCAGGTGAGAAGCACCACGGGAGGGGCAGAGGGGGGGGTGGAGCCGCCGGCTTCGGCCGCGTATGCCGAAAGAAATTCCGGCGGCAAGCTCGTGATCGGTGGCGCGCAGGCGGTCGTTTGGGAGAGAGGGCGGGAGGGTGGGGCGTCCCCGCAAGCTGGGCCAGTGTTCGAGCGTGCGCGGGGTTACAAACGACCGCGTGAGCGCTGAACAGGGGGGCACAGCGGCCCCGAAACACACGAGGTGTGTCCGAGGGCGACCCGAGGAGGTATGATACGCGGGAGAGGCCTTCAAAGCCACACAGGACCTCGCAACGCAGCACAAAAAGCGAGGAGGACGGACGCGCTCACACCGCCTGCGGTGTCCGGCGCGCCCTCGACGGCCCCGCCAGGTCCACTAAAGCGTCACACCCCCTCCCGCTCAGCATCGGTCACGGGGCTCCCCCCAGTGACTGGTTGGTCGGGTCGGGGCCACACCGGGTCGGGGGCACACCCGACACAGGAAGCAACACAATCTGACCACGGGCCGGCTGACTCCTGGCCGCATCGGATCCGCCTCCAGCCTGACCTTTTCTGATGAAATTAAAGGGGCCAATGAAAAGGCTCCATACGGATACAAACTTTTCAATATTTCGCCATGTTTGGCCAACAAATCGTGAGACTGGTCGCGGGACCGCGCAACGTTGCTTGCGCCGGACCACCGACGCTGCCCCAATGGATAGTTGCACGAGCCCGCCTTTAGGGCCTGCCGACGCCTGGCCCAACAGAAGGCGTCGGCCACCGTTTCTTCTGGTGACAACTGAAGAGCGGTTATGGACGGACCGCGCGGTCCGCGGCACGGGCTTTTCGCCACAGTGCATCGCATCACGCAACCTTTGAGGGGACCTCGACCGACGCCAGCACCTCTGTCGTGTCCTGTGAGACACGGTTGGGAGACTAGTGCGCGAGGTGTCTCCCGCCGTGGTGACTCTGGACGCGTGGTGCGGGCACTTCGTACGATGTTCACGATTCGTGTCTCTCTATTTAAAACGTGCGTGCCACAAGTGCCTGATATTGACGCGATTTGGAAAAGTCCACTGGGATCTTAGAGAATTCGACTCACAATCTCGTCCGCACGGCAGCCTTTTCGTCCGATGTGTCCCGGCATCGAGACTGCTCCACGAAATGCACGAGTTCCGTCCACTTGGGGACGAACGTTCCTCACGCCCAGTCAAGGCCCAGTGTTCGGGCTCCTGCGGCTCGGAAGAGCCATTTCGGTGTCCCACTGGTCACTCAGACCAAATCGTGTGATCTACTGGTGCATACCAGGCTGTCAGCGATTATCTTTTGATTCGAGATCTTTGAGATACAAAGAAATGTGTCCGAGAGAGACTGACCCCATTGCCCAGTCCGAGCAGTGTGGAATGCCACGAAATCTCGATTACACGCCAACGGCGACCCGCGTTCCTCACATTTTCAAGATATTCTCCCCCCCCTGCATCGACGTCGAGGCCAAAATCCGCCACAGACGTGCAGCCACACGCACTTCCCTTCCGCCACGACCACCGCCATGTACCCCTTCTGTGTGCCCGGTGCGCCCTGCGCGCCCGGCGCGCCTCCTTGCCATCCCGTACTTTGGTCGTGCCAACCCTCGTGTCGGTGCCATGCGTGCCAGGCATCCGTCGGTCGTGCTTTCGTCCCCCTCGAAGCACCTCGTGCTACCCGTTCTACCTGCGCTGCTAGGTGACGGGCGGTCGGTCACGTTCGTGTAGCATATCTCCTTAATATTTGGATATTGGGCCCGGTAGCCCCCCTGACTGGTCAGTATTCATGTGGAGGATTGAACTGACTTGTGGCTCGCCTTTTGGGAGGTTACTTCCGTCTTTTATATCTGTCCTTTCTTTTTATCGTCTCTATTTTGGTGGTTATTCGATCTTTATGATCGCTCGGTCGATCGACCCCGCCCCTTTACCGTCTGACAATAAAAGCACCAGGGGACCGGGGTTCGCCGTCGTCGGCACCCCCGGCTCCCCATCGGATGTTGCACGAACAAAGGTTCTTCTTCCTCGCCTCTAAGGCGATAGCGTTCGCTTTATCGCGCGTCTACGGTCGGTCGCCATTTACTGGTTAGTTAACCAACGTCATTAATCCCACAGTTCGGCCGTCTGCCACCGCGCACTAACAAGCAAGCCACCAATCATCAGGACACCGCGATGCTTGCAAGGGAATGATCTCAGCGGCCCCGATACCTCCGCCCCAGTGTACGCGGTGGAGCCACGCAAGCAGCCCGAAAACTAGCAGAACAAACTCGACGCACGTACGTCTGAGAGCCAAGTGGACGATTCCCTTCCATCTCCTCCTCCCTCGGCGTCCGAATGGCAGAGCAACGATGGGGTCATGGACGGGCGTTGCTCGGTGTGGGACAACACACCCTCGCTGGCAAGTACGGCGCGCTCATCGCCTGATCCGGTCAATCGATCGGCGCTTCGAAACCGATTTGGACGATGAAAAAGCTGTCCACGTGTGCCGACCAAGTCGGCAACAGCTTCAAGGTTCTCCACGCCTCCGACGCTCGCAGGGCGGTGTTATTTGGGACGCGTCCCAAAGAACAAGGGGCCTGTCAGAAAGCCGCACGTGGCTACCGGACTTTTATATCGAGGGTGTCTTGCCCGGACCGGCAAGAGCCACCTTAACTGGGCGTGCGCTGGGCGCGCATCCCCCATTTTCTCTTCCCCATCTGGCGACCATGTAGCCCTTGTGTTCGGTCACTCCAAGCCTCGGATGACACCACTGGACAAGAAATATGGGGGGACCGCTCACCGCCGTCCACGTAAGCAAATGTGGCATATTCCATTTTGGATTTCACATCTTGGGCGAGACGTTGTTGGGTGAGCTTTCAGTGAAGCTGTGTCTTTACGGCGCATGCACGTGCACGTGATTGGCTCCGAATATGGAGATAAGTCTGTCGCGCACGCGTGATTTGACCACCGCTGTCTTGACGGGCCACCAAATCTGTCGCGATTGGATTTTTTGAAACGCAGCAACTGGAGTTGGCAGATCGCATCTCCCATAAATCGCAAGGAGATTATGGGACACAGCACGACTGCCACGTTGCTGCAACCACACACGCAAGAGCGGGCCCCACCGGACACGATGCGCCACATTGCTGTCATGTGGCCACTTGAGGCTCTGTCTTGACGGGGCGCGCACGGCGTGCACAAGTGCGTTCTAGCCAATGGGACCGCGACGTTCCAATCACGCCCCAATCACTCCCGAATCGCGTGGAATAATTTTGACGGTATAGGAGTGACCGGGTGACCCGCGCACGAACGGACTTACCGTCCGAAACGGGCCCACTTTCCTGATTCGGGCCGATCCGGGCCGAGCACGTTCACGTGTGCCAGATGTTCTAAAATTCTCGCACACGTGAACGTGCGCGGAAAAGAACAATCTTGATGAGATGCCCTTGATCTGGCGCGCATGAGTGGACGAGAGATCTCTCCGGATCGTGTCGCGCCGTCCTACGGTCAATATCCGGTTATATTGCTGTCTGCCCAATTTTGGCCGACCTGGTCGGGGTGATCAACAGTGTGAAACTGTGTCTCAGCCATCCATTCAGCCGGATAAAGTGGATTGACCAATGGACAGTTGACCCAGACCCCTTCTTGACTTCGACGACATCGGCCAAAATTGGGAAGACAGCAATATGCGCTCCAGTTGTATGGCACCGTGCCACAGAACTGGGAGGATCGCGATCGCCAGTAGAGACCTTCGGCAACTGCGACGTGGGTATCCAATGTGGGTATCTTGTGGGTCGCCCGACCGGTTTTTTAAGCAAGCCACATCCACCGATTCGGAGCTTCGGCATGTATCAAATGTGGGTTTGGCAGTCCTGCCGCACTCCTTGCGGACTCGCTTACAGTGTGACCGGGTGGAGTCGCCTTTCGGCGCCGGTGCACCGGCACAGGTGACGACGCCGTGACGGACGTGTGCCGAAAGGGTGATCGGGCGACTGTCCTTCGGAATCCGTAAGACTGGGCATCGAAAGCCAACGGATGGCAGCGATTGGCGGAAACTTCCATGTAAGCTACTCATGGACTGCTACGTGGCTGCGGTCACCTCGGTCGGTACCGGTTCTTGACGTGGGTCAAAGGGCCTCCTTAGCCATAAATGGGATGGAAATGTGGGTCGAAGGCTTAACGTGGCGTGAAACGTGTCGCCGACCCACGCCGTCGACCCACATTTGACATGCCGAAGGTCTCTAGTATTCTCGAAAAAAAATGGAGGATTGCTCGATCGTCCATCGACATACAGTCTGATCGAGAGGAATTGAATTAAGCGAATTAAGGCTGCACCGATGGGTGCCCCAGCGGGGCGCGCAATCGGTCCCCACCGTCGTCGATCCCGCCGTCGTGGCCCACACCGTCAACGTCCCGCCGCTGTCGCCCCCATCACCGGCGCTGTCACTCCTACCATCGCGGTACAGTATGTCCAGCACTCGCATCCATTGAGCGCACGGGCAACTCTCGACAGCGCATGGTTCTTGAGCGCTGATTTCGATCGTGACATGCGCCGTCGGCGGTGCGGTCTTGCACGTGTTCGTTAGTGTTATTTTCAACCTTTTCGAGCTGTTTTGTCTCGGAAAGTAGTCCCATTCTTCTTTCTCTCCACCTTCGTGTTTGCTCGTTCGTTGGGGCGCGTTGACCAAATGGATCTTGGTTTGGTAGCATTCGTTTTCGAGCTCGTGGTCTTTTGTGCCCGTGTTATTCTTTGCGCTTCCACCGAAGTTATCCCTACCCATCATTCCCCCCCTCAGGATGACGTGCACTGGCGCCGTATGAGCGATTTCGCCGCTGCCGCTGCAGCGGCGGCGGTGGAGGAGGCAACACCGAACCCGTCGAATGAAACAGTGCACGTCACTCAGATAGCCGCTCGCGCGGCTGCGGCGGCGACAGCTACTGCTCTTTTTGGAGATCCAGTGGAGCTCTCCACTGTTCCCTGGGGGCTTCCCACGACGGGCGGCACCGCCCAAGATCCGAGCGCAATTGCCGCCTCCGGGTGCGCTCGTGGAGTGGGTGCAGAGAAAGAGCGGGGTGGAGCGGCGCATGGGCGGGGTGGCGGCGCGGTGCACGGGCAGGGCGGTGTCGAGGCGAACGGGTGAGGCGGCCGTGTCGAGTTCGGACGGGGCGGCAGCATGGAGCGCGGTTGGGGCGGGGCGGGGCGTTGGCGGGCAATTGAGCGTCCCCGGTCCGGAGCGCTGCGCAAGCCACGCACGGCGGTGCCGATAGGGGACAAACTCGCGCTTATCGACATCAAAGATGCAGGCCACATGTGGGAACAAACCCTTTCCATGCTTCGACGCAAGATTAGCCTGTCGGCCGACCGCGAAATCTATGAAAAGCGGGAGGGGTACAAGCGCCGTGCTGCAGAATCTGAGGACCTATCGTCGCCCCGCCTGCGACTGTCCTATTTTTAGCAGGTCTGTCAGGGTCTGTGGGATTGTTACAAGACCCTCGAACGGGTGGGCACGCGGCATCTCCCGGTGTCTGGCAGCCTGTTGGAGGCCCGGGCCCGGCGGATTGCCGTTGAGCTTGGCGCTACCGGCTTTAAGGGGTCCCCCCACTTCATCCAAAACTGGGCGAGGCACCAGAACCTTCGCAACCTGGCGCTATGGGGGCAAGGCGTCTCGGCGGACACGGAGGCGGCGGCTCCGCGCATTACCAAGATTAGAGAGCAGCTCGAGGACCACCCCACCGAAATAATCTACAACATGGATGAGACCGGGCTCTTCTACGGGTGTGTCCCAAATCGAGCGTATGTACAAGCTGGCCAACTGCGGCAGGTACGAGGTACGAAGGCTATGAAGGCTAAGGACCGCGTCACCCTCGTTTTGGCGTGTAACGCAAGTGGAAGTCACAAGATCCCAGTGGCTATGATTGGCAAAGCAAAGCAGCCTAAGTGCTTTAAGCCTCCGCGTGACCCGTGCCCCCTGCCGTAATTCTCGCGGCCGAGCGCGTGGATGGATGCAGATGTGTTCAAGTCCTGGTTTGAGACCGTATTCGTACCCGCTGTACGGGCCCGCACTGCTCTTCCGGTGGCCCTGATATCGGACAATTGCGGGGCTCTCGAGGAGCTCGAGAGCACCCAAGTCTCTTTCATCCCTCTTCCACCAAAAGGTACATTCGTCTACCAGCCGCTCGACCTCGGAATCATCGCCTGCCTGAAGAAGCGGTACAAGCGGCGATTGTTGGACCTAGTTGTGGGTGCGTTTGAGTCGACGCTAGGCGACAGGGCAGACGTCGGTTACGCTCCAGCGGCGCGGCCGGAATCGCTGGGGGCGCCCGAGGCCCGCCCACCCACATTGGGGTCGAGCGCGGGGGCCTCAACTTGTGGCGTGCCGGCGGACGCTGTGCTCAGTGGCCCCGCCACCGGGACACTGAGCGGCGCAGCACCCCCGATTGTGGCGTTGACAGCGCAGTGTGCAGCATCCGATGCGACGCGTGCCGGTGAGTAGCTCTCGGCGGACGGTTGGTGGACCGATGCAGGCGAAGCCTCCAGCGAGCAGCCGCTGATCCGCGCATCTGAGGGGCCGGAACCCGGCGTGGGGAGTGCCGCCGCACGCTGCGCCGTGCGGATCCTGATTCGGTGGGCGGAACGCAGGGCAGAGACGCTTGCGGATGCTACCGCAATTTCTACGTCTACCCCGACGCACGCAGCGGCGGCAGCCGCGGCCAGAACGCGCGCCGGTGGCCCTCCGGTCGCGGTGGCCGCCGAATCGGTGTCGCACGGACACGATTCGGGCACGGATGCGGCAGGTGATGACGCTTCCAGGCGTGCTGCGGACAGCGGCCCGTCGGTGGATATTTCTTCCGGGGCGCCTGGACCGGGCATTTGGGGTTTCCCGTCTGACCGGCCAGCAGCCTCAGATTCTCAAGCGCCCAGTTTTCGTCGGGCGCGCGCAAGAGCTCCGCCGGCCGTGATCCGCGGTGTCCGCGACGGTTCCGCATCCCATCTGCAGGACGCGTCTGAGATTGTCAAGGCAGAATGGGATGCAGTTGAAGCATCAACCACCGCCCATTGCTGGGTGAAGTCAACCATTCTGCCACACGCACATGAAGTGGACGTCATAGCCTTGCATGGGGAGTATCGCACATCTTCTGTCTCACTTGGGTCTTATGTTAACTCGGTGGTGTCGTTAATGTCGGGTTGTCGCTTTGGTGGGCTGGCCTTTGGGGATGACCCGGCGCCGATGAGGGAGTTGGCGATGCAGAGCTGGTTGACTGGGGAGGATGACGAGGAGGTACGGGCTGCTACGGCGGACAGAACTGTTTTTGAGGGGAGGGGGGGGGGCGATGCCGCGGACGGCGATGGTAGTGAGCATCTCTCGGGAAGCGGCAGTGATTGATTTTTGGATGTGTCCTTTTTTGCACTTATCGTCCTCCGGTGCGCTCGGCATGAAAAGGAGACGCACGCACGCCCGACAGATATAAGTTGTTCGGCCGGTGTGCGGTGATACTCACGGATGGGGGGGGATACCAAGGGGGGATCGAGGGATCGGCGCTGGTGATCGTGTGGATAGTCCGGGGCATGGGCGTGGCGCGTGCCCCACCAGCTTCCCTCTTGGAGTCGATCGTTCTCCGTGCCCTTTTCTCGAGACTTGGTCGCGTGCGCGGTCTCAAGGTGACGCAGAGCGCGTCCAGGACTCATAAAATCCGCTGGATCATGTATTTGGATGCTTCCCTTGGCGATCGACGTCGGGCAAACAGTCCGTTCTGCCTCAGATTTTGCGACCGAGAGTGCATCGGATGCTGCGATCATCCCCATTATTAGTCGATAGGGGAGCGATCGGAAATGAATTGAGCGATCCGCGACCCCGCAAACGATGGCAATGCATCCCTGGAACAGGGGCTACAAAGTGCCCAAGGGTGCCATATAAGCGGTTATTGACTGTACCTGGAGCTACGCACCTCAAATGGCCACATGACAGCAATGTGGCGGATCGTGTCCGGTGGGGCCTGCTCCTGCGAGCGTGGTTGCAGCAACGTGGCAGGCGTGCTGTGTCCCATAATCTCCTTGCGATAGATGGGAGATGCGATCTGCCCACTTCAGTTGCTGCGTTTCAAGAAATTCAATCAAATCACGCGTGCGCGACGGACTCTTATCCATATTCGGACCCAATCACGAGCACGTGCTCGCGCCGTGAAGACACAGCCTGAGGTGCGTAGCTCCAGGTAGGACGACGCGACACGATCCGGAGAGAGCTCTCGGCCAATCATGCGCGCCGGATCAAGGGCATCTCATCAAGATTGTTCCATTCCCAGGCCTAGTTAAGAGCCAGTGTACCTGCTCTTCTGGGTTTTCAAGGGTAATGTCGGTCATGGTTGGTCCCTGCTTCAAATGTGACAGATCATTGGTCGCCCTCGGCGCAGTCAGTAATCACGGTTATCCATCAAAAAGGCACTCTTGTTTCACGCCGACATTCAACGTGTACGGGCTCAACGGCTCAGGTTGACAATCAGGAGCCGGTGCAGACATGTTGGTTTTGATTGTGTGATGCAAAAACGGGCTGGAATTGAATCCCTCACTGACCACGCAAATGGTCCGGAACGGCATCTTACGCACGCGGGAAGGAAGTGGGCAGAGCAACATCGACGACGCTGCGCTTCCATCGACTAGCAATGGGACATA
>Ga0209186_1001015_pt1 | contig 21451 bp, 30 predicted proteins | sample SidtaG_FD_187426 | JGI IMG/M metagenome (GOLD analysis project Ga0209186, IMG submission 187426) | Marine algal microbial communities from Sidmouth, United Kingdom - Sidmouth_Male2 metaG (SPAdes) (version 2) | ecosystem: Host-associated > Algae > Red algae > Unclassified | place: Sidmouth...
TCGCTTCTTGCTTCTGTCGGCCCTCGGGGGCCCCCCTCCCCCCCGCGCCTCCTCATCGCGGGCACCCCCACCCCCCTCGACGGCCCGAGGACCCGGCGGCCGCCCGACTACGAGGCGTCCGCGTCCGTGTCATCCTCTGTGATGGCCGACGAGGAGATGAGGTACACCACCGTCGTGGGCCCCCTGCCCATCTTGAATGACCCCTCGACGTGGGCGTCGGCATGGGCGCGCGAGGAGGCCCGCCCCGACATGGAGGACACGCTGGCCCACGCGACGGTCCGGGGCATTGACCCGGCGCGGCCCGCCAACCCCTTCGCCAAGCAGATCGTCGCGATGCCCCACGCCCTCGTACCGTCCCTGGACGACCGAGCCTCGTCGATTACCGTGGTGCGGCGTAGCCGCGAGGTGGAGTACCGCCGGTTGTACCTGGGGTTCCTTGATGACGCCCCCGCGGATCCGCCGTTGGTGCCGACCTATGACTACATCTTGACGTCCCCGCCGTTCATCGACGTGTCCGACTTGGATGGCCCCACGACGGCCCAGCTGACGACGGCCCGCAACCACCGGGGCGGGCTCACTGGCCACCTCGTGGGTTGGAACCAAGCGGAGTACTCGAGTTGCGCCACGGCGACTCGCTCGCGGTTCTACTTGCCAACGCCCGCGTGGTGGTCCGGGGTGGAGGTCCCGTATGGTTGTATGGCCGAACTCCCGTGGTTGCACGCGTACGCCGCGGACGATCTTCACGCCGGGCGGCGGACCCCGTGGGCCATCTTCCGCAGCGAGTGGGCCCTCGATGCCGCCTTCGACCAGCTGGACCACGTCCTCTCGGATCGGGTACCGCAGGGGTTGGCGCGTGTCGTCGCATGTGACCCCGGCAAGCTTCGCGGTTTCACGACGGGGACCTTGATGGCCGGCTTGTGTCACACCGTCGTCTCCCTCGGGGACTCGGTCGCGCAGTGGGCCCGTGACAACGCCAGCATCCCGCCCCAGCAAGTGGAGGAGTTGCTTCAGTCAGTGGGCCGTCGTAACGCCCGCGCGGTCCTCCTCCGCGAGACCAGCGTGGCCGCCGGTGGCATGAGCCGCCGCCAGCAGCACCTGCGTGACCGCGACGTCTACCACGAGGAGCCGCCGGCGCAGCGCCCCCGAGGTCCACCCGGCCATGAGGGCGGGGCACCTTTGTCGGGGCGTCGGTGATCCAAGAGGATTAGCACGAGGGGAGTTCGGGGGTCACCCGCCGGGGACTGTAGTCGTAGACTGTAGTGTAGAGGGGTGACATAGTGTCGACGGTGTTGCAAGGCACGTCAGCAACCAATAAACCCCGCGTGGGCCGTCTGCGTATCATCCCTGGGAGAGCCCCCCTTGTACCCCGAACCGAATCCCGATCCCACCTTGTGATCCGTCATCCGGCGGGTCCGTGTGGGTCAGCCGTCACGAGCCGCCCCCACTTCGGACACGTCCACGACGCCCGAACGATTTGGCCCGACTCCACGGCCACGGGGAGGGCCACCATCCCGCCACGCGACAGTGACGGTCACCACCACGGCCACGTGCTCCCACCCGGACACGTGTCCTGGCTGAAGGTTTGCCACGACTCGAAACTTGGAAGCCACGTGTCCCCGCGCGGGAATTCCCTCTGGCGAGGAAGTCAACGACCGACCCCGTTTCCTCGACTCGTAGGCCCACACGCCGCATGTACTGGTGGACCTTGCGAAGATCGAACCGGCTGGCCAACTCGAGGGTGTCCTCCTCGGGGTGGTAGTCCCACCAACGGGTCCACAAGCGTAGCGTGCCGTCGTCTGCGACCTCGTGCCCGACGAAGGCCTCCCAGACGAACGTTTTTCCCGTGTGCTGGTGTTTGTCGGGGACTACAACATCTTGGGGTACCCCGAGGTTCTGCAGGAGCGTCCGCGGGTCCCCTGGCGGCCCCGGCGCGGCCGTCACATGGTCGCTGCTCACCGTCTCCGGGTAGCCGCCGATGTCCAACGAGAACGTGCCCTCCCCGCGGGCCAACACCTTGTAGGGTCCGGCTGTGCGGGTCCCGAGCTTGTACTCAGTCCGCGCGTGACCATCGACAAACACCCGGTCCCCCGCTTGGACGGCTTTGTTGACCGGCCTCACACGAGCGTCGTAGTTCTTTTTATACCGCCGCTGTGCCGGCGTGAGGGACCGTCGTACCTTGTGGATGAGGTTTCGTAGCCTCGCCCGGATGACCTCGCGGATGGCTCGTGGGCTACCGTCCCTCTCCTCGGGCGTCGAGGAACCGACCATACGTTCCACGGAGATGCTCCGTACCCGCTTGGGGGTAACGAACTCAAGGGGTGCCACCCCGGTGCTCTGCTGCGGCCGACTGTTGTAGGCCAGCGTCAGCATCGACACGAGCGCGTCCCAACGGTCTTGGTGATCCTCGACGTACGTCCGCAGCTGCCCCACGATGGTTCGGATATACCGTTCCACCTGGCCATTCGTCTGCGGAAGATACGTCGTGGAGTACCGGTTGGAGATCCCGAGGAAGGAGCAAACCCCTTGGAAGAACGTGGACCTGAACTGGGGGCCGTTGTCGGACAGCACCGTCGCTGGGTGTCCGTAGGCTGCCACAAAGTAGTCCAAAAAGGCTGCTGCGATGCTCTTCGCGTCGATCCGCTCGAGGGGGATGGCTCGTGTCATCTTGGAGAAGCGATCCACGATGACCAAAAGGTGTTCATTCTCCGCCGCGGTTCGGGGGAGGGGACCGAGCAGGTCCATGCACAAATCCGTCAGCGGTTCCGTCGGGGGAAACGTCTTGAGGTAGTTTGTCTTGCGTCGCTTACCGACGCGGTTCCGCGCGCACTGCGTGCAGTTGGTCACGAAGGCATAGACGTCGACCACCATAGACTCCCAATAAAACCACCGTCGCATCGACGTGTACATCGTTTTTGCCCCCGGGCGCCCGGCTTGCGGAGGGTAGTGTTCCCGCATCATCACCCCGTCGCGCATGTGGGTCGGCACGTAGACTTTTGTGGCCCCGTCCAACGGTGCCACGCGTACCAAGAGACCGTTTGGATCCGCGGGAAACAGAGATTTGTCGCTGCCGTCCATCGCAGCTCGGACCTCCTTGCAACGGCCGTCTTCCACTTTCCCCTCGAGGAGCTCCGCGAGCGTCATGGGGGATAGAAGCCCTCCCTCCGTTTGCGGTGGCAACTGCAACGCGGCTGACGAGTTGGGTAGCGCAAAGCAAGGTACCGCGTCGGGTAAGGCCCCGTCGTCTACCGCGGGTGTTGAGATGCGTGACATAGTGTCCGCCGCGTGGTGGGATGCACCCGGTCGCGTCTGGACCACGTAGTCGAACTCCACCAATCGCAGCCGCCACTGCGCCAGTCTCCCGTGGGCCCCATCTATGTGTAGCATCCACTTGAGTGCCGCGTGGTACGTGCGCACCGTGAATCGCGTCCCCTCGATATAGGGACGGAGGAGGAGGGAGGCCCACACCACCTCGAGGCACTCCCGCTCCGTCTTGCTGTAGTTCCGCTCGGCCGCGTTGAGGGAGCGACTCCAATAGCCCACGGGTCGCGTGGATTGGTCGGGTTGTTCTTGCAGCAGCACCGCCCCGAATTTACCCGCGCTCTAATCGGTGTCCGACGTGTAAGCCCCATGCCGCCGCGGTAGGGCGAGGATGAGTGCATCCGTGAGCCTCCTCTTGAGCTCCTTGAATGCCCCCAACGACTCGTCTGATAGCGTCCCCCATCGGTCGGGTCGCTTGGAACTTGTCATCGCGACTAGCGGCCGTGCTACTTGGGCGTAGTCCTTGACGAGCCTCCGAGAAGCGTTGCACATCCCGAGTAAGCTGCGAAGGTCCTTCTTGCACCGCGGGGGAGACGCCTCCTTAAACCTGCGGACGTTCTTATCCTGCACCTGCAGCTGCCCCCGGCCTACGATGTGGCTCAAAGACTCCACCTCCTCTTGGAAAAAACGGCATTTCTTAGTCGTGAGGGAGACGCCCGCGCCACGAAGTGCCGCGAATACCTCCCGGAGGTGTTCCACGTGCTCCCCCGCCGACTGCGAGAAGACGATGATGTCGTCGAGGTACACGAGGCAACTCTTCCACCTGAGCCCCCCGAGGATCATGTCGATGGCCCGTTGGAAGGTCGCTGGGGCGTTCGACAGACCAAAGGGGAGGCGGATGTAGCGATATGCCCCCTCGTGACAGACGAAGGTCGTCTTGTCACGATCCTCGTCCGCCAAGGGGATCTGCCAATACCCCGAGTTACAGTCGAGCGTGGAAAACACCTTGGCGTCCTCGACGAAGTCGATACAGTCGTCCATGCGTGGCAACGGGTACACGTCCCGTACCGTCACCTCGTTGAGCTGTCGATAATCCACGCAAAACCACATCGGCCCGCCGGGTTTTGGGACCAGGACCACGGGGAAGGCCCACTCTGCACTCGAGGGCACGATAACCGCGAGGTCCCGTTGCCGTTGCACCTCCTTCGCGATGATCTCCCGTGAGGCGTGGCTCGCCCTGTCAGGTTGGGCCCGCCGCGGCCGTGCCCCGGAGTTCACTTCGATCCGATGAGGAGTGACGTCGACCTTGCCGAGTTGCCCCGCCCACAACGTCCTGTACGCCTCGAGGAGATCGTCTACGTCACCACGGAGGGCGTCGGGGACACCCTCCCAGTGGACCTCCGGCTTGGAGTACGTCTTATCCGGCGGGTGAGGTGGGGGCTGTCCTTCGTCAATCCCTTCCTCCGCTCGGCGGCTCGTCTCGGCCTCCTCGTCGGTCTTGCTGCGGGGGTCCATTCCGACCGTCAAGACTGCCCCCGGTCCCCCCTCATCTGCGACGACGTGAAGTGGTCCATTTTAGGCCGTCGCGGTCCCGACGACATACCCCTTAGTTAGGTGGTCCGGCGCGTCCCCGATGTTCGTGAGATAGAGGGAACGCGGGGTGTCGGGGGAGAACTCCACGATGGCATTGTGCAGCAGCACCTTCCGTCGGATCATTTGAACCGAGCGTTCCAGCACTAGGTGGACCCCCTTGAAAATACAGCACACTTGAACGGCCTGGATGCACTGCGGGCCCACGGTTACCCCTTGGCGAAGCCGGATGGCCCCGATGTGGGCCTTCGGCTTGTTCCCTAGTCGGGGCGGTGCGGGCCGCGTAATTCCCGTCCAACTGCGCACCGCCACCGTGGAGGTACCGTCGTCCCACTTAATCGTCTGTGTCTTGGGGGAGATGGTGTTCACGTAGTTCTGCTCGAAGTCCCACCCGAGGATGAGCGGTACCGACAGCGACTTAACAACGAGGAAGTCATACTCCATGGCGGTCCCCCCGACATAGAAAGTCAGAGACACCTCCGCGTTCACCCTGTGCAGTTTCCCCGAGGCGTCACTCACTTGGGTCCGGGGGGGTGCCCGCGACGAGTACTCGGTCCACTCCTCGGGCAACGTATCCGCGCGGATAACACTGGGTCCTGCACCCGTATCGACCACCGTCCTCGTAGGGATGGCGGTCTGCCACGGTGCCAACTGGTACGACGCTCCGATCTCAAAATGATCCTTACGCAACAGCAGCAGAGTCCCCTTGAACCGCGGGCGGTATCGCCCACGACGACGGGGACATCGGGCCGGGACGGGCCACGTGGCGGTTACCCCCGGGGAGGAAAACGTGACGCGACGGGGGGCAACCGGGGAGTTGGCGTAGACAAGGGGGTTTGAGGGGGATGGCGAGGCCACCCCTCCTAGGCGTTTCCCGCCCCACGGCGTCCCTTGGACGGGGTTGCCACGAGCAGGACGTCCTTCCCTTCCGTCCTCGTTGTCTCCGCGCCGCCAAACAGGTCGTCCCACAGCAGGGCCACGACAGTGGTGCGATCCGGGGCGGCGCCCACCCCGCCGTTCCTCTGTCGGAGGAAGGTACTCCGCGCGGCTTTCACGATGTCCCGCTGTTTATCCGTCGGAATCTTGCAATCAGGTACTCGGTGCCCGCGTTTTCAACACAGGTAGCACAGCGGGGGACCCTCCTGGCCTCCCGCCGAGGGTAGGGCGCTGCCCCGACGGTACGGAACCCCGGGGTACCCGACGGAAGGACCGCGACCATGTCGTGCGTATCAGTGTCGTCTTCCTCCCACGGGGAGCCGAGGTGGTTGACCGAGAGACCTCGGGGCCCCGTCGACGTTTGCCCCTCCCGCGATGATCCCCCAGAGGACCCCCGGTTGGCGAGAGCCATGACGTCTTTGGCGGCCCGATATTTCACCGCCACGTAGGTAGACAGCTGCTGGTAGCTCCGTTGCGCCGTGTTGTACACGAATGCATCCGTCCGAACGTACTCTGGTAGGCCTTGGATCAGCTGCTGTTTCATCGTCCCCTCAGAGTGGATGTTGCCGCAAAGCTCGGCGAGGCTCCGTAGGCGTGTCGCGAAGGCGTCCACCCCTTCGTTGTCCACCAGCGTCGCCCGGCTAAACTTGTCCTGCGCCAACCCCAACGCGAGTGGCTCTGCGTAGGTCTTCAAAAGCCAATTGACCGCCGAGGGAAAGGACCCAAGGGCTCTCTGCCCGCCTCCGATGTCCGAACCCGGGAGGTTCCGAGTGAACCGCGCCTCGGCGTCGCCCGCGAGGAAGTTGGGAATTAGGTACAGACCCATCCCCCCCGACACGTCATTGTCATCGCAGGCCTTTAAGAACTTACGAAGCCACGAGAAGACCTTGAGGGGTTTCTTCCCGTTGAACATCGGGGTACCCCTGAAGGAGAACTTCATGTTCTTGGCCGTCTGTCCCATCTTGCGAGCTTGCGACGCCCCGTAGGTAGAGTGACGGTTGCGTAGGCAGTGCGATCGGTATTCGAGGACGCCCGCGAAGCGATCTTCCGGACACTCGATGACTGCCAACTTTCCGGAACCCGCCTTGGTCCCCATGCGGTCTTTGTCGTCGTCAGTTGTCGTCGGTGACGACGAGGAAGATGTAGGCGACGATGACGACGAGGGACTACGATGACGCCGTGTCTTCCCTGTGCTGCGGCTCTCCCGCGTGTCCACGGGGGAATCCCTGCGTGGGGCATCTTGAGCGGAGCCTGCTGGGCTCGCCGCGATGACCCGAGAAACGTCGGCCAACAAGGACTCGTGGAACGTCGACAACGCCGTATCCAGATCCGCCATCGCGAGGGGCGCCGCCGGATCGTGCTCTTGATCTGCCAATCCCGTCCGACTACCGTGACGTCGACGAAGAAAGGTATCGGCCCCCGGTGGGACCCGTCGTGCCTTCTCGTCTACGAGATCCGCCAATGGTGGAGGCGGGGTGAAGGGAATCCCTGATCCACCCGCGGATTCCCCGCGTGCGGCGCCCGCTGGGGTCTCCGAGGATGTACCCGCCGGCATATCGCTAGTGGTCGCGTCCAACTTGGGGAGGTTGGGAGGCGACGCCATCGTAGTGGCCGTGCGGTAATAGACGACAGACCGACGCCGAGATCCACGTCGTCTTCCCTCAACAAACCAACCAACGCTCGGGGAAACGGCCACCCGATGCGGGCGTGGCAACGGCCGGAATCCCCAGCTGAACCACCAAAAATTGTGGCGGTTCTCGGCACCACCACTTTGGTTCGTCGTCCTGCCGAAGTGACCTCCTGATCAGCTCGGACCCTCGAGGGAACTGCCCCGGGAATCGACGCACAGCCCAGCTTTCCCCCAACGGGAGGAGGGAACACGGCCCAGGGGGGAATCGTAGTCCAAAGCACAGTTCGTTTTATCAAATGGCGATGGGGACGGCCTCCCCACTGTCAATAAACCCCTCCCCAACCCGAGCGCCAGCGGCTAAAGTAGCCACCCCAAATGCGCCAAACAGATAAATCCCTCCAAAGCGAAAAGTTCAAACAAGTAGGAGGGGGGTTGGGAAAACCACGAGGGAAAATCCCCGCCCCCGACCAGATCCGATCTCCCTGATATTCGGACAAGTCATTCACTTGCTGGCCCGGATCGGGACATTTTGGGGGTGCCCCCCGGAGTGTGCTGTCCACGGCTGAGGAGCCGCGCCCCCCCCAGCCGCGGAACCCCCCGACCGCCACAGGTAGCATTGGGACGACCCCTTCTCTTGGGAGACCCCCGGGTCCCCCTCTGGCGCCTCTTCCACTATGCGCTTGGGAGGGGTCGGCCCAGTGTGGAACCCCTCGCTCCGTCAACCTGGCCGAATGGTCGAGTTTGGGGCGTTCCATAGGAGAACTCTTGTCCATCCTTAATAATAGGGTGGACCATACCCTCATCATGGCGTTCAGCCGCACCTTGGTGCGGCTGCACAACGAGATTGCTGCGATTGTGTCCCGCCCTCTTGGGGAACGGGATGTCGAGCCTCTGTCCGATCTCTGCACAGCCGAGACGCTCCGCCGTCTTCTGACGGAGGAGTACGGCACCGCCGTGGCGGACACCAGCACGGTCGAGGCCGGGTGGTCACTCCGGCACTTGGCCGGCTCGTCGGATCCGCCGCGAAGGGCGGCTTTGTCCGCGGCGCCTCGACGTCTGCCGTCTCCTCCCCTGCCCCACTATGGGGCGGGCGCCGGTTGTTCGTCTCAAGCCCTTTATGGGGCTGAGACGGGCCCTTCGGCGAACCCGCCGACTTTTTCGAGGTCGCATTATTACGCGCCCGAGGGGAACCGTAGCCAGGGCTCTGATCCTGGTCCTGGGGCCCGTCCCGGACGTTGGTGCCTAGGTCACCTTAGGGTGACTAGGTGTTCTCTGAGTCCCCCTTCTGCATTGTCTGTCGCCCGTTCTTGCCCCCCCTAAGGGGGTGGGCGCCGTCTTTCCTACGATAGGCTGGTCTCAGGCTCCGTAGAGAATGAAAGGCTGAGACTCTCTTCTTGTGCTCTTTGCTTTGCTTGTGGATTGAAGTCACAAGGGTCCCTCAGGACCGCCTTCCGACTTTGTCAGGAACGAGAACACCTTCTCGCGTCAAGGTGAGGAGCTTGACACGTTTGCGCACGCAATGTTTGCGAACTGCCTCCCCAGGGAGGGAAGAGGAAAATTGCCGCCTGGCTCCCTGTTCGGAAAACCCGAACCATTCGACCTGGACCTTCAATTGTCCTTCATCATCCCAACCGTGGTTGAGAAATCGTTCGAAAACTAATTCAGGGCCCTCCTTAATTTGATCGCCCACCTTAAAGAGGGCTTGGGCCCTAAGGGTGTGGGCGCACTTGGCATCCCGCGCCGGTGGCGCGGGGGCACCAGTGACATGGGCACTGCTCACAGGACGGAGACCCCAAGAGCCCTCTACTTGAAACCGGTGTCCATCGGTTTGTAGCACCATTTATGGTCCTTGGGTCGTACACCCAAGCTTCATTGGAGAACTGGAACGGGCATCTAGATAGATCCAGTCCCTGGCCTTGACGGTGTTGTTCTTTTCCTTTGTGCGGGCGTCGAACGCCCGCTTATACGTGGCCTGGGCTTTGCCCAGCTGCCGGCGTACCGCCGGGATGAGGGCCTCAAGGTCCTCACCGAGCTGTTCCGCCGCCGTAGAGGCGTCCTCAGTTCTTTTCTCGGCTTGTCTAAACCGAGGCATGCGGTCCGTGCCCATAAGCTGGAGCCATCCAGGCCTCACAAAGGCAAAGGGGATTTCCCCAGTTTTCGCGTCCACCTGCGTATTATACGAGGTAGTATGAAGGGACAGATGACTATCCGATTCTGTCTGATGGTCCGCAAAATAGAATCGGAGCTGCCGCACAAAGGTGCGGTTGTATCGTTCCACCTGCCCATTTGTCTGGGGGTGGTAGGGAAAGACATAGTCCGAGGCTATACCCAAAAACCAGAGGATGTCCTGGTAATTCACAGAGGTAAACTGAGGTCCGTTGTCCAGCAGTGCAGAGTCGGGGATGCCATCGGCAGACACAGAAGTATCAATGAACGCTGACGACACCGTCAGCGCTGTCGCATCCCGTAGCGGGATGGCTCGCGTCAACTTGATAAACCGGTCACAGATTACAAGAACATGCTTGTGACCACCCCTAGAGGTGGTCAACGGGCCTAGAAGATCCATTGTGAGCCCGAGAAGGGCTCTGGAGCTGGAAATAGCTTCATTGCGGATTTAGGCCTCCTCTCGAAGAGGAGGTTCTTAGCGCACGCGTGGCATTGCTCTACATGCTTATACATGTCTACCAGCATGGTAGGCCAGACGACATACCGGCGGAGGGTGTCATGCATCCTCCGCGAGCCGGGGAGCCCGGCCAATACCGGCGGGTGTTGTTATCGTAAGAGGCACTGTTGCGGCGCCTCGGGGATGACCACTTGGGCCTCCCTCCCATATACCAAATGACGGCATCGGAGCCCATTCTTCTCTTGAAAGCAGAAGGCTTTCCGAATCCACTTGGGGTCGGGTGGTGAAAGAACATCCAATTCTTTCATCCGTTCTTGACAGAACGCATCCTCGGCTTGGCCGAGGATGATCTCTTGGGCCGTTAGCGCCCCCATGGAGGCTTTGGCTGGCAAGGCGCCTTCTAGGGCGTCACTCGCCCGGGTTTCGATGACCAGGACGGGGATATCCTTTTCCAAGGGAGTCGAGTCGAGTCCCTCCGTGGGCAGACGCGATCACGCGCCCGCGACCTTGTGGTCCTTACCCGGCTTATGCCGGATCTCATAGGTGTACTCTGATGATCGGAGTCCCGAGAGGTCTATCTGCGCGTTCGGACGCGTGTTGGTGAGTACCGATAGAAGGGCCCGGTGGTCACACCGGACTGAAAACTCTGCCCCCTCGATGTATGACCTCAAGTAGGTCACTGCCCAGACGACGCCGAACGCCTCTATCTCGGTGGCGAAGTAGTTCTTCTCCGCAGGGAGAGGAGCGCCGCTACAGTACCCGATGGGGTGTGTGAAGCCGGAGGTAGCTGGGTGGATGCGTTACGTTTCTCGAGACCGGTCTCAGGCGCGAGGCCAGGAGCCTCTTACCCCCTCCGTGTGCCCCTCTCTCAAAGTCCTGGAGGCTCACCCCCGCCAACACAGTGAAAGGGCCCACGACGCACCTCCTGAGGCAGAGAGCCCTCCCTTGGAGGGTACATGCTCTTAGCACCCTACAAATCGCGACGCCCCTCAAGGAGCCCACAAGAATCTCCCCGAGCTCAGCTCCAAAATGAGCTCCCCTCGAGATACATGTACGAGTCAGTACACAGCTCTCGTACAGCAATGCCTGTCGAAGGCACGGGCAAAAGTGGCGATGACCGCATAAATATCCTGGAATTAGCCAGGCAGTCCGCGGTAACTCCTAATTACCAGCGCGGGCTTGGGGGGCTGCCTCAACACTCCCCTCAGCGCCCCAGTCGGCGCCATTGATGCTCCAGCGCGGCCACAGCCGGTCCCGACCAGTGCAGAATCTCCCGCCAGAATCCGCACTCGAGAATACGCCTTAGTCGATGCCAGGTGTTACTACTGGAAATTCGACCTCCGACAAAATTGGCAAAATTACCATCGACGTCAAGCAGATGTCGAGAGGAGTACAGCGCAGTAGCTGCCGCCTCGACAGGAGAAGATCCGGCTCGTCGGCGGCCCGTCAAAGTGTGGTCGGCCCGGTTCATCGACTTCGCCGATATCGGCTCGACCCAGATTACCGGAAGGCCTACTGGTACGGTCAAAGACGTCTTGCGCGAAACTCGACAAGGACGACCACCGCGAACCCACGGCTGCAACACTGGACGTGCCCAGAGGCGCCCCACCGCCCCAAGACGGTCCCAACCGGCCGTCCCCCGAGTCGGCGCCCAGGGCAACCACGTCCCACTGCCGGCTCCGCGAAAGTGGATGGTAGCGCAACTGTTCACGGCCAACACCGGCCCGCAGCAACGTCGACGGAGTTCTCTCCTGCGAAACCGGAGCTGCGGCACTGGACATCTGCAGTGGCGCCATGGCGCCTCAGCACTCCCTCAATAGGGGGTCACCAAGTACAGCGCCCTGCGCAACCGCGCCCAGGTTTTCATCAACTCCGACGGCAGCCCGGAAAGACGTGAACGCCGGCGACGGCAGCGGCTTGGTGAGCCCTTCCGCCGGCATTTCGGCGCTCGGGAGATGGTAGAAGGCCACATCCCCGCGCGCCTGGTAGTCGCGGACTACGTGGTAGACGACGAAGACATCCTTGGTCCGCCCCTTCGCTTCGGGGTTGTTGACCAGCGCGAGGCACGAATGGTTGTCCTCTCCCATCGGCACGGCCCTGCCATCAACGCCCAGCGCCACCAGAAGCTTCCGTAGCCACAGAGCCTCCTTGGTCGCCATCGCAGCGGCCACGTACTCTGCATCGGCCGTCGACGTCGCCACCGTCGACTGCCGCTTTTTCGCCCACGAAATGGACCCGCAGTTGAGCGTAAAGATGAAGCCATTCGTCAAGCGGCGGAAGACGGTGTCGCCCGCTCAACCGGCGTCAACATACCCTTGAAGCGCGTCGTTGGCGCCATACATCACATCAAGGCGAGAAGCCCCGCGAACGTAGCGCAGCACAGCCTTGGCCGCGCGCATATGGACTTTCTCAGGGCGTGACATGAAGCGCGAGAGCACTCTTACGGAAAAGGAAATGTCCGGCCTAGTCGTCGTCGACAAGTAGAGTAGAAAGCCGACCAGCACCGCGTACCTGTTGCCGTCGCGAAGAAGGTTCTCCCCCGTTTTTCTCAGCGTGAGGCCCGACGCCATCGCCGTCTTAGTGGGCGAGCGCGTGTCCATCCAAAACTTCTGGAGCATCGCCATGATGTGGCCGAGGTTTCTTAGCGTGAGTTTCGCGGCCTTTTTGTCTCGCATGACCTTTATGCCAATACAGTGTTTAACCTCCCTCGTGTCACGCACTTCGAACTTGGCTTAGACGCCACTGTTGATGGACACCATGCCAGCAAAGCTCGCGCCCGCCACAATCAATTCGTCGACGTACACGAGGATGAAGACGCGCCCGTGCACATGGTGGTTCCAATCGTAAAGGCACGGGTCCACCGTAGACCGTGTAGCTCCAATCCGCTCGAGCTGGTCGGTGCCCTTGATGCCCCACACCTGCCCCGCATGCTCTGTCCCATACAGGGCCAGGTTGAGGCGGCGCACGTCCGCTGGCTCCCCCGGCTCGACACCTTCAGGGAGCGTGATGTACATCTCTTTGTCCATCTTCGTGCTGAGGAAGGCTGTCTTGACGTGAAGGTGGTGGACGTCCCACCGGTTGGCAGCTGCTACGGCGAACAGGGCACGTTATCTTGCAGTGTTGGGTACAGGCGCCCACATCTAGTCGAAATCGCGCCCAGGAACTTGTTTGAGGCCTTGGGCCACCAGCCGCGCTTTGTAGCGCGTATTATGTCATTTCGCGTCGTGCGTAATGTTGAAGACGAAACGTATCTTGACAGCCTTGTGCTGCTTGTTGCTGCATTTGGTAGTGGACCACGTGCCGAGCTTCTTGTGCGCCGCGACTTCTTCTTTCATGGCCTGCTTTCTCAGCAGGCAGTACGGACGACCGTGTGCCTCTTTCTCGTGCGCAGGGGGCTTAGCCGCGTCGCAGCCATCTTTGGCCGCCGACTCGGACCCGGTGGCCAGGTCCGCCTTGGGGTCCTTCTCCCACCAGCTTACCTCGGGGGCTGGCCTACTTGTAGAGCGAAGAGGCCCCGGAGCAGCTTTCTCGACGTCCGAGGGAGAGTTACCGACTGGAAGCATCGAGGCATTCTGACCCTGACGTTCCTCGCCGTCCATTTCGTCAGCGCGGCCGTCAGGAGCGCCGTCATCCTCACTATCGGAGTCTTCGACAGGAAGATTCTTCTCCTCGCCATCTCCATCGGTATCCAGCATGTCCATTGACTCGTACATGCCGCCGTCGTTGTCCCTGTCCTCTGTCATCGTCAGCTGTGGACCAGCGCTTGAACCGTCGCCCGAAGTCCCGGCCTTGTCCGGCTTCTCCTCCATCTGGACGTCGCGACGCTCGATGACTTTGTTTGTATCGTCCTCGAGGATGCGGTAGGCCTTTCCACCAACCCTGTGGCCGACAAAGAGGCCCACGTGGGTCTTCGGTTCCAACTTGCGCTGCTGCGTTTTTGGCTTGAGCGCCCAAGTGCGGCTATCCAGACGCAGAAGTTCGACACGTTATGGCGTCGCCCCGTCAGCACTTCCAGAGGCGTCAGGTCCAGCCCCGCCTTGGGCGACAGGTTTAGGACATGGACGAAGGAAGCCAGGGCCTCAGCCCACAGCTCCTTTTCCGCCACGGCATCAAGCAGTGCAGCACGCACGCGCTCCATCATCGTGCAGTTGACCCTCTCTGCCTTTCCGTTCTGCTGCGCCTTGTACGGCGTCTTCCTCTCGTGTGACAGCATTACTGCTTTTCAGGCCTCGGAACGGGACCCTCTTCCAGTCACGAGGGGGTCAGCCGACCCGGAAAACCGGTCGGTCAGGTTCTAATACAATCCCGACCAACGTCAGACCCGTTCAGGGAGAATATGCCCAAGTTCCGCATATTTCGAGTCTTTCCTGTGGCGATCCACTTGTGATCACCCCGTGGCTCTCCAACCACAACCGCGATCTCGAGACTTCTCTGGGACCTGTAAATCCCAGGGCGGGCCCCCAGTTAAGGGCCTAATTTTGTGTAAGCCCGACTTGGACCATTGACCAGCATTACACCGCGCCCTTGACTCCGGGGCGCCGCAAGGGTGTCACGTAGCACCCTTCCCCTGCCTCTACTCAAGGCAGTGTCCGAAGCTTCGGCCTCCTTTGCTGGGACTGGCCCCATAGACCCAGAGGGGAGGGTTCTCTGAGGGTCCTCTGGTGCGTGTGAGAGGAACGGACGGGATAAGTGGGCGAGGCGTGAGCGTTGCCTCGAGGCCCTAGACGCGGGCAAGTAAACTTCTGGTCACACAACTCTTGTCTGTCGCTCGGGGCGTTTTCACCCGGTCGACGCCGTGCGTGTGTGCTCTTCGGGGTTTCCTACCGGGGCGAGTATTACCCGACAGGACTACCCGGCGACACGGCCTGGCTCGCGTTCCCCCCGACTGGGTGGGGTTGGCTGGGCTTGCTGTCACATTTGGTGGAGCAGCAGGGGAGGAAGGCGACTCAACCTTCCTCGGTGTGGTGGCGGAGCGCCAACCCGCCTCGGGGGAAACCTAGTTCGTCCTCCTCCCCTGGGTGCCTAGCGCTGCGGGAGGCGCCCCGCAACGCCAGGTTTGGCTGAGTCCGGCCGGGTCGATGGCCGATGGGGGGGGACATGGAGACCCCCCTGGTGTCGACGTGCCTGGTGTCGGGGGGGATGGGTCTTCCCCCCCCGGAGGCGGAACGTCGGTGGACGATCGCCACACCAGTGCAGATACCACGGATGCGGGTGCCCGCGGGCAGCGGACATTGTTCCATCCCTTGCCCCCGGGCCTTGATCCGCCTGAGACTCGCCCCCCGGCCGGCGCCCCCTCGGGTAGTACTCACCCTGAGGCGGCCCCACCGGGTGCTGGCCCTCATCTCGGCAGAGGACAGCCGCCCGACGTAACCACGTGGGGAGGTAGGTCTGTGCCACCATCGGCACGGGAGCCTGCAGGTGGGAGCTCTAGTCGTGCTCCCCCAGGTTCAGGGAGTGCCAAGTGTGCCCCGGCGTGCGAGCACAGCGCCGGGACGCACGGTATCGGTCCCCCGGCCCTCGGGCACGGTGGCAGCTCCCCTCTCGGTGCTTCGGAGGGGGGGGCGATTCCAGACTCGGCACGGGAGCCTGCGGGTGGGATCAATAGTCGTGCTCCTTCAGGCTCACCGGGTGCCAGGGATGGCCAGGGCGTCGAGTGGCGAGACGCCGTGGCCGAGTTCCCTCTGTCTGAAGTTACCCGATCGCTAGCTACAATGTTGCGGGAATCTCCGCCCAGACCCGCAGATCGCCGGGGCAGAGCCCGGAGCTCTTCCCGTCGGCAACGACGCGACGACTCATCTTCGTCGTCAACCGCGGACGTCTCCCGCTCTGGGGACGCGTCGGCCGTTGCGGCCCTACTAGGTGCAGTCCGCGCTGCCCCCACGCCGTCGACGGTGAGGTACGGTACTCGGGGTACTGACCCGAGAACCCTACCGACTCCTGACTCGGTGGGAGGTGAGCAAGGCGAGGAGGCGGCGCGAGAGTTACCCCGGGGTATTGACCCGGCTTCGCGACGCAGCGCTCCCTCGCAACCGGTACGGAGGCGGAGGGGTGGCCGACTCAATCAACCCCGACGCCATCGACTCGGGTGGTGCCGCCCAAGATCGTGGTGAACCACCCATGCGAGACCTGCGCGCTGGACAACAAGTCGGTTGTCTGCACGCGGCGCCAGGCCCGTACTCTGGGTCAGCGTAAGAAGGACGTGGCTCAGTCCCTCTGGATACACGACGAGTGAGACGATTCTCCCCCTCCCAGGGTCTTCTAGTTCTTGAGCAATTTTGCCAAGACCTGCGAGGACAAGGACGTTTCCTAAAGCGAGGCCTTCTACATCCTTCAAGACTTTAGGAAGGAACCTCTCAAGTCGGAGGTATTGATGGTTATGCCGACTCGCCGGGCGGGTAACCCCGGCGAGGTCACTTCCTACCCGGAGCTCATCAACTGGATGCTCCGACGGCACGTCGACGAGGCCTCGGTGGCAACCCTCGTCGAGGCCCTGAACGTCGCTGTCTAACGGGACGACGAGGACGAGTTGTCCTTCGCCGAACGGCACCGCCGCCTCAACACCGAGTGCGGGTTCATGTACGGGGAGGGCGCGCTCAAGAGGCGAATTGTGGAGGGTGTCCACCGCGCCGCGCGCCTCACTGTTCGGGAGCGGAACACCCCCGGCATGCCTATGGAGGAGTTAGCCCGCGTCGCCCAGACCAGGGGCGACGAACACCGCTGGCTACGACTTGAGCAGCTTAAGGAACGTACCAAGGAGCGAGATGCGCTCGCGGAGGAGGCCCGGCTCCAGCGGAAAGCTCTTGCGGCCGCAATCCCCAGGGTCTCGGGGGGGGCTCGGGGCTACCCACCGCGAGACGCCCCGGTTCGGGTCTGCGGGGCCATGGACGCCCCTACCCCAGGTCGCGGGGCACAGCGCGAGGCGGCCCGACCCACAGCACCAGACGGCTCGACTCCCGGAGGCGGCGACAACTCACGCCGCCGGTTCCGACATCGACATGGGCCTCCCCGTCCCAAGCCCAGGACGGGAGAGTACCTTTGCTGGCAGTGTGGCAAGGTGGGTCATTGGGCCGAGGTTTGCCCAACTTTTGACGCACGCCTACGCAACCGATTGGCGGCGGCCATGCGCTCGTCCCCTCTAGGGAGGCCCTCGGGCTCCCGCGACACCCAGCGGATGGGCCGACGGGTGGCAGTTGCCACCCCCAACGAGGACTCCGGCTCAAGCGGCGAAAAGTCGAAGCCGCTTGAGAAGGGGGAACCGCTCGCCGGACCCGAGTGCGGACCGGCTATCCCCTCCAAGTCCGAGGAGGGAAACGAGTAAGCACCGGTGCTGGGCCCTCCCCGCGGCAACCGGTGGACCCAGCTCGGGGCACGGATGTGGTGCCAGTATGCATCCAATCCCGACCCAATGGGATCCGCCCTCGGGACGCACCCCTCCCAAAGGAACTGGACGGCCGGAATGTGGTGGCCATCCTGACGAGGTCCAACTATCAGGTGGCCAGCCCATCTGGTTGGACGCGGGGCGTGCGTTTGCCCTCCGCGTCAGTATCGACACGGGGTCCGGCGTTTCTTCAGTACGAGAGGCGCTACTCCCCCCGAAGATGAAGGTGGCGCCCTTAGACGCGGCGACCGCCCAATTGTTTGACGTGAATGGGGGAGTCCTTCCCATCACGGGCACCGTGACTCTTACCGTGCGAATCGGCACCTACTCCACACCAGTCACGTGTGGAGTAGTGCGCGGCATGTAGGTCCCTTTACTCCTGGGAACCGCCTACACCGTCATTCATGTCCCCAACATCTGTGGGCCTAAAGTGTACATCCAGGTACTAGATGGATGTAAGGTTCCCATCCTGCGTCGGGGTAAGACGGTGTCGTATGCCAAGGCGAACCAACCCGTCAAGGCTGGTGCCGCTATTGAGGCGGACGCCAAGGTGCGTCTGGCCCGCGAGGTGGTGGTTCCCCCGCGGTTCGCAAGGTACGTCCCAGTACAGACGTCCTTCCAAAGGAATGGGGTCATCACCCAGCGCCATCAAGTGTATGATCGCCATCCAGTACATGTGGCGACCGGCTCCATGGACTGCACAGACGACCAGACGTGGTGGGTGTAAGTAACCCACACGGGAAGTACGAGTAAGCGACTCCCCAAAGGTATGGTCCTGGGGCATATTTCGGCCTACTCCGGTACGGTGGCCGCCATCTCCCGACAGGAATGGGCTTCAATAACTCCCATTCCGGCCACCGCACCGAATGCGAAGGACCCTTCGGAGGAGCCCCATGTTCATACTTCGAACGTGCCCGAGGGGTTTGTGCGGGAAACCCCCTGTCAGGGGTGCCACGACCCCCCGGCATGAGCCGGGGACGGGTCGTGAACAGTCACGCAACACCCCCCTAGGGGGGTAGCGTGGGACAACCCCCTTGGGGGGGTGTCCAGGGAGCCCCAGGGCAACACATCAAACGACCCCTCCAGAGGGGCGCGAGGCGGGGAACACCCGATCGGGCCCCCCTGGGGGGGGGTGTCTGACACACGCAAGGGAGACACACGTCTTCCCGAATTCGGGCCCTCTGGGGGGACCGGGAAGCTTGTGGAAGCTTCCGCAATCCGAGCGTAAGCCGGACCGAGATATGATCTCGACCAGGGATTAAATCCCACCGGAATTCTATCCGGGAAAACTGAAAAATCTTGGGATAAGTCCCAGGGTATTGGTTTTGGGTAAATCCTGAAATCCAGGAAGGCTTAGTGACTTTCCTGCTTCCGCCCGAGACGGGCGGGGGTCCCCTGCCACTGGAAGGGCTGTCAGGGATTCTGGGCAGGGGCCACTAGAGGCCCGGGCCTGAGACCGTGGCCCGTTGGGTTCCAGTCCCGCCATGGTAACGCCAGGGGGTCGGGATTGTGCACGTCCTGCGTCTTGTTTTCTGAGGGTATATGAGAGTATGCTTTGGGGTCATCGTGCGTGTTCGAATAAATAATCGTTGCGTTTGCGTTACTTCCGTCGTTTTTGTGCGCTTCGCGCTCAGTGATCCCGGCGTTCGTGTTGTGACTCTGGCGTAGCGATCCGCATCCTGTGCTGGGTTTTCCGACGGGAATATACCCCGTTGGCAGTGAGGGCAGGATCCCCTACATTTGGTGGATCAGCGGGGGACAGGGTCAAGCCCTTCCTGATGAGTCGGGCCGTCCCTGTTCGTTTCATACGGTGGACTTGCTCTATTTGTCTTACCCTTGGGTGTGGCTGGTTTACTATTTGATTGGAATCTTCCACGGGGGAGTAGGACTTCCATCGTTATGGATAGCATGCGGGGGATGTTGTCTCGCGCAGATGGCGCGGGCTCCTCTTCACGGGGCGTCCGTGACGGAGCTTGTGAGGGCTCTGGGTCGGGAGGCCTTCTGGGGGACCCTTCTCATGTCGAGGGTCGCGCGCGCGTGTCCACGACAGTGCGTGGCACCGCGAGCGACGGAGGCGGGGGCGGTGACGGTCTCCCGTTCCTCCCTTCTGTTGAGACCGCCACAAGGGGTCGAGAGGGAGTCTCCCCCAGAGTGCCGGGACCCCTGGGGGGTGGAGGACAAGAGGTCCCACCCCATGAACAGGGGCAGTATGACGGTCGGGCTCGGAAAGCTAGGCCCGCCGGCTTACCCCATACACCCCCACAAGTCAGTGGGGTTGGGGTTCGTCAAGGGGCCCTGGAAGAGGACGCCTTTTTGGCGGCCCTACGGGATTCACTGGATGCGTTTATTAGCCCGTTACACGAACGGTTGTCTTTCTTGGAGATAACCCTTGGGGCGTCCCGACGGTCGAGACGCCGTCGTCGCCGATTGAGCTCCTCCTCCTCGGACGGGGAGTACTCCGGCGGAGACGGGGGACGTCATGTCCCCCGACATGCGGTAGCACGCGCCCTAGGGCGCGAGCTAGAGGGAGCCCCTCATCGTAGACTCCCCGAGAAGATCATCCCTGCGGATTATTTGTATGCAGTGATTCTGGATTGTAAATCGTACGCCTTGGCGAATACGGATGTCGGGTATGACCGGACGATGGCACACGGCCTAGGCCGTCTGCGCAAAAATGTCTCGGCCACCTTTGGTCGAGACGCAGAGTGGAATGGGATGCCAGCCTTAGGCGTCTTTGAGTTCTTGAACCGCTTTGTGAAAGCGGAGAATGACAATGATGTGTCAGAGGGCAGAGCCCTCTATCTCCTCCCGGAGTTCACCAAGGGTGGTCTCAAACGGGAGATGTACACCATCATGCCGTCACTCCAAGGAGGGCGGAGTGAAGAGGTCGGTTCCTATATGGAACTGGTCAACTGGCTCCTCCGCAAATATGCGGACGAGCAGTCGCTAAGCGACCAGGACGCTCTGTTCCACGGAGCCTCACAGGAGGATGGGGAAACCGAGAGCGATTTTTACGTACGCCTTAAAGGGTGACGTCGCCTCTGTGGGTATATACACACAGAGGGGCAGATGAAGAGCCCGTATATGCAGGGGCTCGGTTGGGAGAGTGGCGCAGATGTGCGCGAACACAACACCGGTAATATGCCGATGAACCTCCTTGTGTGATATGCCCAGAGGAAGGGTGACGTCTGTCGCAGACGTCACGAGGAGCAACAGGCCGAAGAGGCCCGACGGGCCGAGGCCCGTCGAGAGCGTCGAGACGCACGGCCGACACCACACAAGATTGTTCCCGCGGCGGTGACAGTCCCAACTACGGTGTGGGAAGTCCCGGCAGGTCCTTCCCCAAGGGGTAAAGGGCGCTTTGGGCAGCCGAGGAGCTACAATTGCCTCGCATGTAACATGCGAAGACATCTCTTCCGTGAGTGTCCCCGCCTTGACGCGGCGACCAAGGCCCGGTTAAACAAGTCCTGCGAGGAGCGTATGGCGGACCGTCCTCAAGAGGACCAGCGCCGTCCCAAGCAGACGGTGGCAGCGGTGGGCACAAGCCTAGGGCCACCGTGGTCGTCACCGGTTGACACTCCATCCCCAGGGGTGGAGGCCGAAGAGTTGGTCCAGGAGGACAAGTCCTCCTCGGAAAACGAGTAAGGGGGGCGGTGGTGCCGCCTCCCCCGACAACTCTAAGGGCAGCAAGGAGGTACAAGTCTTCCCGGCGAGCCGGGAAGAGCTGGCCTAAGCGGCCACCTGGGGTATCCCAAGGGAAACCCCTTGAGGGCACGGCATGTGTATTCATACCCTCTTCTAGCTATAAGCTAGTTGTCAGGTTATTCCTGACGGAAGGTTTCGACCTTACCACTCGGGCCATCCTGCATACCGGGAGTGGCCCCATGCTGATAAGCCGGCAGTTGCTGCCTGACGACACCCCGCTCCAACCCCTAGGGGAGTGTAGTACCACGGGGCCCCGTGTTGACGGGGACCACCGCGGGTGCGCCGGAGGCGCCGGGGGACGAGGCGGCCGCCGGGGGACGAGGCGGCCGCC
>Ga0209186_1001023_pt1 | contig 21403 bp, 23 predicted proteins | sample SidtaG_FD_187426 | JGI IMG/M metagenome (GOLD analysis project Ga0209186, IMG submission 187426) | Marine algal microbial communities from Sidmouth, United Kingdom - Sidmouth_Male2 metaG (SPAdes) (version 2) | ecosystem: Host-associated > Algae > Red algae > Unclassified | place: Sidmouth...
CCGGACCGAGATACGATCTCGACCAGGGATAAAGTCCCACCGGAGTTCTATCCGGGAAAATTGAAAAGTCTTGGGATAAGTCCCGAGGTATTGGTTTTGGGTAAATCCTGAAATGTAGGAAGTCTTAGTGACTTTCCTGCTTCCGCCCGAGACGGGCGAGGGTCCCCTTCCAGTGGAAGGGCTGTCAGGGATGCTGGGCAGGGGCCAATAGGGGCCCGGGCCTGAGACCGTGGCCCGTTGGGTACCGGTTCGCCCATGGTAGCGCCAGGAGGTCGGGATTGTGCACGACCGGCGTCTTGTTTCTGAGGGTGTATGAGAGTATGCTTTGGGGTCATCGTGCGTGTTCGAATAAATCATCGTTGCGTTTGCGTTACTTCCGTCGTGTTGGTGCGCTTCACGCCCAGTGATCCCGGCGTTCGCATTGTGACTCTGGCGGAGCGTTCCGCATCCTGTGCTGAGTTTTCCGACGGGGTTATACCCCGTCGACTGTGAGGGCAGGATCCAATACATTTGGTGGATCAGCGGGGGAACAGGGTCAAGCCCTTCCTGATCAGTCGGGCCGTCCGTGTTCGTTTTCTCATGGTGGAGTTGCTCTCTTTGTCTTACCCTCAGGTGTGACTGGTTGGCTGTTTGACTGGATTCTCCCACGGGGGAGTCAGGCTTCCATCGTTATGGATAGCATGAGGGGGATGTTGTCCCGCGCGGAAGGCGCGGGCTCCTCTTCAGGGGGCGTCCGTGACGGAGCTAGTGAGGGCTCAGGGCCGCGAGGCCTTTTGGGAGACCCTCCTCATGTGGAGGGTCGCGCGCGCGTATCCACGAGAGTGCGTGGCACCGCGAGCGACGGAGGCGGGGGCGGTGACGGATTCCCGTTCCCCCTTTCTGTTGAGACCGCCACAAGGGGTCGAGAGAGAGTCTCCCCCAGAGTGCCGGGACCCCTGGGGGGTGGAGGACAAGAGGTCCCACCCCAAGAACAGGGGCAGTATGACGGTCGGGCTCGGCGGGCTAGGCCCGCCGGCTTACCCCATACACCCCCACAAGTCAGTGGGGTTGGGGTTCCGCAAGGGGCCCTGGAAGGGGACGCCTTTTCGGCGGCCCAACGAGATTCACTGGATGCGTTCATTGGCCAGTTCCATGAACGGCTGTCTTTCTTGGAGACAGCCCTTGGGGCCTCCCGACGGTCGAGGCGCCGTCGTCGCCGATTGAGCTCCTCCTCCTCGAATGGGGAGTACTCTGGCGGAGACTGGGGACGTCATGTCCCCCGACGCGCGCTAGCACGCGCCCTAGGGCGCGAGCTAGAGGGAGCCCCTCATCGTAGACTCCCCGAGAAGATCATCCCTGCGGATGATCGTTATGCAGCGATTCTGGATTGTCTATCGTACGCCTTGGCGAATACGGACGTCCGGTATGACCGGACGATGGCACACGGCCTAGGCCGTCTGCGCAAGGACGTCTCGGCCACCTTTGGTCGAGACGCAGAGTGGGATGGGACGCCAGCCTTAGGCGTCTTTGAGTTCTTGAACCGCTTCGTAAAAGTGGGGAATGACAATGATGTGTCAGAGGGCATAGCCCTCTACCTCCTCCCGGAGTTCACCAAGGGTGATCTCAAGCGGGAGTTGTACACCATCATGCCGTCCCTCCAAGGAGGGCGCAGTGGAGAGGTCAGTTCCTATATGGAACTGGTCAACTGGCTCGTCCGCAAATATGCGGACGAGCAGTCGCTAAGCGACCAGGACGCTCTGTTCCACGGAGCCTCCCAGGAGGATGGGGAAACCGAGAACGATTTCTACGTACGCCTGATGGGGTTACGTAGCCTCTGTGGGTATACACACACAGAGGGGCAGATGAAGAGCCGCTATATGCAGGGGCTCGGTTGGGAGATTCGCGCAGATGTGCGCGAACACAACACCGACAATATGCCGATGGACCTCCTGGTGCAATATGCCAAGAGGAAGGGGGACGTCTGTCGCAGACGTCACGAGGAGCAACAGGCCGAAGAGGCCCGACGGGCCAAGGCCCGTCGAGAGCGTCGAGCCGCACGGCCGACACCACGTAAGTATGTTACCGCGGCGGTGACAGCCCCAACTAGGGTGGGGGAAGTCCCGGCAGGTCCTTCCCCAAGGGGTAAAGGGCGCTTTGGGAAACCAAGGAACTACAATTGCCTCGCATGTAACATGCGAGGACATTTTTTCCGTGAGTGTCCCCGCCTCGATGCGGCCACCAAGGCCCTGTTAAACAAGGCCTACGAGGAGCGTATGGCGGAGCGTCCTGAAGAGGACCAGCGCCGTCCAAAGCAGACGGTGGCAGCCGTGCACACAAGCTTAGGGCCACCGTGGTCGTCGTCGGATGACACTCCACCCCCAGGGGTGGAGGCCGAAGAGTTCGTCCAGGAGGACAAGTCCTCCTCGGAAATCGAGTAACGGGGGCGGTGGTCCCGCCTCCCCCGACAACTCTAAGGGCAACAAGGAGGTACAAGTCTTCCCGGTGAGCCGGGAAGAACTGTCCTAAGCGGCCACCTGGGGTATCCCAATGGAAACCCCCTGCGGGCACGGCATGTGTATTCATGCCCTCTTCTAGCTATAAGCTAGTTGTCAGGTTATTCCTGACGGAAGGTTTCGACCTTACCTTTCGGGCCATCCCGTTACGGGATGCGACGGCGCTGACGGTATCTTCAGCGTTCATTGACACTTGGGTGGCTGCCTATGGCATCAACGACTCTGTCCTTACGGACAACGGACCTCAGTTTGCCTCGGTATATTACCAGGGCATCCTCGGTTTGCTGGGTAAAGCCTCGAACTATACCTCTCCCTACCACTCCCAGAGCAATGGGCATGTGGAGCGATATAACCGCACCTTGGTGCGGCAACTCCGATGCTATATTGCTGAGCATCAGCAGGAATGGGACAGTCATCTGTCCCTTCTTAAGACTGCGTATAATACGCAAGTGCACGAGAGCACTGGGGAGATCCCCTTTGCATTCGTGAGCCCTAGACGGCTCCAGCTTATTGGAATGGAGCGCATGCCTCGGCTTAGACAAGCCGAGGAGAGCACTGAGGACTCCTCCAAGGCGGCGTAACAGTATGTTGAGGACCTTAGGGCCCTCATCCCGGCGGTTCGCCGGCAGCTGGGCAAAGCCCAGGCCACTTATAAGCGGGCGTTTGCCGCCCGCACCAAGGAGAAGAACAACTCGGTCAAGGCCGGGGACTGGGTCTATCTGGATGCCCACTCCCGCTCTCCAAAGAAGCTTGGGTTTAAGACCCAAGGACCGTACATGGTACTACAAAACGATGGGCATTGGCTTCTGGTGGAGAGCCCTAAGGGTCTCCGTACGGTGAGAAGTGACCATGTCACTCGCGCCCCCGCACACCTGGCGCGGGATGGCAAGTGGACAAGGGCCCTTAGGGCCCAAGCCCTCTTTAAGGTGGGCGACCAAACGAAGGAGGGTCCTGAATTCGTTTTCGAGCGATTTCTCAACCATGGTTGCGCTGATCACGGACAATTGAAGGTCTTGGTCAAATGGTTCGGGTTTCCTGAACAGGAAGCCACGCGGCAGTTGGCTTCTTCCCTCCCTAGGGAGGCAATTCGCAAGTATTGCTTGCGAAAACGTGTCAAGCTCCCCGCCTTGACGCGGGAAGGTGTTTTATTTTCTGACCAAGTCGGAAGACGGCCCTTAGGGGCCCCTGCGACTTCAAGTCACTGGCAAAGAGAAGAGCAAAAGAAGCGAGGCTAAGCCTTTTATTCCCTACGGGGCCAGAGACCAGTCTTTCGTAGGAAAGACGGCGCCCACCCCCTTAGGGGGGGCGACAACGGGCGACACACAAAGCACGAGGGGGACACAAGGAACCCTTGATCACCCTAGGGTGACCAAGTCACCAACCCCCAGGACAGGTCCCATAGCCAGGATCATATTCCTGGCTACGATCCTCCTCGGGCTCGGGCGCATAGTAGTGCGCCCCCGAGTACGTCTGCGAGTTCGCCGAGGGGCGCGTCTCAGCCCCATATAGGGCTTGAGAGGACGAACCGGCGCCCGCCCCATAGTGGGCTTGAGAGGACGAACCGGCGCCCGCCCCATAGTGGGCTTGAGAGGAAGAACCGACGCCCGCCCCATAATGGGGCGGGGGAGGAGACGGCGGACGCCGAGGCGCCGCCGGCAAAGCCACCCCTCGGGGCGGAGCCGACGAGGCGGCCAAGTGCCGAAGTGACCATCCGGCCACAACCGTATTGGTGTCCACCACGGCGGTACCATACTCCTCCGTTAGATAACGGCGGAGCGTCTCGGCAGTACCAAGTTGGTACAGAGACCCGATGTCCCGTTCCCCTAGGGGGCGGGACACAATCGCAGCAACGTCGTTGCGCAGCCGCACCAAGGTGCGACTCAACGCCATGAGGAGCGTATGGTCCACCCCATTATTGAGGATGGACGGGAGTTCCCCAAAGGAACGCCCCAAACTCGACCATATGGCCGGGTTGACAGGGCGAGGGGTGCCAAGCTGGGCCGACCCCTCCCAAGTATAGAGAGGAAGGGGCGCCAGAGGGGGGCCCGGGGGTCCCCCAAGAGTAGAATTTGTCACACCGCTACCCCCAAGGGGGTAGGCCCGAAGAGTCCGCGCGGGTCGACCGGCCACGCGAGACACGTAGGCCGGGCGTGACACCCTCCCCCAAGAGGGAGGGCGCAGGGCGAGAGGGGCGGAGGCCGAAGCGGCCGGGGCCGACGGGGGCTCTGGAGCCACCGCGAGGCCTACATGAGCCGACCCAGAGTCCGCCAAGTCCTGATCCAAGGGTCGGATACGGAGACTGGCGTGTACGTCCCTCCCATACGGAAGGTAGGAGTCCCTCATACCCTCCTGGAGGACCAAGGTCCCCTCGTCATCCAATACCTTGGCGCAACGAGAGACCCCTCGGGGTCCCCCTAGCCACTGCAGCCAATCCGGCGGCGCCCGCTTCTCGATGAGTCGGAGGAGCTTCAGCCCGGCCTCAAGAAGAGGTCGGGCCGATGGGTCGGCCGAGCACAAGCGCTCGGGCGTCAGGTCGGCAAAAGCCGACCGAATAGCCATTGGCAAATGCCAGAGGTGCCCAAGGGGGCGAATGCTTCCTATGAAGACGTCCTCCACCTCGACGGCCCACAGGGCCGCCAACATCAGATGATAGGGACCCCCAAGGGGTTCCCCCATGAGCTGGCTCCCCTGGAGTGCCACCATCTGGGGCACCCGCGCGGCCAAGCCTCGGGGCACTTCAAAGTGCTCCCACCACACTGGTGTGGTGGGATACAAGGCCTTGCGACGTATTACAGGTATGTCGCGCACCTCACGCTGTACATACAGCGTGAGGAGGCGGAGGTAGGTACGGGTCGTCCACTCCCCCAGCTCACCCGGCACTTAGACGCCGCGGTCCATCTCCCCCAACTTAGGGGGGGACCCCGGGTAATACTCCCAGGAGAAGTGGGGCTTGTCCCCCACCTCGGGAGGGATCTCACGGACGGCCAAGTGCCTAAGCATTTGGCACACACGCCAGTACTCCTGACTACGTAGGAAGGGAAAGTCCGTCACTGTCCGCTCGGGGATGGCGTAAAGGGCATCATACATACCCCGGATGGTCGTCCATATGAACGTCATACGACGGCGGTCGATGGCGTGAAAGCGCTGTTCGACGATCGACCCCCCTAGGGGGGTCCACGGGTAACGCCCGTACTGGTCATCCACGACCGCGGGAGTCGGCCAAGAGGCCGACAGGAGATTGGCGAGGACTTCGTCATCGATGTCCTCGTCAGGGCCCAAAAGGGCGCCCGCGCCCTCGGCCTCACGGTCGACCGCGATGGCGGCCGACGCGTCGGGAGCCGTAGAAGACGCCATCCCGCCTCGAGAGGCAGGGACCGGGAAGATAAGCGTGACCCACCCTAGGGTGGGGTCCACGGACGACGCGGGACGCGGGGAGAACCCAGTCGCGCCCGACGGGGTCGTCCTCCCGGTGACAACACGGGTACCGACCCAGAGAGTCGAGGCCCCATTCACCGCTGGCGGTGACTGCCGTATGGGACTGACCCGAGGGTTCCCCGGCTCGGTGAACCCGTCGGTTTCCCGCCGTATGGCACCCCGGAGCGAGCCCCGAGGGGCACGCGGTCAGGGAGCCAAAAGGCAGGGTTTCCCCCTGGCCTAGCGAGGGGGTGGCGAGACACCGCCCCCGGTCCCGCGAGACGCGGGCCCTGAGGTGGGGGATATGTGGGGCAAACCCCCTGTCAGGGGTGACACGACCCCCCGGCATGAGCCGGGGACGGGTCGTGACCAGTCACGCAACACCCCCCTAGGGGGGTAGCGTGGGACAGCCCCCTTGGGCGGGTGTCCAGGGAGCCCCAGGGCCACACATGAAACGACTTCTCTAGAGGGGCGTGAGGCGGGGAACACCCGATCGGGCCCCCCTGGGGGTGTCGGACACACACAAGGGAGACACACGTCTTCCCGAATCTGGGCCCTCTGGGGGGACCGGGAAGCGTGTGGAAGCTTCCGCAATCCGAGCGTAAGCCGGACCGAGATACGATCTCGACCAGGGATAAAGTCCCACCGGAGTTCTATCCGGGAAAATTGAAAAGTCTTGGGATAAGTCCCGAGGTATTGGTTTTGGGTACATCCTGAAATATAGGAAGTCTTAGTGACTTTCCGGCTTCCGCCCGAGACGGGCGAGGGTCCCCTTTCAGTGGAAGGGCTGTCAGGGATGCTGGGCAGGGGCCAATAGGGGCCCGGGCCTGAGACCGTGGCCCGTTGGGTACCGGTCCGCCCATGGTAGCGCCAGGAGGTCGGGATTGTGCACGACCGGCGTCTTGTTTCTGAAGGTGTATGAGAGTATGCTTTGGGGTCATCGTGCGTGTTCGAATAAATCATCGTTGCGTTTGCGTTACTTCCGTCGTGTTGGTGCGCTTCGCGCCCAGTGATCCCGGCGTTCGCATTGCGACTCTGGCGGAGCGTTCCGCATCCAGTGCTGAGTTTTCCGACGGGGTTATACCCTGTCGGCTGTGACGGCAGGATCCACTACAGGTGTGCCTGTACCGGGTTGTCGTGCGTGTCGTGCCGGCGCCGCTTGAGGACGTCAGCACGGCAAAGCGCCTCCAGGGGTTCCTGGCCATGCGCCCTGACCTGGCGCTGAGCTGGACCTTGGAGCAGCGGCGGGGGCTCTTGACGCGTCTGGGAACGACGGCGCTTGTCTCGGCTGACCGCGGGGCGGGGGAGGTTGTGCACGCCGCTCCGGGTCTGGCTCTTGAGGCTAACCTCGCGCCTTGTGCTGCGGGTAGCGCCTGGGCGACCCGTCTTGCCGGCCTCCCCGATTGCTTTGTCCGGGATCCCGCCGTGCGCTACGTGTTCATCATCTCGGCGCCTGTTATCCGAGCGCCGATCGGAGATGGGTACCCCGAGTGGTTGGCCGCGACGGTGTCCCGGGTCAAGGCCTTGGCCGCCCCTCCGGCGTACCCCAACCTGCTCTACATACCGATTCCGGGTCCATACTTGCGTCGGCTACCCATAATGCCCCCGTCATCGCATGCCAACTCCGAGCAGCGGGCACGTCGCCGGGGCTTCCTGATCAGCTGGAACAACTAAGCGTTTTGGCGCCTTCCCCCGTTGATGCGCACCCAGTTCTTCGCGGCAGTGCCCGCTTGGATCGCTCAGATGGAGACCCTGATTGGGTTCACCACTGGGGGCTCCTTTGTGGCGTACTACGCCCTGTATGAGATCTACCGGTCATGTCGGGACGCCCACTCGGTCACGATGGCCATCTGGGAGACCGAGTACTTGGTGATGGCGTGCAACCGCTGGTACGAGGAGGCGCGTGACGGCCGCTTCTGGCTGTTCTCGGACGCCCTGTTTGGCTGGGTCAAGCAGCTGGAGCCGGAGGAGCTCGCCGGTGATGATGCCGATGCCTTGGGCTTCTTACAGGCCATGCTGGCTCTTCGGGCGGCTCTGCCGGTCCAGTAAAAAGCCTTCCAAGACGCCGTGCGTCGTCTTGACACCTCCCGCCAGGACCGGGATGGGTGGCTCACGGTGTTGACCCGACACGGCACCGACGGGGTGCGCATTGTCATCCAGGACCCCCTTGACGACGCGGCGTACTCGATCCCGGCGTCCTGCATGGCGGTACCGCCGGAGGCGCCCCTGGGTCGCGCCCAGGTTCCACTCGCGTCTGTCGGGGTCCCGTCGGGGTGGGCGTCCGCCGTGGCGCAGCGAACAGGTGGTTCTGGTTCTTCGCCTTTGGGTGGTCTGCCTCTCCCGGGTCATCAACTGGCGCCGCCTCCCCGTGCTTCCCTTCTCGCCAGCCCGGTGACCTTGGCGACGACAGCTCCTTCGTCCCGGGCGGACCCTGCGACTACCGTGCTGAGTACCGTGGCCCGGGTTGCGACGGCTAACCGCTTGCCGTTTCCCCCCCCGGTGCCCGACTCACTCCTGTCGGGTACCTCAGCGACGATGGGGTCGGAGGGTGAGGCCTGGCTGGAGCGCCTTTTAGGGCGCCTCCGTTGGGCTTCGGCTGGGCTTCCCGCCAGTGTGCTCTTGGTCTCGCTGGTTGACTTGATTGGGAGCTTGTCAAACGACTTTTTCACCTGGGCGGAGACGCACCCTGTGGGAGACCCCGGCGCTCTGGAGGCGGTCCTGCAGGGGTGGTCCCGTGCTGGCGTGAACGGCCAGCTCTGGCGCCGCCTGAAAATCCACCAGCAGCGGCAGGAGAACCATCTTCGGCGGGCGGAGCAGGCCGGTTCTTGGCGCGCCCGTGGGTCGGGCACCGGTGATCGTCGGGAAGAGGCCGCGGGAGACAACGAGACCTGGTATCGCGATGCCTCTGGGAGCTCCCAGCGTGGCACCGGCGGTGGCGGAAACCAGACGTGGGGGGGTAACAGCTACTACGAGTCGCGTCCTCGGCCGAGCACCCCGGTTGAGAACACGCGTGGTTATCGTCGTACCTACGGGGGCCAAGATGAACCGTCCGGTTATGCGGGCCCGTCTGCGACCCGTCGCCGTCTGGACTGAGGCGCGGTGCCCCAGGTCGGTGTCGGTCGTGTTAGGGAGCATGAGCGTGCTTCTTGTTGGCCGGGGTAGATCCCGGCCCCTTAGTGAGGGCTGAATCGTGAGACGTAGTAATTGCATAAACGAGGGTTTGTTGTCTCTCGGCTGTCCCGTCACGCCTCCTGGGCGTTACGACCCGGTTCCGCCTTGTCTGGGTCCTGCGGGAGAAGCCCCTTGCGGCGACAATACCGGTACACTGCTGCCACCGGTTGACGACCCGATCGTTGCCAGGTATCGTCTTCAGGCCCATAACCAAACTAGCGGACCAGCAACCAGAGCACGCCCTCCTCGTCCCAGGTGTGGTCTACGAACCGCTCGAACACAAAATTGGGCCCACCCGGTTGGAGTGCGTCTGGTACTGCCACTCGCGGTTGCTAGGGTCGGTTCGCGGGGTCCACCGGTCCCGCCGGCACCACGTGGTTGCCGCTCACCCGGTACGGGAGTCCGTATTGGTCGATCAGGTAGGTTCTCCCGTCGGTCTCCAACACCTCGTACGGTCCGGTCACCTTGGGGTCGAGCTTGTGCTTCGGGGTGTGGTTCCGCAGGTACACCCAGTAACCACTGGACAGCGACACTCGGCGAGGGCGGAATTTTTCTTCATAGTCCCTCTTGTACCGGGCTTTTGTCTTGGCAATAGAGTCCCGTACTTGGGAAAGCAAGGCCTCGAGCGACTCCAGGAAGGCGTCCTTCGCCTCGGCCACCGACTGGCTCGGGTCCGGCGACATGCCGTCTGGCATCCGTTTCAGGCAGACGTTTCTCAGGCACGGTGGGGCGACCAAGTCCATGGGGGCCACGCCCGACGTTCGGTGGGGCCTCGAGTTGTACGCCAGCGCCAACACGGAGACGAGCTCGTCCCATTTGTCCTGGTGGTCTTCTATGTAGTGCATGAACATGTCCACGAGCGTCTTGTTGAAGCGCTCGACCTGGCTATTGGTCTGTGGGTGGTACGTGGACGTGTACAGGTTCTGGACAGGGGTTGTCAGGATACGCGTTTTGGGCCATATCCGGGTCAGAATACGGATATATTCGAGAATATGTCGAGGAAAATGAGTCCTCGGTTGCTCTTTGGAGGAAAAAAAAGGTGCTTTGTCACCAATTACAGTAGCGCCGGATATGAGATAAATATCCTGACAACCCCTGGTTCCAGATGCCCATGATGTTGCACACACCCTGGAAGAACAAGGAGGCGAACTGGGGTCCGTTGTCCGTCAGGACTGTGTCCGGGGGCCCATACACGGAAATCAAATCCCGGCAGAACGCCGACGAGACGTCCGTCGCTGTGATGCCAGCCAGAGGGACGGCTGAGAAGTCGGAACAAGCCCGTGTGAGACGTGAACGTCGTCTTGTCTCTGTCCTCGGCGGCCACAGGGATCTGCCAGTACCCGGCGTTACAGTCCAGGGTAGAGAACACCGTGGCATCGCCGAGGGAGTCCAGGCAGTCGTCCATTCTCGGGATCAGGTAGACATGCTTGACCGTGCGCTCGTTCAGCCGCCCGTAGTCCACGCAAAACCGGAAGTGGCCACCTGGCTTGGGTACGACGACCACCGGGAAGGACCACTCGGCGTCCAAGGGTTCTATCACACCCAGGTAGAGCATTCTCTTGATCTGCTTCTCGATTTCCAGGCGAAGGTGTGGTCCAGCCCTGTAGGGAGTCGAGTACACGAGCTTGGCGTCTGGCTTGAGCTGGATGTGATGCGTGGTGGCCTTGAGCTCACCCAGCTTCCCCGACCACATGCCCTTCAACTGATGCAGAAGTCCGTGCACCTTGCCATGGAGTCCCTTGGGCACGCCCTCCCAGTGCACTTCTGGTGTCTCCGGCTCCTTGGGGGGCGGCACAACTGGGGGCTCCGGCGGAACTTCCGCCGTGGCCATGGCCGCCTGCGTGTCCAGCTTCTGTCGCGCCGCCAGCTCCTGTTGGACGTCCAGAAGTGCCCCTTCGGAGAGGGGTCGCGCCTCGCCGGTGTACGGCTCCGCGACCCCCGCTCGGGCTCCCTTGGCAAACATCTTCGTCATCCGACTCAGGTTTATCAGGAGGACTGAGAAGGGTTCTTTCCGGTGCACCCTCTTGTGGTGCCCATGGGCCAAGTGCAGCCCGTGCTTGGCCAGGAACTACGCCCGGCCCTTGATGAGACAACTGTCCGTCGACCGGGGCACCACTTGGAGCTCGGTCTGGGCACTAGGGGGAAGGACCGTTGCGCCCGCCAGCGTCAGCTCGTTCAGGCGGACCCGGGGCTGGGCCGGTGCCTTGTACTGTCGCCCCCTGGCGCCAAGATGGTAGCACAGGATGTCTGAGACAGCGCCCGTCGACCACTCGATCTTGCCGTCCTTGGGCAGGATGGCCTTGGTGTACTGGCGCTGGAAGTCACACCCGATAATGACCGGGACCGAGAGGCGTTTCACAACCATAAACGGGAAACGCATAGGTTTGTCATGTACATGCAGGGTGAGGGGGAGTCTTTCGAGAGCCTTGAGCGCCTTCCCTGCGGCATCCACGATCCAGGTGCGGGTAGGCGCACGCCAGGCATGTGCGCGCCAGCCCGGAGGGAGCCAGTCCTCGCTGACGACGCTCGGTCCGGCCCCTGTGTCCACCACCGCGGCCGCAGAAACCGGGTCCTCACCCCCGAAACTCAAGGAGGTCTTGACCTTGATATTGTCCTTACGCAAGACGAGCAGGGTACCACGACAGGCATACGGTGTCCATGCGGCTACCTTGGTTCGTAGCCGACGACCGCACCGGCCCAGGAATGCAACTGAGGCCGACACAGGATCACCGGGGACTGTAACGGACGGGAGGGCGCCTGCGGGCGCACCTCTTCCACCTCGTTTCCCGATCCCGAGGTACACGTCGTCGTGGTCTCTTCCTCGGGATGGGAGTCCTAGTCCTCAGGACGCTCCTTGTACAGGTTCTCCTGGATGCTCTGCAGGATCGCGACCTGGTGGTTGTGCACCGTCTTCGGATCCCGGGGAGGCGCCCTTGGCCTGCCGGTCAGCCCAGCGGACGGCCTTGGCGAACTGGATCCCCTGGAGGGGTGGCTTGTCCTGGAGCTCCTTGGGCACCTCCGAGCAGGCTGCCGCGATGTGGTCCTCCTTCATACGCAACCAGCACGCCCGTACCCGGTTCGGAAGTTCCCCCCTCCGGGTGACACGGGGCGTAGAAGGCGTGGCAAACCCGCGCCAGCCCCCCAGGCGACCCCCGGCCTGGGACGAGGACTCGCCCGCGGCCAGAACCGGCGTCTTGGGTCCTGCCCGACTACACGGTCGTGCCAAGTACATCTTGGGGGGGGTCGGCTGGAGTCACTGGAGCGCCTTGACCTGTTCATGCTTGCCCTCGGTGACGCGAGCTGCTGCAGGGTGTGCTCCTTGAACTGGAGGTTGTAGTGCTGGGCGTCCGCCTGCAAGTGCTTGGGTAGCCCCTAGATGAACGCCATCTTGAGCCGGTCCTCCCCGTACTCGTTCCCGCAGGCCTCCCCCAGGTCCCGCAAACAGGCCGCGAAAGCATCAGGAGCTTCATGGGCGCCCAGGGAGGCGCAAATCACGTCCGACACGGCTTGATTCAGGGTGATGGAGTCCGCGTAATTGACCAGGAGCAAGTGCACCGCCTCCGGGAAGGATGCGGCAGTCCGGCCCCGGATGTGCCCGGCCGTGTCAGGGAGGATCTTGTTGAACCGAGTGGCGGCTGCCCCGGTCAGGAAGGAGCCGACCGGACAGAGTGCCTTGCCCTCCCAGACACTGCTGTCGTTGCACGCGCGGACAAATCGGCGCAAGAAGGAGAAGAGTTCGGCCGGCTTGGTCCCGTCAATGCGAACCCGGTCCATGGAAACCCGTAGTTTCTTCCGGTCTTGTGTATTCGGTAGACGCATCCGGCTGCGGAAGGTCTGGTTCTGGTTGTCCAGACGGTAGGAGTGCCAGTCGGGTACCGTGTTAAGCAGGTTTTCCGCGACCTTGCGAACAGGGATCTGGAAGTCCACCAACGTCCGCCGGAGCGTCTCCCAGTCCCTCCGGCAGGATGAGTCACTCGAGGAAGACCGGGGGCGACGACGCCGGTGTCTACGCCGGTTCCGGCGCGACCGACGGTCCCGACGGGAGTCCCCACTCGTACTCCCGTCCGGTCTCCCGTCGTCACTGTGACGGCCGGAAACCGGGCCCCCACACTCGGGGAACAAGATCCCTTCCAGGTATGAGGGGACACGTGGATTCGCGTCATGGGCGGTCAGATCCTGTCAGTTCGAAACGGCCGCTTGCTCTCGCGAGGTAAATATGTCCTAGTTACGCATATTTCGAATCATTCCGGTGGCGATCCACTTGTGATCGCCCCGTGGCTCACCAACCACACACGCGATCTCGAGACTTCCCTAGGACTATTACACCCCGGGGCGGGCCCCCAGTTAAGGGCCCAATTTTGTGTCAACCCGACTTGGGCCATTGACCAGCATTACCTCGCGCCCCTGACTCCGGGGCGCCGCAAGGGTGTGACGTAGCACCCTTTCCCCGCCTCAACTCAAGGCGATGTCCGAAGCTTCAGCCGGCCTCCGCTGAGACTGGCCCCATGGGCCATGAGGGGAGGGTTTCTGAGGGTCCTTGGAGGGTGTCTGACGGGTGTTTTTTGAGGGTCTGAGAGGAACGGACGGGCTGTGGACGGGATAAGAGGGCGAGGCGTGAGTTTTGCCTCGAGGCCTTCGACGGGGGCAAGTAAACTTCCGGTCACACAACTCGTGTTTTTCTCTTGGGGCGTCTTCCCCCGGTCGACGCCGTGCGTGTGTTCTCTTCGGGGGTTCCTTCCGGGGCGGGTATTCCTCGACAGGACCACCCGGCGACACGGCCTGGCTCGCCTTCCCCCCGACTGGGTGGGGTTTGCTGGGCGTGTTGACACATTTGGTGGAGCATCTGGGGAGGAAGGCTTCTCAAATTTCCTCGGTGTGGCGGCGGTGCGCTAACCCGCCTCGGGGGGAGCCTAGTTTGTCCTCCCCCCCTTTGTGCCTAGCGCTGCCGGCGGCGCCCCGCAACGGCAGGCTTGGCTGAGTCCAGCCGGGTCGATGGCCGATGGGGGGAGGCATGGAGACCCCCCTGGTGTCGAGGTGCCTTGTGTCGGGCGGGATGGGACTTCCCCCCCCGGAGGTGGATCTTCGGTGGACGATCGCCACACCAGTGCAGGCACCACGGATGCGGGTGCCCGCGGGCAGCGGACTTTGTTCCAGCCCTTGCCCCCGGGACTCTATCCGACTGGAACTCGCCCCCTGGCGGGCGCCCCCTCAGGTAGTACTCACCTCGAGGCGGCCCCGCCGGGTGCTGGCACTCATTTCGGCTTAGGACAGCCACCCGACGTAACTACGTGGGGCGGTGGGTCCGTGCCACCACCGGCACGGGAACCTTCGGGTGGGAGCTCTAGTCGTGCTCCCTCAGGATCACGGAGTTCCAAGGGTGCCCCGGCGCGCGATCACAGCGCCGGAACGCACGGTATCGGTTCCCCGGCCCTCGGGCCCGGTGGGATATCCCCTCTCGCTACTCTGGAGGGGGGGGCGATGCCAGACTGGGCACGGGAGCCTGCGGGTGGGATCTCTAGTCGTGATCCCGCAGGCTCGCGGGGAGCCAGGGATGGCCAGGGTCTCGAGTGGCGAGACGCCGTGGCCGAGGTTGTACGGTCTGAAGTCACCCGATCGCTAGTTTCGATGTTGAGGGGCTCTACGCCCAGACCCGCTGAACGCCGGGGTAGAGCCCGGCGCTCTTCCCGTCGGCGCCCACGCGACAACTCGTCGTCGTCGTCAACGACGGATGTCTCCCGCTCGGGGGACGAGTCGGCCGTTGCGTCCTTAATAGGTGCGTTACGCGCTACCACCACCCTGTCGACGGTGAGGGACGGTATTCGGAGTATTGATCCGAGGGCTCAACCGACTCCTGACTCGGTGGGGGGTGAGCAAGCCGGGGGGGGGACGCGAGAGGTACCCCGTGGTATTGACTCGGGGTTCCCGACGAAACCTCCGCTCGCTACCGGTACGGAGGCGGAGGGGTGGCCGACGCCAGCAACCCCGACGCCACCGACTCGGGTGGTGCCGCCCAAGAGCGTTGTGAACCACCTGTACTACCGGATTATGTTCGATTGCGAGACCTACGCGTTGGAAAACAAGTCGGTTGTCTACACGCGGCGCCAGGCCCGTACTATGGGTCGGCGCAAGAAAGATGTGGCTCAGTCCTTCGGGGTGCACGACGAGTGGGACGGTTCTCCCCCCGCTAAGTTCTTCCAGTTCTTGCGCAAGTTCGCCACGGCCTGTGATGACAACGACATCGCCGAAGGCAAGGCATTCTAAATCCTTCAAGACTTTATGAAGGAACCTCTCAAGTCGGAGGTGATGATGGTTATGCCGACTCTCCGGGCGGGTAGCCCCCGCGAGGTCACTTCATACCTGAAGCTCATCAACTGGATTCTCCGACGGCACGTCGACGAGGCCTCAGTGGTCACCCTTGTCGAGACTCTTAACGTCGCGGTCCAACGGGACGACGAGGACGATTTGTCCTTAGCCGAACGGCTCCGCCGCCTCAACACCGAGTGCGGGTTCATGTATGGGGAGGGCGCGCTCAAGGGGCGCTTTGTGGTAGGTGTCCACCGAGCCGCTCGCGATACCTTTCGGGAACGGAACACCCCCGGCATGACTATGGCGGAGTTAGCTCGCGTCGCCCAAACTAAGGGCGAAGAACACCGCTGGCTACGACTTGAGCATCTTAAGGAGCGGAAAAAGGAGCGAGAAATGCTGGCGGAGGAGGCCCGGCTCCGACGGCAAGCTCGTGCGGCCGCGCTACCGCGGGTTTCGGGGGGGCCACGGGGATACCCACCGCAAGGCGCCCCTGTTCGGGTCGTCGGGGCCCTGGACGCGCCTACTCAAGGTGGCGGGGCGCGGCACGATGCGGCCGGACCCGGGGCACCGGATGGCCCGACTCCCGGTGGCGGCGACAACTCACGCCGCCGGTTCCGGCAGAGAGATGATCCTCCCCGTCCCAAACCCAAAGCGGGCGAGTACCCTTGGTGGCCGTGTGGTAAGGTGGGTCATTGGGCCGAGGTGTGCTCAACTTTGGACGCGCGCCTACGTGACCGCTTGGCGATGGCTGCTCGCTGGTCCCCTCTAAGGGCGCTCTCGGGTTTCCGAGACACCCAGCGGACGGACCTGCGGGTGGTCGTTGCCATCCCCCACTATGCCTCCAGCTCAAGCGGCGAAGAGTCAACGACGCTTGAGAAGGGGGAACCGCTGGCTGGACCGGAGTGCGGACCGGCTACCTCCTCTGAGTCCGAGGAGGGAAACGAGTAACCCCCGGTGTTGGGCCCTCCCCGCGGCGACCGGTGGACCCAACCCGGGGAGCGGATGTGATGCCAGTACGCATCCAATCCCGGCCCAAGAGAATCCGCCCTCGGGACGCACCCCTCCCGAAGGGGCTGGACGGCCGGAATGTGGTGGCCATCCTGACTGGGTCCAACTATCAGGTGGCCAGCCGCATCTGGTTGGAAGCAGGGCGTGCGTTATCCCTCCGCGTCATTGTCGACACGGGGTCCGGCGTCTCTCTAGTACGAGAGGCGCTACTCCCCCCGGAGATGAAGGTGGCGCCCGTAGACGCGGCGACCGCCCAGTTTCTTGTCGTGAATGGGGAACTCCTTCCCATTGCGGGCACCGTGACGCTTACCATGCGAGTCGGCACCTCCTCAACACCAGTCACATCTGGGGTAGTGCGCGGCATGTTGGTCCCCCGACTCCTAGGGACCGACTACAGCGACGTCCATGTCCCCAATATCTGCGGGTCCAAGGGGCATATCCAGGTACTAGATGGATGTAAGATCCCCATCCTCCGTCGGGGTAAGACGGTGTCGTATGCCAAGGCGGACCAACCCGGAAAGGCTGGTGCCCCTAGCGAGGCAGACGCCAAGGTGCGTCTGGCCCGCGAGGTTGTTCTGCCCCCGCGGTCCCGAGGATACGTCCCAGTGCAGACGTCTTTGCAAGGGAATGGGGTCATTACACAGCTCCATCAAGTGTATGAGCGCCATCGCGTGCATGTGGCAACTGGAACCATGGACTACACCGCTAACCAATCTTTGTGGGTAGAAGTGACCCACACGGGGAGCACGAGTAGGCGGCGTCTCCCCCAAGGCATGGTCCTGGGGCATATGTCGGCCTTCTCTGGTGCGGTAGCCGCCATATCTCGATAGGAATGGGCTGTACTCAGTCCCAGCCTGGCCACCGCGCCGGAAGCGAGGGACCCCGTGTAAAAGCCCCATGCTCATACTTCGAACGTGCCCGAGGGGTTTCGGCCTCAAGTTATCTCCCTACTACAGAAGCACCGGGCCCTTTGGAGAGGGCGCTTGGGCTCCATCAAGGCCACGGAGCACCGGATCGAGTTGAAGCCGGGCTCCAAGCCCGTCCGGCTCAACCCCTACCGGATGGGTCCCCGAACTAGGGAAATCATCAATGCCCAAGTCGACCGAATGCTCAAGCTCGAAGTCATCGAGCCCAGCCAGAGTGAATGGGCTCGCCCGGTGGTACTCATCCCGAAACCCGACGGGAGTCCTCGGTTCTGCATCGACTATCGGCAGTTGAACGAGCGCACAGTACGTGACTCGTATCCGTTACCTCGGATGGACGAATGCCTCGCCTCCTTAGGAAATTCCCATTTCTTCTACACGATGGACTGCAACGCCGGGTACTGGCAGGTCCCCATAGCCGAGGAGGACAAGCCCAAGACGGCGTTCACCTGCCACTGTGGGACGTGCCAGTGTACCCGTCCTCCCTTTGGCCTGTGCAATGCCCCTGCTCTTTTCCAGCAGGCTATTGACATGATCCTGTCCGGAGTCAAGTGGCAGAATGTGCTCGTCCACTTAGAAGACCTCATAATCTTTTCCGCCGATGCCGAGTCCCACCTCTCCCACTTGGACACGGTCCTCACCCTACTGAGGAAGCATGGGATCACCCTCAAGGCACAGAAGTGCCACCTCTTTAGCAACGAGGTGGAGTACCTTGGCCATGTAGTGCGGCCAAGACGCTTGAGTGTGAACGAAAAGAACCTCAAGGCCATCAGGAAGGCCGTCTTCCCCAAGACCCAAACCCTACTGAGGATTTTCGTGGGCATGTTCAATGTCTACCGCCGGTTCACGGTAGACTTCGCTACGACGGCAAAGCCGCCGAATGAACTGAACAGCGTGCAGGATCCGAGGCGGTTGAGTCCCCCAACCCCGGAGGAGCAAGCAGCGCTTGACAAAATACGCGAACATCTATGCCACCCCCCCATCCTTGAGATACCGCGCAAGAAGGGAAAGTACATCATCGATGTAGACGCTAGCTACGATCATGTGGGGTGCTGCTTACTACAGCAGCAACCCGATGACAAGTACCTGCCGGTAGGCTACCTCAGAGAGGGCCTACTACCGGCGGAGAAGAACTACACCGTCACCGACATTGAGGGACTGGGTGTCGTGTGGGCTGTCGGTTTACTACGACCGTACATCGAAGGCACCAACTCCCTCATCCGGTGTGACCATAAGGCACTGAAGTGGATACTGACCACGACGGCCTGCACCTACCATCGACTCAATCGTTGGCGCATACTCCTCTCGGAGTTCGACCATGACGTGGAATACAAGCCCGGCCCCCAACAAGCGGTGGCCGACGCGCTGTCCCGCCTCCCCACTGAGGGGCTGGACACGGGACCAATCTCCCAAGAGATCCCGTCAGTTGGGGTGACCACCTGGTAGGGGGCAGTGTTCGACCCCCGGCTCCCCGAAAACACGGAGACCACCCACATACCCCTGGGCGAACTAGCCCAGAAGCGGGCTGAAGATGAGTTATGACAGGAGGTCAAGCAGTTACTTGACACCTCCGAGCGCATCCGCTTCTACCACAATGCGGATGGGCTGCTCTGCCGTAAAGGGCATCGGGCCGGCTCCCGACAGTTGTTGTTACCCCGGTCCCTAGTCCAGGACGTGTTGCGGGCGGAGCATTCTTCCCCGTTGGCGGCACAATTCGGTGGTTCCCGGATGTACCAGACCATGAGGAACCATTACTATTGGCCCTCATTGGCCGCCGACGTCTTCGGTTGGGTCGCGGCGTGTCCGACCTGTGCGAAGAACTGCCTCATGGGTACGCAGAGTACCGCACCCATGCGATTGTTCCCCGCTACGGAACCTTTCGCGGCTCTGGCCATTGACCTATTTGGTCCGTTGCCACGGACCCCCGAAGGATACGATTACATCCTAGTCCTTTGTGACCGTTTCACTAAGGTCACGCAGGCAGTCGCACTGAAGGACATCTCGGCTCGGGGTGTCCTCAGAGCCTTCCTGGACACTTGGGTTGCTAGTTTTGGGTTCCCTGATTCAGTCTTATCGGACAACGGACCCCAATTCGCCGCCGTACTTTTGCAAGGGGTGCTCAAGGCGCTGGGTATTGACGCCAGTTATGCCACGCCGTACAACCCCCAGTCTAATGGGCAAGTCGAACGGTTCAATAATACTTTATTCAAGCAACTACGACACTACGTAAGTGACCACGTAGTTACGTGGTCCCGGTACTTAAGCCCAGTGATTACGGCATATAACTCCCAAGTGCATGGGAGCACCGGACAAGTCCCATTCGCGTTCGTAAGTCCACGACGGCTTCCTCCCGTGGCAATCGAACGACTTACAGCGGGCGCCGACACCGGGGAAATAGTAACCCCCGGGCGGGCAAAGGAGAACTTCCTCCATCGGCTCGACGCCCTAATACCCCTAGTACGGGATATAATGGAAAACGCTGAAGCCCGGTACAAACGGGCCTTTGACAAGCGCGTCTAGGCTCGACGCGAAGCCCTCCGAGTCGGAGACTGAGTATTCGTAAAGTCACACGAGAACCAGGGGGGAAAACGCGTCTTCAAGACGCTGGGACCCTACCAGATCCTGACGACAGACGGGCGTCGGCTCACCATCGAAAGTGACGATGGCATACGCACCATCAACAGGAACCACGCCACCCGGGCCCCGGAACCACCCGAGGGTGACCCGGCCTGGGAACGGGCACTGGCCGCGCTGCAGGTCCCCTCGCTTCCCTCATCGGCTAGTAATCCAATTGAGGCTCTCTTCGACCACTTTGTCGGATAGGGGTACGACGAACATGAGCGACTCATGCTCCAGGTTCGATGGTTCCGGTATGGTCCCCGGGAGGACTCCTGGAACTATGTGAAGGACCTCCCGGCTGAGAAGGTTCGCAAACACTGTATGCAACACCGACACACGGTGCGAAGAAAGGTATCAAACAACTCACCCCTAGTACAGCGTACCCCTCGCACACCCCCGACAAAAGAAACAACCCACCCCGCTACTCCGGGGCCCTCCAGATAAGAACAAACAGCGGGCCGTCCCCTCTCTACTCGGGGGGTGCAACCGACCCAACTAGGGACAGACAGGAAGCGGGGCGGAACCAACCGAACTCGGCATTCCCAAGCCCCCGCACGCATGAGACACGGGCCGCTAACCCCGGTCCGGCGACCGCGGGAGGTCGTCGCGGGCGTATCCCCCGCAGTGGTCACGGACGGGAGGGTCGAATGGGTACTCGTGGGCCGGCCCCCGGCCCGTGGGGACCGGCCCCAGCGTCGAGCGCGGCGCCCGACTCGGCTCCGCCTCCGCTGCGGAGTATCCTCCAGCGTAGGAGGTGTGCCCCGCTGCCGAGGTTCCCCCGGCGGTGTACGAGTAGCCGTTCCCATATTTGGGTGCAGCGGCTGCGGCGGGCTCCCTGGCGTACGGGGCTCGAGTGGAGCTCCCGCCCGCCGCGGTTGCCGCGGACCCGGGCGCTATCCGCTGGTCGTGTCCCTCTAGCCGAGAGGCCATCTGGTACCCGATGGCCTCGGGGGTGGTGTCCGCCAAGACCTGCTCGGCAGCCGCCGAGAGGGGTGAAGGGGCTCCCCGTAGTACGGTCCCCGCACCCCGGGTATCCAAACCCAGGGTATCCACCTGGGCGGCAACTATCGCCTCCCCGTGGGCCGCCCGAAGGGTCCCCGCCGCACTCGGGTAGGTGGTCGCCGAGGCGCGCGCATACTGGGGGGTACCATACCCCCAGCTAAGGATCTTCCCCGCCCACAGGGACGGGTAGTACGGTACCCCGTTGTAGCGGTTCTCGGCACCACCACTTCGGTTCGTCGTTCAGCCGAAGTGACCGCTTGATCAGCTCGGTCCGTCGAAGGAACTGCCCCGGAAATCGACCCACAGCCCAGCCTTCCGCCAACGGGAGGAGAGGATCACGGAAAAGCCCAGGGGGGAATCGTAGTCCAAAGCACAGTTGGTTTTCTCAAACGGCGGTGGGGACGACCTCCCCACTGTCAATAAACCCCTCCCCAACCCGAGCGCCAGCGGCCAAAGTAGCCACCCCAA
>Ga0209186_1001029_pt1 | contig 21331 bp, 21 predicted proteins | sample SidtaG_FD_187426 | JGI IMG/M metagenome (GOLD analysis project Ga0209186, IMG submission 187426) | Marine algal microbial communities from Sidmouth, United Kingdom - Sidmouth_Male2 metaG (SPAdes) (version 2) | ecosystem: Host-associated > Algae > Red algae > Unclassified | place: Sidmouth...
AATAATACAAAAAGTAGTAATAAGATATACCTACTATTGTGTTTGAGGGACAGCGTGTCCTGCCCGCCAGAAAATATTTTATCTGGTTTCTCGGTTTTTTTAGATTGAATGTTTTTAATAAATCTTTTAGCATATTTCTTCATAAGAAAAAAGAATTTTTTTAAACGAATAATGAATTAGTTTTTTGTCTAACTAGTTAACTATGTAACTTGTACGAAGGAACAGTAAAAAAGTTTCCCTGCCCTATTAACAATCTAGCAGTGGCTAAATTATTCGGATTCAGTTGCATACAACACAAAGGTCTGATGACGAATATAAGTGAACAGTAAATCAATGCACTTTTTAACAAATCAATTTTATGCTGATATTTGAGAAGAATAGGGTAATCAAATTGGCTCATCTACATATTTTATGGAAATTATATTTGCTTTAGTAACGAGTAAATAATTAGCCGTCATGCTGAATTTATTAATTTATTTCAGCATCTTCCAGACGATGAAAACACAAGCCAAGTAAAAACTATAACTTGTTTATTTTCAGCAAATTACAAAATCATAAGGCTACCCGTCTAAGTTTGCCTAAGACATAAGCTCGATTTTTTTGCGAGGCGTACTCGTCAGACGAGTAAACACCGCAGGAAAAGTTAGCATCTATATTTTAGGCAAAGTTAGGCGGTTAGCCGAAATAGGTAGTAAAGTCTTGGAAACCAATCCTATAAGGTTTTCGAACGAAAAATAAATATTCACGTTTCGCGTAAACGTGAAAATATAAGTGTAAAAATTTAGGTAGTGCTATACTTGTAATGCTGTTTTTTGAACCACTAAGAAACTAAGGGTCACTAAGGAACGATAAAATAATTTTGAGAATCGTCCTATCTGAAAATTGGAAGTTAAGCCTAAGTCGTCGGACATTTTCGAAATGTCAGACGACAACATTTTTATTATTTATTTAAAATCAATTATTTACAAATAATAATAAAACATTTTTTATAAAATAATTTAAATTTAAAACGCAAATACATCTCGCCTGACATTTTAAAAATGTCAGGCGAGTAAGCTTTCCACTAAATTCCTAGATGAGCCAAAAAAACTTATGTACTAAGTTTGCCTGTGGGGTTTACTCGTCTGACGAAGGTTGCTGTAAAATGTAGTGATTTGTCGCATAAAATATTCGCTCCGAACAAAGGGATTCGTCTGACGAGGCTTCACTTGTAAAAACTTATGTACTAAGTTTGTCTGTGGGATTTACTCGTTTAGACTTTGGATAGAGGAAATTCGGTAAATTCCTCTTTTTCAAATTTTTATAAAATATAATTATTTGAATACTTTTTATATTAATAAAATATAAATAACTGATAATCAATATATTGCGAATTTTAACCTAATTTACCAGTTCCCCAATTCCCTTTTTGTCCAAAGTCTAATACTCAAGCAGTCGATAAGAATACGTGAAATTAACCGTAAACTGACGTTTATCTACGGACTATTGACTAAATTCCTAAATAGCTCACTTTAAGCCTTTTTACTGTAACTTATTTTATCGTTTGCGGTTTATCTGCGACTTGAATGGTGCAGTTCAAATTACTCATACAGCACTCAATAAAAAATTCTCCAAATTAAATTAAAAAAAGTTTACCCAATCACACAACTTTCTAATATTATCCGTATATTTGCAGCCATTTTAATAAAAAGAATCTGCAATGCCGAAGATGAAAACACATTCCGGAACGAAGAAGAGGTTTAAGGTAACCGGTTCCGGTAAGTTGAAAAGAAAAAAAACAGGTAAACGTCACCTTTTGCGTAAGAAAAGCAAGAAGGCTAAGTTGCGTTTGCGTCATGCTGGTATAACTAGCAAAGCGGATACTCCACGCTTAAAGAAATTGCTTTGCATTTGATACATTCAAATGTAAGCTCAAGTTCAAAATTATATTTTGTGCGCTGCGCAATTTAAAATTATAAGAAAATGCCACGTTCAGTCAATCACGTCGCTTCACGCAAAAGACGTAAAAAGATAATGAAGCAAGCCAAAGGTTACTTTGGTGCGCGTAGTAAGGTCTATACAGTAGCAAAAAATGCTGTTGAGAAAGGTATGTCGTATGCTTACGAACACCGCCGCTTGAAAAAGCGCGAGTTCCGTCGCTTATGGATTGCCCGTATCAATGCTGCTTGCCGTCAGGAAGGTATCAGCTATTCTCAGTTCATTCACAAATGCAATGAAGCGGGAGTAGAAGTAAACCGTAAAGTTCTTGCAGATCTAGCAATGAATCAGCCTGCTGCATTCAAAGCTATCGTAGATTCCGTAAAATAAAGCATATTTCTTACCTAACGGAAATGTGACAAGAAGAGAAGCTGCCAACTTGGTGGCTTCTTTTTTTGTTGAAAGTATGTCATATGTCAAATCGCAGAAGCGGCGGGTTTAAACCCTCACGATTACCCATATCTTTTTGGGAGAGTGAGTTGGCGGACATTTTGAAAATGTCAGGCAACAACATTTTTTCATTTTATTGAAAATTGGTAAATTAGGTGGTGTTCGACAAAAATAGGGTGAGTAATTATACGCGAGTCGCAAGGCGAATCCCTTTGTTCAACGTGGATATTTAAGTATTCAAACGCCCATTTTCATAAAAACATTCGCCTTGCGACTATTCCCTATTTTACTCGAACACCTCCGTAAATTACAAAATTCAAATAAAACCATTTGTAAAACGACGCAAATCTACAGTAGATATTTTTTATTAAAAAAATATTTATTCAAAATAATAAGTTTTATAAAAATTTGATTTTTAAATAAAAACACGTACACTTGTCGCCTGACATTTTAAAAATGTCCGTCGAGTAGGCTTCCCGACAACTTATGTAATCGTCAGGGTTTAAACCCGCCGCTTCTGTGATTTTTTTTACTCAAACAACTTCAATATTTCCTCCCTCTGCATATCCACTACTTTGCGCCCTGCCCATATCATCAATTCCTGCTCTTCGGGTGTGATAGAATATTTGGTAGCCACATTCAGACAAAGCTCATAAAGAATTTGCAAATCAACCTCCGAGATATTGTGCAAATCGGTCCGTAACAATTGCAGTAGGCGGATACGCTCTTTTTTAATGTGAATTTTGGCAGGCGGTTGAGCGTAATTATTGCTGATAAGTTCCTGAAAACCAAAAAATACAGGCTGCACATCGTACAAACCGCAGGTCTCTTTCAGCTCTTTTCTCAACAATACATAGCGCGTTTCGATGCTACTAAATGTGAGTTTGGTCGCCATTTTGATAGACGATGCTGCCGCTTCTTTGTGAGAAAACGTAGGACGCGTTCCCCAATTATCCGCATCTACGATAAACATAATTTTATCTTTCGGCACAAAATCAGTTTCTAACAATTCGAGCGCGGTTTTATAACCTATATTGTCAGCGATACCGCCATCTGTAAGGTGCAAAAAACATTTTTTATCATCATAAGCACTCTCCAAGGTCGTATTAGAAATTGCTACCGGAAAGCTCCCGCTTGCCTTCAGCCCAATCGCCAATGGAATATCATAAGGGTCGTCTATTTCATCGTCATGGTAGCGTTTTCGGCGATGCGAATAACCACTAATCTGATAACATTCCATAATATCCGGCGTAAATGGTACAATTGCCATGCTGTGATAATTCGTCGCATTTGCCACAAACATCGGGTACAATACCGGGCGTTCATCTTCCCGTGAGACGAATACGCTACCAAGCGTCAAGCTACTCATTTCCGAACGGTCTTTTAATTTGAGATTAAGGTTATGCTGACGGCGGTTCAAATAACCAAGTACGTGATTATCAATACTTTTCTCCAATGCATCGCCCTCGTCTATATGCGTTACCCACGCCCTCGGCGATGCCAGCCAACCCGCTATCACAGGCGTCAAATACGAACGGCTCAAATCTTCCCGAATGCCCCCTTGATAATATGCCCGTCGCAGCGAAAAAGACGCTGTATCCTGCGTATATCTGTGAAAATGCAAAGCATTGATATACGCACCTGCCGCAAAACCACCGCCGGATACAGACGAGAAATAATCAATCTCGTTCAAAATATTAGACCGCTGCCCCACTCCCAATTCTTCCAATGCCATCAAAATGCCCATCCCAAAATTCGCAGCACGCGCACCGCCACCCGAAATAGCAATGGCTATACCCATATCGGCATCTTGCCCGACGCGCAGTTGTGGTGATTTGTAATGACTAACATCAGGTGTAGGAATATCCGCCCCTTGTTGGACAAAATGATTTCGATGTGTGTGAATATAGCGGTTGCAAGAACTTAGAAAAAGTATTAATGAAAATACCAATAAAAATGAAAATGAAAAAAAACCAATAGTTGACTTGGGATAAAAGCAATCTTTTTTTTCATTGGTATTTTCATTAATACTTTTCGTTTCGATTTCCATTGGTATTTTCATTAACATTTTCATTTTTATTATAAACATTCAAAATTCACTCATTCACTCATTCACTCATTCACTCATTGATATTGTCGCGTTATTTCCCCACTCCATGAAATCGCACCAAATGGCTCGTTGCAGTTTCATTATAAATACATAAAATCAGTTTAGGGCGGCGTTTTGTAAACTTATCAAACAGGATTTTGACGGGGTTATGTACATAGCCATTATCTTCAAACATCAAGATTTGTTTATTTCGCGTCTTCAATTTGAACAATAGCAACTCCCCTGCATCCGCAGGCACAGGTACATTACCATAGCCCTCCTCTTCAAGAAATTGGAGTACCATATTATAGGTCTGTTCCAGCGTAGTTCCTGAAAACTCGGTGCGATATTCCCATCCGTCGCTCTCCCCTTCGAGGTAAGGCGGGTCATCTGCTGTCGGAAAATTATCTCTTAATGCCATGATTAAAACTCCAAATTCCAAAAAACAAATTCCAATCCAAACGTATTTCTACGCGATATTTTATTGGAATTTGTTTTTTGGAATTTGGAATTTGATATTATTTTATCTGCAAAATTACGGAATTGAGTGTAAACATTCGGTTTGTATAACAACAAAACATCTACTCATGCCTTTTTTTTAAAAACATTCTTTAATTTTGAGGAATAAGTAATATATTGTGACAAGTTCATCTAACTTAGAAAATTTTTGGCATTTTTACTTTCAAATTAAATGAATGTGAAATATAAAATAATACATGTAAAATGTAAAAGTTATAGGACGTGAAACTAACACAATTCTTTCGTATTTTATTGATTTTGAATTTATTAAAAAACAAGAAAATACCAATATTTGTGTACGTACTATAAGCACTTTTACATTTTAAATTTGATATTTTACACTTTACATTTCTAAAAAAATGCCAACTATTTTGATGAACTTGTCTATATTGTCCTCATAAAATGAGCAAATAAGTAGATGTGCGAATGGGCAAATTAGGAATCAGTTCAATTGCAGGTTTCTAACCAACTCATTCTTAGAATGAAAAGTACAACAATATGTTCGCCAAATGAAAAATTGATAATTGAGAGTTGATAATTATTTTATTTAAATATTCATAGAAATATCACTTTGAGTTCATTACAAATTATAATTTTAAATTAATTCTCAATTATACATTCTCAATTCTCAATTTGGCGAAGACATTAGTACAAGTAAAAGGTTTAAATCCCCTCTTTAAACTTAAACTTGAGCTTAAACTTAAACTTGATATGCAAGACAACTACACTATAAGGTTTTTATCCGGCATTTTCGTCTTATTGACGATGTGCAGTAGCGGACTGAACGCCCAAGATATTCACTACACCCAATACGAACTCTCTCCGCTTACCCTCAATCCTGCATTGACAGGTGCTTATGAGGGTACATTTCGTGTAGGCGGTATCTATCGCGACCAATGGTCAAGTGTACTTGACAGACAATATGTGACTTACACACTTTATGGCGATTTGCCTGTCATACGTGGTTTTGGTAAAAACGACTGGTTTGGTGCAGGTATATCGCTCACCAATGACCGTGCAGGTAGCGCAGCACTTACCCATCTGGCGGGTACGCTTTCGCTCGCTTACCACTTGGGCTTAGGCAAAAAATCCAACACCGTCTTTTCGCTTGGCGCACAAGGCGGATTCGCCCAAAAGCGAGTCGATATAAACGAATTGCGCTTTGAAGACGAAATCCTCGGAGGAGCATCCAGTGCAGAATTTGGACTCCCCGGTTTCGACTCATCCATTTCATACTCCGATTTCAATGTAGGTGCTTTGGTCAATTCATACCTGACCTCCAAATTCAATTTTTATGTAGGCGCAGCCGCCTTCCACCTCACCAATCCTGATGATGGATTTATCACGGAACAAAAACTCAGAACACGCATCGCAGTACATGGAGGATTCAGCTACGACATTGCAGACCGCTTGTTGATTGCACCAAGTTTTATTTTTCAGACACAAGCTAAAGCACGCGAAGTGGTTACCCAAGCCAAGCTCGGCTATCATATCAATCCCGAACGCAACGTAACGCTTTATGCAGGATTGGGCTACCGTTATAGCGGTGCAGCTATGGCTATGATTGGCATGGATTACAGAGGCGCGAAACTCGGTATCGCTTATGATATTGATGTTTCCCCGCTCAACCCAGCCAGCAGAGGACGCGGCGCATACGAACTCGCGCTCTCTTACACAGCAAAAATATACAAAACACCCGTTGTAAAACCAGTTCTATTCTGCCCCAGATTCTAATGAATGAATTTTGAATGAATGAATGAATGAGTGAATAAAATGCGATAATGCTACAATGCTTCAATGCGACAATATTTTTTTCATTAACGCATTGTAGCATTGACGCGTTTTATTCATTCATTCAAAATTCATTCAGTCACTCATTCAAAAGAAGACAGACGATGGGTGTGGGCGGTAGCGGTTTGCATTTCGACCAAAAGACACCGTCTGTCAGAATCGTAAACCGTCCACCATTTTTTGAAAAATTCATTGCTTGATTGTTTTATGTATTCATTTTTTATTAAAATATTATTATATTTATTTTTTTCATAATAAAAAACGAAACAATAAAACAATACATAGCTTTCGCGGTTGAAAATTAATATTGGATACCCCTCCAATGGAACATGTTCCATTGGAAAGCACACATTAAATATTAAAAATTAACCGCCAGAGCTATACAACAATGTAACAATAAGAATATGAGAACCTTATCCATAATTTTCGTTTTAATTTTGTCAACGACCATTGTGGCGGTGGCGCAGCCCGTGAGAGGCACACTTTCTCCGGCGCGTAAATTAAAATTGGCAGAGCAGATATACGCTCGCGGAGATGCTTATAATGCACTTTCATGGTTTGAATCTGTTTATGAAGATGACCCCGGCAATACGGCGGTACTTCATCGCATTGCTGCTATTCAATACGAATTACGTGATTATGAAGCTGCCGAAAGTTGGTACAACAGACTTGTACGTCGCGACAAAGACCGTGCTTATCCTTATGCTCGATTCATCCATGCCAAGTTGTTGAAAATCAACGGTAATTATGAAGATGCGACGGAACAATTCAACCGTTTTCTGCAAAAAACAGAAGACCCCGTATATAAAGAACTTGCCGAAAGCGAACTCGCAGGAATGGAGATGACCGCAGGAATGGCTGCCAACGATAAAATTACGGTATTCAATGCCGGCGACGGCATCAACTCGCCCTCCACCGAGCAAGCAGCATTTCAGCATGGCGGACGCTTGTACTACTCGTCTTTGCGTTCTGATTCTATCATTGTGATTGAGGATGCCAAACAAGATAATATCTACGCCAAACTATATGCAGCAGACCGCATACAGGGCGGTACTTGGGCAGCAGGTAATGTGGTCGAAGGTATCAATAAAGTCGGCTATCACACCACAAGTGCCAGTCTGACTGGAGATGGAAACACCATCTATTTTACACGCTGTACCATTGAAGGCAAACAACGCTGTAATATTTACCGTGCTAATGGTAGCGATGGCAACTTTGACGATGCAAAACAGATAAAACTTGGTGATAATAAATACTCATTCAAACATCCGTCAGTAGGTGTATTGGGTGGAAAAGAGGTCTTATTTTTTACGTCAAATATGTCCGGCGGTTATGGAAATTGGGACATTTACTATATTGAAATTCAAGGCGATAGCTACGGAAAACCCATCAATGTCGGTAGCCGTGTCAACACCGTTGGTAGCGAACAAACACCATTTTTCCAAAATGATGCTTTGTTCTTTAGCACGAATGGTTTGCCCACAATGGGCGGTTACGATGTGTATGAAAGTGCATGGATAGACGAGGCTTGGGCAACACCCACACACATGGGTAGCGAAGTCAATTCACGCGTCGATGATATGTTCTTTTCTTTGGCAGAAGACGGTTATCATGGCTATGTCGTTTCCAATCGTCCGGGTACGATTTCCTTAAAAAGTGAGACTTGCTGCGACGATATTTATACACTCACTTTCTTGGATAGAATTCCATACGATGCCACTGCCACAGTAGTGGATCAAAAGACAGGCTTGCCCGTCAAAGGAGCAACCGTCGAATTATACGAGGTTTCGCCTACCAAAAGATTAATCAACGTCATACAAGACGATGTAAGTGAGTATGACTTCACACTTCGCAGCGACAAACAATACCGTTTTATCACCGTAAGACAAGGCTATCTGGCAGATACCTCCGAAGTATTTGACACTTATAATTTAGTAGAAGCGACAAAGATAAAGAAGAAAATCACGCTCGACCCCATACCACCGATTGTGGTTCAGGCGCCTCCTCCCCCACCACCGCCACCGCAGATTATTTATAGAGATGCACCGCCACCAGCGGTTATCACACGCGAAGAGGCAATTATCAAATATGGTTTTGTCCTGCCAAAATTGGATACGATTTACTTCGACTATGACCGCTATCGTGTCAGATCTACTGAACGCCCTGTACTTGATAATGTCGTGGCAAAGCTCAAAGAATTTCCGCAATTGGTCGTAGAAGTAGCATCGCATACCGACTCGCGCGGTGAAGATAGCTACAACTATCGTCTCTCCGAAAAACGCACCGCAGCCGCCATCAAGTACCTCAAAAAGAAAGGCGTAAACGAAACACAATTGATACCAAGATATTATGGTGAAGACCTTCCTGTCGCGCCCAATACGACGATAGAAGGCGAAGACAACCCGGAAGGCAGGCGCAAAAATCGCCGTACAGAGTTTCGTATCATTGAAGGTGTCAATTCGCAAGGACAGATTCGTATAGTCGTGCCTCCGAGTCAACCAACGAGTACAATTATAAGTCCTGCTCCTACAACGAGTTCGATTATTACCACTGCCCCTACGACCACAACTACGCCAATACTCAATGTAAGTGTAGAACCTCAACCTGTTACAACTATTGTACAAACCCCGCCTCCTGCACCGCCTGCACCAAAAGTCATCGTTGCCCCCAAAGCCCCCGAATTAGCTGCTGACGCACAACCCATCACCAAACTGACTTTTGAGAAAAATTTCCATGATTTCGGTACTATAAAAACAGGTGAAAAGACAAGTCATACGTTCAAATTTACTAATACAGGCGACTCTTACTTATTGATAGAGTTTGCCTCTGGTTCTTGCGGATGCACCGTCCCGGAGTGGCCCGAAAAACCCATTCCTCCGGGCGAATCAGGCGAGATTTTAGTGAATTTTGACAGCAAAGATAAATTCGGTGAGCAAAACCAAGAAGTCAATATTATTGCCAATACCGACCCTATCGTAACAGAACTGAAAATCAAAGTGGTGATTGAAGAGTAAACTACCTTTAAGCTACAAATCAATCAAAGACCTCAAAAAGCCACCGTCATTCCAAACTCGATTTGGACTTTGTTCCACAACTTGATTCGGGAATCTGTTACATCTTGGCACGATGTAAAACAAGAACTTCAATTTAAAAATGACGGTTTATTTTTTGCAGTTTTTTTTATTTTTTATGGGAAAAACACTTGCTCAAAACCCTTTCCCTAAAAGCCAAACAACCAGTCCTTCTATCCCACTTACAGGCATCTCGCTTTATCCGAAAATCAATGAACTATTCAACATTTGTGCTTTGATTGGGTTTAGTTTATTTTGTGCTTTGCTTTCTTGTTGAATAGGGGTTGGGTCTTGAATACAGATTACACAATTGAAAGAGGGATTTCAGAGAATAATAATCCCTAAAAATATTAAACCATGAAGAAAATTAAATATTGGTTAGTTGGTGCAAGTTGGAAAGGTGATGACCAGAAAGATGCTTTTTACCGTAGGGGGTACTGGGAAATGGGATATTCTGATAATGATAAACCAAATTTTGCAGAAAAAAGAGATTCCATAGATGAGGGTGACAGAGTTGCTGTAAAATCAATGGACGGTAAAGGTAAAAGTACCATTACTATCCATGCTCTCGGCATCGTGAAAGAAGTAGCAGATGGGAAAGTATATATTGACTGGAAAATCACTGATGTCAATAGGCAAGTGGCTAGCAAAGGCAAATTTTCAACTATTCACGGTCCTCATTTCTATGATGATGAATGGATTAGACAAGTATTTTGCATATAAAAATGCCATCAGAGACTAAGTATACTATCCCCAATCTTGAAATCAAGGTCAAAGCCAAAAGTAAATAAAAAAGGCAAAGCGGTAAAATCCCCGTCAGCCGTCCACCATCCACCGTACATTATGAAAACACAAATAATAAAAGAATTTCACGTACCCGCCCCGATAGCACAAGTTTGGAAATCACTCGCCGACCCTACTGATGTGGTCACTTGCGTACCGGGTGCATCCATCACCGAAAAGGTCGATGATGCGAACTATAAAGGCGCGGTAGTCACCAAGTTCGGACCTATCAAGGCGAGCTATACCGGCGACATCGAAATCGTCGAACTCGACGAAGCCAACAGCCAAATGACCCTCAAAGGCAGAGGCTTGGACTCCAAAGGCAAAGGCAGCGCAGACCTACTCATGATCGGCAAACTCACTGAAAAAGACGGCGGTACACACGTCAATTTTTCAATGGATATTACGATTATCGGTATGTTGGCTCAATTTGGTTCGCGCCTCATCAATGACGTTTCCGACCAATTGCTCAATCAATTTGTCGATAATTTCAAAGCCAAACTCGCGACGGCTGCCCCTGCGTCCGCACCCGTAGCGGCGGCAGCGTCATCTGCGCCCGTCACCATCAGCGATACCAATACATCCACTGCCGGAGGTTCGGATGCCAGCGTCACCGTACAGGAGGTCGCGCCCGTCGAATCCGCCGCCGCATCTGCCAAGCAAGACGATAATGCCTTGGATGCAAGTGCTTTAGCAGGAACCGTTGCAAAAAGTATTTTTGGAAGTATCATAGATTTTTTCAAAAGACTTTTTGGCGGGAAGTCGTAACGTGAGCTTCCAGCTCGGCGTATGCTTTTACTACGAGCTGTGAACTCAAAAGTAAATTTAAGTGGAATAGCGGGCTGTTATTTCGCTTAAACTATATAAAAAATGATAGTTTAAGCAAATTAGTAAATCGTTAATTCGCTTAAACTATACAAAAAATAGTAGTTTAAGCGGATTAGTGGTGCTTTATTCCGCTTTAATTCTTAAATTTGTGTAAATAATTTGCACAAATGAAAAAAACATTAATAGGAAGAAAAAAAGAAATCAAGGTATTAAAAGACGCTTTGGTATCCGAGAAACCGGAATTTGTGGCGATAGTGGGCAGACGACGTATTGGCAAAACTTTTCTCGTCAAAGAAACCTACGGCAAGCGCATCAATTATGAATTGACAGGACTACAATACGCGGACAAAAAATCGCAATTACAAAATTTCATTTTCGCTCTGCAAAATTATTGTCCTGATTTTGACATAGTAGAAAAACCGACATCATGGTTGGAGGCGTTTTACATGCTTTCTAAGGCATTGGAACAACAAGGATGTTCGGGAAAAAAGGTCGTCTTTTTGGATGAATTACCGTGGTTGGGGACGAAGCGTTCCCAATTTATTATGGGCTTGAGCTGGTTCTGGAATAGTTGGGCGGTCAACCAAAATATTGTGGTGGTGATATGTGGTTCGGCGGCTTCGTGGATGATTGAAAAGGTGATTAATGATAGAGGTGGTTTGCATAATCGGGTGACGCGATTACTTGAAGTTCAACCATTTACGCTTGGCGAAGTGCGTGAATTTATGCGCTTGCGGAAGATTCGCCTAAACGAATATCATATCACACAATTGTATATGGTCATGGGCGGTGTGCCGATGTATCTTGACCAAATAGAACCGGGATTGTCGGCAGTGCAGAATATCAAGGCAATTTGTTTTGATTCGGGGGGGTATCTGCGAAAAGAATTTGACCGTTTGTTTGCTTCGCTTTTTGATAATGCAGAAAAACATGTCGAAATCGTTCGCGCTCTTGCGTCTAAGCGTATGGGCATGACGCGCGAGGAGATTATTACCGAGACAAAACATAAAAACGGCGGCAGTCTGACTACTATTTTGAATGAATTGAAGGAGTCGGGTTTTATTGATACCTATTCGGGCTACGGTAAAAGAAAACAATTGAGTCTTTACCGACTGACTGACCCGTATTCCTTGTTTTATTTGACTTATATTGAACCATTGGTCAAGGGTAAAAAAGGATTTGTTGAAAATCTTAGCGAATTGCCCAATTTCAAAGCATGGAGCGGATACAGCTTTGAAAATATTTGTTTGGCTCATATACATCAAATTCGCAAAGCATTAGGAATCAGTGGGTTAAATATTTTCACTTCCTCATTTTTCGCTAAACCAAAAGACGGACTTAAAGGCGCACAAATTGACCTACTCATTGACCGCAGTGACAATGCGATTAATTTATGTGAAATAAAATACAGCACAAAAAGTTATACGGTCACGAAGCGCGACGTAGAGAATTTGCAGAATAAAAAAACCGTTTTCGCATATCATACCAAGACAAAAAAACATATTTTTACAACTTTAATCACTACACATGGCGTGACCGACAACGCACATCGTTTGAATCATGTTGACCAAGTGGTTACGTTAAAAGACTTGTTTGCGTAAAACGATTTTGTAAATCGTTCTGCGTGTTTAGTGTACGATTTACAAAGTTATTTTATGTTTTATTTTATGTAAATCGTTCTGCGTGTGTAGTGTACGATTTGCAAAATCGTTTTACGTTATGAATCATCCAAACGATCTAATAGAAATACTCGACCAGCTCGGCTACGTAGTAGATGAAGAGTTGGCAACGGTGCTATACCTGATGCTCAAGCTGGAAAAACCGCTACTATTAGAAGGTAATCCGGGCGTAGGAAAGACCGAAGCAGCGTATGTACTCGCCTCGTATTTGAAGACGGATTTGATACGTTTGCAATGCTATGAGGGCTTGGATGTACACTCGGCGGTGTATGAGTGGAATTATCAAAAACAGTTGTTGGCGATTAAGATTCAGGAGCAATCCGAGCTGTCGGCTGCGGAGAAAGAGACGATGATTTTTAGCGATGATTATTTGCTCAAACGCCCACTTTTGCAAGCCATTTCCGCCGAAAAACCCGTCGTTTTGCTCATTGATGAGATAGACCGCGCCGACGAAGAATTTGAGGCATTTCTCTTGGAATTGCTCTCTGCCTACCAAATCAGCATCCCCGAAATGGGAACGATAAAAGCCAAGTCCAAACCCTACGTCATCCTCACCTCCAATCGTACTCGCGAATTGAGTGATGCGCTTAAAAGGCGTTGTTTGTATCATTGGGTGCCGTACCCTTCGATGGAAAAGGAATTAAGAATTATCCAAAAACACCTGCCGAATGTAGAAGATACTTTGGCTTTACAAATGGTCAAAATCATCGAAAAACTCCGCAAAATGAAACTCGACAAATCTCCCGGTATTGCCGAAACCATCGACTGGGCGAGGGGTGTACTCGCGCTTGATATCAAGGATTTAAATGAGGAAAATATTGGACAGACTTTGTCGTGTTTGTTGAAATCGAATAGTGACTTTGAGAAGGTGGAAAATGAGTTGGTGTCGATTGTGAATTAATATGAGTGTGTAAAACATTAGGAACATTCTAATATATTTTGGCATACAACTATTCAAAAGAAAACTTGCCACAAAGACACGAAGACACAAAGTATAAACAGTAAAATTCTTTGTGCCTTTGTGTCTTTGTGGCAAAATCAAACATGTACAATAGTTAGGTGTTTTGACATTTCATATCTGATTGCCCCTAATATTTTATACACTCTAATTAATTGATATTTTTATTAAGCTAATTGTGAAAAAATTTATACACTAAAATTTAAGTAAATTATTCACTCACTCAAAATTCACTCATTCACTCACTCAAAATTCACTCATTCACTCATTCACTCATTCACTCATTCACTCATTAAACCGTGCATTACACTGACCACACATCATTCACCCAAGCCTTCATAGGCTTCAGCCAGCTCTGCCGCAGCCACGAACTCAATGCAGGCATCCACGAAAATCAGGAAGCATTGATAGCCGCAACGGAGGGACTGTGGGGTGAATATTTGCCATTCAAATATGCGTTGACGGCGATATATTGTACGCGGCAAGATGAATTGGAGCGATTCGATAAATTGTTTGAGGATTATTGGAGTATGAAAAAAGAACTCCGAAAAGGCGAAACCAAATATCAAAATAAATCCAATCTCAAAAAGAAAAACAAAGGCTCGGCAGTGATGATGGGTTTGGGCGGCGATGACACGAAAGACGGTGACAACGAAGCCAAAAACACCTCCGGTGCCACCGACAACGAAGCCCTCCGAAAAACAGATTTCGCGCATGTAGAACAAATGGAAAGTGAGATTTTGGAAGAACTCGCCGTACAACTTTGGCGACAAATGAGCTTGCGCCTAAAGCGCAAAACAAAGGTCGGCAAGAAAGGAAAAATCAATATCCAACAAACCATTCGCCGCAACCTCAGCAATGGCGGTAATATGCTCGAACTCATTCGCCGGAAAAAGAAAATACAGAAATATCGCTTGGTTATCTTATTGGATGTCAGTGGTTCTATGGATAAATATTCTTTTTATTTATTGCGATTTATTCATACGCTACGCGAAAATTTTGAACATGTAGAAGCCTTTATTTTTAGTACCGAATTAGTACGCATTACTGATTTTTTAAATAAAAAAAGTATCAACGAAACCTTGTCTATGTTGAGTCTGAATACCAAAACATGGTCGAGTGGTACGAAGATTGGCAACTGCCTCAAAACCTTCAACGACCAATACGGTAAGCGCGTCCTCAATGGCAAAACCCTCACCATTGTACTCAGCGACGGACTCGATACCGGCGAACCCGACGACCTACACGCACAATTGGAAAAAATAAAACTTCGCAGCAAAAAACTTGTCTGGCTCAACCCACTAAAAGGCATGGAAGGCTACCAACCGATTCAGCGCGGCATGGAAGCGGCACTGCCCACGCTTGACCACTTTGGTGCAGCGCATAATATTGATAGCCTATTGGCGTTAGAAAATATTTTAATAGATGCGTAGATAGTACAGGCGACTTCAGTCGCCATGTCAACGTATTTTTTAATAGAACATGGCGATTGAAATCGCCTGTACGGTACTATCGACTAAATTATGAACACATTCTTAGAGAAAGCCTTGACACTCAAATCGAGCAACGAAGCCTACGCGACTGCCTTCATCGTGCGTCGGACAATCCCCTCGTCGGGCAAGCCGGGCGATAAAGCGATTATTACGAAAGACGGGAATATTCATGGCTGGATTGGGGGCGGATGTACGCAGGGAATCGTGCTAAAAGAAGCCCTTGAATCTATGCAGGATGGCAAGCCGCGCTTTGTGTCGATTAGTCCGAATGTACAGGAAAGTACGGTGCGGCATACCAAGACTTACACGATGACTTGTCAAAGTGGCGGCGAGGTAGATGTGTATATCGAACCCGTTTTGCCGAAACCGCATATCGTGATTTTTGGGACTTCGCATATTGCAATGGCATTGGCAAAGCTCTCAAAAGCAATGGATTATACAGTCAGCGCGGTGATGAGCGAACCGGATAAAGTCGTCTTCCCAACTGCGGATAATCTCTATGCACTTAACGATTTTAGTGAGGATGATTTACTGGAAAACAGCCACCTCATCGTATGTACACAAGGACATGCGGACGTGGACGCACTACACAAGGCGGTTATGACGAACCGGAGTTATGTGTCATTCGTAGCAAGTCGAAAAAAGGCGAATGCTATCTTTGCGGATTTGCGCGACAGAGACGTGACATTCGAACAATTGAGCCAAATAAAAACACCTGCCGGATTGGATATTGGCGCGAAATTACCCGAAGAAGTTGCGGTAAGTATTTTAGCACAAATTATCCAACAATTTCGCAGCGAACAAGAAGCCGCAAAGCCCACAAATGGCGAAGGCATTACACTTAACAATGATTTTTATATGAATCCCGTTTGTAATATTCCCATTCAAAAAAGTACGGCAAAATATGTGTTGGAACATGAGGGAGAAAAAGTGTATTTTTGTTGCGATGGGTGCAAGGTGAAATTTGAAGCAGCACCCAACGATTACCTCCCGTAGCGTAACGCCTCCGGCTTGCGTCCGCGTACTACAGCACAAGCGCGAGATACCGTCATTCGTCGGCACAGGCGCATTATGCTACGGGAACGCAAGCCGGAGGGATTACGCTACGGTTCACATTCATTCAAAATGGTCAGCGCAATATTATTAGCAGCAGGAGAATCCAAACGCATGGGCGATACAGATAAGCGTTTTCTTTTATACAAAGGAAAACCGTTGGTCAATCATGTGATGCTCAATTTGTGGAACTCCGAACAATCGCAAGTCATTATTGTGATGCAGGATAATGATAATAATTTGTTGAACGGACAAGAAAACGAGCAAATAAAAGTAGTCATAAATCCTGATTATCAGCAAGGTATGACAACTTCTATTCAAGCAGGTGTAGCAGCAGCATCCGACAAAGCGAGGGGTTACATGATATGCCTTGCCGACCAACCACTCATCACCACCGAAGATTATAATTATATCATTGAAACATTTGAAAATACATATTTGTCAAATAAAAAATGTATAATTGTACCGTTTTTTGACCAAAAAAAAGGAAATCCGGTGATTTTTTCAGCACATTACCGCGAAGCAATTTTGGCGCATAAAAATATGGAAGGTTGTAAGGAAATTATTCAAGCGAATAAAGAACATATCGTTACAATTGATATGCCGAATGACCACATTTTGAGAGATGTGGATACGCCGGAAGATTATGAAAAGTTGAAAAAACCGGAGGTGTTCGAGTAAAATAGGGAATCGTCGCAAGGCGAATGTTTTTGTATGAAAATGGGTGTTTTAATACTCAAATATCCATGTTCAGCAAAGAAATTCGCCTTGCGACTCGCGTATAATTGCTCACCCTATTTTTGTCGAACACCACCGTTTTAATGTGATTTACAAGAAAGAAAATTATGTCTGTTATTTCCATAGAGATTAAAGATGAACTGAAAGTACAACTCGAAAGAGAAGCTAAAGCACAGGATATTAATTCTAAATAATTGATTATCAGGGCTTTAAATAATCATCTTCGTCAAAAAAAGATACGCACTATTCAGCGTGAGTTGAAAACACACTTTGAGGAAAGAGGTTATTTTAGCGAAGATGATATATTGAATAATGTTTCATATATTAAACACATTACTAATTAAATCTCTTTGTGTTTTTTGACGTTTATTTTGAAGTAAAGTTTGAATTAGAAGAAAACAAACTTTTGAAAATTAAAAGCATTGTACAAAACGATTTCACATTTATCTATCCTGACAATCCACTTCCCGACATTTGTAGAGACCCTGACGACAACCACATCCTTCAACTTGCTCAATATATTGAAGCCGACTATATCATCACAGGAGATAAGGATTTACTTATTCTTGAACAATTTGAGGGAACGCTTATCATTTCTCCAAGTGATTTCAATGATTTAATTCCAGAACCATAATCTACACAACCTTTCCACACAAAATCCGTTATTTAGATACGTTCTAATTCGAGAAAAAACAGGCTGATACCACCTGAACTTTCCTGATAACTATCGGGAGATACTTGAACTTGAATTTAAAAACGGTATCTTTGCACTGAAATGAATCACTTTAGAAATTTTTGCATCATAGCCCACATCGACCACGGCAAAAGCACGTTGGCAGATAGGCTGTTAGAACATACCAAAACCATTTCCGAGCGAGATATGCAGTCGCAGGCATTGGACAATATGGATTTGGAACGCGAGCGAGGTATTACGATTAAGAGTCATGCCATCCAGATGAATTATACGCATACGGATGGCGAGGAGTACACGTTCAATCTGATTGATACGCCCGGACACGTTGATTTTTCTTACGAAGTATCGCGGTCTATCGCGGCGTGTGAAGGTGCGCTCCTGATAGTCGATGCTACGCAAGGCATTCAGGCACAGACAATTAGTAACCTTTATCTTGCGATAGAACACGACCTCGAAATTATCCCTGTTATCAATAAAATTGATATGGATAGCGCGATGATTGAGGAAGTTAAAGACCAAATCATCGACCTCATTGGCGGCGAACGTGACGAAATCGTACTGGCAAGTGGTAAAACGGGACAAGGTATCGAAGACATTATGGAAGCCATCGTAACGCGCGTTCCTGCGCCTAAAGGCGACCCGAAAGCACCACTTCAAGCACTGATTTTTGACTCAACATTTAATGCTTATCGTGGGGTGATTGCCTACTTCCGTATCCTCAATGGTACGATGCGTAAAGGCGATGAAGTACGCTTTATGAATACAGGAAACGAGTATTCAGCAGATGAAATTGGTATTTTGAAGATGGATAATGTTCCGCAAAAAGTACTCGGCGCAGGAAATGTGGGCTACCTTATTACAGGCATCAAAGAATCCAAAGAAATCAAAGTTGGTGATACGGTTACATTGGCTAAAAATCCTTGTGAAGAAGCCATTCAGGGATTTGAGGATGTCAAACCGATGGTTTTTGCCGGTATTTTCCCGATTGATAATGACGATTATGAAGATTTGCGGGATAGTTTGGAAAAACTACAACTCAATGATGCTTCACTCGTCTATGAGCCGGAAACTTCTATCGCACTCGGTTTTGGTTTCCGTTGTGGCTTTTTGGGCATGTTGCACTTGGAAATTATACAGGAGCGTTTGTGGCGTGAATTCAATATGAATGTCATCACGACGGTTCCCAACGTATCATATCGTGCCTATTTGAAGAAAAATCCTAATGATGGCATTGTGGTCAATAACCCGCAAGACCTTCCCGAACCGACGATTCTTGACCGTGTAGAAGAGCCGTATATCAACTCACAAATCATCTGTAAGCCCGAATATGTTGGCTCGATTATGAGTTTGTGTATTGATAAGCGAGGTGAAATCAAAAATCAAGTCTATCTCACGGAGACGCGCGTAGAATTAACTTTTGATTTGCCTTTGGCGGAGATTGTTTTTGATTTTTATGACAAATTAAAATCTATTTCGCGAGGCTACGCATCGTTTGATTATGAGATAATCGGTTATCGCCCTTCTACGCTTGTGAAGATGGAAATTAAATTGAATGGTGACACGGTAGATGCCTTCTCTTCGCTCATTCATAAAGATAAAGCGCAACAATTCGGACGACGTATCTGCGTAAAGCTCAAAGATTTGCTTCCTCGTCAACAATTTAAAATTGCTATTCAGGCAGCAGTCGGTGCTAAAGTTATTGCCCGTGAAACTATCTCTGCACTTCGTAAGGATGTTACGGCAAAATGCTATGGTGGAGACATTACCCGTAAGCGTAAATTATTGGAAAAGCAAAAAGCCGGAAAGAAAAAAATGCGCCAAATTGGTTCGGTAGAAGTGCCGCAAAAGGCGTTTTTAGAAGTATTGAAATTGGATTAATGAGCCGTTATTCGTGTATTCGTTACTCGTTTTATCCGAATAACGAGTACACGAGTAACGAATAACGAGTAAACGAATAACGAGTACACGAATAACGAGTAAACGCATTATGAAATACGCCATCGTCACGGGCAGTCACCGTGAAAATTCTCAATCGCTAAAAGTCGGAAAATATATCGAAAACCGCATTAAAACGCTCCACCCTGACGCGGAAACCTATTTACTTAATCTCCAAGCGGCTAATCTGCCGATGTGGGACGAAGGGCTTTGGAAGGGCGAGGAAAAATGGAAGGCTGCATGGTCGCCTATTGCTGCTGAATTGCAGACTTGTGATGCGATTATCCCGATTACGCCGGAATGGAGTGGAATGGCTACACCGATGATAAAAAACTTCTTCCTATTGGCTTCTACGAAGGAAGTGGGACATAAGCCCGGTATGATAGTCAGCGTGTCGTCAGGACGTGGTGGGGCATATCCTGTGAATGAGCTTCGTACAAGTAGCTATAAGAACAATCATATTTGTTACATTCCCGAACACTTGATTATTCGTTTTGTAGCAGAGCGACTCAATGAACCGGAAGCAGTGGACGAAAGTGACGCGATTACACGCGAACGCATTGATTACGGGATTGGCGTATTGACCCTGTATGCTGAAAATTTTAGAAACATACGCGCAAAGTCAGAAGTGTGGATGAGCGACACGTTTAAATTTGGAATGTAAGCTTTGACTTGAAAAGAAAATATTAGGAAGTTATTCTGAAGGGTTTTGCGAAAGCGAAGCCCTTTTTTATTGCTTCATTGTTGTATTGTTTCATGGTTGATGCACTTTTTGCTACGCGAAAAGAAAAACTATGAGACCGGAAAACACTCAACAATGTAATAGTAAACAATATACAAGGAAAGCCATTAGACAAAAAAAAGAGTTTAGTGACTCAAAAGGCTAAAAAGAATCACCAAACTCTGGAGGAAACATCATCTTTATACAAGTAAGAAACTCAGCAGAGAAAAACATTGTATATCCCAAAGGTGCAGGTTTAGGGAGTCGTAAACAAGGTGAAAGAGGGAGTGATTTAATAGAAAAGTTAATTGAGTTAATGTAAATATAGTTGATAATCAACGAGTTGGGGTAAAAAAATATCATATAAATTGATACAGATTAAATGTTGGTCGCTTTTATCTCAATAAAGGTATTTGGAAATATTAAGATAGGGTGGAGGCATAAAAAAAGAGCTTAGTGACTCTAAAAGGCTAAAAAAGAATCACCAAACTCTGGAGGAAACATCATCTTTATACAAGTAAGAAACTCAGCAGAGAAAAACATTGTATACCCCAAAGATGCAGGTTTAGGGAGTCGTAAACAAGGTGAAAGAGGGAGTGATTTAATAGAAAA
>Ga0209186_1001030_pt1 | contig 21330 bp, 17 predicted proteins | sample SidtaG_FD_187426 | JGI IMG/M metagenome (GOLD analysis project Ga0209186, IMG submission 187426) | Marine algal microbial communities from Sidmouth, United Kingdom - Sidmouth_Male2 metaG (SPAdes) (version 2) | ecosystem: Host-associated > Algae > Red algae > Unclassified | place: Sidmouth...
AGAAGAATGGGGTCGGCTTGGGACCGACCCCATTTCCGGTCGGGAATGGGGTCGGTCCGGCACAGGCCCCATTTCTGAAACCAACATATGCGTTGTACTTACGTCATTTGATTTGGTTGAAATGAAGCCTAAATGGGGTCGGAGACGTTGATGCGGGAGCGTTCCGGCCCCATTTCCTTAATAATGAGACACGTTTGCGCCACGTTGCGCCACGTTTCGCAAATATGACTTGGGGCCGACGTTGCAGGGTTTGCTCTCAGACGGATATCATACACACACACAGGTGGCATGCACTGGGTCCAGGAAGCCCATCCAACGTGTGCTTGGATGGGGAATGGAGGGTCTCCCACAAGGGTCAGTCACGCCCAACCCAGTCGGTGTTGGATGGGGTGTGGGCTTGGATTGGGATGGATGGGCCTGTCTGCGAGCTGAGACGATGTCCAGGCAAGGAGCTACATGAGTTTACGGTCGACACCCAGTCATTGAGACACCATCATAGATCGCCGACGGGCATTGGAGCACCGAGAAACGCCCCACACGCACTGTTCAATCCCCATCGGGACTCTTAGTCCCTCAGCTGCTGGTTTGGGTGGCATCCGTCTAAGTCGATGTCGACGGCGGGGACGGCGGCCGCGGCGGCGTCTTGACCCGTGGAGGCTTCGGCACCTGCTGCGGCACCGGCTGCGCTTCTTGCGGCGACGTTGGCTGCGCCTCTTGCGGCGACGTCGGTTGCGTCCCTTCCGGCGGCGACTCCCGATCCGGTTCGTCAGGCGTCGACAAACCCGTCTCGGGAGGACGAGTAGCAGTGCCTCCCAACTTGCGTGTCACACCGGTTCCGGATGACTGATTCATCGGGCGGTAGTGTCAGGACTTGCGCGGCACCAAGTGCTGGTACACGCGGCGTTGGATGACACCGCCCGTGCAGCGACGGATGACACCGCCCGTGCAGCGAAAGGTAGGTCACCCAGTTGGCCAGCAGTCGTTGGGCAATAGTCAGGGTGAAGGTGGAGCGGTCCTCTGCTACAATCGGTGTCCACGCGGACGTCTCGGAAAGCGAGCAAGGCGGGAGCGGGGATGGGTGAGGGAATGCGTTTGGTAAAGGTGGAAGCGCCCAACGGATGAGAAGGGCGCCAGGCAAGGAGGGGAAACAGACACTTCGGCTGCTCCGGAGGCTATTCAAACCTACTCGTGGCCTGTCTCCTGTTCAAAGAGCAATGCCAACCCGTCGACGAGATGCTCAATGTCCCGTGCGATGGTCCCGGACGTGCTCTGTGCGAACCATGCGTGTGCTTGCTTGACTGCACCTGTGGTACCGGCCTACACTCCCTCGGCAGCACCCTCCTTTGCGGGCCCCCCGACACCGTGGACGACGGGTGCCGACGGATGTGTGAACAGAGGCACAGTCCTCGCCCGGGGATGCACAAGAGGGCTGCGAGCTCCAACCCTTGTCCCTAGGAGGCATACCATTGGTTGGATGCTGTGGCTGGCCACCAACAAGCCAGCAATCCGTGTGTAGTTTACTGAAACACGCGGGTGTTCTACAATCTGATCTGAGCGCGGGTGACATACGATTGGATACAGCCGTCCCATTCAAAGTCCAGAACGACCACTGGTGCACCACCTATGCAAACCCGCCTGTGCGCCCGCGACAAGGCCGATGCGCAACAGTGGTGCAACAGTTGTGGCATGCAGGATGCTGGAAAGCAGAGACTGTAGGTTTTCGACGGAACTGCTGTAGCGTTGGTGCGGCGGTCGCGGCAGAGCCGCCGTCCCCTGCCACACCTGTGGGGCCCCCCCTCGCTGCCGCAACACACTGCGGTGTGGCTGGTGAGCACGTTTCAGCTGAACGTGAGATCGCTAGCTCGACCGGGACGCGCTGAGGCCTTTACATTACAGCCGTTCTCCAAAAATTCCGCACTCCATCTGTTGCGAAAGAGTTCCAAATCGGCCTCCTTGACTAGGGTTGTTATGTGAGCCCCTATTTTGGAGGCGCTGGGCGTAATAGCGCCCTATGAGCGCCTGACCAGCGCCTACCAGCGCCCCCAGCGCCCTAAGCGCCCTCGGTAGCCCCCCCACCATACATGGTTGAATCCCATCATAATATTTTCGATCTCCAGGGTTGGACGCGTCCGAGCCGACCAGGGCGAGAAAGCCAGCACATTTCTCGCGTGTCAACGCCAGCTCTGCATGGTCAAGCGGCTCGGGCAGGGGGGGCCGCTCGTTTTCCATGAAGGATAGACTCGTTGGATGCGTATAGTGTGGGGATGGGCGCAGGGGGAGGAGGCGATAGTGGTGTGACACAAAGTCACGCGCAAGGCTCCACGCCCAGCCGCGTATAGCCTCGATGGATCAGACCACCACTCCACAAGGGAGTCCTTGAGGCGCACTGGACAGCGTTGTTGAAAGGAAAGTGGTCAGACAGCACCTGTCTCGCGATGCGATTCTGAGGAGCTGTGACAAGGGAGAAATTTTGATGGATCGCAGCTATTGGTCAACCCTATCCTTGACCCCGCAGAGGCCGATTTGGAACTCACTCGTTTGGAACTGTTGCAGTGCGGGATATTTGGGAGACCGGCTGCCGGACGTGACAAGCGCAATTGGTGAGAGAACGGCTGTACAGCAGCCGTTCTCTTAAAACTCCCGCACTCCAAGTATGTGGCATTGTTCCAAAACCACCAATATCGGCCTCTGTGGGGTCGTAGAGGCTGATTTGGCACTCTTGCTACAGTTGGAGTGCGGGATTTTTGAGAGAACGGCTGCATGAGCTCAAGCAATCTTCTGGAACGCTCTATCAGAATCACGGTCAGCTGTCAAGTCTGTTCCCGCGTCGACCACCGTCCAGCTGTCCTCTTACCTTGTTGCCTTCTGGAGATCTCACGTCTGCACACACACGGGGGTGGTGTGCAGACGCGGCGCTCCGCAGCTTTGTGCTGGCAGGTCTCCTGGCTCTGCGTTGCAAGCGATCGCATCACGTCGTCTGCGACCTGGGTGACGAGGTCGCACCCCTTACGTGCATTGCGACGCATGCGAGGCTCCTCCTCCTTGGAGAACAACTGAGTGCGGTGAGCGTGGTCAGACGGGTGAGCATTGAGTGAGCGCACAGGAGCAGGTTGCCAGCACGGTGGGGTTGATGGTGTCGGCATTGCGCCTGCTTTCTTCATTTGACAACACTCGCGATGGCCTGCTGTTGGAGAAGCTGTCTTTGCTGCGGTTCTGATGAGGGTCCTCCAGTCTCTGCGTTTTCTGCGGCCGAAGCTTTGGCGTCGGCATCGATGAAGGTTGGCGACGGCGAGCAGTCTACCAGGCTCACGAACAAGGGTGGACCGCACGCGTCGGCTGCTTTCCCATCGCTTGACGTGTCCGCTACTCTGCCACCTATTATCGCATGTGCCGGTCTTGGCGGCGCCAACAAGGGAGGCGATTTTCTCGTGCCTGGCTCGAGCATCGAGCACCCCTGCTCTTTCGTTGACAACTCCGCACCCGGCTGTACTTGCGAGGAGGATTTGCCGCGGCCTCCGCTCTCGGACCCTGCCGACTCAAGTGGCAAGAACGCTGACATCGGCGGTACCTCCACTACTCCTTTTCAACGTCGCGATGGCGGGGATGATTGCACGCATGGTGGCAGGGGCTCTGAGGCCTGCGACAAGGTCACCGGCGCGTTGAGCGGCGGGTACATCGATGGGCGTGACCACGTGACGGGGAGGGGGTACTCGCTGACTACCTTTCGGGTGGTCTCATGTGTGCACCCTCATCGCACGGTTGCGCCCGGCTCCGAGGTGCTCGCGTGCCTTGGCCGCAATGTCTACCTGTTGTGGAGCAGCTCCCGGCGCAAGGTACCTTCAACGGTAGATGCCTTCCGAGCAGCTGGCCCGTCGTGCATTCTTTTGGAGCGGGGATCTGGCGCTCTGCGTATTGCGAGCAAGAAAGAGGGCACTGCTGGTGGTGTGCTTCACCCCGACCGCTTGATTGTTTTACGAGGTAAGGAGGGCAGCTTCATTTCCGGTGCTCAAGACGTGTCGGAGGTACAGCTGCTGCTTGAGGCGCCGTCGGCGACCCTATGCAAATCTTGGGTGACAGGCGCGAGATCCCTCCTGACCCCGTGGGAGGCGATGGTGGGCGCTGGCTTGAGCGGATGGAACGAAGCGTCATCGGTGCATGACCTGCTGCTGTCCGTGTTGCCACCCCTGCCGGAGGTCACGAACGACCAACTGGGCACCACATCAAGGATGTTGGGGCGCCGTGGGCGGCGCTTCGTACTCAAGTCACAGCACTGGCTGTCAGCGGCGACCTCTGGGGCACCAGCTGCCGCGGGCGTCATTCTCCAAGCAGCCGATGCGGTCGACCAAGTTAGCTCCGTGCCGATCGTCGGACCTGCTCTGCGCCTCGGTCTCCTTGTCGTCCAAGTCGGCGCTCTGGCGTTGCTGGCGGAAGGACATGACTCTCATCGCAAGGATACGGTTGGGAAGTGCGAGGGCGTAGCTCTTGACCTGCTCTGTCGCATTTTTGAACAACTGCGCGAGGACCCCACTGAGTTTGGTGCTGCCTACGTGGAACAGCTGTGTTCGTTGATGGCGCAGGTAGAGAGCGTCTTGGAGGAGGTGGAGGCGACTTTCTTCATGACGCCTGTCAAGGACGCGGGGGCGGGCGCTGTCATACAAGGGTGGGAGCAGCGGCTTTCGGACATCTACGAGAAGCAGATGACTTCGGGCGTGCACGGTGCCATCGGCCGTGCAGTTGAGCGGCTGCAGAATGGCGTGGATGGTCTCATGGCGCAGGTCACTACGCCGGGGCAGAGCTTTGGGGCTGGAGCTCCTGTAGAGCTGGACCTGTCCAAGTATGAGGTGGGCTGGCGCCCCCCCGCCCTACCCAGCGATCACGTGACAGGCGTCAACAAGCCCAACCGCGTCGAGTTCGCCATCTTGTCAGTGCTCAATCATTTTGCGCTTGGTGAAGTCACCGAGGCCCCGCGCGTGGGAGTCTGCGCGATTGGTGGAAGTGGCAAGTCGACTGCCTGTGCGGAGGTGGCATCGAGCCAGCGGGTACGGACTCTTTTTCCGCGGGGCACAGTCTGGGTGCAGCTCAACGACGCGTTCACAATGGAGACGGTCACAACTGCAGTGACGGCGCTGGTCTACCACTTGTGCGGGGAGGCCACTGCCAGACGCTTTCAGCGGCTGACGGAGCGCGAGGATTATGTGTCGCTAGCTGCAGCGGAAGCGCAGGCCTCCTCTGTTGCGCATGCGTCCGAGCGGCTCGTGATTATTGATGATGTGTGCTACGACCAGGTCGGTATTCTGAAGCAACTGCTGCTGGTCGTACCGCAGACCACCCCAGTGGTGTTCACCACACGGTCCGAGATGGTCGTCGCTTCGGTGACGGGTGCGGTGCGGTTAGCGACCAAGTCCTGGCCAGAGGATGATGCTCGAGCGCTCCTGGCGCGGAGGCCGCCAAGGATCTACTCGGCCTAATTTACAAGGAGCGCGCTCTGCTGGGGCAGCTTCGTAGACTCGTGCCCCCGGCCACGCCGGTCCTGTTCACGACTCGCTCCGAGGCTGTTGTCTCGTCCGTCCTCGGGGCGCAGCCGGTGCCAATTGACGCCCTGCCGGGCGACGACGCGAGGCTTTTACTCAAAAAAAATAAGTTCAACCGTGTAGCTCAGTTCGTCGACGCAGATCGCCCACAGCGAACCATTTCATCTTTGATCTGCCATTGGTCGATGCAGATCGCTCACAGCCGAGAATTCCATCTGTGGCGCGCCGTTCGTCGGCGCAGATCGCCCACAGCGAACCAATTCATCTGTGATCTGCCATTGGTAGACGCAGATCGCCCACAGCGAACCAATTCATCTGTGATCTGCCATTGGTCGATGCAGATCGCTCACAGAGCTGTCGGCAAGTGGCCAACCAAGTCCGAGTCTGTGTTTTCAGAGGAGGAGGAGGCTGCGTGGGTACGGCGGGTGCTCGACCTGACGCAATGCCACGTGCTGTCTGTGAGCATCGTCGCGGCTCTCGTTTCAGCCCGCTGCGGCATGTGGCGGCCTGTGGTGGAGGCGTTGGAGCGCCAATGGACGGACCCCTCTTTTCAGCGTCCTCTGTGCTCGGGTGGCACGACAGAGGGGGGGCTCGCCTCGGCCGTATCATCGGGCATGGACGTTGGCAGGAGGATGCGGGCAAAGGGGGAGGAGCGCTGCATGGCCGCGGCGGGGCGCTGTCAGAGGACGTCCGACTGACGGGGGGGCGGCGCACGCCCGTGCGACGGCCGCGTGGCCACCGACGGGGGCGCGCGGGCGTGCCGCAATGGGCACGCGGCGTCACCCGAGGGCGAGGGCGGCGCAAACGCAACGCGCCCGTGCGGTTGACGGCGTGCGCAAGGGCGGGTCGACGCCTGCGATGGTCGGCCGGCTGTGGCGAGCGCGTCGCGGGTGGCGGCCACACGCAGCGAAAGAAGGAACAAAGCAATGAGTGCGGCGCGTCGAGGGAGGTGGCCACGCGCGGAGAAGAGAGAACCAGACGTACCGCCGAGTGTGCACGGGGGAGAACAAGCCCGGGTCGGCGCGGACAGCTGTCCGCCACATGCACGCGTGCGGGTGCTGTTTCCTCTGGCGCTCGGCAGCGGACGTCGCTCCCAGGCGGTACGGACGGCACGTCCGTGCGCACGCGGGAGCGCACCGACCTGTGCGGGAGGGCACTGGCGCCACAGGCAGTGCCTGGAGTACACCGAGGGCCCTACCGTTGGGCGGGCGTGCCGGGCGACCGCCTAGCCGGTGGAAGTGCGTCTCTGCCTCTTCCCGCCGCACCCGGGCGTGGAAGGCAGCACTAAAGCGAGAGATGGCCGGGCATGTCGGTGCGCACATGCGGCGGGGTATGTCCGGCGGGAAGGGGAGGGAGAGCGGACACGCGTCAATCTCCTGGGAATCAAACCGAGCACCCTCCCTACGAGCGACCCTATGATCGTGTCCGCCGTAGGCTGCACAGCACGCTCGGGAAGAGGTGTAGGGGTCAACGTCGTAGACAGAAGGGAAATAGGGGACCGGGCCTGTGACTCCAGCACTCCGTGTGCCGAGCGGTAGTCAAAGCGCCACCTTCCCAGAGCTCACGCGGGTGAGGCGGGTGAGCCTCGGCGCACGACCGGTCCATCAGGAGCTCCCATTGAGCGGGGGCGTCCCGGCCCGAGTCGGTGCCAAGCAACCCACCCCGAACGGCGGGCGCGGCCCGACACAGTCGAGATTTGTCCGCCTCGGCGCGAATGTGATGGGGGGAGGTCGCTGCCCACAGATACGCGCCCGCCCGATCCGTTGCGCGAGGAGCCGCCGCTCGATCGTGGGGGAGGTGGAAAGTCGAGAGCAGAACAGCTCAGCAGAGCTCCCCTGGCCAACAGCGGCCGCCTGGCTTGTCTATCGACACTCGGACGACCTGGCCACGACGGTCCACGGCGGCCCCGTTCACGACACATCAGCCGTTGCAGCGCCTGCACGGACGTCCGTGGATCTCTCGGGCTGGCCACCGCGGTGTGTGCTGGCGAAGATCTGCGTCACGGTCGGGCTCGGGCCAGCCGGCCAGAACCTCTGACGCGCAATGCAGGCAATCAGACTCCCAGGGATCGTCTTCTCTCAAGGCAACGGACCAACGGTTGGACGCTACCGCTCCTTTCAGAATTGGGTCGACCCGTGACCATTCATGGTCCTCCTACTGTGGTGCGCCAGATGGACATATAGGTGCTGGAAACGCGAGAAACACCACGAAGCCTTTGCGCCAGAAACTGTGCTTGGCAGATGATAGTGGTGCCCCGCACAGCAACACTATGGCGGGCCGCCAAAGATTGATCGGATCTGACAAACTCTCACAGCAAGTCACAGCAGTTCACAACAGCTCACAACACAGAATGAAAAATATTGCTGTGATTGCCCCGTCTCCCACAGAGCCATCCAGGAGCCCTGAGGATGCACTTCTATTTCCAAGCACAATCACAGCACAGTCACAGCATGCTGTGACCTGCTGTGAGCTTTTCCAAGAACCGATCATTCTTTGACGACGCGACATATCCATTTGTCAAGAATACAGTACGAGGCGAACAGCGCAGAGACTTCAGACAAACTGAAGGTGGTTTGAGCCACAGGACGTAACTGCGTCAGCGATGTCGAACCAATGACGGAAGGACATATAACCCGCCCAGCATTGCTGCGCCGCCTTTCTACAATCTGCGGGCGAACGACTGTAGGGCAAATCTGGTGGTGTACCCCATCACCTCATGCCGACAAGCACCACAAAATTTTGGCTGAGGAATAAAATACATGCCTACAGAATGACCTTGCCATGAAGCGCAGTTCTTGTTGATAACAGAGATATGCGAGGTTCTTTCAGTCTGCGCCACATTGATACACTTTTAGGTGAATATTACAGATGAGATCTAGACGCAACTGTGTTGGACAAAGCCCAGAGAGTGGCAACCAGTTATGTTAAAGCGAGTTTGAAAAATATCCGGCTGGCACATCCTTTTCGTGCTGCTGCCCCGCTTTCGGCAGACAGGTGGGGTGCGATTGACGTGTCTACCCCGACCGCAGCTGCCTGAAATCGCCAGACGCGCGTCTGGTGTACGCATGGTCTGATGAGAATGAGTGGTCTTGACGGGAACGGCACGCACCGGAGCCGGCACGACACGGAGCACGCACCGTGTTAAATCTTGCTGCCAAGCGGCGAGGGAGGAATGAGATAATGAAGGTTTCCTTAGATGCGATCGCACTAAGGACCTACTTTCTTCTGATTGATGAATTTTGGCCGATGTGAGCAGGGACAACAATGGTGGATACTGCAGCCTCGGCCAATGATCGAAACAGAAAGAGGACGTGCACCAATAGGATTACGTTCCGGTCTTGTTGCGTACCTATTAGAGTGGGTCACACTCGAATAGGTACGAAAGTTTAGAAACAGCAATAGTCCGATCCGGACCATACCTTCATCGGGTGACCAATAGGACGCCATAACTGCCGCACCGGATCACCGACAGTGGTGCCACGAGTTCGCAGGCGGAGTGCATGGGCTCGTCAATGGCAGCGTGTGCCCCCTGTCGTCAGGCGGACGACGGCCACGGCGTCCGTTGATGGCGCCCTCGCTGCTGCCGTCTGTTTCCTGCCCGCGCTCAGGCCATCATCGTTTTCCCCCTCCCACCTCCCCCGCGTCGCTGTCGCCACTGCAATGAGCAGAGTTGATACGCCGAGTCGAGAGGGTGGCCCCGCCCCGGCGGCACACGGCGTCAATGGGCCGCCGCCGACGGACGTAGCCGTGCCACCCCCCGGCGATGCGGCGGGCTTACCCCCAATTGTCGCTGATGCCGCCAGCCCCGTCGACATTTCTGCGCCGGCGGAGGGGCCGGCGGCGCCTTCTGCCCCCGATGCTGCGCTTGATCCCCCCCCCCCTCCCCCGCCAGCTCCCGCTGCCAGCGGCAGCAGCGCCAACTCCCTCGTCACAAACATCCTCACCGGCGCCGTTGCCGGCGTTGTTGGCCAATCCACCGTCTTCCCCATGTACGTGCTCAAGACGGCCGTCCAGAACGCGGCGCGTCCGACGACCATCTTCGCCGCCGCCCGCAAGGTGCTCCGCAAACAGGGCATGCGCGGGCTCTATCGGGGGCTCCCCCCCGCCCTCGTCGGCGTTGCACCCGAAAAGGCCATCAAGCTGTCCATGAATGACTTTTTCCGCTCTCGCCTCGCCGACCCCGACACGGGTACCGTGTCGCTCGCGTCGTCGGTGCTCGCCGGCGCGGGGGCAGGGCTGTGTCAGGTCGTTGCGACGTGCCCCATGGAGATGCTCATGATCACCATGATGACCAGGGCGGCGGAGGATGGGCGCAAGCCAAAGTCCTTGACGCACCTTGTGCGGGAGCTTGGATTGCCGGGGCTGTACCGGGGGACGCTTGCGACGCTCGCGCGGGACGTGCCCTTCTCCATGGTATTCTTTTCGATGAATGCGGCGGTCAAGGAGCGGCTCGCCGACGACAATGGGTCCGTCTCCATTGGCCGCGTCTTCCTCGCGGGCATCACCGCGGGCAGCACCGCCGCCGCACTGTCGACGCCGATGGACGTGATCAAGACGCGACTGCAAGCCGACGTGGGCGGCGGCAGCAGCCGCCCGCCGCCGCCGCCACCGCCGCCGCCGCCGACGGGCGGGGCGGCGCCGGGGGTGGTACCGCCAACGGCCACCGCGACGGCGCCGCGGCCGTCGTCCGCTGCGTCGTCACCTTCAGCGGCGGTGGCGGTGGCAGCGCGGCAGCCGTACCGAGGGATTGCCGACTGCATGCGGCGAGTCGTGCAGGAGGAGGGCGTGCGGGCGCTCTTCAAGGGCGTCGAGGCCCGCGTATTGATCATCTCGCCTCTGTTTGGAATTACGCTCCTCTTTTACGAGGCCCAGCGGCGGTTACTCGCGGCCAAGGGGTCGTCATAGGGGCCACGGGTGGTGGCCTGTCTTGCCGCTCCTTTGCTTTCCTGGTCTCCTACCCTCTCCCCTCCTTTCTGAGAGGGAAACATGTACCATTCGTCTGTAAGTTGTTCTTGTGTTCCCTTGCGCTTTGTTGACGAGCGTAGTGTTTGTTGCGCGTGAGTGCTTTAACTCTTGCAGTGCGTTATAACAGTAACGTTACTGTCGGTGCCCGAGTTTATTTCGGTGCTCCTCGCGCCTCCATGTCGCACGTTTCAGCGAACCGCAGGAGATAGAGCACCGTGTTGCTCTCTGGACGGACCGGGTCATCTGGGACTGCGGACCTCTGCTCTCGACCGGAGTAGTGATAGGAGCGGTGGGTGCTAGTGGAGATGATTGTCGTTCGGTGCGGACATGACGACGTCATGCTCCTACGATAGGATGCCCGACGGACAACGCCAGCGAAAAGAGAAAAACAATTGAGACGAGCTCGGCCCTGAGCGAGACCCTCTACACCCGGTCAGCCAGCGTCTCAGACGGCCGACGTACGTCGTTGAAGTCGTACACCTTGCGGGGGTCTGTTACCTTGCCGGTAATCGCCGACGCGGCAGCGGTGTACGGGCTGGCCAGGAAGATCTGACCTTCCGAGTGCCCCTGTCGCCCCGGGTAGTTGCGGTTGGTCGTCGACACGCACACGAGCGGCTCGTTGATGCGCGCAAAGGTGTCCTTGGGCCCGCCCAGGCAGGCGGCGCACGACGGCGCCGCCGGGTCAATGCACCCCGCCGACCGGAAGATGCTCTTAAGCGTCTCCCCATTCATGGTGATCGTCTCCAGGTCCGACGCGACCTTGGCGGTGGCGGGGACAAGGAAGGTCGGCACGCACACCTGGCGTCCTTGCAAGATGCGAGCGGCGGCCAGAAAATCCTCCGTCTTGCCCCCTGTGCACGAGCCAATGTACACCCGGTCGATGCGCACGTCCGCACAGTTGCGCGCCAGGTCCTTGTTGTCGGGGGAATGGGGCTTGGCAACAACGGGCTCCAGCGTCGCCGCGTCGTACGTGTAGTCCGCATACGTGCCGGCCTTACCGTCCGTGTGGAAAATCTCATACGGCCGGTCGGTGCGACCGGCCAGGAAGGCCTCGGTCGTCGCGTCGGCCGCAATCAGACCATTCTTGCCGCCCGCCTCAATGGCCATGTTGCACAGCGTCTGGCGTTCCTCCATGGACAGCGCGTCGATGACGTCGCCCGAGAACTCCATCGCACGGTACGTCGCACCGGCAGTGCCAATGTCCCCAATAATTTGGAGGATCAGGTCCTTGGCCATGATGTAGTCGGGCAGCACACCGTTCAACACAAAGCGCATCGTGGCAGGCACCTTAAGCAGCAGCTTACCGGTGCCCATCACGAAGCCCGCGTCAGAATTGCCGATACCGGTGGCGAATTGGCCAAACGCACCGGCATTGCAGGTGTGGGAGTCGGTGCCAAACAGCACCTCACCGGGGCGGGTGTGGCCCTCCTGCGCCAGCGCGACGTGGCAGACGCCCTTGTAGTCCGGGTTCTGTATATGAAACATGACGAGCACCACGCAGCACATCGAAGCACGAATGAAAAGCAGATGACGTGAACACGAGCCATGTCACAGCGTGAGAAAAAAAAGTCAAAAATGGTGGCGCAGTTGGGCGCACGACAAGCAGTTGGACGCACGACCGCCAAGACGTCCGTCCAGATGCACTGGCGAGCTCGAGGATAGCAAGGTCGCAAACAAAAGCGCGATACAAAAGCACCGCAGCAGCCAGAGACCGGTAGCAAAAAGCAGCGACAAACGTACCACTTTGTAGTCCGAGCGATCAATAATGTCGTAGAAATACCTAATGCCCTGCTCGTTCACGAAGTCGCGCAGGATGTCGACGTTGCGGTTGGCGCGTACATCCTCCGTAAAGATGTAATGGTCCGGAATGATGACCACCTTCTCCGTGTCCCACACCTTGGCGTCCTCACCAAACTCGCGCTTGAAGACGCCAATGGTGCCCGGCCCACACACGTCGTGCGTCATCAACACGTCTGTGTTGACCCAAATATTGTCGCCGGGACGCACCGAACCGCGCTCAGCGGCCTTCGCCAAGATTTTCTCCGTCAGCGTCATTGGCGTCGCAATCTTCACGCCGGGCGCCGTGCTGGCGGGGCGGGGGGTGGAGATGACCGCCTTGAGGCCGCCCGCGCCGGCGCCATTGCCAGCGCGACGGGCGGGCACAGCAGCACACCCGGCGGGGGCGCACGTAGCCGACGCGCCGACCCGCTGGCCCGTGAAGGCCGAGACCGCCGGCCCAAAGGTACCGACAAACGCCATGGTGACGACGGAGGTAGGAAGTGCAATGGGCTCGTAAAAAAAAGGCAACAGGCAACAACCGGAAAGGATAGCACAGGGTCTGCACTCAACGACGAAGGCGCCGGTCGGTCGGACGGCGGGGCTCGCAGCTCGACGTGTCGTTAAAGAGGCACCCGAGCTGGCCGTTGTGGACCTCTGTCGCCGGCTCCAAGGAGCAGCTCCGGCCCCATTCCAGCGGTCCAATCACGGTCGTCGTCATCCTCACACGACCGCGGTCACCCGTGAATTCTTTCTCAAGCCCGTATCACGCACAAAAGTCTTGTGTATGGAGCCAATCTTTCGAATCGAATTACTTTCTCAACTGCTCGGGGTTCGCGAGCACAATACTACAGTCAGGTTCACAGGAGGGCTACAATTGATGCACGAAAGTGTCAGAACTGAAAAGTACGGGAAGACAAGGGGGGAACAGCATGGACTCCACGTCATCTTGTGAAGGAGACACCCTGGCTTGAAGCGCAGCTGCGCTGGTCTTCTTGAAAAAACTGCCAAGGGGCTTCATGGAATCTTCGGAAACAGAGCAAGAAGTGCCACACAGCCACAGCGATCGCGATTGCGACGGTCTGCGCTCACGTTTACCTCCTCGGTGTTTGAACGTAGTCGCGCATCATGCAGGACTGGAGGATCTAGCTCGACATTGAACGAAAATGGGCCTTCCACTGTCATGGAGCGTGGGATGGATACCAGCGAGCCTTCTTGCAACCGAAACGAAACCGACCCTGCCACTCAGCCGCAAAAGACTGCGCGGCCGATCGCTACGAAGTCCCAGTCAAAAGCCGCGAGGTGGCTCCCTACCCACCAAACTCCACACCGTTGTTATCGAAGACTGGTGTGGCCTCTGCCGGCCTGTGTGGTGTCACCCAGAGCCTGCGGAGGTGACTCCAACAACCCCTGCTGAAACAAAGACCGCACGAGAAGATACTGTGGGTTCCTCCCTGACCAAGCTGATTGGGGCACAATCGTGCCACCATCAGCAGCCACGCGGCTGCCTGCTAGCTGTCGTGGCTTCACAGAGGCTCTCTCTGCTGTCGGTTGGCTCCTTTTCATGGGCTTGGCCAACAGTGACCACCCACGACGTCTTGGGCACTTGTACCACGCAGGAGAGCGTAGCGCGGCAATGAACGCAGGCTCCATAGTAGCCATGGACCGGTGGCCAGCTTGAAATAGGACGTGTTCTCGCTGATCTCCACAGTACAAGGTACGACGCTTCCCGTGCAAGAACCGTCTTGGAGCAGCGAACGCTCGCCCCCCATGCAGCTATGGTCGTTCCGTCAAGAGCTGGAGAGACCCCAGTCAACCCAATCGCTGTCTGGGCCAATCAAATGCAGAAAAACGCCTCCTTGTTAGGCTTGGACTCTCCAGTTTTTGGCGCAACGACAATATGTGTGTATGAGGGGATGCAAGTCGAACAACGTCGTCACGCCAACTTTGCAATCGGGCTGCGAGCGCACCAGCCATCGCCATAGCACCATGATACTATCACTGCTGCGGATACACGGCGACGAGCTGATGTCGTCCCGACGGAGGCTCAAATGGCATCCGAGCCCCGTGTCGTTCCCGTGCTGGAAGAGAAGGAAGACGCTTCCTTCCGTACTGCCAGGCGCCAGTACGTATTGTCTACACAGAACAGTATCCCTTCATTGCTGGCGGCAGTCCGCCACCGAGACAAAGGGCCCGACAGACGACGGAGGCGGTTGAAGCGGCCAATGGCGTTCCACAGTCGCGGCACCCCAGATATTTCCGAGGCGGCGGATCAAGCACTGCAAAATATCTGAAGGCGGAAGGCCTTGTCTCTCCCATTGGTCGACGCACGATATCCAGGATGATCCTAAATAATCGGATGGCGGAAAGGTGACCGTCAGTGTCGTGCTCCCATTGATTTCGACACCTCGTCGGCCGACAAATCAATCCCCGCGTGCATATCGGATGCTTGGTGTGGAACGATAGGCCCACGTTCCCCCCGCATCCATTTTACCGCATTGTCAACTCGTTGATACTTCGCCCGAATCTCCCGCCTGATCTCACTTTACCTTACAAACCGCCGCCGCCGCCGGAACACCACCGTCCGCGGCGGCCAACCTTCTTTGACATCTTCACAGTTGGGGCCCCTGCGGCATCCCGGTGGAGACGCCCCAAGCGTTGCGTAGTGGGGCCGTGAGGTGCGGCCAAGACCCTGACTGTATCTCCCCCTCCCGCGTGGTACCACCCCTACAAAGAGTTCGTCGCGCTGGCCGGTTTTTTTCTTGTCGCCACGGGTGTTGGCACGCGCGCGCCGCAGGGTCGCCGCCGGGAACGCGCCCCCCCGCGCATGGGCGCGGCCGCCTCCCCCCTCCCACGCGCATGCGCACGCCCCTTTTTGCAAGCGCAAAGTATCTACCGCGTCGCTCGCACGCACGCCTTTGGCGGGGTGGCGACCGCGACGCCGATGCGGCGGGGGGGGGGGGGGGGTGGGCGCAGACACTGGCGGCCCACGGAATCGGCCTCTGACCGAGGTGGTGGGTGGTGGGGATACGCAACGCCCCGACGGCGCTGCGCCGCCGTCTGCGCCAGCCGCCACCCACACTGACGTCGGGCTGCCGCCGAGTGGCGAGGCGGCTTGGCTGCACGGGGTGGTTGTCCCCGCAGACGGCTAGCCGACGCGGCCGACCTCTGCCCACTGCCGCGCTGAGCCGCCCGCCGACGACGTGCGCCTGGGCGACGCCCCGCTGCCTGCACGCGCTCGGCACGGCCGCTCCGCCGCCGCATGTGACCCCCGTGCACGAGCTGCCAGTATCACGACGCAGGCCAACCACGCACTTCCCCCCTCTCCCCAAGCTTCGACTGCTGGCGTCTCGGGTGCGTCCACTGCACCGCACCACTCCTCTGTCTCTGCTCCACGCACACGCGCCCGAACGCTGCGCCCCCGCCGATTGCGTCCGTTGCCGACGCGGTGTGTGGTGCTCATCTTCGGCGTGCCGCTTGTCCTGGCCTTCTGTGGCCGCCCGCGGCGGGAGAGCGCGTGAGCGTGTCCGCCACGCCGCGGTTTTGACTGCGCCATGTCCCTACCGGGCCGTGGCCCGGGTCCGCCGCATCCGGTTGATCAAGGTACGTTCTCGTTTGTTTTGTTGTGAGCACGCACGTTTGCTATGTTACGATGTGGCAAGGGGGGGTGGCGCGGGCCTGCACCGACGCGGCGAGCGGCACGTGGCAGGGTCCCGTCTGCGCGGCTAGCGGTACCTGTGGTAGGTGCGGGTGGCGGTGTGGCAGTCGTGTTGGTCGAGGTGGGGAGGTGATTGCCGTATCCACACCACCATCTGCACCTTGTGTAGGGGGTGGCACGCCAAGTGGCAGTTGTCCTACGGGGTGCGACCGCGACCGTTGCGACTGGGATGGTGGCTCGGCGGCTGTGGCGTCAATCCGGTACCGTACGGGGATGCAGCTGTTGTTGGCTTTGCCATGCATAGGCTCGTCAACGTGTTGTTGGCGCGGGGGGCGTTGCGGCTGTTGGCTCCCTTGCCGAGCGCTGTTGTGCATGCACATGCTGACTGATCTGGTGTTTGTATTCCTCGCTCTGTTTTTTTTGTTGCGCTGCCACGTGCTGTTGTGTTCTGTTTGCGTGTGATGCAGGGATGACGCTGGACGCTGGTACAATGGTCCCACTGAGGCCATTCTCTGCTATGGGCTCTTCCGCGGCGCCTGTTGTGGCACCCCCGGTGGCCCCAGGTGCCGCTCCCGCCCCCCTTCCGGGCTATCTCTACAACCAGTTGTTGCCGTCGACGATGCCCGGTGGTGCCGCGCCGCCCCTGGAGTATGCGACTCACGGGGGCGCGCTGCCCATTGCCCCCCCCGCGGCCGCGCCGCACCCCGCCTCTGACGCTTGCCCGACTCCGCAAATGTGGTCGCCCAGCCTCCCGCCTGGCACGCCCGGCTCGCAAGCCAACGGCCTCCCCCCGCGGCGCCCGCGCAAGCCGTACACGTCGAGCAAGACGCGCGAGATGTGGACCGACGCCGAACACGACCGCATGGTCGACGGCCTGCGCCTCTTCAAGCGCGACTGGACCAAAGTGGCGGCACACGTTGGCGGCACCCGCAGCACCGCGCAGGTTCGGTCGCACGCACAAAAGTACTTTGATCGGCTTGCACGGGAGCGGTCCGACGAGTTCGTACCCCCCGCGCGGGCCAAGCGCCGCGCCTCGGCGCCCTACCCGGTCAAGGCGCGCCCCGCCGCCCCGGGTGCGGCAAGCGCCCCGCCGGCGGGCGGCGCCGTGGCGGGCGGCGGAGGCGCTCCGCTGCCACTCATGCCCCAGTCACCCCAACCGTCGGCGGGGGCGGCGGTGGGCGGCGCGGGCTTCCACTCCCCGGCTCTGATACAGCCCGTGTTACCGCACGTGGGGGTGGCCAAGTCCCCGGCGCTGGGGGAGCTGGCGGCCGGGTACATGACGCCAAACTGGCAGGAGCGGGCGGGCGCCGGGATGGCCGCCTACCCCCTTCATCCGTCGGCGGCGGCGGCGGTGGCGACGGCCTCACCGTTGGTCGACGGCACGCCGCGGCTGCCTGGCGGCATGCAGGTGTCCCCGTCGTTGGCGTCGCCGGCCAACATATACTTTTCCCCTGTGCTGGGACACACGCCCGTGGCGATGCATGGCGGCGTGGCCGCCGCCCCGATGCATGTGGCCGAGGGTGGGGTGGCGCCGCCACCACCCCCGCCCCGGCCGCCGCCGCAAACGCTGGCCGCGGGTGCGAACGGGGGCGTCACGGCCGCTGCGGCGGCGCCTTCATATGGGGCGGCTTGGACGCCGTCGCCGGTCGGCGCCGCCGCGTACCTGCCGGGCTCCCCTGCCACGCCTGCTGGGCTTGCCGCCACGGTGCCGTCGGTCAGCGCCAACCCACACGTGCTGTACGTGCATCGGACGCCGGTGGCCAATTGCAAGAAGTGCAAGGCCCTGCACCAGTACGGCAGCGTCATTGGCGAACTCCAACAGCTCGCCTCCAAGGCTCGAGCGAGCGCGCCGTCGTCTCCCGACCCTGCTCCGGGAGCGGCGCCAGCGGTGGCCCCGCCGGCAATGGCGCCGCCTGCTGCCAAAGTGAATCTGTCGGACAAGCAGACGCCCGCTGCTCCTGTGGCGGCTGACCCAGCACCAGCGCCGGGCACGAGCGGCCTGCCTGGAGGGCTACGCCCTTGGGCAGGCCCGGCCGCCCTCGAGACGCCGTCCAAGCTGCGTTCGAGCCGTGCCCCGAGCCCGGCGCCATCGGCACGTACGGACGGCGGAGATGATGTGCCTCAGCAACCTCGCGCTCCCGAAGCGGAGCCGCAGCTTGACGCATCTGTGGAGCCGCGCACTGCCCGACTATCCGCCGCGGCTGCGCCACTGCCCGCCTCGTCTGCCGCGCCACTAAGTCGTGCCGACACCACTCAGCAAGCACAGTTGGACGAGAAGAGCCTTTTGGAAGACGTGGATCGTCGGCAGCGGCAGCTGACGGAGCAAGAGGAGGAGCTCGAGAAGAAGAATCGGCAGCTGCACGAGGATCAGGCGCTGCTGGCGCACCAGATTCAGATGCACGAGCAGCATTTTGCGCAGCGGGGCCAGCAACTGCAGCAGCAGCAGCAGCAGTTGCTGTGCTTTTTGCAGTACCAGCACCACCAACAGCAGCAGCAATGCCAACAGCAAGTGCAGCAGCAGCAGCAACAACAGCAGCATCAGCAGCAGCAGCAGCAACAGCAGCAACAACAGCAGCAGCAGCAGCAGCAGCAACAGCAGCCATCGCCGGCACCATTCACTCCCTTTCCTCCCCCCGTCGACTTGTCGTCGCTGTTCTACATGTCTCGACCGCCCTACAACGTGTGGGACATGAGCTACCCCCACGCAATGCCGTATGGTATGGAGCGCTTTCCAATGCCCCCGCCACCATACGCGCCGGCAATCCCGCCGGTCGTGCCCCCTGCCCTGGCGCTTACCTCGCAAGTGTTGGTGCCGCTGCCGACGGTGCTGGCAGCTCAGCGACGGGCGATGGTTAAACTCCGGCGTCAGCAGCGGCAGGCGACAGGCGGCCTCGCGCCTGCCACCACCGCGTCTGGTGATCTGTGTCTCCACACGAGCGACGAGAGCGGCCGGGGGTGTGGCGGAAGCGGTGCGGGGCTGTCAGACAGCGGTAACGGGACACCCGGGAGTGGTTCGGGCAGCACCAACAGCAAGAACAAGAACGGCGTTGCTGGCGCTGCGGCGGCGGCGGTCACGACGCCCGATCGGGTGGGTGCTACCGGGTTGCGCGCCGGCTCCAACGGGTCGCCCGTCCCGTCTTCCGAGGCGGTGCCGTCTCCTCCGTCGACTGTGCTGGCGGCGGCGGCCGTCGTCGGCCCGGCCCCGGGGCGAATGCCGAAGGACCTGCGCCACCACCCACCCGGCCCGATGCCGAGCCCTTACTCGTCGGGCTCGTCGACGGTGCCCGCGACGGCACCGTCGTCGTCGCCCGGTCGGGAAGAGTCGCCGCCCTTTTCCAACTCGTCCCTCGTACCCATCCCGTCAGGATCGTGTTGGGGCTACCGCCGCCCAGCTACTGATGGCGCGGCGGCGATGGATTCATCGGCGGCGCGCGGTCCCCCGCGGCCGGTTGCGCCTAAGGAGCGGCTGGCGTCGGCTGCCGCCCCCGCAGACGGCAACAAGGCCAAGCGTGCGCGCCCGATCGGAGCGGCCGCGGGCGTCGACGTGGCGGCCAGCGACGACGCGGTGGCGGCTGGGTCCCAGCCCCGCAAGCGCCAGTGCGCCCCCGCGCCGGCTCCGGCGATGACGGAACCGGACAGCAGCGCGGAGACGGCGTCCAAGAAGGTCAGCCCCACGCCCGCGGGCCAAGAGGACGCCCCCTCCCCGCCATTGGTATCTCCGTTTGTGGTGGCCGCGTCTGAGGGCGGCAAGGCGCTCGTCGGCGTTGCGCCGGCGGGCTCACCCCCGCCGGCGGGTAGGCCGGGCTCGGCTGGCCACGGCTTGGCCGGCGCAGGGCCGGTGGGAGCGGCGGCTCGCGCAGCGGAAGCACGGCGAGGCTTGGCAGCGGCCGCGGCGGGTCCGCCAACACCGCCGCCGCCGCCGCCGCCGCCGCCGCCGCGCGCCGCCGCGGTCTCGGCGTCGGCGGGGGGCGGCGGCGAGCGTTTGGATGCCATGGCCGACGCGGCGGCAGCTGCGCGCCCAGCGGCGTCGTCGAACGCGTATCGGTTCTTGACGGCGACCAAGTTGGTCAACCACGGCGGCTCGGGCCTCCGCGACCGGCGCTCGGTCTAAGGGTGGTTCTTTGGTGACGCGCACCTGCTGTTTGGTTTGGGTTTCTCTGCGGTCTATTTTCCTTTGCTTTTTTCTGTCCCCTCTATTCTTGCGCCGTGTCGTTTTGTTTGACGTACCTCCCCGCGCGCCCTTGCTTTTCTACCCGCATGCCTTTCGGACTGCGCCCTTGAGACGCGTCGTGTTTCGTGCTTGCGTTCTTTCTACTTTGGCCGTGGTCATGGCTGTGGACGCCCCGGTAGCTCTGCCACCCAGTACCGCGCCCGATGAGACAGGCACTCGAGACGCGGGCGGGAACCCCCACTTGTTCGTGGTCGAGACGCGCCTCCCACCAGCGACGCCCGCGCCTACCGTGGACGCACCCCCCGGGGCACGACCACCAGGACTGGAAAGAGCGGCACGACATAGTCCCGCTGTCCGAGTAGCTGGCGCAGCGTCCACCCCTTGGGCACCCCCACCCACGGGCCGACCTCGTCGGCGCCCCGCTCCGAGCCGAGGCGCGTCTCCTCCCCGCCGTCGTCGTCGACCCCCCCCGTCCCCCCCTCCCCGACCGTGTACGTCCAGCCGACGCGGTACAGCACGTCGACCGCCGCCGCCGTCACAAACTGGCGGCGGGCGTCCCACGGCAGCGCGTCGGCCGACGCGTCCGTGTCCCCACCCGGGAGGACGGTGGCGAGCACGTCGCCAACGGTGGCCGCCTCCGAGACGGCCTCGAGGTAGTCGCTGTGGGGCACGTCGCCCGCCGGCGCCGCCCCCGCCCCGTCGCCGCCGCCCGCATACACAACCAGCAGCGGCCACAGCAGTGGGCCGTCGCCGTCGGCGGCCGCGCCGTCGGCGCGCGGCACCTGCACCGCCGCCGCCGTTTGGGCGGCGTAGAGCGGCGCGCCGAGCGTCACGCGGCGGCGGCCGAGGGCGGCGGCGAGCGACGCGGCGGCCGCCGCCTCGTCGGCGGCGCGCGCGTCGGCGGCGGCGGCGGCGGCGGCTTGCGCCGCCGCGGCGGTGGCGGCGCGGGCGCAGAGGGCGGCGGCGGCGGCGGCCGACGGGGTGCCCGCTTCTGTGATGCCGGCAGACGGGGGGGGGCGGCGGGTGGCACAGGCAGAGCAGACGGGGACCGCGGGTCGACACAACCGCAGCGGGGGGGAGGGGCGACACGGTTAGACGGTCGGCACACCATGCAACCGCGCCACGCCACCAAACGCACGGTGCAGGGCCAGCCAAACGTCACCCATAGGGGCCCGTGCGCGCGCAAGACAACCGCGGCGCGCCATGCGACCGCCGGCCCTGCGGGGCGG
>Ga0209186_1001031_pt1 | contig 21328 bp, 27 predicted proteins | sample SidtaG_FD_187426 | JGI IMG/M metagenome (GOLD analysis project Ga0209186, IMG submission 187426) | Marine algal microbial communities from Sidmouth, United Kingdom - Sidmouth_Male2 metaG (SPAdes) (version 2) | ecosystem: Host-associated > Algae > Red algae > Unclassified | place: Sidmouth...
GAGGCCCGCGGGAGGGGGGGGGTCCGCGGCGAGGCGGGCGTGTGGGGCGCGGGGGGTTGTGAGAAGAATCGGCGGCGTGGTGACGAGGGCTCGGCACCCCACCTCTGAGCTGTGCTCTGTGGCGGTGGCCGCGGCCGGTGGGGTGGGCGGCTGGGTGTGCCGTCCGACGGGCGCTGTTGCCGCTGCGGCAAGCCATTGACCACATGGGCTCCTGTCGGCTCCCATAGACGTGCTACACGCCAGTCTGTACCCGTACCTTTTGCATGTTCCTTTCTATCCCGCACTGACACTGTTGTTCGTCTCCCCTCTTGTGATGGGGGTGTTTTTACAGATGGAGACAGTGGGGCTTCTCTGCCAAAGACCAAGAATGTGCAACACAGGGCAAGGGCAGTACGCGTGGTACGCGCACGGCAATCAGAGCCGACAAGAAGACTCTTGGAAGGCTTGTGGAAAACTCTGCGTCTCGCAGCTCTCCTCCTTGGGAACAGATCCTCCTGGGGCTGGCTCTACAGACACGAGCACGCCAGCCGCTCGCGTGTGCTCGGACCTCCCCTTAGCTGTGCTGCTACGATTGTTTTTGCACTGTACTTCTTTGGAAATATGGCCCTCTAGACTTTATTTCCCTGGACTTTAGTTTTCAGGGTACTCCCACAGATACACGTCAAAAAGGAAGTTCTTTTTTTCTAGTAGTGCATGCTTGCGGGAGTACTTGCCAGATTTTAAAGTTTGCAGTTTTTGCCTCGTACCTCGGATATTCTTGCGCTGCACGTGAAGATTTCTACATAGGGAGGTGCGGGCGGGTGTGGCGCGTCTTCGTGTAGAGTGGGACCACCAGGAGGCCTCTCTGTCGCCGGCATGAGCAGCTGCGGATGCATATCTGCTGGAAAGGTCCGTATGGTCAGGTGCGCGGTGTACGGGGTCGTGGGGCGGGTTCTGTCGCTTCCTCTTGACATTGAGTCTGTGGGACTTGGCACGGGCGCGCATGTGGCCCTTTCGGGGCTGAGTCGTTTGATTCTTTGAAGAGGGGTCGCGTGCGGTCGCAACCTCCTGGACGGGTTGCCATGATGCTTTCTGTCGGTGGCGATGGAGCGTGGATGGGCTCTGATGAGGGGGGCGTGGTACTCAGATCAGGCGTTCATGGCCGCGTCGATGGTAAGAAGGTAGGCTGGTCATGTCTAGAAAGAGACTGGGTCATGGTGGTGTGTCGAGAGCGATGGGGTGGTCCTCTGTCCGTCCCGTTCGGCGGGTGGGAAGTCCCTCTGTATGATGACAGTCCCCGCCGCTGCCAAGCGAGGCACGCCGCCACCGCGAAAGGCGGCGGTGCGGATTTCGCTGCGATCAGAGGGGACCTGGTGCGGAGGCGGCGGGGAGAAGTTGGGATGGGGGCTGAGGGGCACCTACGCCACGCTGCGTAGCGGAGGGGGACGACTGATGGCGTGGGTGGGAAGAGGGAAGACTGGGGGTGCGGGTGGTTGCGCTGGTTGGGATGGCGTCAGCAGTGACGTCTATGGGTGGCGGCGGCGGCCACCGCAGCGGCTGCTTGCGCTACACTTGCCCCAAGCGGCGGGGGGGGAGGTGAGAACGGCGATGTCCTTGTGGGCGCGCCCTGTCCACTGGCGCGGGGAGCAGCGGGGTAGATGCGAGGGCTGGCGGGCAGGTGGTCGCGCGCTAGCAGGTGTGGTGGGCGGCCGGGGCGTGGCGCTGACATGCTCTCACGCTGTCGCTCGTGACGTGTGTTTCGCCTTAAGTCTTTTCAGCTTGTTGCTCCCCCCAACCCCGTGCGTGCGCCCGTGGGCGGCGGTGGCGGCCTCCCACACCTCCCCAAAGCTGGGACATGGATTCTGACGCTATCAGTGGTGTAATTACATTTTTGGCTGTCTCCAAGTCCAGGGTGTTTTCGCGAACTCGCATTCACTACATACTAAGTACTGTTTTTGTGCTGACACTAATCCGTCTCACGGTGCCAACTGGCTCCTTTGCCTTGGCCGTCGCACCATCGACGAGAAAATGTTCTCTCGTCCCTCCCCCCTCATCCACTTACGCGTCCCTCGCGCTTCCCGTACATTTCCTTTGCCTTTTCCCCTGTAGCCCCTCGTTTCTGCCTCCCCCTTCCTCTTGCCCACCATGATTGATGATGCGCAGCTGGCGGTGCTGGCAACGTGGGGCGGCTACACGATTGTCGGCCTCGTGCTCGTCTACCACTGGGTTGTGGCGCCGACCGATGGGGCGATACCCCGCCCTTCCATGCACCGGAAGAGCGCCTAGACGCTTCCGCTCTACCGAGCTGTTGTGGAGGGGCAGCAGATCCTCGACTCGTCGGGACGCTCCGTCGGCGACATCTCAATGATGGGCGCTGCTGTGGCTAGCCGAGGCCCGCTCCGTCTCGGGCTGCCTTTCTTGATGCCTCCATGTGCGCTGCTTTTGGCTTGCCACACAATGCAAGCCTGTGTGTACGCCCTGTGTTGGAAGTGCAGCTGGTTGTTGGTCGGTGGCGGTTGCAGGTGTTTGGGTGTCGGCAGCGTCGGCTCTGCCGGTGCGGTGCAAGCGGCGACGGTGGTCTGGTCTGCATGCGCGGGGTGTTTGGGCGCTGCCCTTGGTTCCATTTTCGTGGTGACGGGTGCCGCTTCCGCTGTCTGGGGGGTGCATGCTTCTCTGACTGCATTTTCCGCGGTTGGTCGCCCCGCAGCCGGACCTGGGCTTCCTGCGTTGGAGTGTTCCTACAAGCGGTGAGGGGTATGCTGGCTTGTGGCGGACGTAATAGATACATGCTGCGGGGTCTGTTGGTGGGCACTGGCAATTCATGCAAGATGCGCCTTGTTGTATAAGGTTTTTGTAGGATTACGTTGATGTCGCCGCGCGCGCGTGCCCAAGCTGTCGCCGCGTTTCTTTCGCCCTCCTAAAAATGCTGAAGAGGTACGCGTGTTGTCCACCGATTTGGTTGCGGGAACCATACAGGTGCCGTCGGCGCTACACACCCGCGGGGCAGTCGTACCACTTGCAAGCGACGCGACCGCCACAGTGGGAGCGTGCCGAGGATGGCTGATCACCGGGACTCAAGACGAGACGTCGGTGATACGCTTCTTGGACGAGCAAGCGCGATGGTGGATTGGCGCGCATCGTGCAGAGTGACACGGCCGACCCACTTGCTTCGACAGGACCGAGGCGATCCAGACAAAGCCAGGCAGCAGAAGCCGAACGAACACACACCACAACGGCTCAACAGCGTTGCGTGCCCCGGGTGCAATAAAACGAAAGCGTGTAGAACAACCTTGGAAAGTTGCGGCCGTTGTCGACCGACTCATTTGTTTGTTCGCACACCCGCACCCGATCACTCCTAAACACACCCAGCCCGCAGCCAAAACCCCGTGGGGGCCCCATCACCGATAACGCCACCACGTACACCCACCCCACCAAGCACCCCCCCACAACTGCCTCCACCGCCGATCGCGTGACGAAAACGGGGTAGACCACCTTGCCACGCGCAGCGACGTTGCGCACCTCCGCATCTGTCCGCAACCCGCAACCCACAGCCGCTGCCGCCGGTGCGACCTAGTCAAACAGCCCGAAGCCCATGTCGTCATCTTCCTCCTCCTCCTCCTCCTCTTCCTCCTTCTTCTCCTCCTCGGCCGGGGCGTCACCACCGGCACCAGCGGCGCCCGGCGCCGCGCCGCCGCCTGACGGGACCGCGGAGAACTTGGTCATGCCCTCGGCAATCACCTCGTTGATGTCCTTCCCAGAAAGCTCCGACAAGAGCTTTTCAAGGATGGAGTCGTCGACCTCGGCGCCGACCGCGGAGAGGATGCCCTTCACATCGTCCGCCGATGGCGAGGTGTTGCCGCCCATCACTGCCAGCATGTAGGCGCTCAGGTACTTCATGATGTCAAAGGGTGGGGGGGGAAAGGGGTCACTCACAAGGTTGATGTGAGAAAAGGGGGGGTTGATTGGGGGTGACCGCAACAGGTATGGTTGGGGGGGGCGCTGGGGCGGTTGAGGGAGACGAGCCCACGACGGCCAGCGCATCCCCAGCAACCGCCGCGCTACTGGCCAATTTGTGTGTATCCGGCAACTGTCCTCGTCGAGTCAATTTGCCGGATGCGGGGGGTGTCCAGCTGTCCCCCACACCCGTGACGTATTTATATGCAGCGGTACTTTGAAAATAGTTTCGATTTGTTGCGCATTCGACACCTGCTGATTGCCCTGTAGGGTTGTGCATCACTGTGAATCTCTTCACCCCAGCGGGGGATGACCTGCACCTGTCGAGATCCCACCCTCGCGCCAATCACCGGCCGATGATTTGGATGGACCAATCGCATGCGAAATTCAGCGTCGTGCCACGCCGGAACGGGGGGGAGATTGCATATTGTGCCCCGAGTGTGTGGCTGCGTGTGATTGCGCTGGCGGGCCGTTACCCGTCGGCAGCTTGTGTGCACCTGGCACACCTGAGAGAGGGGGTTGCCTGGGTGGCTTGTTTGGCCGGGTTGGCCCGCGTGCGTGCGCGTGTGCGGGCATATGAGGACACCCCGCACCGGCTAGCGGGGGGGTGACCACGCCCAGTTAAGGTGGCTCCTCTAGAGCTCTGCGCTTTACATATGGCCTACGAAAATGGATCTGCAACGTGCAGAAAGCTGGGTGGCCGAGAGGAAATTGTATCGCGACACAATTTTCATCCTGCCTGAACAGGGCAATGCAGAGGGGGGGGGAGCGGTGCGGCCTCGACTTGATCAAGACCGGAGTCTTGCCGCTAAAACCCCGTCGGATTTCCATCTCGCCGCAACCCGCTAGCCGGTCAACCACGCGTCGCGAATGGGCGGTGGGGCCTGGCTGCGGCGCGGTGTGCTGAGAACGAGCCGTGAACCCGAGGAGGACCAACCAGAGGTGGACCTGATGAACGGCGACAAGAAGCACGTTGGAAGTGCGGCGGGTGGCGAGAGAACTGCTGATTCGATAATGCACCTGAAGCTGTCTCCGTACCACTGGGCCGTCCCTGGATCCACCTCGGGAGGCAAGGCTAACTGTGTTTTGCTCTGGACTGTGTGATTTCCAACCGTACAATCGTCTGTTGAGTGATACAGATTGACGGCAGCCGACTTGCGGCAGGTGTTTCCCGGCACGGTGTGGGCGTACGAGTGCTCGACGTGCCACCGCCTCTTCCTGAAGCCAACAGCAGGCATGGCGGCCTGGACAGAGGGTGTGGCGCGCAAGGCGGACGACGACCTGGCGCGAGCCGTTGCGGCGTTGCCCGAATCACAGTGCCGCAGGGGCACCTGCAACACCTGCTCTTGCCAGGGGCAACGAGCCAAGGGGCGCTCATCAGCCCAGCAAGCTGGCTTGACGCGCCCCCCTCCCCCTGTAGCAGCGTGCGCCGCTCCTGAATTGTGCTCGAACGTATCCCCCTCACAGGTGTTGGAGCCAACGCAGCCTGTTGCCCCCCCTCCAACGTGTCCGACACCTCAGGCAATCGCCTACCAAGACGCCTGTCCGGAGCCTGCGCGCCGGCCGCCAGCCCACCTGCCTGATTCTCCTGTACAAGCTGCCCACAACCCCCCCGGTATCCCCATTGAGCATCCGACTGTCATGCCAAGCCCCCCCCCCCCCCCCCCCCCCACGCCCCATCACCCGGCTGCTCAGACCTGCAAGCAGTTTTTGGAGGCGCTGCTGGCTGGGAAATTCACAGGGGCAGAGGACCAGGCGTACTTGGGGAGGATTGCAAGCGCCGTCCTGCTCCATGGCACGCCAAACGTGCTGAAACTAACGCGTGGCAACGGCACCATTGCCGTCTACACGCGGAGGGTCACGCCCTGTCTTGTGCGTGTCAAGAAGAGCCAGACGAACAAACGACTGGCGGCTGCGCGAAAGGAGCTGCGGGCGGCATGCTCAGGCGCTGCTCTCGCGCGAGCGCCCCCTGACGAGGAGGAGGAGGGCGTGGCCGAGCCACCGCCGCGGGGCGTGCCGTCCGCGGGGCAGCAAGTGGGGCTACTGGAGGTTGCAGGGCTGAGCCAGCGAGGGTTTGCTCTAATCCGGCGGATTTTTCGGGGGGCTCGCCTTGGCATGGCCAGCGTTTCCGAGCTGCGCGGGGCTCGCAAGAGGATGCAGGCGTTGCCGGCGAAGAACGTCACAGTCAACTCTGCTGGTGCCTACATCGCCAACCTCTCCTTGGAGGTGCAGGAGCGCGTTTCGTCGCTCTGTGCAGCCGAACAATTCATTGAGCGGCACATCCTCGACGACAATGGCAGGCCCGTGCCCAAGACTACCCTCTTTACAGACACCGACGCGAGCAACTTGGGCGTGCTGTCCGGCTGCCCCCCGCCTGAGATGAAGGACGTCCACCTTACTTTAGGTTTGGACAAGGGCGGCAGCCCGCCGTCGGTCAAAGTTGTCGTCGGGCTCATTAATCAGGAGCGCCCGAACGACCCCAACAACACAATTCTCGCTGCTGTTTGTCCATGCGACAAGGACAACTACGACGACATTGACTCGATGCTCAAAACGCTGGTCCCGCAAGTCACAGAGCTGCTCGTGGGCGGTCTGCTGGTCGGAGGGGAGAGACGCGCCGTGCGATTGTTCCCGACTGGCGGCTATGATGCCCTGTGTACCGTGCTTGGGCACAAGGGTGCGAGCGCGACCATGCCGTGTCTCAAGTGCCTGAGCACTCGAGCACCCAGCGTCGAGCACGCCACCTTGGACGCCCAGTACCTGACGCTACAAGACGTCGTTGGCGAGAGGACCCTGCGGTTGGCGACGCAGTACTGCAACCTGGAATGGCCGGGGCAAGGCAGCGGAGGCCGTTGTACCGGCGGCGACACTGCCTCTGAACGCCAATTGGCTCATCTGTCCGTCGAGCGGCGACCTCTCCTGCCGGCTGATCCGCGGCAGATCGTTGTAATTCCATTGCACATTACCCTCGGTGTGACCGGACGATTACTCGTACTCGCCACCGAATGCGTAATTAAGTGCAACGGGGACGAGGCCGGGCTGCGCTTCGCGCACCGCTTGGCGGCGTTGCTACGGAACAAGGTGGGCGTGAAGCCAGTTCCCTATCACGGGGGGGGGTTCATCGGTCGCGACTGCCACCGCATTGGTGACAGGAGTGATGCCATCTCCCAGCTGCTGTTGTCCGACCTGACGGAAGAGTACCACACAGCTTACAAGCACGCGTGGCTGCTCTGGAACCGGGTGCGAAAGCCATTGAACCGGGCTGCCGTTGCGACTGCCGAGGAGGTCCGCCAGTTCCGAGCAGACACCACGGCTTTTGTCACGCACCTGAAGCGAGCGTTCCCGTGGCTGAGCGTTTCACCGAAGCTTCACCTGCTGCTTTGCCACGCTGCCGAATTCATGCAGCGTTATGGGAGCACCGGTTTGTATGGGGAGCAGGCTATCGAAGCATGGCACGGGCGCTACGGTCAGAGCGCGCGCAATTACTGCTGTAGCTCTGAGCTGGCGTCGGCGGCGGCCTTTATGCGCGCTATGGCGCTGGCGCGGGACGCCAGTGAGTCTGACCTGGCGCGGTACGGGCCGACGCGCAAGTCGGCGGCGCGTGCAGCGCGCAATGCTACGAGCGCGGGCGACAAGCGGAGGCGGGAGAACCGGGAAGTAGTACCGGTTTGTGCAGCCAAAGAAGACAAGGCTAAGAGGGACCGTGAGAAGTGGGCGGATGATTTGCATGCGAAGGCAGCTGACACGATGCGTGCACAATTGCGGAGAGAAAACAAGAGAGCACGGAAAAGATAAAGGGTTGAGGGGTTGAGCTACACACGCGAACAACTGGTGACACACAACCAGCCTGACGTGTATGGGATGTCAAACAAAAAAAAATCAGTCGAAATGTCGGGCGGGCGGTGTAGCTGTTGGTGAAAGACGATGGGGCAGTGGCAGGTAAGTGAGTCGCGAGCGCATCCGACCGATAAGACCCACCGCACACTCCACGAGCCGCGTCTCACGCTCACTTGCGTCTTGCCGAGCGCCACCCCCCCACAGATGTGCCGCCAACCCACTTGCACACACACACAGTTCCCACAGGAAGCAGCATTTACCATCGCATAAGACACACAGAGGAGCGGGCGTGCCGCCAACCACCACCCATCGCCGACGCACACATACCCTCCACACTCCACGTGCCGTTGGAAACCGCCGCGCGTGCACCCCGACGAGGAAGAGAAAAGAGAGAGTAACGGATGGAGTCGCCCGGTCCAGCCGGCGCACGACGACATCGAGCCAGAGCCTGGGGTGGGAGAGAGAAAAGAGATAGCACCAATGCTGCCCAAGAGAACAAGCATCAAGGAGGCAGCAGGTCCAATCAATACAGGTGGCACGGCATCCGGGGGCGGGCGGGGCGTGGGGGAGGAGGCAGCATGCAGAGAGTCAATGGCGAGGATGTGGTGTGAGAAACCGAGAAGTGCTCAAACATCGTCGAGAGGGTACGCTAGCTCGCCAGTCAATGAAGCAGCTCGGGGCGGACGCTCAGACAATAGGCGGGCAACGCACTTGGGTGGCCGTCTGCCGCAGTGCGCAACGGGAGGTGGCCGCGATGGCGTGCACACCATGTTGAAGCAATGGAAACCATGGGCGCGCGGGCGACGTGAACTCAAGTGTGCTCACGGCGCCTCGGCAAGCAGCGAGCAATCGCCTCGTGCGTTGTGAGTCGAACGGTTGCAGCTGTGTCCCACCCAGCAGGGGCAGTCGCGTCGTGCGCACTGGCCGTGTCCTGGAAAAAGCGCGCAAACGGGAGGCCACGTTGTTTTCGCCGCCAGATCTGGCTCGGAATCCCTTCATATTCAACATCAAACTGACAGCACAAGCACAAGCCAATAGATGGCGAGAATTGTGCTTCTATACCAATGGCTGGCCAGATTTGCACTAAGAGCCGCTCCACAGTGTATTAACTCGGCGTGTGACTGGCCCGGCAGCCCAGACACCGAGTGCCGCCGCACCCCAAGCAGGGGAGCGTCGGTGAGTCGGTGCACGGGTGGGAAAACACTAGGGGGGTTCATAAAGTCCGGATCGGCAGACGCTCGGCGGTTCGTTCGTTCTTTCGTTCGGACGGCGGATTTCGCATTTCCGTCAGAGCTGTAAGAAGGGTCCGACTCGCAGGTTTCTTGTCACACATCGAGACTGAGGGTCCGGACAACCGCACATCTGAGGATTAACAGGACGACTGTGAGGGTACATGTGGCCCCCCGCTGACAGCCATGAGGCAAGATAAATGGTGCACGGCACCACGTCGCCGTGCTCACACTGGCTCTTCCCTTCCATGCCTTGGCTCGCTTGCCACCTGCCAGTACGCCCCGCATAGCATGGCGCGTATCTCTCGTCAGCAGGTCGCCATCCGTCGCCACACGCGCCAGGTGCGTCTACTCACATACTTTGCCTGTTTTGAGTGCGTGGGCCTCATGGAGCCTGCGACGCTTGAAGCGTTTTGTATGGACGACATCCAACTGTCCTGGTTTCTTCTCCTGCGGGCGAGGCGCCAATTGAGTACACTCCTCTCCAATCGGTACCTGGACATGAGCCGTGGCTTCATTTCTAAGAGCAACCATTGGGCTTTCACTGTGATCAGCGTCCTCCCGGAGGACCAGTTCCGCCTCTATGTGCGCGTAAAACTCTCCACCTACACGCATCTGGGAGAACTGCTCTTCCCGTTCCTTCCTCGACGGCTTCGGTTCGGCCGGCCATGCCTACCGGCAGACGTCGTGATGAAGATTGGCCTCGTTCGTCTGGGCCACTATGGGAACGCGACAAGTACGTGGCCGTTCAATCGAGAGCATGAGTAGGTGGGTTGTGCGCGTGGGACACAGGCGCCAGAGATGCTCTTTACTAACTTAAACAGCGACGTTCTCTGTCGTTAATCCAAACAATACGTTACTTTCTCTCTGTTTTTTCTTTGTTTCTTCTTTGTTTTTTCTCTACTTTTTCCCTGTTTTTACTCTATTTTTCTTCTGTTTTTTCTCTGTTTTTTTCTCTGTTTCTTCTCTTCTCTTGTCCAACAGGTGTGGTGTGCATTTCCAAAACTTTTGGGGTGAGCATCGGCGCAGTCGTGAAGTGTACTAAGCTCTTCATCAGCGCTGTCAACAAGCTCGCGTCGTCCCGTATCATTTGGCCCACAGCGGGCCGCCGACAAGAGCTATCCAACTGGGCGTGGGAGCGGTACGGCTTTCGTGGCTGCATTGGCCCCGTGGACGTTACTACAGTGCCGCTTGCGTACGCGCCGCGCGTCCAACCATGGACGTGGTGGGACCGGCACGGCAGGAACAGCGTGAACGCTCTGCTTACCTGCGATCATCATCGCAACATTATCTCCATTACGACGGACTTCACTGGTGCGGCCAACGACGCGAGGGTGCAGAAGTATGCTGAATGGCATCGTTTTCCTGAAGAGCTCTTCTCCCTGATTGAGTACCTGCTCGGCGCCAAAGGCATCCATCGGACAGCGCGGGTCGTCGGTCCCTTGAAAGGAGCTGCTGGGGAGACAAGGAGAAACAAGAATTTCAATTAGTAGCTTGCGCGCCTGCGGGCCATCTCGGAGCACACAATTGTCGTGATGAAGGCGCACTGGACGAGTTTGCGGGAGCTCCGGCTTCCTATCGGGTCACAGAGGGACTACTTGTTCGCGATGGATTGGATTTTTGCGTGTTGCGTGATTCACAATGTGTGCGATGCCGTGGGGGATGCGGGGCCGGGGACAGTTCCGGAAGTAGGCGCGGGAGAGGACGCGATTTCTGTAGAAGAAGAGGCGAATGAGTGCCGCTCGCGGGTCAAGAGCGACGTGCTGGCGTTAATGAAGGCCACGGGGCAGTACAGGTTGTGATGGACGAGGCGGGAGCAGTGATGCAATGTACGTATGTTTTCTCCTATCCATTCAAACAAAGGTCACCCAATGCATACTGTCGTGTCGCGTCAACAAAGTCATGACCAGGGCCCATCCGTCCGCGCACTGAGACGATGCAGACCGAGGGTCGCTCACAGCAGCAGCACTGTTCACAGAGGTAGCCCCGCGCCGTCGGTCGTCCGCTGGCAGGTGCCGGCTCCCCGCTCGGTGCCCTAGACTTGACAGACGGTATCGACTCTCATGGTTGTCCGCCGCCACGGACAGACGCGTTGTTGGCAGTTGATCCACCGCCATCCACAGACGCCGCGGCCGTCACCACGTCGCCTCCGCTGGTCACCCCAGCGGCCGTTGGTGCCACCCCCCCGCCGGCACGAGCCGCGGCGGTTGCTCTCCACGCACCGCCTGGAGGCGCCACGGCGGTTGCACCCTGCCCCCCGCCGATAGACGCGGCGGCGTTTGCCCCCCGCCCGTTGGTAAACAGCGGTGTGGTTGCCACGCCGGCGTCGGTGTGTGCCGCGGCCGTTGACGTAACCCCGTCGGTATACACGGCAGTGGTTACCCGCCCTCCCACGGCGGTCAACTGAGCGGTTGTTGCCCCCCCCCAGGTTTTCGACATCGCGGCCGGTAGCTCCTCGGTCGGGCCGGTCGACGCCGGTCCACTCACCCCCCCCGCGGCTGCTGATGTACTCGCAGCACCACCCAGCATGCCAGACGACAGGAGTCCCTCAAACAGATGGTCCACGGCCGGCGCCGGCTGCCGTCCACGGAGTTTGATGAGCATCGCAAAAGTACGGTTGGTCTCCCGCAGCTTCTCTGCTCGGGCCTGATCCGCCGCGAGCTGCTCATCCAGGCACACGCGACGCAGCTCCAACTCATTCTGCCTAGAGGCGACTGCCTCCGCTGCAGTGGCCTGCGCCACCCTGGTCGACTGCGCTAGCTCCAGCCCTTGCTGCAATACTTTGGCCACTGGATCGTCAAACCGAAAAACTACTGCTCCTGCCTCGACGGCTCGCGACGCTCGCCGAGAGCGCCCGCTAGCGCCTCCAGGTACGTGTGCAGGAGAGGACTGCCGCGCCGTCACATCCCCCGCTGCAGCATAGCCGCGCATAGCGTCCAGCGCAGGCGAGGCGGCGGCAGAAGATTCCGCACTGCCGCCTTGAGCAGGCCGACGACGGGTAGAGCTCAAAAATGGACGCGAAAATGAAACGCTGGCAAGGTGCGCGCCATCGGTCGGCGGCGTAGCCGCGGTCGCAGCGGCGCGGGGAGGCGTCAACGCCACGGCAAGGCGAGGAATGACAGCAGGAGGCAATTTTCCGGCTGCATCGGAGTCGTCGCTGTCGCTCAGTGACAATTCCCCATCGCAACGAGTGCCACTTGGCGCTCCGCGTGAGGAATTGGATTGGATTTGGCTGCATGTCCCGGCACGATCCGACGCACTCGCTGCTCCTCGCGTGCGCCTCCCCGTGGATCATGGCGACCCACCCGCCGATCGCCGCACCGAGCCGACCGTGACGGGGCGCGCCTTCTTGGTGCCGCCCACGTAGTGCATGACCTTCTTGGAAATCTTGAAGAGTTCCACCATGCTCTCGTCGCTGGTTCGCCACACTGTGGCCTGGTCGGCGTCGAGGTCGTCGCGATTGAGCTCGACATCGGTCGGCCCCTTGCCGGTCGTCGAGTGATTCTTACGGTGCTCCATGTACTTTTTGGTGCCTTCCATGAGGCGCTTGATGGATGCCACAGTCAAGTCATACCCCGACTCGGATACCTCCTGCCGTATAGCCACCCAGGCTGCCGCATTCGCTGTCGCGAGACGCAAGGACCGACCCGGCTGGATAACTTGTAGGAAATGTACGCCCACCATTGAGAGACGACGAGCATGCGGACATTGGCCACCCAAATTCTACCTTGCTTGCCGTTTGGGCCCGGCGATCGCTGACGCGGGTAAAACACCTTGCGGGACTTGGACGGGGGGCGCGACGAGCGCCGGTCGCTGTCGCGCACATTGCCGCGCCGCGCATGCCGATGCGGCGACTGACCTGAAGCTGCCGCCTCATCCTCCTCGTGGTCAGCTCCAGAGTCGTCCGACACATTGGTTTCAGAGGGTGGTGAGCGCCGTGCAGGCGCGAGCCACTGCGGGACGGGCTCATCGTGGGGCGAACGCAGTGGCCAGGCGAGGGTTCCCCACCGCCGTCGTCGTCGTCAGAGCTGGGCGGAACCCCGTCCGACATGAAAATGGTCGCCCCCCCGGAGTGGTGTCCGATGAACGGCTGGTCTGCTTGATTGACCGCCGCATCACCCGAGCGTGGAGCGTACGAAACGGATGGCAGATACGGGGTCGGGGGCTCCGACATCCTTGCCCTCAGAGCGAAACACACCTCACAGAAAAGCCACGCATTCAGTTACGCAGATAGATATCAGGGCGGCACAAGAAGGGCACCAAAGAGCACACACGAAACAGACCAGCCTGTCAGTCGGCTTCCAAAGCCAAGCAAGCATCCACAGAACATGGGAAACAACTGAAAGAAAAACAGAACGTGTGCAAGAGTGCACGACGAAACGCACTAGACGGCAGGACCAGAGGACGTCGCTTGGCCTCTGGAACCAAGAGGTGGGCGGGACGCCAGAACTAGACATGTGTTCACGGGTGTACATACAGAACCAACCGAGACGTCGTCCATTGTAGCGAGTATACCGACCACCATACGAAGGGCATGAGGTCAGAAGTTGCATCGATGATCCATTGAAGACCCAACAGATCCGTGACAAGGAACAAAAGGAGTGCATGCGCAAGCTGGCCTCATGCCGCTGCGGTCGTGAAAGTGGAGAGAGCATGACGTGGGGCTATGTGGCATTTAAAACAGCAGGCAGGACACCATACGCAGTGGAGGTGGCGTCTCAATCCCACTGTCAACTCACCGTGCCTGTCCGTATGATGCGTCGGAGCACCACAAGAGCGCCGAAAGCAACCCGATGGGGACGGGCAGCGCCTCCGAGTCTCGCGCGCAGCGCATCCGACGCGCGCATGTGAACGAAGAAGCACCGAGTCACCGGTGGTGCATGCGAACGCTCTGAAGAGGGGCGCCTCACACCTGCATGGGACTGCGCCAGCCATACACGCCCCGAAAACGCGTCAGGAGTGGGGGTAGTGTGCAGAAGGACGCAAGAAACACGCGCTGGCCGCCCCAGATCATCGGTGCAGGCCCAATGCTAGGAGCAGCGGTGAGGTCAGGCCCGGTCAGAGTCATTGGGATGGGGCTGGTCACGGCCGTAGCGTGTCGTGCTGAACAGAGGCGACGAAGGGGCGGTGCTTGCGTGTACCCCAACGCCATCTGCACGCATCGGGAGGGGTGGGGGGGCAACCAAAAACGCCTGCGGAAGGCTCACGCGAAAGGGGGGACGCACAGAAATGCCGTTGGAGGGCCCTCTGGGTGTGGGCGGGGTGGGCAACAGCGTGTCGCGCTGGGTGCGCGCCAGAGGTTTGCAATCGGTGGCCCAGTAGCCGTTGAAGCGGACACGGATCTGAGCCACTAAGCAGCGAATCCGAGCCACTTGAGTTTGCGCTATCACTTCGTGCCGTCACATGTCAGGAACTCGGAATTTCTCTGTCAGGCTGTCGCCGCCGGTCAGAGTTCGTCGGGAGACCTTGGCTTTGTGAACCTGCCTACTGCGTTCTTTGCCCTTTATCGCAAGTTTTCCCACAATCGCGATTCACATGGGCGAGCACGACGCGAGCGTCTGGCGTGTGTGCGCGCGTGCGCGCGTTTTCGAGCTGTTTAACGTCGCCCGAGAGTACGCCTTTTCTTGTGTCGCGCGGTGCGAGTCCACGGAGCGTGTTGTGAGAAGCGTTTCCGTTGGTAAGACGGCGTGCTTGAATACGCTGACGGGTCCTGACGGGGCCTTGGCCTGTCTGTCCCCGTCTGGCGCGCACTCTGACCTTTTCCCCGGAATCTGGAGGTCCATGTGGCCGTACTGGAGGGGCAGGCTCGTCTGCTCCACCCGGGGGGAGGTCTAAACCGTTGACACCGCAGGGGGATTAGGCCCCACTTTGGTACGTGTGGACATTCGCTGTGACGGCCGGATAGTGGCGTGTCGAGTAGGCGCCGTTTACCGTGCCGATCCTGTTCATCCAGTCCATCCTGTTGGACCTGCCATCGAGACAGACACGCCCTCCAAGATCGTCACGTCCGGCTCGTAGCAACCTGTCGCATGCAAGATGGCGCCGCCGCCGAGAATTGAGTCGGAGCCCATTTTCCTCCACGCCATGGACCAAGACCATCTCAGGGACCTGCAATCCGACTTTATCCTGAGTATCCGCGCCGTTGAGCGCGACGACAACGGGGAGCTACGCAAAGGCGAGGAGCTGCGGAACAAGATCGTCGAACTTTACTCGCCATCAATGCTCTTCTACCAAGAGCTGTTGCGGCACCCAGCGCTGCACCAGTCTTTGTTGACGCTTCTCCTCAAGAGGGAGGTCAGTATGCCGATAGATTCTGCCCAGCGGAGCGTCATCATTCTTGCACAAGGGCTGTACGTCGACTCCGGTGCCACTTTGGTCGTCGTACGTTTTGTTCACGACTACGAGCGAATCTTTGCGCTCAATTACGGCGACATGCAGGTGCCTACGTCTACGGGAAACGGCGGGTGCAGCCGTGGTCGTGGCCGCTCGCCGCGGCGCTCCGCTCAAGCCTTGGAGGATGGTAGCCAACACGGCGGCGGTGACACCAACAAGGAAGGTATACGCGCGAGCCGTGGCCACGACGGTCATGCTCCAGGTGAAGGCGACGCCGGCGCGCACGAGTTCGGCATCTCCCCGAGCGATGATGACAGGAACAGCCATGTGGTATTAAAGACGTTGGTTAACTAACCAGTAAGTAGCGACCGACCGTAGACGAACGATAGAGCGAACGCTATCGCCCAAGGGGCGAGGAAGAAGAACCTTTGTTCGTGCAAGATCCGGTGGGGAGCCGGGGGTGCCAACGACGGCGAGCCCCGGTCCCATGGTGCTGATATTATCAGACGGTAAAGGGGCGGGGTCGATCGACCGAGCGATCATAAAGATAGAATAACCACCAAAATAGAGACGATAAAAGAAAGGACAGACATACAAGACGGAAGTAACCTCCCAAAGGGGAAGCCACAAGTCAGTTCAATCCTCCACTTGAATACTGACCAGTCAGGGGGGCTACAGGGCCCAATATTCCAATATTAAGGAGATATACTAAATACCCCTGTAATGAGATTAGAGCCGTCCCGGCGAGTGGGCGCAGATCGACTGATCCGCCACCACGAACGCCACAAGTGGCAACCAATCAACATGTCGCGTAACGACGCGCGAATGGACGTGAGGGCGTTACGCCTTGGCCGGCGCCTGAAAACGTGCTCGGGGAGACCCCTGACACTCTCGCGCAAGACGGGGCGATGGAGCCGGCGGCGCGAACGGTTTCGATCGGCCCAGAATGGCCGATGCGGGCCGGAGGGCCAGGGGGCGGGAACGGGCAGCCTATGGGCACCCACGGGGCGGCAGCGGCCGTGCAGGCATCGGATCGGCCCCTACAGGAGTGGGGGCCTTGTGCCTGCGTGCCGCAGGGGGCACAGGCGGGGGCGAAACGGCGGGCCTCTGGGCTCGCCACACGGTATCTATACCGGGGGGTGGGCACGGCGAGGGCCCGTCCGGTTCCCCATGCCATACGGCGTCCGGGTTGAGTAGCCCAGTTGGGCAGGCTGCGGTGGCCTGCGCTTGCGCACTTGTTGATCTCTGGGTCCTCCGTCTTCCGTGCCCCGTCCGTGGCGAGGCGAGGCTGTCAAGGCCTGTCCCTCGGCGGGTCGGGGCCGTTGCGCTAGCGCACAAGGTGGGCGGGGGAACAGGGTCGGGCTCATAGCCACTGAGGAGTCGGGAGCGCGGGTAGTATCCTAGCCGATCGACCCTAGGTCGTGAGGGGGGCGCGTGGTGGGCTTGTGGTTGGGGGGAGCGTGGAGTTGGCCCGGGTCTGCCGCTCTACGCGGGGAGCCGACGGCAAGTACAGGGACAAGATGGCGGGCGGCGGTAGCGACGTCCAGATGGACGACGCGGCCGGCGCGGCGGGCAGCGGTGCCAATGGCGCTGGGGGCCCAGCGGGGCGAGCCGGGTCGGCAGCGAATGTTGATTCGGGGTCGCGTCAAGACGGGTCTTCGGACGACAATGGCCGCAACATGCGCGGCGGTGGCCTCCCTGCGGATTATCCCGACGGGGCGGAGGACCAAGCGGCCGAGCTTCCGCTCATCGAGGGAGCGGGGCCGTCGCCCTTTCGGCAAACGTACTTCAGCCCGCCGTCCCTTGGGACACGAGACGGCTTCCCCGTCATGAGTGACGATGCCCTTATGGACGCAGTGACCAACAACCGCCGCATGGCATTGGTTCCAATTGAACAAGGCCATTGGGGCACCCCGCCGGGGTTCATTGACTTCCTCAATGAGGTGCCCAATGACCACGTGGACGCCTTCGTGGCGGAGGTGCACGGGAACGCCAATTATAGCAATCAAGGAAAGGCGCGGCAAGCGTACGAGGTCCTGGCGTATGCCAAAGAGTTGGTCCGTTACGGACGGCCGTTCCACGACTTCCACACGCGTCTTTACGCTTGGGCACTCCTGTTTCCGGTCCACCAGATGGGGACCTTCGAGGTGGTTTACAACAATTTCGGGCGTCTGCGTCGCGCTTGGCCAGAGGCTGTCTTCTTGTCGCGCCGTATGGCCCAGGAGTTGTCGGTTCCCTTTGCCCAGGAGGCGGGCATGGAGGAGTACCTTGATGAACTCATCGAGATATCTCACGAGGCGGAACACGCCGCGGAGGAGGAGTTCTACGCGCGCACCGTGGCGTTGCCCTCCCCGTTTTGGGCGCCGAGTTATGCCCCCGCCCATCAGCGTGCTCAAGACGCGGCTCGTATCTCGAGCCGCGGGCCTTTTCCCACCGCTTGGTGCTCCGGTGTAATCCGGGCGCCTCGTCATTTCGACTTGTCGCGGTGGCTTCCACGCTACCCCCCCTGGTGGTTCAACCGCGGGCCGTGGATGAAAATGCCAAACGCATTATCGTATCTGGCTCATAAGCTTGTCTACGAGTTCAGTGCCGCTTGGCACGTATTCAACGCGGAGTATTACTAATTCTTGGCGGCCGGGTGGGTGCACACCCTGATGACGGACAAGGTCTTCGCCTGGCTCGATGCCACAGCCCTTCGGCGCGTGTCCAAGTTGGAACTGCACCTTATGGCCAGTGGGCCGGTCGGCCGGGCTATGCTGGACATGTTCCATAAGATGCACAAGGCCACGGAGGTCTTCCCGTGGACCATCATCGTCAAGGACGTCATCCGACGGGACACGCGGACGCGTGCGGCGCGTCAGGTGCACGTCCATTTGGACTCGTTGGCCGAGTACGGGTTCATGTTGAACTACCCTTGTCGCGGCTTTGCGTCGCTTCCCGCCTGCGGCGGAGGCTCGCACGACGATGGAAAGACGCCAGTGGCGGCGGCTCATGGCAATGGCGGTTTCTTCCACGAAGGGACGCTGTCGGCCGGTGGGCCTTCGCGTCGGTCCGCTTCTCCCAGCCGTCGGGGTTCGCTTTCGCCTGTGCGCGAGACACGCGTTGCCGCCGCGTCCGGGGGACATGAGCGTTCAAGGCTCGAGGACGTTTGGACTTCGCCTGAAGCGTTTCAGGCGGCAGTGGCGCTGTTTGGCGACGGGCCGAGCCGTCATATTGACGGGCCGCGAGTGCCTCGTGGTGTCGGGGCGGCCGCCTTGGCCTTGGCGTGGAATCGCCAGATGGAGGCGTTGCGCCGGGCGGTTAGAGATGCCCATGGGCATGTCCTTGAGGAAGCCTTGTCGGTCTTGGCTCGGGCCATGAGCATAGCAGCGGACTCGGCAGTGGCCTTCAACCTGTTCTCCCAGGAGGTCTAACGTCTTCGCCAAGTGGCGGCGGTGCCTCCCTCGCCTAAGCGCTTTGATGCCGGCGACATCCTCGGCCTGAGTCTCAGCTTTGACGACGAGGACGAGGAGGAGCCTCCGCGCAATATGCGCCGTCACAGTTCTTCGGTGGACGGTGGTAGCCGGGGGCCTGCCCGCAACTGAGGCGGGGTGGTCTAGGACCGGTGCGGGCCCGACTTGTGTCTTTTTGATTTGTTAGACTTTTTTACTGCCGATGCCCGTCGGCAGGTGATGCTGTGGCCGTGTTGTATACACCTTTCCCGCTCATGGGTTGCTGTCAGTTGGACAGAGAGGGTTTGGCTTGTGTAGCGCTGTTGGTTTTCCTGTTAAAGTGAGAGGCAACAAGTGCCCATGTGGTCGTATCATTGTGGTCGTTTGACGCGTGAGGCAGTACATCGTGCGATGCACAGGCCGCTTTAGCGTCGCTGTACCAGGGGGCATTTTCCCATCTGGGGGCTATGAGCGTCGCCTCTGTACTTTGGTACATCAGGTCCTTGCCCGTGGTCGTCACGTCACGGACCGAGGGTAAGAGTAGCCCGTTTGGCTCGGATCCAACCCCTTGGGTAACAGGCGCGGGGGGCGCGTCATCACCCTGTAACGACAGAGGGCCGGGCCATACGTAGGTATACGGCCCGTGCCACTCAGAATGCTCGGCGAAACGCCAAAAAGCCAACCAGGGGTCGTGGGGGATATTACGCGTCCGTTCGGGTAATAGAGGGAGTTTGTTGGTATCTTTTCTGTATCTCGTAGGTATCTCGTGGGTAACGCGGCTACTTTTGACTTACAGCGAGCCGCTCCGATAGAAAACCTCGACCCACACGTGGGTATCTAGGGGTCTATATCTATACCCACGTCCCTTCGGTCCGCGGGCTTGCACTGCTGGACACCTGCGGGGCGCCTGGGAGGGAGCCATGCGTGCTGTGCACCTTGGGGCTGCTGTGCCAAAAGCCCCGACACAAATCGCAGCACAGAGGCGCCGCCTCCTTCATGCCGAGCGGACCTGCGCCCTCCCCCCTTTCCTAGTGTCTGCGCTTTCTAATAGACGTGCATGGAGTCCCACGCTCTGCCTGTCCCACGCGAGGGTGTGGAGTATGGGGGAGCTGCGTCGTCCCCCGATGAGTACCCGCGAAGCGCGAGTTCCCTGTCCAGGTCTGAAGAGGCGGGGAGTGGTGATGTGGGTGGGGGTGCGGGTGACGGCGGTGCGACTAGCAATCTCAAAAAACCTCGTCGCCGATGGACCTCTGGTGACGACCTGTTAGGTGTCAAGGCCGTGGTGACGGTGTCCGCCCACGTGGCTCCGTATGGCGAGCGCACCCGGCGCTTTGCCTCAGCTGCCGATGCTTTCAACAATCACCCCCAAGCGTCGCTGAAGACTGATGCCAAGCATCTGCGGGACCGGTTCTGATTGCTCACCAAGATCTTCTCCGTCAAGGACAAAGCGGAAGCATGAAAGTCAGGACAACAGGAGATTGTATCAGAGCTGGACAAGATTCTCATGGACGTGGTGGACAAGATGGAGGACTTTGACCGGCGCCAGGCGCAGGCGTGCAACAAGGAGAAGCAGAAGGAAGCCAAGCTCCTTGCTGACGGAGATTCCATTCGCAAGCTTGCTGTGGAGCGGCGGCGGGCCCGCAGCAATGCGATGGCGGGTGGCGAGGATGACCAAGAAGATGTGGACGACAAGACCGTTCACCATGCGACCACCTCGTCGGGTACCCGCCCTTCTTCGGCGGGCTCCAGCCGGCGCCGCCCGCGAGTGGATGACGACTACGAAGAGCTGATGGCGGTGCTCGAGAGGAGTGAGCATCGTCGGATGGAGATGCTCAACAAGAACATGGAGATGCAGGAGCGGCGGATGGAGCAAGAGCGTAAGCAGCACGCCGAAGACGTGGCGCGCCAGGAGTCGCGGGATGCTGAAGCGCGGGAGGAGCGAGCGGCACATGTACGTCTTATGGATGCTTTGGTGCGCAAGCTGCTTTGAATTGTAGGTGGGCACTCTTGTTTTACCTTCATTGCACCTTGTTCGTGTGCCATCGGTTATTTGTTTTTTTCTATGTCGTTTGACGTTCGTGTGCATCTTTCTTTTTTCATGCTCACCTCCTCCACATTGTTTATGTAACTCGCGGTGGCTCGCGGTGGCTCGCGGTGGCTCTCCGTGGCTCGCGGTGGCTCGCCGTGGCTCGCGCTGCCTCGCCGCGGCCCGCCGCGGTTCGCCGCGGCTCGCCATTGGCTCGTCGCGGCTGCCCGCGCTTCGTCGCGGCTGGTGGTGACTCGTCGCGACTGTTAGTGCCTCGTCGCGGCTGATGATGCCTTCCCGCACCTGGCGGTGGCTGGCGGTGACTCGGCGCGGCTGGTGGTGGCTCGGCGAGAGCATTTATACCCCCCCTCCCCGTTGCATGCATGATTCCTTTGATTCCCCATCCTGGAGGTTCTCTTTGTCCCCCCCCCTTTCCTCTGGTATTTTTTTTATTCGCTGCCATGGCCGAAGGGCCACGAGGCCGTGTACCACCCGGCACGGAGATTTGGTGGGACGCCCCTTTTGGGGAGGAGAGACGC
>Ga0209186_1001040_pt1 | contig 21155 bp, 18 predicted proteins | sample SidtaG_FD_187426 | JGI IMG/M metagenome (GOLD analysis project Ga0209186, IMG submission 187426) | Marine algal microbial communities from Sidmouth, United Kingdom - Sidmouth_Male2 metaG (SPAdes) (version 2) | ecosystem: Host-associated > Algae > Red algae > Unclassified | place: Sidmouth...
GCCACCGCGATGACGAGACCGGAGATCAGCAGGAGTAAATGAGGCCGCCGCATGGTCTGCGATCAGAAAACAAAGGGGGATGGAATGGGCACAATAAACGAAGAAAGCACCAGAGAGTCCCGATGCTTCTTCCGGTTTAAACCGACTCGTTTAAATTCTTCGCCAACTTTAAGGGCGCCAACTTAAAAGGCACCAACTTAAAGGGCGCCAGCTTCTTTCAGCAGGTCCAAGGTCCCTTGCAAATCGCCAAGGTCTTTGAAGCTGATATTCGGGGTCTTGTAGCTATCGAGATTTGGAAGATTCGCGGTCGCTTTTACTTCAGGGATCAGCGGAATTTCGAAGTTGGTTTGCGCAAAGAAGGTCTGAGAATCTTTGTTCAAGAGGAAAGCGATGAGCTGGTTTGCCGCAACTTGACGTTTTGACGATTTGAGCACGCCTGCGCATGCGAGGTTCATGAAGGCACCTGCGCCGCCATCGGTGACGAAATAGTTTTCTGCGGCCAGGGTTGGCTTGATCGCTTTTTCTTGGATGAGGTAGTAGTGGTTAACAAAGCCGACATCGACTTCGCCGTCGGATACCGCGTGAATGATCGGGCGGTTTTTCTCGTAGACTTTCGCGTCGTTGGCCTGGATGCCTTTAAGCCAATCGATGGCTTTGGTGTTGCCCTCTAGGGTACGCATTGCAGTCATAAAGGCTTGGAAGGATCCGTTTTGTGGGGCCCAGCCGATACGGCCTTTCCATTTTGGGTCGGTGAATCCAGTGATCGAGGCGGGGAGATCTTCTTTTTTCACCTTGTTTGGATTGTAGACTACGGAGCGCAGGCGACCAGAGATTCCGATGTAGCTTCCGCTGGAAGCGACATGCTGCTCGTCGAGAAGTGCGGTGGTGGTGGCTTCGAGTGGAACCAGTAGTCCGGCTGCATCGAGAGAGCCAATCGAACCGAGGTCTTGAGTGATCACAACGTCGGCAGGGCTTTTGTCCTTTTCTTCCATCAGCTGGGAAGCCATCACGCCTGATTTGCCGTAGCGCGCGTTGACCTTAATCCCAGTCGCTTCCTCGAAGGCTTTGAGCCGTGGTGCAATTTGGTTTTCATTGCGGCCGCAATAGAGAGTGATCTCCTTGGCATCTTTGATCTGTACCGGACCAGCGTCGGGGTCGGTTTTGCCGCTGCAGCCGCTGAATGAAGCGACGGTAAGAAAAGCTACAGAGGAGCCTAAAAACGTGAGGCCAAGCGCGCGACAAAACGAAGCGCGGTTACATGAACGAGGCGCTTGCGAAGAACGATCTGTGGAAATGCGAGATGGTGTTTTCATACAATTCAAGGAGTAGATTCAGTTTGAGCCCCGGTAAGGCAAATGGTGCGACATAGATCACAATTTTTAGCATCTTGGCTACACCCGCCATCCATTTCTGCCAATTCTTTTTTGATCGAATCGACGGCTGCCCCCCCTTTTTTCCAAAGTTGGATAAAGTTCGCTAGCTTCATGCTGGTGGGGATACTGATCAAGTGTTCGATTTTGCAGGCGTCGATTTCGGCTTGGTCTTCGCTTACTCCGAGGACGTTGGAGAACATGGTTTCCAGCAGTTCATCGTTAAGCTCCACCTGTTCCGCGATACGACGGCCGCTGTCTGACAGCTTGAGAAACTTGTTATCGTCTTCGACTACGAGGCCCCGCTTTTTAAGCGGTTTAAGACTGATGGAACAACTTCCTCGCGTGATGTTAAGGCGTTTTGCGATGTCCGTTACCCGCGCGTAGCCGTTATCTTCGAGTAAATGATGAATGGTCATCAGGTAGTGCGCCGCACTGTGGCTAACCATATTATCTTCAAATTCTTTCCAAACTTCGTTGTCATTCATGAGCTAGTCTCCTGCGTTTAAAGCGCTGTCGCGAAATAACGTCCTTGTCAAATCTTTGTCTCGAAATCCCCTCGTATCAGATCCAAATATAAGTGAGATCGATTAACCGCTGACAAGCTCTGCAAATTCCGCTAGGTCAGCAAAAAACTAGAGTAGACTTATGAAATTGACCCCAAAAGCAGGCCGTACCGCACCCAAAGGACCCATTGTTTTAGCTATTATGGATGGCGTCGGCATTGGCGCCGGAGATGCGGGGGACATGGTCGCCAAAGCATCGACCCCTACCCTTGACTGGTTGAAAGACCATGCGGCCTACACCCAACTTAAGGCGCACGGCCACGCAGTCGGGATGCCGTCGGATGATGACATGGGCAATAGCGAGGTCGGCCACAATGCGATTGGGTCAGGCCAAGTGTTTTCACAAGGCGCAAAATTAGTGCAAGAAGCGATTGCATCGGGAGCGGTTTATGAAGGCGAGACTTGGCAAGGCTTGACGTCACAAGTTCGCGAAACAGGCGGCACGCTACACTTCATCACCTTGCTCAGCGACGGTAACGTTCACTCCCACCTTGATCATTTATTCAGTATGCTTCGGCAGGCCAAAGGCGACGGCGCGAATGTTGTTCGCATTCACACCTTACTCGATGGACGCGATGTCAATCCGACCTCTGCAGATCACTATATGGGATTGCTGAATGAGGTGCTCGAAGAGCTGAATGATGACAAAACGGATATGGCGGTCGCCTCGGGCGGCGGACGACTTTACATTACCATGGATCGTTATGGAGCGGATTGGCCGATGGTTGAGCGCGGTTGGAACGTGCACGTACATGGCCAAGGCCGTGAATTTGAATGCCCCCTTTATGCGATTAAAACCTTACGCGAGGAGACGCCCGGGGTGATAGACCAAGACCTCGGATCTTTTGTCATTTATCGTGACGGCAAACCGGTTGGACCCATTGTAGATGGTGACAGCGTCGTATTGTGTAACTTTCGAGGTGACCGTGCCATGGAAATCGCCCGCGCCTTTGATGAGGGCGATGAGTTTGACTTCTTTGACCGTGGTGCTCGCCCAGACGTTTATTTTGCGGGGATCATGGAATACGATGGTGACCTCAAGATCCCGCAGAAATTCCTCGTTACACCTCCGGCCATTGCCAACACGATGGGCGAGTACCTTGCGGCAACCGGCATCAGCCAGCTCGCGATCAGCGAAACCCAGAAGTACGGGCACGTGACCTATTTTTTCAACGGTAATAAGTCAGGCAAGTTCGATGATGTCTTGGAAGACTACGTTGAAATCCCATCTGACAACCTGCCTTTCGAGCAACGCCCGTGGATGAAGGCTAGTGAGATTACCGATGTGGTGCTTGAATCTCTGGCTCAGGAAACGCACAACTTTATCCGCATCAATTACCCAAACGGAGACATGGTCGGCCACACCGGCAACCTGCTTGCGGTCGAAATTTCCGTTGAAGCGACGGACTTAAGTATCGCACGTCTGCTCACCGAGATTGAACGCACTGGCGGGGTCTTGCTAGTTACTGCGGACCACGGCAATGCAGATGAAATGTTTGAAGTCGGCAAAGACGGCCAGTTAAAGTTGGATACAGATGGAAACCGGAAACCGAAAACCTGCCACACCTTGAACCCGGTTCCCTTCTTCGTCTACGACCCAGCCGGAAACTGCAACATCTCGCTCAAGCAGGATCATAACCTCGGCATCAGCAGCATCGCAGCCACCATCATGGAAATCATGGGCTACGAAGCACCTGAGATGTACGACCCATCGGTTTTAGCTTAAGAAGTAAAATACACTGAGCACCATGGATCTGAAACGCCATTTATTGAAGGTGCCGCTTTTCTTGAGCCTTTGCTTTGCGCTTGGGTTGGGCATGAACCTTAGCAGTGGCTGCAAGTCGAGCGCACCAACGCATGCGAAGTATATCGGGCTCACCATGGGCACCGTTCCCTACGAGATCTTCGTCACCGATTCGGGCCTTTCTCCCAAAAAGAGATCCAGCCTCGGTGAAGCGATCCGGCGGGAATTGACTCTGCTGAACCAGCAAATGTCGACCTATATTCCCGACAGCGAGATTTCTGAATTCAATCGCATGCGCCTAACCGACCAGCTGAAGGTCTCACCGGAATTCTTTGAAGTGACGATGTACGCCCTGCTCTTCCATTCGTCGACCCAGGGAGCTTTTGACCCGACCGTTGGCGCTCTGGTCGAGCACTATGGCTTCGGACCCACAAACCCAGACGAGGATCGCAGCCAAGCCTCGTGGGAAAGCGTAAAAGCAAAAATGGGGATGTCCAACGTGAATGCACAGCGCGGGCAGATCTGGAAGTCGAACCCAGATATTGAAATCGATCTTGGCGGGGTCGCGAAAGGCTATGCGGTAGATCACATTACGCGGTTACTGTATGATCACGGGATGACCAACAGCTATGTGGAAATCGGCGGCGAAATTCGCACCCAAGGATATAACCACAAGGGCGAAGCCTGGCCGACCAAAATTCGTGATCCCGGCAGCAAAACCATTGCGGTCTGGCGGCAGCCCTTTCTTTTAAAAAATCGATCCATCGCAACCTCGGGGACCTACGAACAACATCGGGTTGATCCCGAAACCGGGCTCATGCTTTCTCATTTAATTGATCCGCGAACCGGTAAGCCCGTGGTTACGGATTTGGTAAGTGTGAGCGTGGTTGTCGCGGAAGGAACCCCTTCCGCGCTAGATCCAAAGGGCATTTTCAAAAATCAATGCATGCAAGCCGACGCGCTTTCCACGGCGTTTTTCGTCCTCGGAAAAGACGAGGGGATGAAGCTCGCGAAGTCGATTGAAGGGCTCGAAGCCCTGTTTATTTACCGGACGAAATCCGGGGAATTAAAAGACGTTATTACCCCTGGCTTGGAAGCCGAGATGAACGCCTTCAAAGAGGCCGAAGCAAATGCTAAAACCGCCGACGCTGCTCAAAACGCGGGCGCGGCCAAAACGAATGGATCATCAGAATGAAAGACGCCTGGCGCCCTTGGTACGATAACTTGAATAAACCGGAATGGACGCCGGAAGGCAGCACCATCGGCCTGATTTGGGCCTGCTTGTACCCGATCATTCTCATCTCCTTTGCCGTGGTTGTGGTGCAAGCCTTTCGGGGCAAGCTATCGTGGTGGGTGGTGCTTCCCTTTGTGGTCAACCTGATTGCGAATCTCGCGTTTTCACCGATTCAATTTGGCATGCAAAATCTCCGGCTCGCCAGTCTCGACATCGCCATTGTTTGGGGAAGCATCATCTGGATGGTGATCGCAATTTGGCCCTATATGAAATGGGTCGCCTTCGCGCAAATCCCCTACTTTATCTGGGTCAGCCTCGCGAGTTATTTGCAGTATTATATGACCTGGATGAATCGCAGCTGAATTGAATTCACCAATCAGACGATTTCGCCTACCCCGCTGGGCTGGAATAAGACGCTTTTCAATTTAATAAGTTGTTAGAAATTTCCGGTAAGATGCTGAAAGCATCGAACTTAAAAGCCCCAGGCTTCAGCCTGGGGTTTGGAATGTGCAATCCGTTGCGTGCTGAAAGTACGCCAGAACGTTGTGCTACCGATCAACGTTAGCCCCACAGATAACGTTCATCCTATTCAATTTGGTAGGTTGTTAGAAATTTCCGATAAGATGCTGAAAGCATCGAACTTAAAAGCCCCAGGCTTCAGCCTGGGGTTTGGAATATGCAATCCGTTGCGTGCTGAAAGTACGCCAGAACGTTGAGCAACCGATCTACGTTGGCCCCACAGATAATATTCATCCTATCCAATTTGGTAGGTTGCTAGAAATTTCCGATAAGATGCTGAAAGCATCGAACTTAAAAGCCCCAGGCTTCAGCCTGGGGTTTGGAATATGCAATCCGTTGCGTGCTGAAAGTACGCCAGAACGTTGAGCAACCGATCTACGTTGGCCCCACAGATAATATTCATCCTATCCAATTTGGTAGGTTGCTAGAAATTTCCGATAAGATGCTGAAAGCATCGAACTTAAAAGCCCCAGGCTTCAGCCTGGGGTTTGGAATATGCAATCCGTTGCGTGCTGAAAGTACGCCAGAACGTTGAGCAACCGATCTACGTTGGCCCCACAGATAATATTCATCCTATCCAATTTGGTAAGTTGTTAGAAATTTCCGATAAGATGCTGAAAGCATCGAACTTAAAAGCCCCAGGCTTCAGCCTGGGGTTTGGAATATGCAATCCGTTGCGTGCTGAAAGTACGCCAGAACGTTGAGCCACCGATCTACGTTGGCCCCACAGATAATATTCATCCTATCCAATTTGATAAGTTGTTAGAAATTTCCGATAAGATGCTGAAAGCATCGAACTTAAAAGCCCCAGGCTTCAGCCTGGGGTTTGGAATATGTAATCCGTTGCGTGCTGAAAGTACGCCAGAACGTTGAGCCACCAATCTACGTTGGCCCCACAGATAATATTCATTTTATCCAATTTCATAGGTTGTTAGAAATTTCCGAAGCTCGCCTTGAAAGGTGGTCACCTGATAGTGCTCGGCCTGACGTTTAATATAGGCGATCACTGGATATAAGAAAATATCTGTGGTGCAATATCTTTGGTGATTGCTGGCTCCCTCCTTTCTCCTTTTGGTTGAAAAATGAGTGGGGAAAGGGAATGAAGCATCATAGTTCAACTCTTACGGCGTACTTTCAGCACGCATTAGGTTGCACGTTCCGAAACCCCAGGCTGAAGCCTGGGGCTAATAAGTTTGATGCTTTCAGCATCCTTCGTTTCGAATTTTTGAATCAAAAAGGTCGGGGTAATGGTGGATTTTTATTTTCGCATTCCAAGGAGATCTGCGGGATGGCCCCGCGAGGGGGGGCAAGCCGATTTGTGTCTGTACCTTTCGAATTTTCGAATCAAACAGATCAGGTAATGGTAGATTTTTATTTTCGCATTCCAAGGAGATCTGCGGGATAGCCCCGCGAAGGGGGGAGGCAAGCCGATTTGTGTCTGTACCTCTCAGCTCATAGAGGGGATGTATCAGGACTCATAGATAACCGGTTGTGTTCTTGTTTAGAATATCCGAATAAGATGCTGAAAGCATCGAACTTAAAAGCCCCAGGCTTCAGCCTGAGGTTTGGATTATGCAATCCGTTGCGTGCTGAAAGTACGCCAAAATGTTGAGCCGCCGATCTACGTCAGCCCCACAGATATTGTTCATCCTATTCAATTCGGTTGGTTGTTAGAAATTTCCGATAAGATGCTGAAAGCATCGAACTTAAAAGCCCCAGGCTTCAGCCTGGGGTTTGGAATATGCAATCCGTTGCGTGCTGAAAGTACGCCAGAACGTTGAGCCACCGATCTACGTTGGCCCCACAGATAATATTCATCCTATCCAATTTGATAAGTTGTTAGAAATTTCCGATAAGATGCTGAAAGCATCGAACTTAAAAGCCCCAGGCTTCAGCCTGGGGTTTGGAATATGTAATCCGTTGCGTGCTGAAAGTACGCCAGAACGTTGAGCCACCAATCTACGTTGGCCCCACAGATAATATTCATTTTATCCAATTTCATAGGTTGTTAGAAATTTCCGAAGCTCGCCTTGAAAGGTGGTCACCTGATAGTGCTCGGCCTGACGTTTAATATAGGCGATCACTGGATATAAGAAAATATCTGTGGTGCAATATCTTTGGTGATTGCTGGCTCCCTCCTTTCTCCTTTTGGTTGAAAAATGAGTGGGGAAAGGGAATGAAGCATCATAGTTCAACTCTTACGGCGTACTTTCAGCACGCATTAGGTTGCACGTTCCGAAACCCCAGGCTGAAGCCTGGGGCTAATAAGTTTGATGCTTTCAGCATCCTTCGTTTCGAATTTTTGAATCAAAAAGGTCGGGGTAATGGTGGATTTTTATTTTCGCATTCCAAGGAGATCTGCGGGATGGCCCCGCGAGGGGGGGCAAGCCGATTTGTGTCTGTACCTTTCGAATTTTCGAATCAAACAGATCAGGTAATGGTAGATTTTTATTTTCGCATTCCAAGGAGATCTGCGGGATAGCCCCGCGAAGGGGGGAGGCAAGCCGATTTGTGTCTGTACCTCTCAGCTCATAGAGGGGATGTATCAGGACTCATAGATAACCGGTTGTGTTCTTGTTTAGAATATCCGAATAAGATGCTGAAAGCATCGAACTTAAAAGCCCCAGGCTTCAGCCTGAGGTTTGGATTATGCAATCCGTTGCGTGCTGAAAGTACGCCAAAATGTTGAGCCGCCGATCTACGTCAGCCCCACAGATATTGTTCATCCTATTCAATTCGGTTGGTTGTTAGAAATTTCCGATAAGATGCTGAAAGCATCGAACTTAAAAGCCCCAGGCTTCAGCCTGGGGTTTGGATTATGCAATCCGTTGCGTGCTGAAAGTACGCCAAAATGTTGAGCGGTGAGAGAGTCTAGCTTCGCCGTCATGTCACGATGTATGATTGGAAAAACAGGTAGGCTTTGGCAAAACCGTGTATTCTCGACATACCTAGGCTTGATATACTTGGCTTAGATCATAGTCGTTCCGCGATGAATCGCATTCGAAAAAACGTAGAGGCCATGCAGGGATATGTGCCAGGAGAACAGCCCTCTGATACCAGCGTGGTGAAACTAAACACCAACGAAAACCCCTACCCGCCCTCCCCCAAGGTGCTTGAAGCGATTCAAGCCCTCACGGAAAACCAGTTGCGTAAATACCCGAATCCGTCGGCGGCCGCCATGCGTGAGGCGATCGCGGCCCTGCATGGGGTACTCCCAGAACAGGTCATCGTGGGCAATGGTTCCGACGAAGTTTTAGCTCTATGCACCCGTGCCTTTGTGCACGATGGAGGACGTACCGCCTGGTTTGATCCCTCCTACTCTCTCTATCCGGTACTGGCTAAAATTGCTGACTCGGAAGCACTCCCTCTGCCACTTGGGCCTAACTTTAGCTGGCAGGTTCCCGATGAGATCCACGCGGATTTATTTTTCATCACCGACCCCAATGCGCCGACGAGTTTGCTGCATGATCTGGACAACGTCGCGACACTCGCGAATCGCTACCCCGGCGTCATCTTACTCGATGAAGCCTACGCCGATTTTGCCGAACGCAATGGCATGGCACTGGTCGACCAACACGATAACATCATCGTCAGCCGCACGCTTTCAAAGAGTTATTCCCTGGCCGCAATGCGCATCGGCTATGCCGTAGGTCCGGTCAAACTGATCCAGGCGCTGCACAAAATTCGGGACAGCTACAACATGAACCTCGCGTCTCAGGCTGCGGGCCTCGCGGCTATTACTGACCAAGCGTGGATGAAGGCGAACACGGCGAAAATCATTGCCACCCGAACTCGGTTACGCAACCACTTGATCAACAAGGGTTGGGACGTCGCGGAAAGCCACACCAATTTTCTCTGGATGAAACCGCCGTCGGATCAGAAGGCAAGCGAGATCTTCGACCACCTGTACGCCCAGAAGATTTTCATTCGCTACTTCCCTGGTGAACGCACCGGCGACTACATGCGTGTATCGGTTGGAACCGACGCCGAGATGGATGCCTTCCTGAACGGCCTCCCGAAATGAACTCCCCCGCCACGGGACAAACGACATCATCTCTCACATCGAGTCATTCCTTTAAGCAGCATTCGGGTGTTATCAGCCTGGTCATGGCGGTATTGATCTTTTCGACCATGCCAGCGCTGCTGAAGTATTTGAGCAAACATCTCGACCTGTGGACCCTGGTCAGCTTGCGGCAAATTATCTCCGCCTGCTTTTGGCTGCCCTTCCTGCTACGATTTTTATCCCAGAAACGACTCGAGGCGAATCAGCTTCCACGGTTTTTAATCCTCGGTGCGATTTACGCCCTTGGGCACATTCTCTGGAATGCGGCCGTGTTCACCAATCAAGTCAGTGTGTTGATTTTTGTTGGACGCATGATTTTTCTCTGGAGCACCATTTTCGGCTTTATCTTCATTGTCAGCGAGCGGGTCCTCATGCGCAAGCCGCTGTTTTGGAGCGCCTTCGGTTGCTGCCTGCTAGGCTTAGGCATGATGTACATTGCGGTCCGACGTGGCGAAGCCGAGGGGATCGTTGGTGGTGGCGGGCACCCCTATGGAATTCCGATCATGCTTGCCTGCACGTTGTGCTGGGGAGCGTACGGCGTGGCTCTGAAGCGACTCTTCCCGCGCATCCATCCCGCGGTCGGGTTTAGCGCCTTGAACTGGGTCACCATTCCCGTCTTCATCGCGCTGCTTTTCTCCCTCGGTGATCCAAGCAAGCTGACCCAACTTTCAGCTGAACTCTGGATTGTGCTGATTTTATTTTCCATCACCTCCAGCGGCCTCGGCCATTTCTTCGCTTTTCTTTCCATTCAAAAAATTGGCCCCGTGATCACCGAAGGCGTCTTTAATGTGATTCCCTTTATTACCACAGCCATTGCCGCCGCCACCCTCGGCGAACGGATGAACCCACTGCAATGGGGCGCTGGGCTGACGATTTTTACCGGCAGCTGTCTGCTGTTCATCTTGCTCCTCCAACGTAAACGCGAACGCGCGGCCGCCCTACCATCAGGCACTCCGCCGCATACCGATTCATAACACCGCACCATGAGTTTTTTCATTCAATGCTTCTGGCTCATCGCCAAAGGAATTTTCCTGTGGATGGGCCTTGGCGCCTGCATCACCGCCGCGACAGGAATCGACTCCGATCGCATCGGGAAAATTCTTCGCTGGGGCGTGGTTCACTTCCTGTACCCGATTCTGATTTTTTATTCCGTGGTCGACGGGCTGAACCCAGAGTCCTTTGGCAGACTATATCTTTACCCGATTTGGGCCCTGGCATTTTTGGTCATCGGCCACGTTAGCAGCCTCCTCTTCGCCCCACTCTGGGGCATTCGCGACGCACACCCCGTCTACCATTTCGGCAATAGCATCCAGAACTTCGGCTATATTGTTTTTGCCCTGGCAGAACCATTAATTGGAAAAGAGGCCCTCGCGGAAGTGTTCATCTTTGTCGTGGGAACCGAGATGGTTGTCTGGAGCTGGGGTGTGGCCACCGTCGGTCGAACCCGATTTTTCTCTCCGCAAACCTTATTAAATCCCCCCCTCATTGCCTGCGTCGTCGCGCTCATCGCGGTGTACTTCGATGTCCGGGTCAGCGAAAATCTCTTCTGGCAGGTAGCTGAATTCACCAAAACCTTGATGGTACCGGTTGCTCTTTCCTGCGTTGGTGGCTTGGTCTACCACGTCGCGGTTGAAACGAAATTAAAAGGGATTATTGATCGAGAAATCATTTCCTCCCTCGTTTTGCGTCATTCCATCCTTCCGCTTATTTTGGCCGGCTTCATCTATTCGCTGACCAGTCCAGGTAATCTGCGAAGCAACCTTCTGCTCGAAGCCGCCATGCCCTCAGCTCTCGTTCCGCTTGTTCTCGCCAAAATCTATGGCGCTCCAACCCACAAAGTGGGTGTTTTTGTCTCCTTATCCAACATTATTGCTTTAGTCACCCTTCCCTTTTGGTTGACCGTATTTCAGTTTGGAAAATAACCTAAAACACGCTACACTGGCTGGATGAATATCCAGGCAGCCATTCAACAGCTTATCAACCAAGGACAACGCCCGAATGGTGCCGAGGCCTACGCGGTCATGCGCGATATCATGAGCGGCGAAGCCACCCCAGCCCAAATCGCGGCCTATCTCGTCGCCCTTCGCTTCATCGGCGAAACCCCGGATGTCATCTCCGGAAGCGCTCGCGCCATGCGTGAAGCCTGCACCCCCGTGGCAACCAAGCAAACCAATGTCATCGACACCTGTGGCACCGGGGGCGACGGAGCCAACACCTTCAACATCTCAACCTGCTGCGCCTTTGTCACCGCTGGTGCAGGCGTCCCCGTCGCGAAACACGGGAACCGCTCGGTTTCGAGCAACTGCGGGAGCGCCGATGTGCTATCCGCTCTTGGTGTCGACATCAGCGTCGGCCCCGATGTCATGACTCACTGCCTCGATGAGATCGGCATCGCCTTCCTCTTTGCCCCATCGCTTCATCCCGCCATGAAACACGCCATCGGCCCGCGACGCGAAATCGGAGTGCGCACTTTGTTTAACGTCCTCGGCCCACTGACCAATCCCGCGGGTGCGAAACGCGGCGTCATGGGCGTCTACAGCGCAGAACTTGTCCCCACCCTGGCACGCGCCCTCGCGGACCTCGGCGCAGAGCGCTACTTTGTTGTCCACGGAAACGATGGGCTGGATGAAATCACCACCACCACCTTTACCACCATGAGCGTCGTCGACGGCGGCGAAGTGAAAGACCATCACCTCGACCCCACCGAACTCGGTATAGAAGCACCTGCACCGGGAAGCTTGGCCGGCGGCGATCCCGCACACAACGCGACGATTATTCGTAGCATCTTGGACGGAGAAACCGGACCGCGTCGCGACATCGTCATTCTCAACGCAGCTGCAGCCATCGTAGCTGGCGGCAAGGCGGATGATCTGATTGGTGGCCTTGATCGGGCCCGCGAATCCATTGATTCAGGTGGTGCCCGCGACAAGCTTGAACGCCTTGCCGACTTAACCAGCTGACCTGACCAGCTGAATTGACCAGCGAAGCGCTCGATTGCGCGAACGAAACGTGAGGTGGCCACATGCCACCTATTTTTTTCTATGAAACCTTTCCGAACCATCGACACCCATACGGTTGCAGACGGCACCGTCTTCACCCTGCACGAACACGACGGAAACTTCTATCTGCACAACGATGGAAATGAGCTGATGAGTACGGCGCGGATCTTTTCCGAAGAAGTCCTCGCCGATGTCGGGCTGGCTTCCTTCATCAAAAAGAAAACCCCCGACTTGAAGGTGGTGATTGCCGGACTCGGTTTGGGCTTCACCTTGAAACGAAGCCTCGAACTGGTTGCACCCGACGCCACGGTTCAAGTCGCAGAGCTCTTACCGCAAATCGTCAAATGGAATCAAACCCACCTCGCTGATGTGAACGGCCATGCGCTTGCGGACCCGAGAACCGACCTCTACCAAGGCGACTTCTTCGACTGCTTAACCAACGCGGGGCCGAAGGCCTACCACGCCCTCTTATTCGACATCGATGAAAATCCCGAATCGCTCGTCGTCCCAGGAAACAAGCGGATGTACACCCAAACGTTTTTCGCCACCATTCACCAGGCCTTGAAGCCCAATGGCTGCGCCGCCTTTTGGTTAGCTCGAAAAGAACCCGCGTTCATGGATCGATTAAAAAAAGCCGGCTTCACCAACATCACCGGAACCGCCGCGCCATCGCATGCGAAAGCCAAACGCTCCATCCATCACATCTACGCAGGCTATCGGGCCTAGGACGCTTTCCGAATTGCTAAAGCGGGCGGAAATCGAATCGCCTCCGATGCTCTTCCTAAAAGCCTTATGCGCCTGACAGCAAAGCCACTTCGTTAAACCAAGGTACTCATTCGACCGCCTCACTCCGGCGTGGGAATCCGCCCCGAAGGGGTGAGATATGGTAGCCAGGTGGTGGAGCGAAGCGTAACTTCCATATAAATCGATCAATCCAAGCACCCATGGGTACGACATGCTATTAGGGATCAAACACCATTTATGAAAGATTCCCTCTGTGAAGGTCTCTAACACCTTACATTTATTTATTTTCACTCCTGGGACGCCTCACCTTTTCAAATGGATCCGGACTAAAGGATTTCACAGGGTATTTTTGAAGTAGATGGCTAGTCAGCAACGTGGATTCATAGGTCCCGAAAATTGAGAACGTGACATCGTCACTATTTTCTTTTTCCGAAACCTCACCGTCTGGTCCATATGACGACTCGTCCGCACATTCCATCAAAATGTATCAAACCCATAGGTTCAACGGGTGAGATTGAGGGGCTCCCACCATCTCCAACAGGATGGCCATTCTGCTGGAGACCCTTTTCGAATAATCGGACAGGCTCTGACAAAGTGCCGTTGGGTTCAGACACCCCGCTGCCACCCATCAAGTGCCCGACGGAATATCATCCAGCCCGCCAAGAATGTCGGCATATCGGCGAGCCACCGTATCGATCGCAAAATGGGTCTCCACCCCTTTGCGACCAGCCTCGCCCCAGGCTTTCAGCTGCAATGGATCATGAATATGTTTTGCCAGTGTTTCGGCCAATGTTTCGAATTCAACCACAGCGCCTCCGCCGGTTAGATCGACGATTTCTGGGAAGGCGGCATGGTTCGGCTGGATCACAGGAGTGCCAACCGCCATGGCTTCGATTACATACAAGCCGAAGGATTCACCATACATTGCCGGCACACACAGGAGGCTAAAGCTTCGCAGGAAATCAAACTTCTCTTCTGCGGTAACGTTAGGATGAAACTGAACCTGATCGAGCAGATCGGCTTGGCGAAGCTTTTCTTTTTGCTCTGCCACAAATGCCTCGTCAGCCGGGGTGCAGGCGCCGACAATGCAAAGTTCGACCTCTCTGCAATCATGGCCACGCGCTTTTTCGGCTTCAAACATGGTGATGAACGCATCGACGAGATGTCCAAGCCCTTTCACGTGACACATACGCGCGAGAAAGCCGATGCGAGGCGTGGTTGGCCAATCCTCATCGCGGAGTGTGACCTCGCTAAAATCCAATCCGTTATGTACGACCTGAATCTCTTGGCCAATACGTGGCCGCATAACAGAGGCGTAATATTCACTCACCGCGATGAAGGCGGACACATCCAAGGCTCGGGCTCGGAGCTCGGTCCAACAATGCTCGCGGTACGGCTCCGGTAAGTCATCCAAAAACGTGTCTTCACCCTGCAAGGTACAAACAACTGGCACGCCAAGTTTTTCGCGGATCCGACGCGCCATGCCGATCAACAAGCAGTTGGAGAGCACCACTACGTCCGGTTTCTTTTCGAGTTCTTGCAACCAAGTAATGAGCCGGTCGAGCTCCTTGAGCTGCTTGCCGTTTTCGCCATGCAGCATGGACAGCGTCAGTTCGCCTAGCTCACGCGGCTTGGTCATTCCTGCTTTGGCCGCAGCCATGTTAAGCAAACCACGACGATCAAACAATCGGTCAATCCAGCGCGGCGTTTTTCGGAAGAACGGAATCTTGTGCTGGAGGAATACGTTGATCCCACCGAAGAAGATGGGATGATCCTCATCATCTCCATCCGTCACATGCGGCAGGTACATGGGTACGATGAGGACATCATGGCCTTGACGCTTCAGGGCCTTTACAAAAGCATGATCACGCAAACAACTTCCGCAATGGAAGTTTCCGGTACCTGGGGTAAGTTTTACGATATTCATCAGCGTTCAACCTACGTTGAATAACTTCAAGATTATTTCGTTTCAAAACCATTAAGACGACAGCAAATTAAACCGGTTCTTTAACTGCAGTGGTGCGACCGTGCGGCAGGTCTTCGGGGATGTCCATAAATTCAGACATCGCCTCAAACAGGGGACCAAAATCGGTATCGAGATTTCCGATCAAACAGTCGGTTAAGTCGCCACGAAGTTCCGGATATTTCTTCAGCAACATGCCGAAGTGAAAGCCTTCTTCATAAAACGAGTAGACGAGTTTCCGCATGGCTTCGATGGCCGAACGAAAGGTCTCGCCATAGGCTTCGAAACGGTGCGCGTTGGTGTCGCCTGCTTCCAAGGCTTCGTGCACCGCATCGCCGGCCAAGACCCCAGAGTAAACCGCGAAGTACATGCCTGAAGAAAAGACAGGATCGAGAAAGGCAAAGGCATCGCCAATCAGCACCAAGCCATCGCTGGCACAGTATTTAGATCGATAGGAAAAGTCACTGGTAACCGACACGGGAGCCGCCTGCTTTCCAATGGCAAGGTGATCTTGGATCCAGGCGTTGTTCTTCACTTCGCGATCAAAAATCGCCTGCGGGTCACGCGCCTTGTCTTGTGAATTGTAGAGGTAATCTTTTCCACCAACAACCCCAACGCTTACGCGATTGTTCTGCAGCGGGATATACCAAAACCAATTCTTGCCGTTTACGTAGGCCACGGTGGTCGCCCCTTCGTCCACGCCTTCGTCGCGCTTCGCTCCTTCAAAATAGGTCCAGATCGCGATTTTCTTGAGGGCCTGATCCGGCACGCGCCAGCCCTTGCGAGCGATGGCAAGCGAGTCACGTCCACTGGCATCGATCACCACCTCAGCCGTAAACCGCCCTTGATCACTTTCGACCCCAATGACCCGACCATCTTCTTCCATGAGATTGGTTACCCGAACGCCCTCACGAACTTCGGCACCTTTTTCCGCCGCATTTTTCAGGAGGAGATGATCGAATTCCGCTCGCTCCACCTGCCAGGTTTGCGAACTCGGATGGTCTTGATGATCTTCAAAATAAAACGGCTTGGAGACCATGCCATCTTCACGAACAAACTGAACGCTCAGCTTTTTGATGAAGGCTGACTCACGAAGCTTTTCGATCATACCAATGCGTTCGAGAGGAAAATAATTAAACGGAATCAGCGACTCACCAATGTGGTAACGCGGAAAGACTTCTTTTTCTAAAACCAAGACGCGTCGCCCATGGATCCCCAAGGTCGCGGCCGCGGTCGCCCCGGCAGGACCACCGCCGATAATAATGGCATCGTAATGTCGATTGTCTGTTATCATAATTTCACGTTCCGTTACGGACTGGCTTCATGTTACCAATCCGTTCAGCAGCGAAAATCTTACACGCTTCAAACACGGACTGACTCAGAAGATGGCAAAAAAAGACCCAGAAATCAATTTCTGGGTACGTGAGTTATTTCTTAACGTGATGTTTGGAAGTAAGACCACAGACTAGACGTCGTCTTCACGCAAATGATCCGGCAAATATTCATCGCTGAGCTCTTGCTTGAATTCACGCAGCGGGTCATCCCGATCCATGTTCATCACGTCTTGGCTTGTACTCTTTTCTTCATCGGTCAAAATCCCGTGGAAGACATAAAGCAATTTGCCGCCTTTGAGAATTTCCATATCACCCGCGCCAGCAGCACAGAGCGCATCCAAACCTTCTTGCGACTCCGCAATCGAGAGATGACTCTTGGCCGCAATTTCAGCGGGGGTCACTTTGCCGCCATGATCGCGGATGATCTTGAGTAGAATCTTCTCCCGCTCCGTGGTGAGACTGGTTTCAACCGCGGACTTAGAAGACATGAGGAGAACCCCGCCAACCAACAAGCCAAAGCCCGCGCAAGCGACTCCGACCATACTGGCAACTTTCACCCCAGTGGCTGGGCTTCCGAAACCGAGCAGGCAAATGCCCCCGATTACAATGGACGCGCCAATCAGCACTTTGCTGAACAGGCGGTTAAATTTGTGCATGGTTACTGCCATAGGATTACACCAATTGATAAATTGTTTACGACTGCTTCGTTTTATCTAAAACACTGTCGACTTTTTCCTGCATGCCTTGGCTGCGATCTACCCGAGTTCCACATTTGATCGTGGTGGTGATGCGAGGCGCTCCATGTTCATGGACCACTTCGTGACACCGCTTGATGGCTGCGAAAACCGCATCCCACTCGCCTTCGATATTTGTCCCGTAGGCGTGCAGGTGGGTTTTCAGGCCCGCTTCTTGCAAGACAGTTTGGCAGGCAGACACATACTCTGAAACAGAGACGCCCACCCCCATCGGGACAACGCAGAGATCTACAATGACATGCATAGGTGCGTCACCGTTCGCCCTTCATGCCACACTTCCTTTTTAAGTACTAACCAGCAGGGCGACATAATGGAAATTAGGTCCGATGCCGGTACGTGATACGCCCTTTGGTCAGGTCGTAAGGTGACATTTCCACGCTTACTCGGTCTCCGGTGGTGATCCGGATCCAGTTTTTACGCATTTTGCCTGAAATATGGGCGAGAATCTCATGTCCAGATTCGAGCTCCACATGGTACATCGTTGCAGGGAGAACTTTCGTTACTGTCCCATCAACTTTAATTACATCGTCGTTTTTTGCCATGAAGTGTAGGTGCATTCCTTTCGTTTTGCACAAATAGAGCGGCAAACTAGGAATCTTATTCAAACATGCAAGCGCGGTTTACCTGTTTTTTCTGGTTTTTCGCCTGAAATGGGCGGATAAATTTAAAAAAGAAGACATATGACACATGCTGAATACCGATCTAAAGAGAGAAAAAGCGGGACAACTGGGCTAAAGCTCCTTCGTGGAACATTTTATACAAGCGCCATAATCGGAGTTGGATTCAGCGGCCTAGCCAGCCTGGGTCTCGGCACCGTGGCACACGGACTGGCCCGCCTGCTCATCGAAATTGGTCTCGTTGGCTCCGTTCTTTGCCTCATCGCCGGTTGGTGGTGCGGAAGAAAAGTCAAAAAACTAGCCAAAGAAGAGTTCGAATACGAAATGCTTCAATCCATCCTCGAGCTGGGTGGCCGCACCACCTCGGTCGAGCTCGCAACAAAATCAGGACGCAGCCGCAAGGAATGCAAAGCCTTCCTCGAAGAAATGAACCGCGACGGAGATGCGGAAATGCAGGTCATGGACGGAGGGAATCTGGTTTATGTTTTGCCCGGCATCGCCAGTGACAAATCAACCGCGCACGATCCGAGCAAACGGCAGGAGTACGACGATATTCTTCGCGCCGCTGAGCCCGATGACCGCGAAAGATAATTGGCTCGCAGGCTATTCGAAACGTATTTTGCTCAGGGGCGTGCATCAAAAACGTTGAAATCTAGACGGCTAAAGGCGCATCCTATGATCTTTTACCCACGGCTCCGGATGCCGACGGGGACGTCGGCGCTCCCAGGCTTGTCGTCTACGTTGAAATCGAAAGCTTTAAACGCGAAAGCTTTGAACTCGAATGCGACGGTGCTTGTCCCGGTTCGGGAAAGGCGATCCTCAACGAGTTTAACGTCCGTAATAATCCGCTTCAATCTTACAAACCGAGCGCCTTGAAGTCGTAATATAGGCATGCACAAAACCATTCACACTTTTCAAAAAGTGATTCAGGCCCTCCTCTGCGGGCTCTTTCTAAGCTTCTGCGGGAGCGCCAGCGCAGCTGAAAAACCGAACATCCTTTTCATCTTCGCCGACGATCAGTGCTACGACACGATCCACGCGCTAGGGAAAGATGAGATCGAAACTCCCCATCTCGACAAGCTCGTCAACAACGGAACCGTCTTCACGCATACCTACAACATGGGCGGATGGAGTGGCGCGATTTGCGCCGCGTCACGCGGCATGATCATCTGCGGCGAATTCCTCTGGCACGCACACAAGGCCCCGATTCAAACCGATTACGTAGCCGAAAAAAAACTTTGGCCACAGTTGCTCGAAACATCAGGCTATGAAACCTATTTCAGTGGCAAGTGGCATATCAAAGCCCCAGCCGAAAAAACCTTTATGACCGCGCGCAATATTCGCCCCGGGATGCCGAATCAAACCAAAGAAGGCTACAATCGACCGATCGACGGTCAGCCTGATCCATGGGATCCAAGCGACCCCAAATTCGAAGGCTTCTGGAAAGGTGGGAAACACTGGAGCGCGGTGCTTGCAGATGATGGCGTGGAATACCTTGGCCGCGCCGCCCAGCAAGACGCACCCTTTTTCATGTACCTCGCGTTCAACGCACCTCACGATCCACGTCAGTCTCCAAAAGAATATGTCGACAAATACCCGCTTAAAAACGTGGATGTTCCAGAGGGTTGGTTGAGCGAATACCCCTACGGCGAAAAAATGGGTGCCGGACGGAAACTTCGTGATGAAAAACTAGCACCCTACCCTCGCACGGAAAATTCGATCAAAGTAAACCGCCAGGAATACTACGCGATCATCACCCACATGGACACCCAAATTGGACGCATTCTCGACGCGCTCAAGGCATCAGGAAAAGAAGACAACACCTACATTTTCTTCAGCGCGGACCACGGGCTCTCGGTTGGACATCACGGATTGCTCGGCAAACAAAACATGTACGATCACAGCATCCGCGTCCCCTTCATCGTGAATGGTCCCAATATTCCAAAGAACAAAAAAATCTCGGAGCCGATCTATTTGCAAGATGTCATGGCCACTTCGCTTGAACTCGCGGGCATCGAGAAACCAGAGCGAGTGCAGTTTAACTCCGTCATGCCACTGATCGACGGGCGCGCCACCAAGTCGCCCTACAAAGCGATCTACGGCGGATACACCTCAACCCAGCGCGCGGTGATTCAAAACGATCACAAATTGATTCTTTATCCAAAAGTCCCAAAGGCCCGCTTGTTTAACCTCAAAGCTGATCCCAAAGAACTCAAGGATCTCGCCGACGATGCGTCGCAAAAACAGCGCATGCAGAAACTTTTTAAAGCCCTGCTCGAGTTGCAAAAAGAAAATGGTGATACGCTTGATCTTAAAGCGGTCTATCCCGAGCTTGCGGGATTCTCGGCGGCTAACTAGTAGATTAGGCAGCACGGGCTACCCAACATCCTGAACACCTCTGGAACCAACGCTTTAGTTTTCGCCGGAGTTTCAGAGACTGACCTGAAACTTCATGACAGCGTTCCAACCGCCAAGCGAAATCCGGGTGGAGCATTCACGGTCTAATACCACGGTGTAATACGTAGCAGGACGGACGCTCGTCTTGAAGCAAGGCTTTAATTTTCGCTGGGGTTTCAGAGACTGACCTGAAACTTCATGACAACGTTTCAACCGCCAAGCGAAGTCCGGGTGGAGGCTTCACGGTCTAATCCCACGGTGTAATACATAGCAGGACGGACGCTCGTCGGGAACCGACGCTTTAGCTTTCACCGGAGTTTCAGAGACTGACCTGAAACTTCATGACAGCGTTTCAACCGCCAAGCGAAGTGCAGGTGGAGGCTTCACTGTGTAATACATAGCAGGACGGACGCTCGTCGGGAACCAACGCTTTAGTTTTCGCTGCGGTTTCAGAGACTGACCTGAAATCTCATGACAGCATTTCAACCGCCAAGCGAAGTGCAGGTGGAGGCTTTACGGTCTAAAACCACGGTGTAATACACAGCAGGACGGACGCTCGTCGGGAACCGACGGTTTAAATATAGGCGGGGGTTTCAACCCCCGTAAAGCGGGTCGATATATCCACGTCGGGAACCGACGGTTTATCATGATAGGGCTTTAGCCCGCCCCTCGTATTTTGAGGGCACAAACCCAAAGGGTGTTTTTGATAAAATGCTTCTACTGCAACCGTCTTGGAAGTTCCTAGCCACATAGCGGAATACGGGCTGAAGCCCTTTTTAGTTAAACCGTCAGTTCCTGACGAACGATTGCGCGCGCTTCTGAGCGGGGGTTGAAACCCCCGCCTAGGATA
>Ga0209186_1001046_pt1 | contig 21074 bp, 18 predicted proteins | sample SidtaG_FD_187426 | JGI IMG/M metagenome (GOLD analysis project Ga0209186, IMG submission 187426) | Marine algal microbial communities from Sidmouth, United Kingdom - Sidmouth_Male2 metaG (SPAdes) (version 2) | ecosystem: Host-associated > Algae > Red algae > Unclassified | place: Sidmouth...
TTCAAGGAAAAAATCGACACAGAGCGGCGCGCAACCTTGTTTCGAAAGGCCCAATTCTTAGTTGCGATCGAGGCAATCGCGTGCATGTACAATTCGTTTATGTGCATCTTCTGGTGTGTCCGCTTGTACGGTTATATGCCCCATTTTACGTCCGGGGCGAGCATCTTTTTTACCATACAAATGCAAGTTCACCCCATCACAATCGAACACTCGATCCCAGGCCGGTTCGCCATGGGCCCAGTGATGCCCGAGTAAATTCGCCATCGCAGCCGGAGAAACCAAGCCTGCGTCCCCGAGCTTCACATTGCAAATCGCGCGGATCTGCTGGGTAAACTGGCTGGTCGCGGTTGCTTCGATCGTGAGGTGCCCCGAATTATGCGGGCGAGGCGCCAGCTCGTTGATCACCAGGCTCTGATCCGGCATGACAAACAATTCGATGCAGATGATTCCAACCAAATCGAAGGCCTTCGCGAGGCGTCGAGCCAGCGATTCGGCCTCGGCCTGCAACTCAGCGGAAAAGGGCGCGGGGCACACGCTGACATCTAAAATATGATCGGCGTGCAAATTCCACAGCATCGGAAAAACCTCAATCTCGCCGGACGAATTTCGCGCCACAATCATCGACGCTTCTTCATCGTAGGGCATCCATGCTTCGAGGACGCTCTCGACTTCGCCAACCGTCTTCCAGGCTTCAGCCAAATCGGTCTCGGCGGTGATTTTCACCTGCCCCTTGCCATCGTAGCCCGAGTCCGCGGTCTTGATTACCGCAGGCAACCCGAGGCTTTCGCAACCCGCCTTTAAGTCATCCAAAGAACGCACCGCGCAAAATGGCACCACGGCAAATCCCGCCTCCGCCAAAAAGGTTTTTTCGCGCAGGCGATTTTGTACCGTATGTAAAATGTGCTGCGAAGGATGTACCGGGGTATATTTCTGTAAAATTTCGAGGGTACGCGAAGGGATGTTTTCAAACTCGAGACTGACCACCGACACCGATTCGGCAAAGGCCTTGAGCGCCACTTCGTCTTCGTAGTCGGCCACCGTATGTTCATTCGCGCATTGCGCGGCGGGCGCATATGGCTCGGGGTCGTAGACGTGTACACGATAGCCCATGCTCTGAGCCGCTTGAGCAAACATTCGGCCGAGCTGGCCCCCACCCAACATACCGAGGGTGCTTCCGGGAAGAATCGCTGCTTGTGTCATGATCGTAGCCGTTACACCAATTCAGAGTTGATGGCTTTATCGCGTTGCTCGGCCCGATAGGCCTTGAGCGAGTTGCGAAGCGCCGGATTTTGGATGGCCAAAACCGCCACCGCGAGCAAGCCCGCGTTGGTCGCGCCAGATGCACCGATGGCTAGGGTTCCAACCGGAATTCCCGCTGGCATCTGCACGATGGAAAGAAGCGAATCCTGACCGCTTAAGGCTTTGGATTGAACCGGGACGCCAAAGACAGGCACCGTCGTCAAGGCCGCAACCATACCCGGTAAATGCGCTGCACCACCCGCACCCGCGATGATGACTTCGATCCCACGATCCTCAGCCGACTCGGCAAAATCAACCATCCAATTTGGGGTGCGATGTGCCGAGACCACTTTACACTCATGCGGAATCTCAAAACGGGTCAGGATATCGGCGGCATTCTTCATCGTCGGCCAATCCGAACTACTGCCCATAATTACGGAAACACGGGGATTTGTATCACTCATACCTCGCATCACCTATTCAGCGAACCCCTGCGATGCGAGAAAAATCATGCATCAGACCGGCTTCTTGGCGATATGAAGGGAAAAACGGAAAATTCGAGGCGCTTAAGGGTGCATCCTTCAGCCAGACAAGCTTCCGAGCAATGATTGACAAGTGCTTCGATCTCCTGAAAAGAAAGGAAACGATTCAAAGGAACAATCCATGCAAGCGAACCAGATTTTAAACGAAGCCAACGATAAGATGAAAAAAGCGGTCGAATTTCTCCAAACGGAGTACAACGGCCTGCGTTCAGGAAAAGCATCCCCCGCCATGGTCGACAGCATTACGGTCGACTATTATGGCACCGCAACCCGTCTTCGCGACATGGCAAATATCTCGACCCCAGAACCTCGCCTCATCAGCATCGCAGCCTTCGATCCATCCGTACTGCCTGCGATCGAAAAAGCGATTCTTGAAGCGAACATCGGTGTCACCCCTCTCAACGACGGTAAAGTAGTTCGCGTTCCGGTTCCAGAGTTGAGCGAAGAACGCCGCGCTGAAATCGTGAAAGTCGCAAAAAAATATGCCGAAGATCAGCGCATCGCGGTTCGCAATATTCGCCGCGAAGCAAACGACAACGCCAAGGCATCACAAAAAGACGGTGACTTGACGGAAGACCAAAGCAAAGACGTGCAAGGCGACATTCAAAAAGCGACCGACGGATTCATCAAAAAAATCGACGAGCTTCTTGGCAAAAAAGAAAAAGAACTCACCGAAGTTTAAGTAGCGCTTCATGCAGAAATCAACGTGGCTGAGGGGCCTGCCTCAGGGCTCTGCACAGAGCCGAGACGCCTCTGCCACTCTATGAAACCCACACAGTAGCTTCTGCCATTGAATGGCAACCCACCCTATTAAGATCCCTATGGAAATTCGAGTCTTCTCCGATCCCGACGCTTTGGCCGATGCCATCACCGAACGCATTCGCGGCGAAATTGCCGCCGCAGCTAGCTGTAGCTCACCCCAAGGCATCATGCTCTCCGGTGGCTCAACCCCATTGGCAGTTTTTAAGCGCCTCGAAGAGGCCCCGCCAAAAGCACCGAGCAACCTTCACCTTTTCATGAGTGATGACCGCTACGTCGACATGAATTCGGACGAGTTCAATTATCAGAACGCAACCCCGATGTTCAACGCGATGGGACTCGAGCCCGGACAGGCCTTGAAGGTGCAAACCGACATCGAGCCAAAAGAAGCCTGCGCCACCGAATATGGTCAGCAGCTCGAAAGTTTCGTCGCCAAAGGTGGCGAGCTTCCCTTCGGAATCTTGGGCATGGGTGGAGACGGGCATACCGCATCGTTATTTTCCGCCGAACACATTGAAGCGGCAAAAGGGAAATGGGCCATCGCGGTGGACCGCCCCGACGGACGCCAAGGCATCAGCCTGACCCCTCACGTATTTAATCAGATTGGCAGCATCGTTTTCTTAATCGCCGGCGCAGGCAAGAAGCCCGCTTTGAAGCAGCTGCTTGAAGGCTCGAGCGAAATCGCAGCTCCGCTCGCGGTAGCAAACTGTCAGAACGTCGAGATCTGGATCGACGAAGCAGCCCAGCCGGACGTGTAGGTTCGAAGACGATCGGGTAAGTGTTTGTGCCATGGCCTTCTAGGCCGTGCCTAACAATTCTCTTTCTTGGGAGCGGAATTTTCATCGTGGGGAGGATTATTTTTGAGCCCAAAGCAATGGCTTTTTGAAACCTCTTCATTCGCACGGCCTGGGAAGGCCATGGCACGAACGGGCTGTATCAAAACTCACAAAAAATCGGTTGAGTCCTTGTTTCGAATATCCGAATAAGATGCTGAAAGCATCGAACTTAAAAGCCCCAGGCTTCAGCCTGGGGTTTGGAGTGTGCAATCCGTTGCGTGCTGAAAGTACGCCAGAACGTTGAGCTACCTATCCGTTAGCCCCACAGGTAACGTTCATCATGTTCAATTTGATAGGTTGTTAGAAATTTCCGAAACTTGTCTTGAAAGGGGGGGCACTTGATGCTGCTCGGCCTGATTTTCGATATAGACGGATATTAGATCAGTATCTTTTCGGACTTACACGAAGCCAACCATATCCCGCCCGCCATTGTTGGCTCTCGCCCTCTGGTTGAAAATAAAAAGATATGGGTAGGGAATATTGCATCATCGCTCAACCCTTCCGGCGTACTTTCAGCACGCATAGGTGGACGCTCTGAAACCCCAGGCTGAAGCCTGGGGCTTTTTTGTTTGATGCTTTCAGCATCCTCGTTTCAGCGTCAGGTCGATTACTTGAGAGAGGTTGCGTTTACGCTATCGAGCTCCATGACGACCTGCCCGTTCGTGGCATCGACAACCTGCAAGGCATAGGTTTCAAAGGCCTCGTCGGTTTGATTGCGTAGGTGGTCCGGCTCTTCGCCATCTAGGGCCCAGGCCTTTCCGGTCCAGGGATTGCGCAGCATCTCCGGCAGAACCTCAAAATCATCGAGCACGGTAATCAATTGGCTTCCAGTGAGTTCGCGGCGCGGGATGTAGCGTTCTTGGTCAACGTGATAATGCTGCAGCGCTTCTTGCACTGCGAGCAATAGACTGCGCTGTTGCCCAAGTTCGAAAACCTCAACCGAAAACGGCGGGGCTCACCTTCACATCCCTGCAAATCAGCCCTGAGAATCCTCTTAATCATCAAGAATTCCGCAGGCTTTTGGCAAATATCGAATTTCAGCCCCAAGAAAAGAACTTGCAAAGATCAAATAATGGCGCACAAAACGCATCCTAATCAGGGTATAACATTATGAACATTCTTCTCAAAACATGCACCGCGTTACTCGCACTCTTTGTCGTTTTAGAATTCACTGGCTGTAGCGATGACGATGGTGGCTCCGGTATTCCAGACGATCTTGCTGCGAGCACTAATGACATGGCCGTCGCTTCTAGCGATACCATGGAAACGATGGAAGATAGCATGGATGCAATGGACGACAGCCTAGATGCAGCGACCGACAGCCAAGATGCAGCGACCGACAGCGTGGATGGAACAACCGACCTACGCAGTAGCGATGATGCAACCACGGTGGACGAGCAAACCGCTTCGGCAGTTGGTGGCGTCTCCCAAAACACAGCGGCGGGATGCAAACTTTCGGGCTCTTGGTCCGGCACCTTCTACAATGACATCTATGGTATTCGCGAGGGCATTACCGCCAACGTCACCGTGGATGGATTGAACATTTCAATTAACACCTCACATTCTGGGGTGGGTTCAAACCTAAACGGGACAATTAACGGCCAATGCGGTTTGCGGTTGATCGATCCGATCGACGGCGAAGATTGGACAACCAAGTTTGGTGGAGCAGACAGCACGCAGATTCGCATCGCGGATTTCGTGGTTGAGGATCGCGATCCACTGACCGGTGAGACCCCGCTCTATGTGATCGAGTTGTTCCGCTAGAAAGAAGCAAACCCGATCTCCATCACCGCGGGTTGTGGTGAATTATAAAAGCCTGTCGAAATACGACAGGCTTTTAAATTTGGCCAACGGAGCGGCTCAGGTAATCCGAGGTAAGTGGCGATCACGATCATAGGGCAGCGAAGTCTTTGGCGGGATCGCATCTCCAGGCCAATCCTCCGCCCAACATTTCCGTTCGAAGTCGTCCGCATAATACTGTAACCATTCCTGGGTATCGAGATCGCTACCACCGCTGACAAGATCGCAAATATTAATGCCGTAGCCTTTATCCCGTAAAGCCCGTGGCAGGAATACTGCCTTTTCATTCAAGATGGTGGTCCATAGACGCTCGTAAAGTTCGCGGTCGCTCAGATGGTCGGTACTGGAAAATTGCACCCCAAACTCAAAGGCGGCGGCAAATATTTCGAACAGCTTGTAGGTCAGTTCGGAATCTTCTAATTGATCTGGTGGCGGTAAGGGAACCCCTTCTTGAATCAATCGCTTCGAGATCGTGGTGGGCGGCTCCATGAGTTGGATGACGTAACTCACGAGATGGAGGTATCGATCCTTGAGCGGGAGCATATCTGACATGTGAGGGATGGGAACCGCATGCTCACGCATCAATCGGAGCAAATTCTCGATCTCAACCTCAAATCGAATATCTCCAACGTCGGCCGCTTCGGTGAGATTCATCCCGCTAGACTCTGGGGCGGAAAATGGGTTCGGAAGGGCCTTTTGTGAGTTAGCACAGGCCTGTTTTTTCATATTTCGAATAATTCGTTTCTTCATGGTGTTTCCTTGAGTTAGATTTCCTCATGATAATGCAGGGAGCGTGCCAAGATTCGCGAGGCGGGGCGGGGAACAGCCCAAACCTTCGTTTTTAAAGGGAAAAATGACTTTCGGGCGAATCAGAAATTTTCCAGCGCTGGAGGGGTTACAACCTAGGTTGTAATTTTTACAACCTAGGTTGTAATGGGTCGCCTATTTCGAGGTGGCCTCACATAAACGCGAAGGCGGGAAAACGAGGTCGAAAGCTTTCCAATCGCCGACTCCTCGGGTACTTTCAGACCACATCTGCAGCGATCCATGAAACCTAGACACATTCTTAGCTTCTTTACGCGTTGGCTCCACATATGGCTTTGCCTTGCAGCCTGCGGGGCCTGCCTTGGCACCACGCAAGCGGAGCTTGATCTCGACGGCAATGGCCTGAGCGATGTCTGGGAAGCGATCTATTTTGGCCAAGTCGGTGCCTCGGGTGTCACTGCAAGCGGCGATCCAGATGGCGATGGGCAAAACAACGCGGCCGAAAGTCAAATGGGGACCGACCCGCTCTCGGCTAGCTCAATTGGCCGACTGCTCGACTTCCAGCACCGAGTGGACAACGGGGTTACCAATAGCATCGCATCGATTTTTCCGAGCAATCAGACGGTAGAAGCGACCTGGCTCGGCAGCTCAAATTTGATCAGTTCCAGCTTTACTCCCTTCGTGGTAGACGCCCCCCTTCCAAGTAACGGCGCGTTGGATGCACAGCACGGCTCGGTTGGCTTCATCCACTTCAAACTCAGCGCGAGGGATCAAGATGGGGACGGGCTCAGCGACTGGGAAGAGGTGCAAAGCGGGCTGGATCCGACCCTGCCGCAGACCTTTCCACCTACGCCCGACTACCAATGGCTGAGCAACCAGTTCAACAGTGCCTCCGTCTTTTCGATTTCGGCTAGCCCGATCAGTGTCACGGATACAAACCAAGCCAGCGTTACTATTCAGCGCAGCGGCAGTATCTTTCCCGAGACGGTGAACCTCAGTTATGGGGCACCGCTGCTAAACGGGGTCGACTTTGATTACCTCCCGACGTCGATTGTCTTCCCCTTTGGCGTGATGCAAACGACGTTGATCTTTCGCGTTACCGGAGCTGGCCTTCCGCCTGCGAGCGCCAGCACCTTGGTGACGATTTTGAGCGACCCTGATTATGGGATTGGCATCGCCTCGACCCAGATTGACGTGACCTACACCCTCCCCTCCGTGTTTGTCGCGGACCTCCTGCCGACAAACACGGTAAACCTCGCGAATGGAAGTAGCACCGCGTGGACCCCGGCGCATGGCAAGATGCGGATGTTCGTTTCAGGTGACCGACAACAGATCGAGCTATATATCGACCTCGCAGGGCTGGCTCCGAACCTCAGCCCGATCACCGGCATCGAGCTCTACTTCGGTTCGCCGTTAGCATCCAGCAGCAGCTTGATTCATTCCATACCGCCCTTGAGCGGTGGGGTAGCGCCCAGTGGTTCCATCGCGATTCCACTCTCAGCTATTTCTCTAACCGACTTGGTGAACGGAAGCCTTCACGGCTTGATTCGCAGTAGCGCCTTCCCCAGCGGCCACCTTATCGCCCCCTTCGTGATTGCGGACGGAAGCCCGAGTACGGTGGTGTCGGCTTCAGCGAGTTGGACCCCCAGTGCGTCCCTAACCCAAGCCGAGGCGGCTCGCTTTCTGATCCAAGCCAGCTTTGGCGCGGACATGGCGAGCATCGCGCAGGTGCAGGCGCTTGGCATCGAAGGATGGATCGACCAACAGCTCGCGCTTCCAGCCAGCCTGCATACCCCGCTGTACGATGCACGCCCAGCCCCGCGCGATTCCGCCCAACGCATCGGAGTCTGGTGGGATCATTCGGTGAACGCGCCCGATCAGCTGCGCCAACGCATCGCTTTCGCTTTGAGCGAAATTTTTGTCGCCTCAGAAGACGACCCGACCCTGACCACGAAGCATCGGACTCTCTCGCTGTACTACGATCTCTTGGTCAGCGGCGCGTTTGGCACCTACCGCGATCTCTTGGAAGAGGTCACACTCAGCCCAGCCATGGGGATTTACCTCAGCATGCTCGGTAATCGCAAAGCGAAACCCGGATCAAGCCAACGACCCGACGAAAACTATGCCCGTGAAGTGATGCAGCTCTTTTCCATTGGCCTGTGGGAACTGCATCCGGATGGGCGGCAAATCACCGGCCCGCTGGGCGAGCCGATCCCGACCTATGATCAAAGCACCATCGAGGAAACGGCTCGGGTACTCACGGGGTGGGGATGGAACAAAGCCACGCCTGCGGATTCAATAATCTTTGCCCCTCGCGACTACGAGTCGCGCATGGACCTGTACGAACTGGAACACGATGCGGGGATGAAACGGATCATTCGAAATGAGATTGTTCCGGCTGGTCAAGGTGGGCAAGCCGACTTCGATCAACTGTTAGATGCGCTCTTGTTTCATCCGAACACCGCCCCGTTTATTTGCCGTCAATTGATTCAACGCTTGGTGACATCCAATCCCAGCCCAGCCTATACGCATCGAGTGTCGAGCGTCTTCATCGACAATGGCTCGGGACAGCGCGGAGACTTGGGCGCGGTGGTTAAAGCGATTCTTCTCGATCCCGAAGCCCGCGATCCAGCCTTGCAGAGCCACCCGCTATTTGGACGGCTCCAAGAGCCCATCGTTCGCCTCACTCAACTTTTGCGCGGGGTAGGAAACGACCTCGGTGGTGGCTCCTTCACCATTCCGGACACCGCCTTTTATGTTGGGCAAGCGCCGCTGGATTCCAAGAGTGTGTTTAACTTTTTCAGACCTGATTACGCAGCTTCAGGCGACATACGCAATGCGCGCGTAGATAGCCCAGAATTTGAAATCAGTTCCGGCAGCCAGCTAATTTTGCAGGCCAATACCATGCGGCAAATTCTCTACGATGGGATTCCCGTGGAAAACCGGCTCATCCGCATCGACACCAGCAGCCTACAGCCTTTGGCCGTAAATCCCGTCGCGTTAGTGGACCGACTCAACCTGCTTTTATCCGGAGGCCGCGCCTCAGCGAACCTGCGTAGCATCGTCGAAGCCAGCGTGGCCGCATCGCCGGCGGGCCTATCGGCTCAACGCGCAAATACTGCGGTTCAATTATTCTCGATCGCACCGGAGGTCTTAATCGCAAAATGACATCGCGTAAGAAACATATGACAGCCGCCTCCCGAGCCGCAGCCATGAGTCGGCGGAACTTCCTTGGACGTGGGATTCAGGGCGCGGGAGCCATCGCCTCCTTGCAGGCAATTCAGTCCATGCAAGCCTTGGCGAGCAGCCCACCGGTGCCGGGAGATTTCAAGGCCTTAGTTTGCTTTTTCATGGCGGGCGGAAACGACAGCGACAACATGATCGTGAGTCGGGACGCGACGGAGCACGCAGCCTATGCCGATGCCAAGGGCAACCTTGCGGTTCCCTTAGGCGATGTTTTGCCGACGGGAGCGACCTCGAGTGACGGACGCCCCTGGGGCTTCAACCCAAACCTGCCTGAGCTGCATCAACTCTATCAGCAAGGCGATCTTGCCATCCTCGGTAACGTTGGGCGCCTGCTCGCACCGACGACTCGGGCTGATTATTTGGCCGGCAATGCCACCCTCCCCCACCAACTGTTTTCGCACAACGACCAGATCCGACAATGGCAAAGCGCCACCGCAGAACTCGCTCCGACCAGTGGCTGGGGCGGGCGTCTAGCCGACCGCATGGATCCACTGCAGGTGAATCCCCTGATTGCGATTTCCACCTCGCTAAGCGGATCAAATTTATTCCTCTCGGGAAAAACCTCCCCTCGCATGGACATTGGCGGGGCGGGTCCAACCGAGCTAGCGGGCACCGATCCCTCCTTTGCGATTAGCGCGGTTCGGGACCAGGCGATAAACGATATTCTTGCCTTGCCGACACCGCATTTGTTTGAAACCGAAATCGCGGAATCGGTTCAGGAAGCACGGGTGTTTAATGCCAATTTAAAACTCGCGCTCGGTTCGGCCCCGAGCCTAACCACCGCCTTCCCAGCGGGCATCATGGGGGCGCGATTGAAGCTTGCGGCAGAAATCTTGTCGGTTCGAGGAGCGTTAAACATGCGGCGGCAAATTCTTTTTGTCGGCATGGGAGGCTTTGATACGCACTTGGACCAATCGGCCCCACATCCGACCTTGCTGCAGAAGGTGAGCCAATCCATCGCCGCCTTTTACGCCGCGACACAAGAGCTGGGCATCGCGCAGGACGTCACGCTGTTTACCGCATCTGATTTTGGGCGCACCTTGACGACCAACGGGCGCGGCACCGACCACGGTTGGGGCGGACATCACATGGTGGTGGGGGGCGCGGTGCAAGGCGGCGCGATGTACGGCCGCATGCCGACCCTCGCTTTGAATGGTCCGGACGACACCAAACGTGGTCGCTGGATTCCAAGCACTTCAGTGGATGAATATGCGGCCACATTGGCGTGCTGGTTCGGCCTGCCGGCTGCGGACCTGCCAGATGTACTGCCAAACATCGGACGTTTCGCCGCCCCCGACCTTGGCTTTATGGTGTAGCTCGAATATTTCATTAAACGAATCCGGCACAGACGGAGATGAACCGCGTAGCTTCAGTAGCACCAATATTCGTTGGTTTTTCCGGTGTGCATAGCTCCGAAGGTGCGCCGGCACGTAGCCCCAAGGCTCGCCTCGAGGTTCCGAATTGCCCAAAGCAACAAGCTCCGAAGGTGCGCCGGCACGTAGCCCCGAGGCTCGCCTCGGGGTTCCAAATTGCCCAAAGCACCAAGCTCCGAAGGTGTATAGGCCCTGCGCTACATGCAGAGAAAATGTCGCCATCTATGCAAGTCCTTCGGACTTGGCGGCGCCTCCGAAACCAATCGATGAGCGGTGCCCATCGCTACACTGTTTGCGCCTTTCAGGCGAATATGTACCTTAGCCCAAATTACATGAAAGGGTGGGGCCGTAAACAGCTCTTTACCCTTAATATAGGGATACCGTCGCGTTGCGACTCAAATGAAGGGCAGCGGTAAACCCCGGACTTGCGTCCGGGGCCTGCCGTTTTGCTTTTAACTGGATCGGTCATTTCAACCGAGATGGTTTCCACTGTCGGCGGTTGGAAACCGCCGCTCCTTGGCCTGCGGCGCATCACGTCTTCTGCGGAATTTTCAGGTCAGTCTCTGCCCCGCATAAGGCTAGACAGTCGGCTCCCGACGATTATTAAAAAACCGCTTTAGGCACGAGGACATCGAGCGCTTTAGGCTCCACCTTGATCTCAACATCGGGACCGCTTTCCAACAACTCGCCGTCGACTTGAATAGGGGCGGCATGTTCGCGCCGTACCAGGATCTCAGTGAACGTACGCGTATGAACCACCTCGAGTTCGTCAATCTTCCCTCGAAAGAGCATGGGCAAATTTGCGATACAACGCGCACTATCTTTCTTAGCGATGGTGACCAAAACCAGTTGCCCATCATCGGAGCGTGCCTGTGGCGCGATCTTTGCCCCGCCGCCAAACTGAGTTAGATTCGCAGCGGTAAACACCATGGGACGCTCCACGGCCACACACTCGCCATCAGGAAACTGCACCTCAAAATCCTGCGGGCGATAATCGAGGAACCCGTAGGCGGCGGAAAACACATAGGGCAAAACACCGCGCACCGGCGACTTTTCGAAGGTCTTTACCAAGGCAGCATCCCACGCCAAACTGCAGGTAACAAAAAAGGGATGCCCGTTGGCGTGCCCCACATCGATGCGCTTGATCTCGGCCGTACTCAGGGCTTCGGCGGCCCGATTTACTTGCAACGGAATATCGAAGTGCCGCGCGAAACCATTGCCACTGCCAGTTGGAATCACCCCGAGGGCGACGTCCGACCCCATCATTGCAGCACCGATGCTGTTGATCATGCCATCTCCGCCCGCGACAAGAATGGTATCTACTCCTTGATCGATGGCGCGATGCACTTTGTCGCGACCGTCTTCAGCGCTCCGACTGAACTGAAAATGAAGCTCTCGTCCATCGACATCCCAATGCGTTTGCAGGGCGTCGAGCACCGTCGAGTAAGAGCGACGCACCCCCGACTTCGGATTGATCAATGCGAGAACTTTCTGAGCCATAGGATACTTTACTAGCTCCAATCTGGGCGCTGAGTAAACCGTAAAGCCTCGGCTCGCGCCTTGAAAGCTTAAGCTAGCCCGCATATTTTTTTTTTAAAATTGCTCGAGCCATCGGCTTAAGGGTTAAGATTGAGGGGTTTCGAATAGCCGATAACTGAAATGTGGGACGACAATTTGTGAGACCGGTTTAAAGCCGCGAAGCGGCGGCATTTCATAGCCCCGAACGCAAGTCTGGGGTTTATCGTAACCTGATCCGCTTGCATTAAAACAACCGCAAGCAGGGAATGCACAAAACGAAAGCCCATTCGGCAACTCATGTTTATATATAGTTTTAGATGCAAAGCTCATAAAATTGCATCCGGCAATCCAGATCCATCGGAGCAAGCTTGATTTTACGAGCGGCTTCCCCATACCCCAGACATGTCAGAGGAACAAAATCACATCGACGTAGCCGCAGAAACGCCCATTGCACCCGCCGCTGCGAGTGCAGCCGTTACACCCGCCGCCCCGCAAGCAGAGGTCCCCGCCGCAATTAAAATCAAGCAGCCTCCGCTCATGTTTTCGGAGACGCAAAAGATTTTGACCAAGCTTCGAGAGACCCTCGGCGCGCCCGTCATCACCTACTGGAGCAATCCACGTGGAGCCGTCTGCCACAGCGATGTGGTCGGCTTCTTCGAACTCCTCGAAGGCATGGGGAAGCAAGAAACGATTTACATGTTCATCAAGTCGAATGGCGGAAACGGCCAGGCCTCTCTCCGCATCGTTAACCTGATCCGGCAGTACTGCAAAAAAGTCGTCGCGCTCATCCCGCTCGAATGCGCTTCCGCAGCAACCATGATTTCCCTCGGGGCGGATGAAATCCAAATGGGCCCCATGGCCTACCTCACCGCAGTCGACACCTCCTTGACCCACGACCTTTCGCCGATCGATCGCGACAACGACCGCGTCGGAGTCAGCCTCGACGAGCTCAGCCGCGTGGTGCGCCTGTGGCGGGCGGAAACCTCGGGCTCGGAAACAAATCCTTACGAAGCGTTGTTCAAACACGTTCACCCCCTCGTCATCGGTGCGGTCGACCGGGCCGACTCGCTCTCGATCATGCTCTGCAAAGAATTACTCAGCTACCACATTGACGATGCGGAAAAAGCCGAGGACATCGCCCAGACGCTCAACGCCCGCTACCCTTCGCACTCCTATCCGATCCTTCGAGATGAGGCGTCGCGCATTGGTTTGAAGACAAGCGAAATGGCGCAGGACGTAAACGCGCTCTGCCTCGAACTAAACACCCTGTTCAGCGAGATGGGCCAAAAGGCGACCACGGATTACAGCGAAACCCGCGCCCACGGCAACGAGATCCTCAACATTTTGACCGCCGACAATCAGATGATTTATTACCAGCAAGATAAGGATTGGTTCTACCGCAGCGAAGAGCGGCGCTGGATCACGATGAACGACAATAGCAGCTGGCGAAAAGTCGAACGCGTCAAAGGCCGGATCAAAAAAAGCATCCTGCACATCGCCTAAGCCAAAGAAAAAGCCTGCCACTCAATGGCAGACTTTTTTATACCCTCTGCCACTCAATGGCAGACGGCGCTAACGTGGCAGGGCTGTCCCGCCTCGACATCCATGGCTATCGAGTGGCACGCTTAAGCCACGTTGCAGTTCCACCGACTTAGGCCAGGCGGTCCGTCGCGACGTGGTAGTTTGGATCTTCGGAAAGATTTACTTCGATCATGTCGCCTGCCTTATCGAGCAGGTCCTGACACTCTTGGGAGAGGTGGCGGAGATGCAGACGCTTGCCGGCACGCGTATAGCGCTCGGCCAACTTGCCAATCGCCTCGAGGCCCGACTGATCATATACCCGCGTAAAATAGAAATCGATGACGACATCCTCTGGGTCTTCGTCTGGCTTAAACAAGTCATTAAAACTCGATACTGATGCGAAAAACAGCGGGCCATGAAGTTGGTAGATTTTCGATCCAGCCTCATTGACGCTTTCCTCCGCAAACAAGTGGGTCGCATGCTGCCAAGCAAACACGAGAGCCTGCATCACCACCCCGAGTAAAACCGCCACCGCGAGGTTGTGGAAGAGCACGGTGTACCCCGCCACGAAGACCATGATGAGAACATCGCTGAGCGGAATTTTACGCAAGGTGCGTAAGGTCGACCATTCGAAGGTGCCGATCACCACCATGAACATGACGCCCACAAGCGCGGCCATTGGGATCATCATAATGAAGGGGCTGAGGACCATGACAAATAGGAGCAAGGCCAAGGCCGCACAAATCCCCGACAGGCGTCCACGGCCACCGGAATTCACGTTGATCAAGGATTGGCCGATCATGGCGCAACCGCCCATTCCGCCAAACAAACCACATACCACGTTGGCAAGTCCTTGGCCGACGCATTCGCGATTACCACGTCCACGGGTCTCGGTAATTTCATCGATCAAGGTCAAGGTCATGAGCGACTCGATCAAGCCAACCCCGGCGAGGACGAGGGCGAATGGAAGAATGATCCACAAGGTGTGAAGATTCATCGGTGGTAAATCGATCGCATTTTGAAAAAAGACCAAGGGTGGGAAACCGCCTTCAGGCACTTTATTGATACTCGCAATAGCAGAAGCAACTTCTTGATCGGTGAGCTTTTGTTCCGTTGGAAGGTCGTGCAATGCCCCACCACTGTGACCCAAGGTTCTCAATCCAAATCCAAGACTCTGGGCCTTGTGTTCGATTTCTTCGACTTCATCCGACATCTTATCTTTTTGCGCGTCGGTCACCGCTTTGGCTTTCAGATTGGACAAGAGCATGTCCTTCACCGTCAGCACGGAGGTCTCGGAATTGGTAATGCGAAGTGATTCGCCGCCAAACTGGTTGATACCAAAGCTCAAGCCGGTGACGATAAGGATTGCGGCCAGCGAGCTGGGCACCGCTTTGGTGAGCTTCGGCAAGAAGGCAATGATCGCCATGGTCAACGCGATAAGCGCCGCCATAATGAAGAGAGGCGTGCCGGTGATTGTTTCGAGTGTGCCGCCCTGGCCGATCAACTTAAAACTTCCGAACTGCGCCATAAAAATTACGATCGCGAGCCCGTTCACAAAACCGAGCATCACGGAATGTGGCACGAGTCGAATGAGCTTTCCAAGCCGCAAACCACCCACGAGGATTTGCATCAGCCCGCAGAGAATCACCGCCGGAATCAAGTAACCGACCCCGTGGATCGCAACCAAACCGACAACAACCACCGCCATCGCACCGGTTGCCCCGGAAATCATTCCGGGACGGCCACCGAAGACCGCGGTGATAAAACCGACGATTACCGCAGAATAGAGACCCATGTGAGGGGAAACACCCGCCACGAAGGCAAAGGCAATCGCCTCTGGCACAAGGGCTAAGGCAACGGTGAGTCCAGATAAAACATCATCTTTGGTGGAAGCGGCGCGCTTCGCAAATAAGTCCAGCATGGGGATCCTGTCGGGGCTAAATGAGCAAAAATTGGGATTAAAATTGGGCTATTGATACGGCTGCGTACACAAATGGGCACGCAACAAAAAGGCTTGGGGGTAGTTGCGATTGACGAAAGAGTCAACGGAGAACTGTAAAAAGCATTGAAAACAGGCCAATCGGCCCGTTTCGAGCTAAACCAACCCAATGCTTGGCCTGCTGCCTATGCCTACCTTGTCGCCCTCCTACTGGCCTTGATCCCGCCCAAATCCCTTAGGTTGAGTCGGTCCTGAAATCCATTTTCGGATATTTTGCAAAGGATACATTGGGCCTGAAAGGCTCACTGAAGTTTAGCTTTTAACTAGATAGGTCGTTTCAACCGAGATGGTTTCCACTGTCGGCGGTTGGAAACCGCCGCTCCTTGGCCTGCGGCGCATCCCTTCTTCTGCGGAATTATGGACTCGATTAAGGTGGCGCGGATTTCAATCCGCGTTTGTCGAAACGGGATTTATCCCGTTGTGAGCCTGAAGGGCTTAGTCAACATAGCCCAGGGCAACGCCCTGGGTTCAAGGCGCCTAGACATCGTAGCGCTGAAAGCGCGATTCAACCTAGATGATCACGTAAATCCGCACGTTCAATGCTCTGCGGTTCAGTGAGATCCAGAACCAAGGCGCGGCCCTGGATTACCGCATCAGTCGACCTCTGCTTTCCTGAAGGCATCGCCCACATTGGTTTGTATTCCGATCGCGCTTCCAGCGCTTCATATTATTTCCGGATGAATTCCGGTGGTTCCCTTCGGTCACCGACCGGCTAATTGCCTTCAAGCCTCCGGCTTTCATTCGTACGCAGAAACCGCACCACTTCCCTGCAAATCAGCTTAACTATCTATCTAGGTGCCATTGCGGACAGACTCTAGTTAGAGCCTGTCCTGAAATCCATTTTTGGATCTTTTCGAAGGATACATTGAGCCTGAAAGGCTCAATGAAGTTTGGCTTTTAACTAGATAGGTCGCTTCAACCGAGATGGTTTCCACTGTCGGCGGTTGGAAACCGCCGCTCCTTGGCCTGCGGCGCATCCCTTCTTCTGCGGAATTATGGACCCGATTAAGGTGGCGCGGATTTCAATCCGCGTTTGTCGAAACGGGATTTATCCCGTTGTGAGCCTGAAAGGCTTAGTCAACATAGCCCAAGTCAAGTTAGGGACGCAAGCGGTATAAGTCGAAGGGCATCATGCCCGCAGGCCGGGTAATCGGAACTGGATTGGTAACGGGTCCGAGCGGGCTCCAAACTGGCGTTACCAAGTTGGTTGAGCCATCGAGGCTGTAGACCCGACCGTTGATCCCACTCCAAAAGACCATTTCCATCCCATTGGTGATCACCACGTCGGTGAAGCACGGTAGCAGCACCACATTGATCCCGAGGGTCTCGCTGTCGCTTAGACTTGGCGACCCGTTGTCCGCAACCGAAAGCGCAACCGTGTAGGCTGCCCCGGGAAGCTCGCCTGCGGGCACATTCCAGTTAAACACCCCGGTGCTCGGATTGATCGTCGCACCGGTTGGCGCGCCTGAAGCAATCGAATAGGTCAGGCTCTGCCCTGCATCGGGGTCGGTTGCCGTGATCGGTAGACTGACCGTATCGCCTGGGTGAACCTGAAGCCCAGTCGTGGCGGTAAATACAGGCGGTTGATTGGGAAGGCTCTTGTAACGGTCGTCCAAATACTGGGTGATGGCCGCACGTTCGGCGGTGCTGAGAACGCGGTTGTAGATAATCACTTCCGCGATTTCTCCATCGAGGTAGTTCAGGCTATCGTAGCCACCCATCTGCATAGACGCTTCGCTATTATCGCGGTAGGCGGTAGCGCTTCCACCCAGCACGTTGTCTTGAAAAATTCGTTCCGTGTTGCTCGCAGCCGAATAGGTGTTGATGATAAATTCGGTTTGGTTCAAGGGGGTTGGGATCGAGGAGGTGCCATAACTCACCGAGCTATCCGAATTAGAGCCGAAGCGGTACATCTCTGGGGTCGTCGAACTTCCGTACCAGAGCGCATGCGCCCCGTTCGGTGAGGTTCCCGCAGATAACAAATTGTTGACCGGTGCGTAGTCGTGAATTTTGCAAACCACCACTTTGGTGTAGTCGCTGTTCACCGGCATGCCATCCCAAGCAGTCAAAAACTGGCCGGGGCTATCGGAGAACATCACCCCGGGCTTATCCAGGAAACGATTCGCAGCTAGGGTCGGGCGGTCCGACGGATTGCGCTGGTACATATGAAAATCATTGCCGCTCAAATCGCCCCAGCGAAGGATGCCACCGGAAACGGTTTCTACTCGTGAATCAGAACGATACCAAGCCCGAATCCCACTGAGAGCTGTACTCAAAGCGGAGCTCCCTGTGTTCATCACGACTGGGGCCGAGGTGGCGTCTTGCCCATCATTGTCGAGAATATGAGCACTTAAAACAATGGGCTCGGCCGAGCTGACGGACACGGTGAAGGTTGGGTTGGCGGTGGTCTGTGATCCAACAAAGACCCCATTGGCAAAAAGCCGAATCCGCTGCAAGCCGCGAGGAGCCGCGCCGGTCACCTGCACGGATATGGTCCCACCGATGGTCGCGCTCGTGCCATTAGCCGGCGAGGTAATCGTGACGCTCGGTGGCGAAAGCTGAGCGTCCAAGATTTTCATCCAGCGACGCGCCATCTCGGCCTGACCGGCATGAGTCGGATGCACATTGTCAGGGTTCAAGCCGAAGTTATCCAAGGGCTCGTAGGTGCTGCGATAAAGTAAATCGGTGATGCTGAAGCCCGCATTTTGGTCGACCAAAAGCACGGGGGAAGCAGCGGTATTTTTCGACGCAACTAACCCTGGAATCTGCGCATTCAATTGGCTCACCAAGGGATAGTTAGAGCCGGACCAGCTGTTGCCGGCAGGAATCACCTTGGCCAACAAAATTTTCATGTTCGGGTTATAGGCCCGCAGCTGATCGATGATGGTGCCTAAATAGTTTTTGGTCGTGGTCGCGTTGGCAAAGTGCCCCATGTCGTTATGTCCAAGGTGAATCAGAGCGATGTCTGGATAATTCGCAGAGCCAATCGAGCCCATGACACTCGCGACTTTTCCATTATTCGCATAATCGGAAGCAAAAATTCCGGACACACAGGCATGACGCTGGGCCGAGCTCGGCCAACCAGATGCTGGCCAAGTGGTGATCGGCGATGAATTGCCACTGCCACCGTAATTACCCACGCGATCCCCAACATATCTAAAGGCACGACTACGGGCTTTGAGCTGATCGTAGAGGAATAAGCGGAAAGACGGCTCGGAGCTCGGCCATCCCTCGGCAATTGAATCACCAATGCACAGCAGGCGCTGCGATTGAGCCTGCGAGGTTCCCGCAAGTCCTGAAAACAACAAGACGAGCAGCAGGCTCGGAAGGCTCGAGCGTGAGGTAAAAGGTGGGGTGAACAGTGGGGCGAACAGTGAGATGAATCGGTTTAACATGGGAATACACACCTTAGTGAGTTTCGAGATATATTGTAAAGGGATGATTTGTTGCACGATCTTGTCTATCTTCTAAGAAGTCGTCATCGTAAGGACATACCTTACGAGCTATTGACTCATCAGGTACTGCGAGAAACACTATGAATGTATATAACACAACTTTGTTTTACGCCATTGTTGTCACCTTTGGTGGAATTTGGCGCCATGTCGTCACGGGAAATAGCCCGCAAGCCATCTGGTTTTGCGCGGCTTGCGGCGCTATTGCGGTCTTCGGCGCTTGGCTACGACTGCATAAGAGCCGAGCCGCTACATGGTTAGGCAACGGCTTGATTCTATTATCGCTCATTCTCTGCCTAGGCTGGTTTATCGACCGCTTTTTCACCCACCCAACGGACGGAAAATCCCTTCGCGTCCTAATGATCCTCGCGGTGAGTCTTATCGAAGCCGCTGTTTTTGCTGGCGCGCTGCGGACAGGACTACGAAATAAGGGATAGAGCATTCCCCGCCATCCCTCTATTTTGGCAAACCGAACAAGGTTGAACGAATCCATGAACTCGCGTCCATGACTGTCTGATAACACCGTTTCGCAGCTCATTTCAGACTATGCCAGGATCAGTTTCATGCAATATGCAGGCTAGCCAAAAAAAAACGGCGCCTAAAGAGGCACCGTTATCATCGAGTGAAGGAATCCTTCGCATCTAAGGAAGCATTTGACCTCCAAATGAAATTTAGTAGCTCCAAGTAAAGTCCGCATTCGAGTAGAGCTGCGAGTTCAACGCGCTTAGCTTTTGTTGCAAGCTGACCATTTCAGCTGTGATCAATGGGTTTGAAGATCCGGAACCACAAACGCCATTCTGGATGACTTGCTCGTTCCCATCAAACTTGACTCGGTTGCTTCCCGCATCGCAAAGACCGATGTATTTGTAGCAAGCTGGTGCCCAAGGATCCGAAACAGCAACTGCGGCTGTGACCAAATCCATCAATTCACTTGCGGTTAACCACTTGAAGTGGGCCGTAGTCGAAGTTTGGTTAATCATAAATACTTGGCTGACGTTGATCGCGTAAAAGCGCTGAACCGACCCATTCGAGTAGGAATACACCCGCGTGATGTTCGAATACGGATACTGCGTGAAACCACCAAAGGACTCATACTCAAACACAACTTGAGTCGTCGCCGCCGCCGGTCCAGGCGCGGTTGGTGGAATGTAAATAAGCGCTTGCGACATGGAAGCACTGACGAAAAAAGCAAAGGCTGCTAAGATAAATTTGTTCATATTATTTTGTGTGTTAGTTCTGTGATTCTAATACCGGAACCCTTGTATTTCAACCAATGTTCTTCGATTATTTTCGCTGAAAGCGAAGAAAGACGACACGAGCTTAAGGTATCAAACCACAAAAACTTACATCGATTTAGCCTAAGAGTCTGTCGGGCTTAGGCTTTCGAGCGAGGGTTTCTCAGTTTGAGACCAGACGGTTTGGACGATTCGGGAGAATGGTTGAGGCTATTTGATCGGATCGTATGGGCCAAAGTGAGGAATTCGCAGCCGAATCTGCTAAGTCCGACAGGCTCCTGGGCAATCTAACCCGCCTCCAAAAAATCGGGGTAAAAATATGACGCCGACAAAGCGCCATGTAGATGCATTGAGGTCGGTAACGCGCTGCGTCCCACTACGTCATCGACCAAACGAAGATTGGACGAGGGCCGAATTAGTAAGACCATGAAAATCCAGATGACAAGACAGGCATGAGCCTGAAACCTTCCTTGTGTCAAACTACAATGGCACTTTGCGTGAGAATCGCCGAAGGCCAAGGAGCGGCGGTTTCCAACCGCCGACGGAGGAAAACGGTCGGGTTGACATCAGGAATTAGCCTGACACCTTCATTCCTACACCTTCATTTCGCCATTGGAGCCTGACACCAATGGCACTTAGATAAGCCGATTTATATGGAAAGGAGTTCGCTCTGCCCTGAAAAGAAAGCCGGAGGCTTGAAGGCAATTAGCCGGTCGGTGACCGAAGGGAACCACCGGAATTCATTGGGAAATAATATGAAGCGCTGGAAGCGCGGTCGAATACGATTTT
>Ga0209186_1001054_pt1 | contig 20990 bp, 28 predicted proteins | sample SidtaG_FD_187426 | JGI IMG/M metagenome (GOLD analysis project Ga0209186, IMG submission 187426) | Marine algal microbial communities from Sidmouth, United Kingdom - Sidmouth_Male2 metaG (SPAdes) (version 2) | ecosystem: Host-associated > Algae > Red algae > Unclassified | place: Sidmouth...
GGGGGGGGGGGGGGGGGGGGGGGGGGGGATCGATGGCGGCGGTGCGCGAGAGGGGGGTGGATGAAGGTCGGGGCAACGGAGAGCAGCGCGCTTGTGAGAAGCTGAATGAAGTCAGGAACGGCCCAGGTGTCACATGTGTAGGCTACACGCTTTTCTCTCTGGCGCACTTAGAGTCCTTCTGCATTGGTCACGCAACTCTACAATGCGGGAAGGCGCAAGTCAATCAGCCATCGGTTGGCGTTGCAAAAACTGTCAGCGATCCGCAAAAAGCCTTGTACCTCAATAAATCTCGGACGCCGTGGCCCGGCTGCTGCTTTTCTGGCAATCGCATGCTTGCAGTGATCATTCCCGAGTTCACTGGGGGCGTGGCCCCTTTTAAAGGCATCACATTGTTTATGACAGCGAGAACCGTTTCTGGACGTGGACCTGTGCGCTTGATTCTCCTTGTCATCGCGGTGGGACATGCAACCTCAACAGAATAATTGTTTCGCGAGATCTCCGATCTGCCGTTCCATGATGTACGCTGCGATTCGAATGAGGTACCACACTGTGTCGTGCCTGAATTGCCGCAGAGTTGTCAAAATGCGCGATGGCAGAACCGTCGACGATGGGGGTCATGGAACCCTCAACTGAAAAATTGGAATAGCCCAGTCATTATTGTGCCAAAGCCTGATTGCTGGGTACGTTACTGCAGTGATCACAGAAAGCTGCACTTGATGACCGTCAAGGCTACGTAACCCATTCCTAGGATGAATGAGAGCATAGATTCCCTGAGGGATGCCAGGGTCTTATCCATCCTGGACTGCAACGCGGGCTGCTGGCAGATACCAGTAGCGGAGGAAACTCAGCACTTCGCGGCTTTCACGTGCCACTTGACCGCGTGGCAGTGCGTGCGCGACCCCTTTGTGTTGTTCAATGCCCCCACAACCTTTCGGAGGGCTATCGATACGATCCTAGCCGGCTTTAAGTGTCAGCTAAGCTTTTTTCATCTGGACGACGTTATTGTCTTCTCAAAATTTCCAGACGAACAGTTACAGCACCAAAACGAGGTTTTGAAACGCCTGGAAAAGGCAGGCTTCACCATAAAGGCGTCCACGTGACACTTGTTTTGACAAAAAGTGGAATACCTCCATCATTTGGAACACCGGGAAGAGTACATGTCCTGGAGAAGAACCTCCGGGCACTAAGGGGCGTCCAGTATCCGGAGACGCAAACCTAAACGAAGAGCGTCCCGGGAATGTCCGGCGCATATTTTCGCTTAGTGGCAGACTTCGCCAAGATAGCGAAGCCCCTGAAAGCCTCGACGAGCACTAAGCGCCTCGACAGGCTACCTTCTCCCATGGGGAAGGAGACGAATACTTTTGAAGAACTAAAAGAATGGCTGTTAGCCTCCCCGATCCTCGCTCTGCTAAGGAGAGACGAGCAATACATCATCGATGTAGACGCCAGCCAAGAACCGCGGGGTTGTTGCATACAGCAACAACGACCCGATGGGGAATAGAGAGCGTCAGCAAGTCAGATGCGGGTCCGTGGCCTGCGTCGGGACACGTTTCATACCACGCCACAAGTGGAACCCACATTTGGAGCCCATTTGTGGGTATACGAGTCATCGTACCCTCGCCAAATACCGGTCTGTGAAGGCAGCCCTGGCAGTGCACATGGCTCCAGCTGCACCGCCCGCGCTCGTCCCAGCCGATCAGGGCGCTTGCACACAGATGTTTCGTGTGCCAATACGACGAAGCGTCTTGCGCACGCACCCCGCCTTCGCCAACCGCCACCATAGCGCCCTCAACGCCGCCACCGCTCCCCCGTCGCTGCTTCCTACCAATTCCGCGCCACCCAACACCCGCAATGTTTCCACTGCAGCGTCAACTCTGTCTGCCGCCGCCGGGCCTGCCATATTCTCGGCTGGGGCTTCCCCCACCGACCATTCGACATCTCCCTGATCTTTTAATGGGGCGACGTCGACCGACCGGCAACAGGACTTATAGGGGATCTGCAGGCGGTGGACAGACAATCGCAAATCGCCTCAACCCGTATTTGGGCACTTGCCGGGGCTAAATGTCCGAAAGATGTGGGTGTATCGGACGTGGGTCGGCGACCCGCATTTTTCCCACATTTCGTACCCACGCCCGACTCGTCGCCACTCTCTTCCATATCCCCATCGGAAAACCATAGAAGTGCTCTTCTCCCTGAGGAGAAGAATCACTTCTTCACCGAGATTGATGCGCTCGGCGTTGTCTGGGCGGTGCTCTACGTACGTTCATATCTCGAGGCGGCAGAGTTCTTCGTCCGGTGTGACCACCATGCCATCCGCGCGGTGCTCACCAATATGAGTCCCAGCGCTTCGATAAACCGCTGGCGACTCGGATTAGCGGAGTACACATATAAGATCCAGCTCAAGCCGGGTAACTCCCGCAATCTTGCAGACCCGTGATCTCGTCTGCCCACAGAGGTACTCGACTCAAATCTCTTGGACGAGGATATCCTGGTCCTGGCCGTCGTAACCCGGGCGCGTGACGCCCTAGTGGCCGCCTCTCCCGCCGAAGCCCCCATGGTGGCGCTTTCGGCTTAATATATATTTCTTGGCCAAGCCGAGGATGCGTTCTGTCAAGAACGGCTGAAAGAGCTTGATGTCTTCTACCACCCGACCCCAAGTGGAAACGGAAAGCCTTCTTCCTTCGAGAGAAGAATGGGCGCCTATGCCGACACTCGGTTTATGGGTGGGATACCCAGGTTATGCAAAAGGCACTGAAGCAGCGCCCCCCAAAGTACGAACACAAGTCGGCTTTGGCCGAGCACCCCGGCTCTCAAAGGATGTATGACACCCTCCGCCGGTACTTTTACTGGCTGACAATAGTCGTACACATTTACAAGCACGTGGAGCAATGCCGCGCCAGGGCTAAGAACCGCCTCTCAGAGAGGAGGCGCACTTCTGCGATGAGGCTGTGCCCAGCTCGCGAACCCCTCTTGGGGCTCGAAATGGACCTTCTTGGCCCATTGACCAACAATAGGGGTGGTCACATGCAAGCGCTGGTCACCTGTGACTGGTCCCACAAGCAATCGCAAACCATCTCGTTACGGAATGCGACAGCGCTGACGGTAGCGTCAGCGTTCATTGGCACGTGGGGGGCTGCCTATAACATCCCCGACTCTGTCCTTGCGGAAAACGGGCCTCAAGCTGCATCGGTGTACTACCAGGGCATCTTCAGATTGTTGGGAATAGTCTGGAACTTTACCGCTCCCTACCACCCGCAGACCAACGGGCATGTGGAACGATATGACCGAACCTCGGTGCGGCAGCTTCGATGATTTGTCGCTGAGCACCTGACAGAATGCGGCAGTCAGCATTCTCTTCATACTACTGCGTAAAATACGCAGGTACACGCGATCACTGGGGAAGTACCCTCTGCCTTAGTGAGTCCCAGACAGATCCAGCATATTGGCATGGCGCGTATGCCTAGGTTTGAAGAAGACGGGAAGAGAACGAAGAACGCCTCCACGGCGGCCGAAATGTATGTTGAGGACCCTAAGGCCTTCATCCCGGCAGTTCACCGTCGGCTGGGAAACGCCTAGGCCACCTATAAGCGGGCATTAGACGCCCACACTATTGAAAAAGAACCACGCGGTCAAGGCCGGGGTCTGGGTATACCTGGATGCCCACCCTCGTTCTCCAAAGAAGCTTTTGCTCAAGCCCCAAGGACCCGCCCAGGTGATGCAAACCAATGAGAAGTGGTTTCTGCTGGAGAGCCCTAGGGATCTCCGCACAATTAGGAGTGACCATTTCACTGATGCCCCCGTACCACTGGTGCCGGCTGACAAATGTACCCGTGCCCCTAGGTCACAAGCCCTCTTTAAGGTGAGCGACCACAGTAAGTATGGTCCTGAACTCGTATGTGAACGATTCCGCAGCCATGGTTGGTCTGATGAACGACAATTGAGCATCCTGATAAAATGATTCGAGTTTCCAAAGAAGGAAGCCACGTTGCAAGTTGCCTCTTCCCTCCCTAGGGAGGCAATTCAAACGTATCTCTTACGCAAGCGTGCTGAGCTGCCCGCCTTGACGCGGGACGTTGTTTTCGTTCCTGACCAAGTCGAGGGCCGAGCCCCCGGGTTTTGTGACTCCCAGTCACAAAAAAGTAAAAGAACAAAAGAAAAGAGGCTAAGCCCTTTATTCCCTGCGGGGCCCGATACCCGTAAATAATCTGATAGACGGCGCCCACCCCCCTAGTCGGGGAGATAGCGGGATGCAAAAACAGAAGGAGGAGGACAAAGATAACACACTGTCACCCCAGGGTGACCAAGTCACCAGCTCCCGGATCGGGAACCATAGCCAGAGGTATAGCCCTGGCTGGGGTCCTCTTCGGATGCATAGTACCCGGGCGCCGAGATAGACGGCGGATTCTCGGTGCGGCCCGAGGCCACCCCATAAAGGGGCTGAACCGCGGATCTAGAGCCCGACCCGTACTGGGGAGCGGAAGGAGACGGCGGACGCTGATGTGTCGCAGGAAAAGGGGCCCCGAGAAGCGGGGCTGCCGGGACTGCGAAGTGCCAGAGCGGCCAAGGCCGTATTGGTCTCCGCCACGACGAGACCATACTCCTCCGTCAGAATACGGCGAAGTGTCTCGGTTGTAATCAGGTGATACAGCCGATCGGCGTCCTGGTGACCCATTTGGTGTGGCACGATGGAAGCCATCTCGTTGCGCAGCCGCACCAAGGTGCGACTCAACGCCATAGTGAGGGTGTGGTCCACCCCATTCGTGAGGAAGGACGGGAGATCCCCTGGGAAGCGCCCCAAGCCCGAACATATGGCGGCGCTCACAGGACGAGCAACCACTTCCTGGGCCGACCCCTACCAACTGAGAAAAGGAAGAGGCATTAAGGTCGGACCCGCCCGTCCCCCAGTAAGGGGGATGACCGACTTCCACCCCCAAGGGGGTAGGCCCGACGACCACGAGTGTACCTACATGCCCCTGGGAAAGGCTGAATCGGCCGCGAAATGCCGCTCCAAAAAGGCGGCTTCGAAAAGGACGAAACCGCAGCCGCCGCTGCCAGAGCCGAAGGGGGCTCAGGAGCCACCACGAGGCCCGCTCGGGCCGACCCAGCGTCGGGAAAGTCCCGATGCTGCGCTCGGAAGCGGTGTAGAAGCGTCACGTCTCTCCCATGAGAAAGATAGAAGTCCCGTAGACCCTCCGAGAGGACCAAGGTCCTCTCGTAGTCCTAAGAATTTGAACAAAGAAAGACACCTCGCGGTCCCGCAGCTCACTGTAGCCAAGAGGCTTTCGCCCGCTCCTCGATAATTCGGAGCAGTTCCAGGCCGGCCTCGAGAAGAGGCCGGACCGAAAGGTCTGCCGAGCACAGGAGCTCGGTCGTTAGGTCGTAAAAAGCCGACCATGTCGACAGAGGCAGTCGCCAGAGGTGTCCGTGGTGGAGGGTTTTCCCCACTAAGACGTCCACCAAATCGACGGCCCATAGGGTCGCCAACATCAGATGATAGGGACCCTCTAGGGGATCCCGCATGAGCTGATCACCCTGGAGGGCCACCATCTGAGGCACCCGCGCGGCCATGCAGCGGGGCTTCTCGATCAACTCCCACCACACTGGTGCAGCCGGGTATTACCTCTTTCGACGTACTACAAGTACGTCGCGCACCTCATGCTGCTCGTATAGCGTGATTAGGCCAAGGAGGGTGCAGATGGTCCACTCGCGCATGGCCCCCGGACAATAATGGCGGCGGTTCCCCTCCTCCAACGTAGGGGGAGACCCAGGGCAATACTTCCAGGAGAAGTGGGGCTTGTCCCCCACTTCGGGAGAGAGCTCGAGCACCGCCAAGTGCATAAGCACTTGGAAAATCCTCCAGTCCTGCCTGCTGCGGAGGAGGGGCATGTCCGTCACCGTCCCCTCTGGGACAGCAAAACGAGAACATACATCCCTTGAATGGTGGTCCAGATGGAGACCATCCGGGGGCTTTTGACGGAGGCAAAACGCTGTTAGACAAAGGACCCCCTCAGGGGGGTCCACAGGTAACGGCCATACGTCCTGTCGAGGACGGGGGGTGTCGGCAAAGAGGCTGACAGGAAATTGGACAAGACGTTGTCGGTGATGTGATCCTCGGGGCCCATAAGGGCGTCTGCCCCCTCATTTTGGCGATCGATCGCCATGGCGGCCGCTGAGTCAGGATTGTCAGCCGAAACCATCCCGCCTGAAGAGGCGGAGGAGCGGGGGAGATGAAGAAGCCCCACCCTAGAGTCGAGTACACGATCACCTCGGGACGCGGGGAGATCCCAGTCGCATTCAAACGGTGTCGTCTCCCCCGGAGGACAACAAGGATGCTGTCATCAGCCCAGCACACCCGGACACCGCCAGCGGTGACCGCTTTATGGGGCCGTCCCGAGGCTCGCTTGCCTTGGCGGACCAGTGTGTTCCACGCCCCGTGCGAGTGTCTCGGCGCGGGCTCCCAGAGGCGCGCTGAGAATGCGTCACGGACTCGGGTCCCCCCCGTGGCCTGTGGGGGTGGCGCGACACCACCCCGCGTCCTACGAGACGCGAGCTCAGAGGTGGGGGATATGTTGGGGAAACGCGCTGTCAGGGGGACCACCGACTCCGGCATGAGCCGAAGACGAGCGGCAAACATTCACGTAACACGCCCCTATGGGGGTAGCGTCGGTCATCCCCCTTGGGCGGTTGGCCAGGGAGCCCGAAGGCCACACACGAAGCGACCCCTCCAGGGGGGTGTGGGGTGATGAGCACCCGATCGGGCCGCCTGGAAGGCCTGCCACAGCCGAGGGGGACACGCGTTCTCCCGAATCCGGGCCCTCTGCAGGAATTGGGAAGCTTGTATCAGCTTCCGCAATCCAAGTGTAAGCCGGAACGAGATCAGACCTCCATCGGGGTAAACCTCCCACCGCAGTTCTATCCGGAAGAACTGAAAAATATTGAGATATGTACTGTGGTTCTGATCTTGAGTAAAACCTGAGATCTGGGAAATCTGGGTGACTTTTCTGCTTCCGCATCGAGAAGGGCGGGGGTCCTCTTCCAGTGGAAGAGTAGTCGAGGATGCTGGGCAGGGGCCACTAGACGCCTGCGCCTGAGACCGTGGCCCGTTGGGCACCGGTCCCCCCACGGTCGGGTCGGGAGCCCGGGATTGCGCACGTCCTGCCTCATGGTTCTGAGGGTATATGAGTGTATAACAACGGGTCATCCTGCGGTTTCGATTATATCAGCTTTGCGTCTGCATTTCTTCCGTCTTTCTTGTGCGCTGCGCGCCCTGTGATCCAGGCGTTTGTGGTGTTTCTTCGTTGCTCCGCTCCACATTCTGTGCTGGGCTTTACGATGGAGCTATCACCCGATGTTTTGAAGGCAAGATCCTCTACACAGGCTTGATAGGGGATGGTGCGCGAGTCTTGCTTCTCAAAACGATGGCAGTGGCAGGTGCAGCGGACAAGGCCACGTGAACATGCAGGGAAGGGGAGACGGAAGAGGGTGGGGACGCGGGTGGAGATGCGGGTAAGCCGCTTGTGTTGAAACCGTGGGCGCGACCTCGACGGTTCCGGTGCGTTACGCGACATGACGCACCGCCACGAGCGAAGGACAGAGCGTCGTCGCCCCCACCACCTGTGGTATTCGTGACTTTTGTTCACTGACCAGTGAGTAACGACCGACCGTAGACGCACGATAAAGCGAGCGCTATCGCCCAAGAGGCGCGGAAGAAGAACCTTTGTTCGTGCAACATCCGATGGGGAGCCGGGGGTGCCGACGACGGCGAACCCCGGTTCCATGGTGCTTTTATTATCAGACGGTAAAGGGGCGGGGTAGATCGAACGAGCAATCAAAACGATGAAATAACCACCAAAATACAGACGACAGAACAAAGGACAGATATACAAGACGGAATTAACCTCCCAAAGGGCAAGCCACAAGTCAGTTCAATCCTCCACTAGAATACTGACCAGTCAGGGGGGCTACCGGGCCCAATATCCCCAATATAAAGGAGATATGCTACATACCCCTGTAATGAGATTCGAGCCGTCCCAGCGAGTCGGCACAGATCGAATGATCCGCCTCCACGAACGCCACAAGTGGCAACCAATCAGCTTGTCGCGTAAGGACGCGCGAAGAGACGTGAGGGCGTTACGCCTTGGCCGGCGCCTGCAAAGGTTTTGGTGGAGACCCCTGACGCTGTCGCACGGGCGGGGGTGAGGGAGCGAGCGGCGCGAACGGTCGCGAGCGGCCCAGAAGGGCCGATGCGTGCCGGAGGTCCAGGGGGCGGGAGCCGGCGGCCTCTGGGCACCCACGGGGCGGCAGCTGCCGTGCAGGCCTCAGATCTGCCCCTACAGGGGTGGGGGCCTTGTGCCTGCGTGCCGCAGGTGGCACCGACGGGGGCGGAACGGCTGGCTTCCGGGCTCGTCTCGCGATATATACACCGGCGGGTTGGGCACGGCGAGGGCCCGTCCGGTTGCTCATGACATCCGGCGTCCGGGTTGAGTAGCCCAGTTGGGCAGGTTGCGGTGGCCTGCGCTTGCGCACTTGTTGACATCTGGGTCCTTCGTCTGCCGTGCCCCGTCCGTCGCTAGGCGAGGCTGTCACGGCCTTGCCCTCGGCCGGTGGGGGTCGTTGCGCGTAGCGCACACGGTGGGCGGGGGAACATGGTCGGGCTCATAGCCACGGAGGAGTCGGGTGCGCGGATTGTGTCCAGCCGATTGACCCTAGGTCGAGAGGGGAGAGCGTGGTGGGCTTGTGGCTGGAGAGTGTGGCGCTGGTCCGAGTTGGGCGCTCGACGCGGGGTGCCGCCGGCAGGGACAGAGCCAAGATGGCGGGCAGCGGTAGCGACGTCCAGACTGCCGACGCGGCCGGCGCGGCGGGGAGCGGTGCCAATGGCGCGGGCGCCCCAGAGGGGCGGGCCGGGTCGGACGCGAGCGTTGGCTCCGGGTCGCGACAAGACGGGTCGTCACCCGACAATGGGCGCGACATGCGCGGCGGCGGCCTTGCCGCGGACTATCCCGACGAGGCTGACGACCAGGCGGTCGAGCTGCCGCTCACAGAGGCGGCGGGGCCGTTGCTCTTTCGGCGTACGGACTTAAGCCCGCCGTCCCTTGGGACCCGTGATGGCGTCCCCGTCATGAGTGACAACGCCCGAATGGACGCGGCGACCAACAACAGCCGCGTGGCGTTGGTTAGAAGCGAACAAGGCCATTGGGGCACCCCGCCGGGTTTAATTGACAACCTCAACGGGGTACCCGATTATCACGTCGACGCCGTCGTGGCGGAAGTGCATGGGAACGAAAATTATGGAAACCAAGGCGAGGCGCGACAGGTATACGAGGTCTTGGCGTATGCAAACGATTTGGTTTCTTACGGACGGCCGTTCCACGACTTCTACACGCGTCTTTACGCTTGAGCGCTTTTGTTCCCGGTCCACCAGATGGGGACCTTTGAGGTGGCCGACAACAACTTCGGGCGTTCGCGTCGTGCTTGGCAAGAGGCCGTCTTCCTGTCGCGCCGTACTGCTTCGGAGTTCTCGGTGCCCTTTTCCCAGGGGGCGGGCTTGGAGAAGTACCTCGATGAGCTCATCGAGGTAACTCACGAGGCGGAACACGACGTGGAAGAGAAGTTCGACGCGCGCACCGTGGCGTTAACTTCCCTGTTTCGGGCGCGGAGTTATGCCCCCGCCCATCGGCGTGCTCAAGACGCGGTTCGTATCTCGAGCCGCGGGCTTCTTCCCACCGCTTTGTGCTCCTGTGTGATCCGGGAGCCCCGTCATTTCGACTTGTCGCGGTGGTTCCCACGCTACCCCCGCTGGTGGTTAAACCGCGGGGTGTGGATGGAGATGCCGTATGCATTGTCGTACTTGGCTCAGAAGCTCGTCGACGACTTCAGTGCCGCTTGGCATGTTTTTAATGCGGAGTATTAATACTTCTTGGCGGCCGGGTGGATGCACACCCTGTTGACGAACAAGGTCTTCGCCTGGCTGGATGCCACAGCCCTTCGGCGCGTGTCCAAGTTGGACATGCACCTTATGGATAGTGGTCCGGGCGGAAAAGCTATTCTTGACGCGTTCCGCAAGATGCACAAGGCCACGGAGGTCTTCCCGTGGACCATCGTCGTCAAGGAAGGCATCCGACGAGACACGCAGACGCGTGCAGCGCGTCAGGTGCACGTCCATTTGGACTCGTTGGCCGAATATGGGTTCATGCTGAAGTACCCTTGTCGGGGCTTTGCGTCTCTTCCAGCCGGCGGCGGAGGCTCGGACGACGATGGAGACACGCACGTGGCGGTGGCTCAAGGCAATGGCGGTTTTGTCCGCCAAAGGTCCCGGTCGGCCAGTGGGCCTTCGTGTCGGGCCGGTTCTCCCAGCCGTCGGGGTTCGCTGTCGCCTGCGCGCGAGACACGCGTTGCCGCCGCGTCCGGGGTACATGAGCGTTCAACTCTAGAGGACGTTTGGACGTCGCCAGAGGAGTTCCAGGCGGGAGTGGCTCTATTTGGCGACGGGCCGAGACGTTGTATTGACGGGCAGAGAGTGCTGCGTGGCGTCGGGGCGGCCGCCCTGGCCTTGTCGTGGAATCGCCAAACGAAGGCATCGCGCCGGGCGGTTCGAGACGCCCATGGATATGTCCGTGAGGATGTCATGCCGGTCTTAGCTCGAGCCATGAGCGTGGCGGCGGACTCGGCGGTGGCCTTCGACCTGTTATCCCAGGAGTTCTAACGTCTTCGCCCAGTGGCGGCTGTGCCTCCCTCGCCTGTGCGTTTTGACGCTGGCGACATCCTCGGCCGGCGGCTTAGCCGTGATGACGAGGACGAGGACAAGCCTCTGCGCAATATGCGCCGTCGCAGTTCGTCGGTCGACGGTGGCAGCCGAGCGCCAGTCCGCGACTGAGGCGGAGTGGTCTGGGACTGGTGCGGGCCCGACTTGTGTCTTTTGTTTGTTAGACTTGGTTACTGCCGATGCCCGTCGGCAGGTGATGCAGTGGCGGTGTTATATACACCTGACTCGCTCATGGGTTGCTGTCATTTAGACAGAGAGGGTTTGGCTTGTGTAGCTCTGTTGGTTTTCCTGTGAGAGTGAAATGCAAAAAGTGCCCATGTGGTCGCACCATTATGGTTCTTTGACGAGTGAGGTAGTACATCGTGCGATGCACAGGCCGTTTTGGCGTCGATGTACCAGGGGGCACTTTCCCATCTGGGGGCTATAAGCGTCCCCTCTGTACTTTGGTACATCAGGTCCTCAACCGTGGTCGTTAGGTCATGGACCAAGGGTAAGAGTAGCCCGTTTGGCTCGGATCCAACCCCTTGGGTAACAGGCGCGGGTGGCGCGTCATTGCCCTGTAAGGACGGGGGGCAGGGCCATACGTAGGTGTACGGCCAGTGCCACTCAGAAAGCTCGGCGAAACGCCAGAGAGCCAACCACGGGTCGTGGGAGATAATACGCGTCCGTTCGGGTAATATCAGTCGAACCCAACGAATCGGTAAAGTTTCCTGAACTGAATTAGATTGGTTAATCATAATCCAGTTCAGTGGGATTCGAATGTCGCCATGAGAGTTTGAAAACACTCCACAAATAGTCGAGGACCACTTCAGATCCGGGCGTTGCGGGGTTACTACCAACGCCGTTTATGCTTGATTAAGCCTGGGTGATCGACGGGTGCCCCGAGACGGGGGGGTGGGAATACTCCAAGTGTATCCCGCAATTTTCTTCTTTCTCCGTCGGAGGAATCGCATGACCAAGTTTCGAGAAAGGTTTTCCATGGGTTCCCACGAGTCATTCTTGAGACTATAGTCAAACCATTGGACCTTGGCACTGTAGATGCCATCGCTCCGACGGAGCTTCAATAGGCGGTCAATGATGTATTCGTCGGGTACCGGTGGCGTGCTCTCAGGCTTATCGAGTCCATCCAGTAGGGGATGTGGCGTCTCGTCTGGTGTCGAAGGACGTGGGGCCGGAGTAACATGGTCACTATTGACTCTTCGCTCTTCGCCATTCACGTCTATGTTGTAGGTAGAATAATCTGCGTCGAGTACGAAGAATGGGCCGACGGTCCTGCTTTGCAGCTTGTTCTTTTGTTGGTGGTTCGTCGTATAGACTTAATCTCCGACGCTGACACGTTTGCTACGTGGATCCACGTTCTAGTCGAAGCTACGCTTATAGCGTTGTTAGGTCTTTTGCAAGGCCTTTATGACGGCCGGAATTTGCTGTCTTAGCTTGGCCATGAACTCACGCTTACGCGCTAGGGGTGACCCATCATTGAGAGTACCCTTGTTTTTCAATGGAGATACGGGTGCGAGGTTGCGAACAGACAAACTCGGGATTCGTCTCGGGATTACCAGTTCAAATGGCGAAATTCCTGTCGACCGGTGCGGCTGGCTGTTATAGGCCATGGTCAATACGGGGAGTAATTCATCCCAACGGCGCGGGTCGTCTGTGACTTATTGTCGGAGCTGCGCAGCCATGGTACGATTGTACCTTTCGACTTGACCATGGGTCTGTAGGTGGTATGCCGTGGTGCGCACTGTTTCGGTGCCCAGCACTTTCATTACGGCAATGAAGAAGTTCTACATGAACTCGGGTCCTTGATCCGATAGGATTAGGTGAGGTGGGCCATAACAGGCGACCCATGCGTCGATAATGGCTGATGCCACGAAGATTGCTTTTATGCGCTGCAAGGCGACGCATTTGGTCAGCTTGGAAAAGCGGTCAGTATTGACCAAGATGAAGCAGTTACCAGCTTTGGTAGCGGGAATAGGCCCGAAGATTTCGACCGATAGGTCTTTCAGTGGTTCCGTAGCTGGGAACAGCGTCAGTGCGGACGTGTGTCGCCGTAGTGACAGCCGATTTTGGGCGCAGCTGGTACACTTGGTAACAGTGTTGTAGATATCCGTGACCATGGATGGACAGTAATACCGACGCCGCATGGCATAGTACATCCGGTTCATACCCGGGTGGGCTGAAACAGTTGCGTGATGTTCCAGCGAAAAGATACGCTCGCGTAGGCTTTCCGGGATGAAAAATTGGTCGCCGTCCGGCGCCCGCCTGTAGAGGCCGTGGCTTTCATTTTGAAAGAAGGCTTTCGCCGTTTTGCGAGCCACCCGTTTGGCCAACTCAACGCAAAACGCGTCGGTTTTTTGGGCTTCCACGATATCGTCGTATTCAACGGGGGCCGGAATGTCGGTACCCGTGTACCTCCCCGTCAGCAAGCCGTTGGCCGTCTCGGACAATGTAAGGCATGGGATATCATCGTTGATATCTTCAACGGCGGAGTCATTGTCCGCTCGGGACAAGAAGTCGGGAGCATTGTGCGATGCACCGGGTTTGCACAGCATGTCGAATGTATATTCGGATAGCCGTAGGCGCCATCGCATCAACCGACCACTTGAGTCAGTGGTGCTGTAAATCCAGCTTAGAGCTTGGTGGTCGGTCCTTATCAGCAAGCGATGACCGTCGAGGAAGTGTCTGAGATTGAGTGCGCTCCACACAACGCCGAGACATTCGCGTTCCGTTTTGGAATAGATCTTCTCAGCAGGGCTGAGGCCACGGATCCAATAGCCAACCGGTAATCTAGTACCGTCAGGTTGCTCTTGCAGAAAGGTGCATCCGAGTTGGTCGTCGCATGCGTCGACATCGACAATCATTTGTCTTTTGGCCTTTGGCAGGGCCAAAATTGGTTGTGCAAGAAGCGCTTGGCGGAGGTCGTCAGAGGCCGCGAGGGATGCGTCGGTAGGTTTTGGTAAGTCCGGGGGGATCTCCACGCGGGTCATTGCGTTGAGCGGCTTGGCTCGTTTAGCGAAGTCTTTGACGAAACGTCGATAGACATTACACATCCCCAAGAAGCTTTTAAGCTGGGTCTTGGTGATGGGGATCGAAGCGTGCTTCGATGCGTCGACGTTCTTATTATGAACATGGAGTTGACCCGGTCGGACAATATGTCCAAGATACTCGACTTCGTCGGAGAACCAGGTGCATTTCTCAAGATTGAAAGTGACACCGGCTTCATGCAACCGCGTTAAGACCACATAAACGTCCTTGACGTTTTCCTCTGCAGATGCAGAGAAGATGATGACATCATCTAGGTAGAAGAGGCAAAGCTGCCACTTGAGGCCAGACAATATATTGTCGAGGGCACGTTGAAAAGTAGCGGGGGCGTTGGTCAGTCCTAGTGGCATGGACTGCCAATGGTAAATACCCGCATGCGTTTTAAACGCAGTCTTCTCTCTGTCAGCCGGGCGTCGGGGCTTTTTCCAGTAGCCGGCCGAACAATCTAGCAATGTGAAGACCTTCGCATCTCCTAAGGAGTCCAGAAAATCCTCCATTCGGGGAAGGGGGTAGGCATCCTTTCTCGTGATGCTGTCTAGTCGTTGGTAATCGACAAAGTAGCGGGCTTTGCCATTCTTCTTTGGTAAGATGACGACGGGGCTTGCCCATGCACTGTGGCTAGGTACTATAACCTTGAGCTTCAACATCTTGTTGATTTGATCAGCAATGATATGTCGCTTGAATGGGCCCGTGCGATACGGTTGTGCCCGGACGGGGACGGCATCGCTGGGGTTACAATGGCATGCTCAGTGGCTTTTGTAGCACCGAGGGTACCGTCCCACATCGCGAAATGCGTGCGTAGCATCTCCCGGATTTGCTGGTGCAAATGCTCCGGTGCTTCACTAAGGTCCACATCCGCAACAGGGTCGTCGGACAACGATGTGTCCTCACCGGTTGGTGTGTCTTGGGTTGCCGTCTCCTCGGTTATGGCAGCCACCATGGGCCCTTGGAATGGTTCGGCGAACCCGAGGATGCTGTTCTTACGAACTATGGCCTGTTCCGGCCCGAAGTTGTAGACCTTAACCAAGAATGGTTCATCGGGCTCGACCAGTGAAACGCCACGGGCGACTGCCACTGACTTTTGCCGACATAGGCGGATGTTGGGCGAGATGGTGACGAGGCCAGGGGTGGCGCAGGCCGCCACAACCCATTCTTCCATTCTTGCTCTGACGCGAACTTGGCGACATGCCCTTACCTTCGCAGGTTGGTCTTCCAACTACCGTTACCACTTATTGGCAAGTAGGGTGGCGAGGATAGGCGTTCGACTTAGGTTCCTGGTGACATCACCGACGTGGTCCTGCCACACAACCTTCTTAGGCGTGTGAAGATGGCTTCGACAGGGTTATCCATGAACTCGGTACCGAGAATACATGGCACCGATAGGTGTTCGGCGACAAAAAATCGGTCAAAGACCTTGGCGCATCCAACATCTATGTATAGATGTATAGCAGAGTTTGCGATGAGGCGGTCGTTGTTTGCATCGTTGATGCGGGGTGTGGGCTCGAGCTTTTCAGCATAACTCTGCCAGTTGGCAGGTAAGACTTTAGGTCGAACCAATATAATGCCGGCCCCAGTGTCCAACACTGTGCATTGCCCGTTGGCAAGGGCCCATAGTGGCCGAGAGCTCATAGCGCCGATGTGCCGGGCTTAGTATCCGTGTGACTTTGCGTCTTTCACCAGTTCGTGATGTTGCGCCGGGCAACCTCCCAAGAGGCACCCGGCTCATTCGTTTTTCTCGTCGGTGCACTCGTTTCTATCGCTTTCAGCGGTTGGTTTGGTATCCTCCGTTACGGAGTTCACGGCGATAACAGGGCTGCGGCGTTCATGTGGCCGATACGGCTCAGCGCATTGAGCAGCGAAGTGACCGGGCTTGTTACAGTTGTAACAAACATGCGTCCTCGCCTGAGGCGACTCCTTCGGAGGAGGGAAACGGGACCGGGCCCGCTGTTGGGTAACCGGGAAGGGGCGGTCGACATTGGGGTGCCAGGTTTGCACGGGCGAGGGGTATGCCACCTTAGTCGTCTAAAGACGAGGCAACTTAACCGATAGGCGAAGCTTGTTCGTCCCGTCCCAATACATCTGCGCGGCAGAGATAGTGTCCGCCAGGGTGCGCTTGGGGAACCACCCGTCCAATACTCGGACCTGAGATTGGATAATCTCGGAAAAGCCATTGATGAATACATCCTTCCCATCTTGGGCGTAGAAGAGACCGTCCAGGCGGTCGCACTGCGTCTCAACGCGGAGCCCAGACGCTGTGGGCGACTCATTATCGGGTTGAATCATTGTAATAATGTCGTAGTTGGCGGAAGCCACTACGGCGTGGGTGGCATACTTGGCTTGAAGCCAGTTAATAGCGGCACAATATGTGCGGATCGCATACATGCGGTGTCCGGCTTTCGAGTTCAGGGCGCTCGAGAAGGCTCGTTTAGCAGTTCCTGACAGGCGAAAGGCCAAGCGAGGAAGGGCTTGCCGATGCGTTAAGCCGGCTGCGTCACATGCGCGCCGAAAGGTCGTCAAGAAGGAAAATACACCGCGGAGGCTAGTGCCCGTGAATGGCTCTTGCCCTTGGAATGCGCCGTCTAGGCGGCGGTTCATCTTATGTGTTTTCTCCACTAGGGAGGGGGGCAGAGACAGATCAAGTCGGATCAGGAAGTAGGTACGATAGTCCAATAGGAACTTGAAGCGACTGTTGGAGGGTCTAATGACCTTTTGCCAATCGGCTTTCTTCAACCGCTTCTTAGAGTTGGGGCGACTCTTGTACGGACCCGGGCGGGATCGTCGAGACGCGGCGTCCGATGACGTGTCCGAAAACTCGGAGCTTGAGCTCGACGACGGGGAAGACGGGGAACCCGGGGATTTTCCGTAGTCGAGAGACGAAGAGGAAGTCTTCCCACTGGACGAGCTTGCCTCATTCGTGGCCGACATGTTGGCGTTCTCCACTGAGGATGTCAAGCGGGCCAACTTGGTCTCCTTGTGGATCTTACGCAACTTCTTGCGAAGCGCATCTTGATCCCGAAGTTCGGTCGCTTGGCCAACTGGCTCTGGACGAGAGGGAGACAACTCGCCCCACTTGGGGTCGATCTTGATCTTAGCTTTGCTCTTCGTCTTGCGACGCGACGTTTTCGCCCGGGCATCGGACTCGATGTCCTCCTGGCGCATAGCCTCCACGTTTGCGATCAGCTTGTCGTTTTTTTTCGCTAACGAGCGGTTAGTCGCTTGTTGGGCCGTCAGACGGAGAAGAAGTGTCTCCACCTCCGCCTTAAGGCTCTCCGCGTCGAGCGGTTGGCCAAAGGCCGCCGCGTTCAACGCAGGTGATCCCGAGAGGGAACCACCTAGGGTGCTGGCGTCTCGCATGCTCGTGCGAGAGCCTGCCGGCGGGACGTAGTCTGAAGGCATGGCGTTGCCTTTACCCTTCCCATTGCCACGTTGCCCATCGACACCACCAGGGGTCATTGCTCAACCGGCACAGTGCCAAAAGAAGCGCCCCTTGCTCCAATTGGAGATCACCACCCACGACGCCAGCACACACAAGTGGGAGACGCGCCCTCTGCGTCAAGCGAATGGGTGCAATAACCGTCACCGTGCCACTTGGCAACAAGAGACAGCTTTCGGGCACAGCGTGCAGATGCACGCGGCAGGCAAGATTATCCCCTGCTGCTCCACCAAATGTGGTATTAATGACGTTGGTTAACTAACCAGTAGGTAGCGACCGACCGTAGACGCACGATAAAGCGAGCGCTATCGCCCAAGAGGCGAGGAAGAAGAACCTTTGTTCGTGCAACATCCGATGGGAAGCCAGGGGTGCCGACGACGGCGAACCCCGGTCCCATGGTGCATTTATTATCAGACGGGAAAGGGGCGGGGTCGATCGACCGAGCGATCAAAAAGATGGAATAACCACCAAAATAGAGACGTCAAAACAAAGGACAGATATACAAGACGGAAGTAACCTCCCAAAGGGCAAGCCGCAAGTCATTTAAATCCTCCACTTGAATACTGACCAGCAAGGGGGGCTACAGGGCCCAATATCCCAATTATTGAGGAGATATGCTACACCACCGACCGTATCCTTGTCATCTACCTCTTTTCTCGGTCTTTCAGGTAGTGGCCGCGGGTGCTTGTCGCACCGCGCTTGACCGCGAGGGGCAATGGCACCCTCTGTGGCTAGCGCCTGGGGTGCTGCCCGCACCGCCGACCGTAGACCGCCGTTGACCTGGACGAGGGAGCTCCACGTCGGGTCCGCCGGCCGAGACTCGGTGCGGGCTCCACGCACGGTCTCTGCGGAGCCGAGAGAGCCCGGTGGAAAATGCACCAGCCCTTCAACAATAGCGGGCACGGCAGTAGTGTCTCCCAGGAAGGGCGCGACCACAAGAGGGTGGAAGCTCCGCTTGCGCGGCGGCCCCTCGTCACCCATTTTCGGCAGTCATCCATTCGACCGAACGCACAGAACCGTCAACCGGGTGAAAACTCAATGTGGCTCTGAGAGGCTCGCCGAGTGGGGAATGTCCAGAGGGAAAGCGGGTGAAAGAAGAGACTCGAAGCAGCGGACGTCGCGATGGAAGACGCGGCGACGTGGATGGGAACGAAGACTACGGCCAGCCGAGCGCCGCGGTCGCCGCGATGAGGGTAGCATCGACGACATTTACACATCAACAAACCGGACCCGTCGGAGAAGGCGCCTTCGTTGCCCCAGAATCGTGGGGTGTACAATGTATCATGCTTTCAGAGATGGCGACGCGCCCACAAAACACAGTAGCGGCAACCCCCAAACCAAGGGCGTCCTGGAGGCACCCCAAAGGGGCCACAAATGCCTGTGAATGTTTTCCGTCACTTCATTGGTCTGGCAGCGGATGGATGCAGCCGACGCGGACCAAATATTAGTGGCGGCGCGAGTGGTGGGCCGCCCAGGGCGGCAATCACGGCCCAGCGTAGATACGGAGCCCGCCGCCGTCCAGAACATGTAGTACTACGGGACCGCGTCGTCGGCGGAGGCGCCGCCGGTGGGGCACCAGGGGTGCGACGGCCGGCGGGGGTTGGCGAAGCCGACGACGGCAAGCGCGGACGGAATGGTGGCGCGGGCATGGGGACAGCAGCAGCAGCAACAACAATAACAGCAGCACGCGGCGGCTGCGGCGGCCACCGGACATGCATACCATCATGACGGCATGGGCAGGGGTGGCAGGCCCATGTCGGGCGTGTACGGATCCCGCTCTGGAGGATTGCAACCGTTCCCACCAGCGTCGTCGAGGATTGGGATGAGATTGTCCCTCCCGGACGGCTACACAGCTTCCCCACTCAGCGGTGGCGCGGGCCAAGACATCGGAGCTCCCATCGACGGGGACGGCGGGGATGCGGGTGTCAGCGTCGGCGGCGGGGGTGGTGGTGGGGGGGGCGGGCCCTTGGCTGGTGCCCCTCCTCCATCATTATTGGCGCCTGTCGCTCCCGCCTGCGCGCGGGTGCGAGCCGCCGAAGGGACGCGCCCGGCCGCCGTGCCTGCCGGCAGGGCCCCACGTGGGGCCCGGGTTGCCGCGGCCAGAGGGCGCGGCAGGCAACAGCCGACCGGGCGCCACGCGGCGATTGCAGCGCGTTGCGCGCGGAACGGTCACTCCCCCTCGTCTGCAATGATCGCTTCGGGGGACTTGATATGCATGGAGGGAATTATCTGCATTGGTTGGTGACTGCCGGGGTCAATTTCCAATCGGGGAATTGAGCCCGGGCAACGGTTTCCGCCCTTTTAGGACGAAGGGCGACGACGGTGGGAGGCACCGTCGTCGCCGGCATGTAAACCGTGTCTTCATGTCTTGGCGTTTCGATCGGCCCGACTTCCTGGGCCTCGAGTCCCATAGCGGGTGTCGCGCGAGCGGCCTAGACGGCCGTTACTTCCCTCCTTCTGAGGTAACCCCCCTGAACGTGGTACTACAGAACAGGTGCGTACTGGGGGTGCCCCAGAGGGGCCACAAACGCCTGTGAATGTATCCCGTCATTTAGTTGGTCTGGCGGCCGACGGAAGCGGCCGAAGCGGACCAAAAAGTAAAGGCGGCGCGAGTGGTGGGCCCCCCAGGGCTTCAATAAAGGCCCAGCGGAGATACGGATCCCGCCGCCGTCCAAAACCGGTGCGTGCTGGGGGGGCCACCTCTCTGCGCTGTTGTCTAGTCGGACCAGCAATGAGCCCCTTTTGTCCAGACATGGTCTGGACGCGGGCTCTCTCGAGTGCCTTTAAGGCTTTTTTGGCTCATTGACCCGGACGATGTCAGGCTGAGCGCGTGTCTGACGCGGCTTTCTTCTGGTGTCTGCCGCCCCCCTAGCGGCACAATGTCCGGCGGGATATTGGTATCTGGCGCGTATCCGGTTGCCTGCCCCTGCCGAGGCGTGTCGACAAGGGCTACTGGAGGGAAGTACCACAGTGCACGATATCTGGATGATGCGATCTGATTGGTGCTCTTTTTTCACGCGGTGTGTTCACGCGAATCTCACGTGAAAGCTGCTGCGCCGGTATCCTTCATGTACAGACGCCTCACGCGCGCGGTTGAGGTGAAGTTGTGTCTGAGAGGCGTTGCAAGTGTCCGAGCACACCCTCAGAAGGTGCTTGTGACGCGATTGTCTATCTTTCGTTATGTGAAAATGTTTTTTTCGTATCGAAAGTCCAGGGTGTTTTTTCGAGCGCGCTTTCAGTATAAGCGGATTATTCCGTGGAATTAAGTATAGGGTACTATACACACCCGCTTGGGGAGCCGGTCGGGGTGGGAGGGTGCTCGATCATAGGCGTGTCGCGCAACGCGGTTTGCGTAGCGCTGTTGCTGACCTTCATAAGGACGGTGTTATGTGCGCTCCTGTTCGATAGATGGTGCTGATGATGATGAGCCTCGTCGAAGGAGCCGTAGGAAGCGTCCCGCGCCTCCCTGCCGTGGTTCAGTCGTTGGGAACACGCCACCACCGTATTCTCAACCGGCACGGAAGAAGGCGAGGCGGCGGCCGTTGCCGGTCTCCGGGCGTTGCGGCGATGGGGTGGGGGGATTCAGCACGCGTGACGCCGACCAGCCGGCGGCTGCGGCGGCAACGCCGCTGAGCTTTGGGCGCGGCGACGGCGGCGCGGGGGGAGGATCGAGCAAGCGTGACGACGACCTGCCGGCGTCTGCTGCGGCGACGCCGCCGCCCTCTGGGCGAGGCGGCGGCGGCGGGGGGGGGG
>Ga0209186_1001055_pt1 | contig 20985 bp, 15 predicted proteins | sample SidtaG_FD_187426 | JGI IMG/M metagenome (GOLD analysis project Ga0209186, IMG submission 187426) | Marine algal microbial communities from Sidmouth, United Kingdom - Sidmouth_Male2 metaG (SPAdes) (version 2) | ecosystem: Host-associated > Algae > Red algae > Unclassified | place: Sidmouth...
TTGCCGAGCTGTTTAAGCCCGTTGCCGAGCCTTATTTGGCGTACTTTTCAGCCTGATCTGTCAGCTTTTCTGACAGATTAAGCGCCACGATTTGTTGCGCGAGTTTTTTGCCTTTTGACTTTTGGCGAGCCCGGTCGAAGGTTTCACAAAGCTTCACCCCCGCCATCGCAACCTCTTCTTTTAGCTCGGGGGAGATGTCTTCATCCTCCAGCATGTCGCCAAGCAAGTCACTCGAAACCTGCGAAGGAAGTTTTCCCAGTACAGGAAGAAATAAACGCTTCTCTTCCACGCGACCAGACATCGCGAGGGCTTTCCCCGCTAATTTCGCTTTCACATCTGTGTCGACCTTCGGATCTTTTTCCAACAAGCGACTCAAACCTCGCATCGCAAGAACCTGATTCTTCAAGTTGTCTTTGTTCGCGGCTGCGATATCCATCAACGGTTGGGCAGCATCGGCCGATTTCCATTCGCTCAACGCACGGATGGCTGCATCTTTCAAATCGTCGGTTTCAACCTTTTCCGTTACCGCTTTCAACCCAACTGGATCTCCTGCTACCGCTAGGGCCGACAGCAAGCGTCCTTTGTGCTTGGTTGTCGGCATGGCATCCAACGCATCGATCAAGGTGGTGGAAACTTTCGCTTTGTCGCTCGCGCGGTTGGCTGCGACTTGGATCGCGCGGTCGGCCGCGTTTTCGGTTTTAAATAAATCGAGAAGGACAGGGAGGTCGTCTGCGTTGGCAATTTTACCCAAGGCATTAAAGGCACCGCGGCGAATTTTGTCGTTCGAATCTTTAGCCAAATCGAGCAAGGCCTCGTTCCCATTGACCAGCCCGCGTTCTGCGATGACTTTCAAGGCTTGCACCTGCGTATCTTCGCCACCGGCTTTCGCGCCATCGACCAACGTCGATTCAATCGCATTCCCGCCCATGCTTTTTAGTGCGTTAAATCCTGCGGTGTAATCGTCTCCCCTTGTGTGGGTCGCGATCAGATTCAGTAAGACCTTCACCGAATCCGCGTTGCCAAAATTCGACAATGATTTTGCTGCGGCGGCTCGAACCGCTTCTTCCGGTGCGTTCGCGACCGCGGTGATCAAGTGAGGTTGCGCTGCCGGATGCGCATGATCGCCCATGATACTCAAGGTCTTCACTTTGTCCGCTTCGCTCATGTTTGGAACTGAGTGAAGTTTTGTCAACATTTTCGGCGACGCAGATCCAGCGAGAGCTTGAAGCCCAGCCGAGACTAGTTTCGCATCGCCACTGTTCAGGGCCACATCTACTGCTGAGGCGAACTTCTCCGGATCGGCATCACGCGTCGCGCCCAGCAAGGCACCCACTCGATTTGCGCTGTTCAGCGATGTCATGTTTAATAATGTCCCGTACATCTCATCCGACCCACCCGTGGCTCCGAGCGAATCCAACAAGGTCGCAGCCGCTGTATGCTGCGCCATGCCTTCATTTTCTTTTACCGCCTGCAAGAGCCAGTCTTGTGCAGCTGGGGTTCCAATTTGCCCAAGCGAAGCGACGGCAATCGGTGAAAGCGAGGAGTCGTTTTTGGCTGCCATAAGCTTGGCAAGAGGTTCAACCGCACTCGCTTCTTTCCGCACGCCAAGCGCCCGAACCACAGCGGCTTGGGCGTTGTGGTTTTTCGCTACCGCATCTTGTGAGAGCAAATCCGTTAGCGCCTTTCCTGCCTCAGCTGCGTTATTTTTTTCCAAGGCCCGCAAGGCAGACAGTTGGATGGCAGAGCCTGGCTCTGCCCTTTCGATCACCGCCAATAAAGGATCAACCGATTCGGCTTGGCCTACATGCTCGAGCTGGCGGACCAAGCGGTAGCGTTGGTTTCCACTCAACTCATCTGAGGCAAGGCGGGTTGCGATTTCTTTGGCGTAGTTGCTGCGATTCGCTTCCGCGCCGGGCGCACTGGCAACCGAGGTGAGGCGTAGAAGCGTGTTCCAACTTGTGGTCACCTTGTTTTGCTCGCCCGTGTCGAGCATGGGGAGCAAATAGTCCAAAGCTTCGGCGTAGCCGGCCTCTGCGTCCTTCGCGGTGGAGGCTTTGGTAAGCGCCGCGAGCTCAGGCGGCGCGTCCTGCGCCAAGCAAGGGCTGTAAACAATCCCCAGCATAAAGATAAACGGGGCAAAGGTAGAAAGGAGGGCTGAAAAAATCGATTTCATAATTGATGGATCATCCGGAAAAGTTGCCACTCAATGGCAAGGGGAAATATGGCTCCTGCCACTCAATGGCAGGCGATTGAAAGGGCTGAAAAGGGATAAAAAAGGGCTGAAAAGGCTCGGGAGCAATGCAACCGAGCCCGCTTGGCTTAGCTGAACACGTACGGGGCACGACGCGGGCGATCGAGCTGCCGGCTGGCTGCTTCGTCTCCCAAGATGGTCTCGGTTTTAGGATCCCAGGTGAGGGGCCGCCCAAGGCGTTCCGCAATGCCGCTGAGATGGCAAATGGTCGAGGTGCGGTGCCCGATCTCTGCATGGCAGATTGGGGCGCGGCGGGTCTTGATGCTTTCGAGCCAGTTTGTGTGATGCTCGGGGGAATCGTAGAGCCGAACATCTTTGTCCGCTAGCGGCATGGTGATGAACTCGGGGGTCGAACATTCGATCCTGTTGCCTCGGGATACACAGACATGTCCCTCGTCGCCGATGAATTGAATCATTTGCCCGTTGAGGGTCGGGTGGTCGCGGAGAACCGTGATGTCTTTCCCTGCGCCATTGGCATCTTTGTAGATGTGGGTTTGGTATTCGGTGTCTTCGAAGCCTTTGGGGATGAATTCGTTTGGCCCGGTGTCATCCATGCCGAGAGCCCATTGAATGATATCGAAGTGGTGTGCACCCCAGTCGCCATTTTTGCGCGAGCCATATTCCCAGAAGCAGCGCCAGCCACCGCCGTAGTTCCCTTTGACGCGGTCTTCGTTGTAAGGGAACCAAGGGGTGGGGCCGAGCCAGCGATCATAGTCAAAGCCTTCCGGAATCGGTTGCTCGGAAAATTGTTGGGGCGGGCCGAAGGAACCGAGGCGGGCGTAAATGGTGTGCACGTTCCCGATGTAGCCGTTACGAACAATTTCGCTGGCGCGACGGAAGGCCCAGTTGCTGCGCTGCTGGGATCCGACCTGGAGAATCGCGCCGTGGCGTTTGGCTGCGTCGCTCATGAGGCGACCTTCGTTGACCGTGAGGGTCATCGGTTTTTGGCAATAGACGTCTTGGCCCGCGCGCATGGCGGCGAGTGAAATGGGAGCGTGCCAATGGTCGGGTGTGACGATCATGATCGCATCGATATCGTCGCGCTCGATGATGCGCTCGTATTCGTTATAGGCGTCGCAACCCGAGTAGCTGTCGCGGCCGGTTTGTTTTGCGTAGGTATCTTCCGTCAGTTTTTTTCCCGCTTCGCGTTTTGCTTTGTCGACGTCGCAGACCGCAAGGACTTGTACATCCGTTTTGCCGAGCATGGTGCGTTGATGTCCTTTCATCATGAGCCCGAGGCCGATGAGACCGACGTTGACGCGATTGCTGGGGGCGGTTGCTCCGTCTTTGCCGAGAGCGGAACCGGGAATGACAGTCGGGAAGCCGACGCTGGCTGCGGTAAGGCCGATTCCGGTTAACGAACTGCGACGAATAAAGTCGCGGCGCGAGGACGAATTCGGGCGGTTTTTAGAGGATAAAGATGAATCTTGTTTCATAAGGTGACTCCAAATTGAGCGAAGGGTACAGTTTTCGGCATTTTATCTTATTAAATTGTTCCCGCAAGGGAATTGATTGATTGATCGATTAAAATGACTTTAGGATAGTGACATGAAGTATATGTCGTTTACCAGAATCATCTTAGCGAAGCTTATGTTGTTCTCGCTCCTGTCGCTTTCTTTTCTCCCTTTTCTCCCAAACCTCAGTGTTGCTGGTCCCTTGGATCTTCGCATAACGCGGGTGGATCCTCACAATGGATTTGTCTGGGTGAGGCATTACGCGACGGCCGAAGTTGCCTTGGCGTCGGACATGGCGTTCTGTCACAATATTAACTATAGTACTGAAATTCCTGCTGGCACTGTCTTTGGTGCGGGCGAAGAAAAAAAGTTTAGCGTGCCGGGCGTCATTTCGCCGGAAATCGATATTTGGCTTTATCAAGGCACGTCGGGGTTTGGAAATGCCGCGAACATTGTCACTGGGATTAAATTTGGTGGCGCCGCGACAGATGAAAAGGGTCGTTCAGCTATCGCACGTGCGGCGGGCAAATGGGACACGCCAGGCGGAGTTGCTATTCCTGCACCGATCGTCGGGAAGATTTTAGAAATCAAAGCGTCGGCCAATCCGGTTGTATACCCTTCGGTATCGACGGATTGGAAAGTTGGCTTGGCTCCCATCGAACTTGGCGCGATTCGGGTTGGTTTGTATCCGGTTGCCACGGGCTTGAACAGTCCGCTCGGTTTGGAGAGTCCGGCTGGAGACCCGCGTTCCTTCATTTATACGCAAGCGGGTGAGGTCCTTATCTTGGATGCAAACGATCAGCTTTTGCCCACTCCGTTCTTGGATGTGTCGGCTTTGTTGGCCGTTCCAAATGCAGGCGCGAATGAGCGTGGACTGCTTGGCTTTTGCTTCCACCCTGACTTTGCCACCAACGGTCGTTTTTTCACCTTCACCTCTGAGCCTTCCTCTGGGCTTGAGGATTATCCTACCCCTGCGGGCGGTATCGCTGACCACATGAGTGTGATCACCGAGTGGTCGGTGAATCCTGCTGATCCCAATGTCGCGGATGTGTCAACGCGGAATGTCTTGCTGAGCATCGGGCAACCTCAATCGAACCACAATGGCGGGCAACTTGCTTTTGGTCCTGATGGTTATTTATATATTGGTCTTGGAGATGGTGGCTCCGCCAACGATTCCGGGGCAGGACACGGAAATAGCGGCAACGCTCAGGCGACGACCAATCCCCTCGGATCGATTTTGCGTATTGATGTCGATGCAACGAACTTGAACGGGGTCAATGGCAAATTTGGTATCCCAGGGAGTCCGAACGGAAACCCATTTTCCTCTGGGGTGCGTGAAATTTACGCATGGGGATTCCGCAATCCATGGCGCTTTGGCTTTACGCCTTCGGGCGATCTCTTGGTGGCGGATGTCGGACAGAATACCATCGAAGAAATCAACTTGGTCGAACGTGGTCGTAACTATGGCTGGCGTTTTAAAGAGGGGACCTTCTTTTTTGATGAGGATACCGGTGAAGCGAGCCAAACCGGGGGCGCTCCTGGAATAGTGCGGGATCCGATTGCCGAATACGACCACGACGATGGGGTGTCGATCATTGGCGGGCATGTCGCTGTGACCAATGCTTGTTTCCCCGGATTGGGAGGGAAGTATTTCTTCGGTGATTTCTTAGCTGGTTCCTCTGGACGCTTGTTTGCTATGGACCCAGCCGGGGGCTTGATCGAAGAAGTAGGGGTCGGGGTTGGGGTGCAACCTGACATCCGGATTACCGGTTTTGGACAAGACGCTTCGGGGCAGAGTTACGTGATTGGTAGCGATGGTTCTGATGGCCGTGTCTATCGTCTAGGTGCGCCCATGTTGATCACCGATATGACGGTCGATGCTACCGGGATGGCGACGATTGATTTTCAAGGGGCTGGATCCGAGACCGTCGCGGTCGCGGAATCGAGCTTAGACCTTGTAACTACGCCGTTTAGCGCGATTTCGGCCACGGTTGCAGTAGGGACAAATACCCTACAAGCGACCCTGCCAGCGGCTCAGGATCATGAAGAGATTATCATCACTGCACCATGAAGCGCATTTAATCGGGAATAGGCCTTGACCTAAGAGGGTGTATGCCCTTTCTTCTCAGCCTTTAGAAATAGGATTTTATCATGTCAAAACTAGATACAAGAGGACGTCGCGGTTATCAGCGGGGGCACAAGATCGCCCGGCGCGGTATCGCTAAGAAGAAAAAGGGCATTGGCCTGAACATTACGGGTAAAGGACGTCGTTCCTGGAAACCTAACATGCAGAAGAAGAAAATTCGCTTCTCTGACGGCACGGTCCGTCGCATGTGGGTTCGGGTACGCGATCTTAAATCCGGAATTTACGATAACCCGGATCCTTCGCTTTTCCGCAAAGGCAAACCTGACGCGTAGGGCTTAAACCTTATTGTCATGCATGGGTTCGCTCATGAGATGAAAACCGAGCTTAGGCTCGGTTTTTTTGTGGCCAGAGATGTATCACAACCGTATTCTAAGGGTATGAAAAACTTTGTAAAACGTTGTAGCTTACTCCTCGTCGCTCTCGCCTTTCTCGCTTGCTTCACGTCAGCCTGCCGCAGCACGGGCACGCCAGACACGTCGCTGGAAGATCTTACGGAGCACATTAAAGAGGTTTCGCCTACTGCACCTTAGTCTTTCGTTGCGGTAAATTAGTTGTCCGTTGCGCTAGGAAATCGCCGAAGGCCAAGGAGCGGCGGTTTCCAACCGCCGACAGTGGAGTCAACGATGAGAGGCATTTCGATGTGACCAACCAGGCGACAGTAGGATTCGTCTGGTTTTAGGCCCGAAGGGTCGTCGTCATTTTAGCCCGGGTCGCAGGCCCGGGTACGTTCCAAAAATCCTCAAGGCCTGAAAGGTCGAGTCAGAAAAGTTTCCGCAATTGACTCGACCTTTCAGGCCGTGCTTGAAGCATACAAAACCCAGGCCTTCGACCTGGGCTATAATGTATCGACCCTTCGGGCCTAGCTAGGAGCCTGTCGGACTTAGCAGATTCCTCACTTTGGCCCATACGCTCCGGACGAATCGATCAAATAGCCTCAACTATTCTCACGAATCGTCCAAACCGCCTGGCCTCAAACTGAGAAACCCTCGCTCGAAAGCCTAAGCCCGACAGACTCCTAGGAAATCGCCGAAGGCCAAGGAGCGGCGGTTTCCAACCGCCGACAGTGGAGTCAACGATGAGAGGCATTTCGATGTGACCAACCAGGCGACAGTAGGATTCGTCTGGTTTTAGGCCCGAAGGGTCGTCGTCATTTTAGCCCGGGTCGCAGGCCCGGGTACGTTCCAAAAATCCTCAAGGCCTGAAAGGTCGAGTCAGAAAAGTTTCCGCAATTGACTCGACCTTTCAGGCCGTGCTTGAAGCATACAAAACCCAGGCCTTCGACCTGGGCTATAATGTATCGACCCTTCGGGCCTAGCTAGGAGCCTCTCGGACTTAGCAGATTCGGCTGCGGATTCCTCACTTTGGCCCATACGCTCCGGACGAATCCAAATCTGTCTCACCTACGACTTTTTCTTCTTCTTGACCTCTTCGATCTTGGCCTTAATTTTATCCTCCTCCTCTTTCTTTACTCTCGGGATAAATCCTTCAGGGCCAAATTGAGTATCGATGTAATTCGACAGGGCTTCGTTGGTCGGTCCTAAGCCGTTGCCGTACATGAAGCTTTCGAGGTCGTTGCCCATTTCTTGTGCCGTTTTATACCGGAGATTTGGATCTGGCGCGGTGGCCTTAAGGACGATGCGATCGAGTTCAGGGGGAACGTCGGCTTGCACCACAGAGGGCGGCGCGAGCGCGTAGCTATCCATGAGCTCTTGCAGCAACTCTAATGATTCCACCTCAAAGACGCGGCGATTGGTCAGAAGTTCAAATAGCACAAGTCCAAGGCTGTAAACGTCCGAAGCCGGGGTAGTCGCTTCAAAATGCGCCATCTCAGGGCTGAGGTAGGGAAGTTTGCCCATCAAGACTTCGTTCTCGGGCGGGGTTTTCATGGTGAGTGCCTTGGCCACGCCAAAATCGGTCAGCTTTACCACTCCACGTTGGGTGATGATGATATTCCCGGGATTCACGTCGCGATGGACCAAGCCCAACGGCCTCCCTTTTAGGCTCTTGGCCGTATGCGCACAATGTAGGGCCCGCGCGACACGAGAGACAATGAAGGCCGCAATTTGAATATCGGTAAAGGTGTTTTCGGTTTTATGATGATGAATGAAGTAGTTGAGGTCGCGTCCGTGCGCGTATTCCATGACAATATAGAACGCTCCGTTGCGCATCCCTAGCTGTAGCACCTGCAAAATGTTTTCGTGCACTAAGTTGGCGACAAGTTTTGCTTCGCCAATCAACATCGACACGTTTTCTTTGTCGGCCATGTAGCGCTTGCGAATGGTTTTGATCGCAACCGTTTTCTTGAAGCCGTTGGCTCCAGTTTGTTTCGCTAAATAAACCGTTCCCATCCCTCCGGATGCGATGACCCCATCAATTTCGTAGGTCGTTGTGTAGCGGATATCATCCATGATTAATCATCCCTTGAAGTATATTTGCTGATGGCTTGCGGACTCATTCCCAAAAGGCGGGCCGCGGCTGATTTGTTTTGGCCACATTGATCGAGAGCTTTTAAGATTAACCGGCGTTTAATTCGATTTAGGTATTCATCTAAACTGAAGCCTTCTTCGAGAGTGGGTTCGCCGGTTGCGCTTTTATGCAGGCCGGTCCCAAATTGCAGATCGTCTACCCCAATGGTTTGACCCGAGCACCAAAGCGCGCTGCGTCCGACCACGCTTTGTAAGTCGCGGATATTGCCTGGCCAGCTGTGCCCTTCGAGTCGACGCAATGCATCGGTACTAAACTGTCGGGCTTCGGCTAAGCCCTGATTGATGTGATCTAAGAAATGGAGCGATAAATCAATAATGTCTTCTTGCCGCGCTCGCAAGGGAGGAAGTTTGACGACACCATAGGCGAGGCGGTAATAGAGATCCTCGCGAAAGCGTCCATCTGCGACCATGCGTTCAAGTGGCTGATGTGTGGCCGCGACGACACGTACCTGTACTCGATGCTCTTGGTTGTCGCCGACGGGGCGAAGGATGCCTTCTTGCAGGACTCGCAGTAATTTTGGTTGATGCTCCAGTGGAAGCTCTCCGATTTCATCGAGAAAAAGGGTGCCGCCATCCGCCTCTGCGAAGCGGCCGGTTTGATTCGCGATAGCCCCCGTAAACGATCCTTTGCGATGACCGAAGAGAGTGCTCTCGACCAGCTTTTCGGGCAGGGCACCGCAGTTGACGCTGACAAAGGGACCGTCGGAAACATGGCTGAGGCGATGCAGCAGGCGGGCGAATAGTTCTTTCCCGGTGCCGGTCTCGCCTTGAAGTAAGACGGGGACATCGTGGGGCGCGATCATCTCGCATTGCTCCGCCACGTTGAGAAATTCGGGTGCTTTACCAATGAGTCCAACGTCGGCTAAGGCCGTGTCGAGATGGATTGATGGTATGTCGTGCTTCAGGTCGTAGCTCGTAGATGGGGCGTTGACCTGTAATGGGCCGCAGCCGCTCGCTTTGGGATAAGCCGAAATTTTCGTCTGGGTCGGAGGCGGAGTTGGCGGGGACGTTGGCGGCGGCGGCGGAGTTGTTGAAGGGGATGTTGTTAAATGCCTTCCTGCGGTTCGGCCTTGGACGGTTTTAATCACTGGTTTCCCGCCAGGGCGAAGCGAGATGTGGATTAGGCTGTCGCACTGAGTGAGGAGTGATGCCACTTCGATTGGTGAAATGGCGTGAACGAGAAGCGCTAGGCAGTCATTCGGGAGGGTGGGGCTATGGCTCACCTTTAGGTCGGGATATCGCTGCGATAGTTCAGATTCAAGCTGAGTTGCTTCGGCCTGTAGTTCTGGTCGAACCCATAAGCCGATCTGTTCCGGGAAGGTTGTGTCAACACCTACGTTTTCTCGCCGTCGGTCTAAATTGGACGGGTCCCGCTGGGCCAAATAGCAAAGAGTGGGGCCGATAATACGCGCGCCACCAGCAAACCCGTCCGCAAACGGTTCATGTTTTCCGATTTGAACCCAAAGTGTTCTCACCTGTTACACTTCGCTTTTTATGGCTTGGAAGTCAATCCCGCGTCCGGTTGCCTTCGTTTGTCGAGTCGATTTGTACGAGGCCTTGGGCGGCCCTTGAGCGCCGCCGTTCGGTTTAGGGTTGTTCTTGGATGGTCGATTCCAGCCTCACTTGCCAATGCCCGCCAGTCGAGAACCGTAAATCAAAGGTTAGGTCGTCGGGAAAAAGTCGTTACTCCAATGGCACGTATTTAGAGCCTGTCCTGAACACATGCTCACAGGGCTGCGTTCGTCAAACGACGGTCCCCGTCTATCTTCGGCGGTTGGAAACCGCCGCTCCTTGGCCTTCGGCGCTTCATTTTTTGGGAATTTAAAATGTCTTGGCGCAGCCATGACCAGTTTAGTTTTTTATGACGAGAAGTACGTCCGGAAAGGATAGCCTACCGGACCACGGCCTCCTCATTGGGTTCGTCAACCATGGTTATAAAATACCACCGCTTCGCGGCTCATTTACGACGATGCCAAAATCAATTTGATGAATATCCGGGCTAGTTCGGAAGGCTATAACGTAGCCGAAGCTGAAGCCGGTTTGGACTCGGCAGGTTTTGCGGAATGATCGGTAGACTCGGATCAATCAGACCGAGGTTGCTCCAGCTCGCTTGGTTTAAATCCTGTTTCGCTTCGAGCTCGACAAGCACTTGACTCGACGGGTCTAGATTGAGCTTCAAACGCCCCGCGCCTTCACCGCGCCAAGCCCCGACCGTATCTGGATGCAAAGGGTTAAGCCCAAGCGCATATTCTTCTAGATGGCTGAAGCCATCGAGGTCTTGATCCATGGCGCTGAGGTCATTGGTGGTATTTAAAAAGCTCGTTTGCCAGTCATCATAGGCGAGGGGAGCCGGGCTGTCGTCAAGGGATTGTAGGTATTCAACCAGCTGCGCGATTTCGGTGGGGCTGCGGCTGAGCTGATGGTTTCCAGGTGGTTGGGTGAAGATATCGGTGAGAGTTGCCGCCATGCCGTGGTGGAGGTAGGGAGCGCTTTCCCACAGCCCACTCAAGCTGGGGGTGTCGATGCCGCTAAGCGGGCCTCCGAGGCGTTGCCCCGAGGCGGGCTGGATGGTTCCCATCGCATGCAGCTGATCATAGCGACTGTCGGTACGGTGCACCCCAGAATGACAGACCACACATCCTTCTTGATTGTAAATGGCTTGGCCCAGTTCTGCGTTCGCAGAAAGGCCACCCGTCGTCGGATCGCGAAGCGGACTGCTCGAGCGAAGCGTGGTTAACGAGTTGAGGTAGGCCGCTAGCGCATCCAGCTGAGCGCTTTTCCCAGCCTTTGCATCTCCGAGAGGAAGGCTGGTCGTACCCGCGTCGAAGTCCGTTTGGGTCATGAACCCACTACCCGAAAAGAGGGTTCTGATCTGAGATTCGAAGTCCTGAACTTCGTCAAAGTTTCCGGTCCAGTGAAAGCGCCCTTGGTCGCGTCCGCGTCCGTTTAGTGGGGTGGTGTTGCGCAAGCCTTCTCCGAGTTGGGTGAAATCCCACTCCCGATGGTCTTCGCCCCCGTCAAGATGACAACTCGCGCAGCTCATGTACTGGTCGCGACCCATGCGCGGGTCCGAGGCGTCATTGAAGATGCGTTTGCCGGCGAGGATCTGAGGAGAAAGCGCTTCGTTGTTCACGAGTTGGATCTGCTTTAAAAAGCCGGGTTGTCCAGAAACGCTGATGTCATAGACAAACAAAGCGCGGCCAAGAAAGTCATGCACGTAGAGTCGCTCTCCCGCTACGAGAAGCGAGCGGGGAAAGTTCAGATTGGGGTGGGTAATTACCCCGACCGATCCGCCGGTGTAGGCGTCGCGAAGCAGGATGCGCCCCGTGCCCTCCATCGCGATATATACGATGTTGCCAAGCGGTGAAAAGGCGGCTGAGGCGGGCATGGAATCGTCGTTGAAATCGAGTCGGTCGGAAACCATTTCCGTGTTGGTCGTGAGGTCGATACGCAGGCAGGCGGGGCGGACCATGGATTCGAAGTCAAGAGCAGATCCATCGCGAAAGCTCCCTCGGTAGATGTTGTCCTTTTTTGCGGGGATCCAGCAGGTCGATCCGTCGGGGGAGACCGCGAGACCGCGTAGGTAATTAAACGCCCCTCGCGCGCTGGTGTCGGTGTCAGCCGTCGTCGTATCGGGTGGAATCGCTAGACTTGGGCCAGTGGTTAGGGAAGGCGACGCGAGGCTGTATTGATGAAGCTGTGGGCTGTGGCTTGCATGGCTCAACTTGACGCCAAACAAGGTAAATGCGTCGGGGCTCAGGGCGAGCGCGTTCAATGGTTCCGCCACCGAAGTTTGATTCAACATCAGGCCCGCGTTATCATAGCGCCTGATCTCGAGTCGTCCTGGTAAACTGACCAACATAGAGCCATCGCCGGGGCTGAGGCAGACGGCTTCTCCCGATCCGTAGGGCAGGCGATTACGCGATTGGATGTCCCGTCATTGGCTTGATGCACTCGAAGTTCTGATCTGACTCCTTCGGGCCCGAGGCAGCTAACCCAGAAGTTCCCGTTAAGTCCTGCAACCGAGGTCGGTTGGTTTCCGGTCGAGACTTCGTAGCTCTTGGTAAGGCTTCCGGTGTGAATCCCGGCAAGGCTGTGGTTGTCCGGATTGCATGCGACAAGGATGTCGCCCTCGATGGCGAGGGTGGATGACCGAGCGGGAGAGGAGTGGATAACGGGATGGTGCGAAATGACCGCGAAGGTCTCGCTGATGAGGCCAAGCGGGGTTTGAATTCGCAGCGTCGCGGTGTAATTCCCAGGGCCTGCGTAGCTGTGCTGCAAGACTGGTGCGACGGCAAAGGGGGTAGGGGGCGTGCCGTCGCCAAAATCCCATGAGCTGGGCAAGGCTTGACTCTGTAACTCAAAGCTGCCGGTAGTGCCGATCTCCAAGGCAGAAGGCGCTTGGGATTGGTAGCCCTGCGCACTGGCGATGCTTTGCACTTCGACCAAAGAGAGCGGGTCACGATAGAGCCGAAGGTCGCGAAGTTCGGCTTCCAACCCAAAGGACAGGGCTGGGTTTCCGGTCATCCCGACGTCGGTAAAGAACGTGGTTTCCAAATTTCCGTCGACGTAGATCCGCACGAAGCCATCGGAGAAATCACGGGTGATTGCGACCGCGTGCCATTGCCCGTCGTTTACCGCAGTGCTGCTAAACCCTTCGTAGGCACCCCAGATACTATCTATTCAACATTATCGGAAGGTGAGTCGACCAGTAGTGCTGCTAAACCCTTCGTAGGCACCCCAGATACTATAGCCGATGTGGCCGGTTGAATTGATCCAGCCCCACTGCGCGCCATTGGGGTAATTTGGGTCATAACCGGTGAGCAAGGGCGCTTGGGTTTTGTCCGTCTCACCCACAGTTGTGGTCCGAATAAAAAAGGTTAAACTCGCCTCGCCACCGAGCCAAGCCGTGAGGTTTTCGCTGAGGTCAAAGCCGCTGGAAGGGCCGAGGGTGACGCGTCCATCCGCGAAGGTGTAGCTTCCGAATGGGGTGCCGTGGTTGCTCCCCACCTCGTCGTCGAAGTCATCTGCCAGCGGCCAGTGAGCCAGGAGGCCTTGGGGATGCGGATCGGGAATTCCACAAAAGGGGCCGGTGGTGAATTCGATGCTGATCTCGGAGGCGATCCCGTTGCCAGCAATGTCTTTCACCCCTCCGGCAGGGCAGGTGAGAAGGTAGGTCGTTGCTGCGTCCAACTCGGCCTCGGGGGAAAAGTGAACGAAGTTTTGTTGAATGGAATACATGCCAGGCAGGGGGATGCTCGATCCTAGGGCGGTCAGGGCAAAGCTACTCGCATTCACGGATTCGGGCAAGATGGTGTCGCTAAACGAAATGCCGATGGCGGCGCAGCGGCTCACGCTCGAGGCCAGGTTGGTCGGTGACATCGCAACCACGGCTGGGGCGGTTGTATCCGGGCTGGTTTGATGCGGGATGAGGGCGCTTCCGGTTCCGTGGTCGTTGCCGATGAAGACGAGGTTGCCGAGAGGCGTGACTTGTCCGTGATCAATGCTCGTCCCCGTGATGCTGCCTCGGCCCACCTCAATCGGCGCGAGAGGGTTTGAGTAGTCGATCTTGCTGACAAAGTCTTCGCAGCCTTGGAAGATAAACTGATCCTGGGTCGCGCTGTACAGCTGGCGTGGAATCGTCAGGGTGCTGGGGATGCTTTGGATACGTGAGATGCTGGGCAGGTCGTGTACCACGAAACGCGCGTCGCTGCCAAATTCGAGAATGGATGAAATCACGCGACGCCCATCGAAGGTGTGGCTGTAGGCCTCCTCTGAAGTTTGCGGCGAGAGAGCGTAGAGATAAGGATTATCCGGGTCGTCGATGCCGCAGGATGCAAAGCCTTGCGAACTGGCACGTCCGGTGATCACGAGCTGATTTCCAAGCGCGAACACATTGCCGAAGACCAAGTTGGCCGCTTCGCTCGTGGGCATGGGGTTTGGCTTGCCGTTGCCGCGATCGGCTAAGATGAGGTTTTCTGGATCGGTGGCGTCAACGATGGCCAATCCCATATTTAGCATGGAGACGTAGATTCGATTTCCGCGCCAGAAAAGGGCCCAGGTCGAGTCGACGTAACCGTTGTCTACCGCGCGATTATGAAGCGTCAACTCGCTGGCAAGCCGAGGCGCTTGCACTGAAGTGATGTCCCCAACTTGCAGGCCGAAGTGGGTGTGTACTGCGAGGTAGAAGGTTCCGTCTTTCTGCGCGAACCCGATGCCGTGAATTTCTCGGAACCATTTGGTTCGCCCCGCTGGTTCATAAACTCGGTTGACCAGTAGGGGGTTTCTCGGGTCGCTGATGTCGTAAAAAAGTAGGCCGCCCGTGAGCTGACCGCTGTCGGGTGCAAACACCACCACGAGATGCCCGTTGCAGTACCCGACAGTGTTGCAGCCATATTTGAGTTCTCCGGGTTGTCGTACTGGGAATCCATTTGAGGTATCGAAGCCCGCAATCGGCTCCATTAGCTCTGAGCTTGAGTACGTGAGGTTGCCAAAGTTGGGATTCGCTTTCGCGGAGATAGGACGCAGCAGGCAGACCAGTACCAAGAGGCTGAGGACTAAAATGAGCCTATGGAGGGCTGGATGAACTGGGGCATGCAACATAGCCAAACCTTACGCCGATTGGCGCGGAAAATTAAAACCGCATTTGCGTCGATCGTGCTAGATCGAGCTTTCTTTTTTTTTGAAACGGGGTTTGTTTCAGTTAGAAAATTCAAGCTATGGCTGGTCTAGTCGATGAAAGAATTCACCCTCACCGCTCCCATGGAGTTTCGCCAAGAGATCAAGCGCAGTCGTTTTATTGCCTTGGCGGAGCCGGTCGAATCGGTCGAACAGGCGATGAAATTTTTCGAGGTAAAGAGCGATGCCACCGCGCGACACAATTGCTGGGCCTATAAAGTGGGGCGGGATTACCGCTTCAACGACGACGGAGAGCCGAGTGGCACCGCGGGCAAGCCGATTCTGGCTGCGATCGAATACGCGGAACTCACGAATGTTGCAGTGCTGGTCATCCGTTGGTTCGGAGGCATCAAGCTGGGCACAGGTGGTCTTGCCCGAGCCTATGGCGGTAGCGCGTCGAGTTGCCTCAACCTCGCCGAAAAAACTGAAATCAAACCAACCTGTATCTGCCGATTGGAGATGCCGTTTGCCTTGACGGGTTTGGTGCATCAACTGATCGGGGATGAGCGGATCGTGAAGCTTAGCGAAGTGTTTAATGCAGAAGGGATCTGTCTTCGACTGCAAGTCGAGGCGAGCTTTTTCGCCGACTTTGAGCGGGATGTCCGCAATGCCACTGGAGGGCAGTTTGAGGTAAGCTTGGTTAATGCATGATGGGGGATGGATTAAAGTAGCTGAGGCGTCCCGCCTCAGGATATAGCAGGGTTGGTATGCGCTCGCACAAATGCGGGACGCCTCTGCCACTTTAAAAGCGTTAGGCAGCCTATAGTGTCTGAGTATATCGGCACTAATCTATGAACCCCCGCCAAGTCTGACGAGGCGAATACGGCGTTTTCCGACCCCGCCTAAGAGCGCAGGACCTGAGCTAGTCTTTTGAGTGGCTGCATCCTATAGGTATACATAAGATTACACAAAGTGTAAGATAATGTGTATCATTGTAGGCTGACGGAGCGGATATAGTCCGTCCCCATTTTTCCTCTGAGCCGATCAGAACTGTTTTAACAGCCGAATAAAGTGCCGCCAGAATGAGTTGCATTGATAAGTACCGAATTCATAGAATACTTCAGCTATGACAACTCTTAAGTTCACATACGGAAAACCATCTTCCTCTCCGCCTATGATGGTTAAGGAGGGAGATATCCGACAGATACGGATCAATCAGGATTCCAATTTTTTAATGGGGCTGAAGGATTTGGCCTTAGATGAGTCGGTTGCGAAGCACCTGGCTCGCTTTACGGACTTCGATTTTGACATCGATTATAAGAATTGGACCATCAGCTTTTCTAAAGAAGTGCTGGTCCGTGAGGGGCGGGATAAGAAGGTGGTGCGGAAGCGTGAATCCAATATTAAAATCTCTCGCGGGGAGGAACGGATTTTCATCTGGTGCCTGTTTATGGCCATCTGCGAGCGGCTGATTGACGGTCACGATTCGTATACCTGGGTGAAATACATTTACGTCGATGACCCTATTTCCTCCTTGGATGATAGCAATGCGATTGCGGTAGCCAGCGACCTAGCAGCGCTGCTGCGAAAGGCGGCAAGCCGGACAGACGCAGATGAAGCGCCTGATCCGCTAAAGGTCCTTTTCTCCTCCCATCACGCCTTATTTTTCAATGTCATGTGCAACGAGCTTAAGACGAAAGCGAAGCGCTACTTTCTGCATCGGCCCGACCAAGAAGGAAATTATAGCTTGAGGAAGACAGATGACACTCCGTTTTTTCATCACATCGCCATGCTGAGTGAATTACAACGGGCGTACGATTCTGGGGCGTTGTACACCTACCATTTCAACATTCTCCGGAGCATCATGGAGAAGACCGCAACCTTTTTTGGGCACAAAGAGATTTCCTACTGCCTCGAAGGGCTCGAGGATGAAGACTTATATGCTCGGGCTCTCAATTTGCTGAGCCACGGGAAATATACCTTTTTGGAACCCGCTGAGATGGTGGCCGATAACAAGGAACTTTTTGGCCGCATTCTTACCTCCTTTTTGGAGCGGCACCGTTTTCACCTTCCGGAATTGGTTCCTAAGGCTGCACTTATCGGGGCCAAATGATCATCCTGTATACCAGTGAAGATGGCCAGAGCCGTATTGAGCTTCAGGCCGAGGGGGGCACCGCTTGGTTAAGTCAGCGACAGATGGCGGAGCTGTTTAGCGTCAGTCAGGACAACGTCGGGCTCCATCTTAAGAACCTTTACCAAGAAGGAGAGCTTGAGCGGGAGGCAACTACCGAGGAATCCTCGGTAGTTCAGCAGGAAGGCGAGCGGGAAGTGCGGCGGTCGTTGACGCTGTATAATTTAGAAGCGATTCTCGCGGTAGGTTATCGGGTCCGCTCGCCACGCGGGGCGCAGTTCCGGCGCTGGGCTTCCACGGTGCTTAAGGAGTATCTAGTCAAGGGCTTCGTGATGGACGACGACCGGCTAAAGGATCCCTCCGGTCGGTCGGATCACTTCGAGGAGATGCTGGCGCGGATTCGCGATATTCGAGCCTCCGAGAAGCGGTTTTATCAGAAAGTGCGTGAGCTGTTTGCCCTTAGTATTGACTACAATCCCTCTGAGGCGGAAACGCATCAGTTTTTTGCCATGGTGCAAAACCTGCTGCTTTATGCCGTGGCCCAGCAGACGGCAGCTGAGCTGATCTGCGATCGGGCCGACCCGGCGGATGCCCAATTTGGCCTGCGGACGTGGAAAGGGGCCAAGGTGCGGAAGCAGGACATCCTGGTCGCAAAGAATTATCTCACGGAAGATGAGATCGACACCCTTAATCGCCTCGTCGTGATCTTTCTCGAAACGGCCGAGCTTCGGGCCAAGAGCCGCCAAATCACTAGTTTGGAGTTTTGGAAAGAGAACGTGCATCAGCTCATCGTCGGAAACGGATTTCCTCTTTTGGCCGATGCTGGCACGGTGAGTCATGAAGCGATGGAAAAGCAGACCCGCGAGCTCTATGACGAATTTGATCTACACCGGAAGGTCGATGAAGCACGGCAGGTCGATCAGATAGACGAGGCCGACCTGCGTGCACTCGAAGAACAATTGAAACAACGCCCCGTAGACGGGGAGAATCCTCCATCATGACGCAAGACGACCAGACCCAACTCGGCAAGACCCTGTGGAATATCGCGGATCAGCTACGAGGAACGATGAGTGCGGATGATTTCCGCGACTACATGCTCTCCTTTTTGTTCCTACGTTACCTTTCATAACTATCAAGAGGCAGTGCAAAATGAGCTGGGGAGGGATTACCCGCAGCCTGAAGCGGATGATACGCGAACCCCTCTGCAGATTTGGTACGAGGATAATCCTGGGGATGTCGTCGCCTTCGAAAAGCAGATGCGGCTCAAGGTGCATCATGTTATTGAGCCGCCTTTTCTCTGGAATCATATCGCGGAGTTGGCCCGCATACTATTCGTTGTGGATCGTTTCGTACCGCCCATTCTACGCGCCCAAGCTTTAGACTTTGGGAGCAGGTAATTTAGTCTACCCAAACCCCGCCACACCATCGATGACGATCTTCGGCACTGCCACGTTCTAGTATAGCGGTGATCGGCTTGGTCTACCGTTTCACGTCGCGAAGATCGAAGCAGTGTACGCGCGTCGGCTCTTGGTTTAGCATGCCGCGTTCGTGTTGGCTGACATACAACAAGCCTTTTGACACCACGGGCATGGACCAGCTGCTTTGCGCTTCGAACAACCAGGTGCGTTGCAAGACGGTGCAGCCGCTTGGACTTACATCGAGCCATAGCAGGTGCCCGTATTCGCCGAGGCAAAGCCAGCTTCCATCCACTTTGAGCAAGGAGCCACGCCCGACCGACATCTTCATTTCTCGCATGTCGCCGTTGATTTCAAATCGTTCGGTCCAGGTTGGCATATCGCGCCAGGCTTCTTTTCCGGTTTCCGCTTCGAGGCAAACAATGCGGGCATCCTTGGTTTTCTCTCCACCGATGCCGTAGATGTAATCGCCTTCGACAATCGGGGTCATCCAGTACGCTCCAAGCGACTCGGTTTCCCAGCGGGTTTCATATCCGCCGTCCTTGCTGCGGATCATCGCCCCCTTGTCGCGAATGCTGAAGGAAACGAAGACGTCATCCTTCCATACCACGGGGGAGGAGGCGTTTACTGATTCGTAGCGACTGCAGCGGAAGGGGAATTCGAATTCCTTGCGTCGGGTTTCGAGGTCAACCGAGATGAGACCTCCGAGGGGAGGTTTCGTGTCGCCGCCCGCGAAGACGAGAAGCTTTGCTTTGCCTCGGAGGGGTTGGATCACTGGGGTGGCATAGCTCGGTCCCCAATCGTTTTGCACGCTCCAGACATTGCTGCCAGTGGCCTGATCCATGGCGAGAATTCCGGTGCCGTCGTCTCCGCCGACGTTTACAATGATCTCCTTCTCATACGCGATGGGGCAGGCTCCGACCCCGAAAAAATTAGGTGTCACCTTATACTCGGTGCTGAGATCACGGGTCCATTTTAGGGTGCCGGTTTTGGCATCGAGGGCATGAAAGCGACCTTCGGCGCCATGAATGAACACGGTGGCGTTGGCTACTACCGGCGCCGAGCGCGGGCCACCGTTAAATCCGTAGCGATCGCGGTAAGTGGTTGGGGCGTTGAACTGCCAAATCGGATTGCCGGTCAGCGCATCGAGGCAGTCGAGGCGTTCCTCGTCGTCGACCCGGTGGAAGATATAGGCGCGTCCATCGGCAATGATCGGAGCGGTAAAACTCTCGCCGGTTTCCCAGGTCCATACCGTGGTCAGTTTATTTGAGGGCCCGCCCCAATCATGCAGGAGATTGGTTTCGGAGGAAATGGGGACGTGATTCGGGCCGAGAATTTGCGGCCAATCGGTTGCGACCGCGGCGGCCTCTTTGGTCAACGGAGTGGGGTTGCTGCCCGTTGTGAGTGCGTTTGTGCTGAGCGAACCGGCCTTTTGTTTAAGGGCGGGTTTCGCCGTCGTTTTTACCGAGGATGTTTCAGGTTTCGCGGTGGGCTGCGCCTGCAGGCTAGATGGTAGCAGGCCGCTGCAAAAGAGCCCGGCTACGAAGAGGGAGGCGACAAGCACGCGATCAATGACGAAAATCTGTTTCCACATGCGCCATAGCGTAGTACAAGGAGCCTGACATGAAAAGCGTGATTGCCAATCAAAGCGAATTCGTTGCCATCGATTTCGAAACCACCGGCTCGGTTCAGGGATTTCCCGTGGAACCGTGGCAGATCGGTATGGTGCGGATGCAGGGTGGGGCGGTGACCGAGGTCTGCTTTGATTCGTTACTGCGGACCGGCGATCGGCCTTTTCATCCTTCCGCGCCTGGTCGGCATCACGAGCTCAAATCCGAAATCGCGGCGTCACCAACCCTGCCGGAAATTTGGCCGAAGCTCGAAACGTGGTGGATCGGAGTGCCGCTCGTGGCGCATAATGCCGCCACCGAGAAGAAGCATGTGCTGGAAGCGGCTCCGATGCATCGCCCCGGTCCGTGGATCGATACCCTGACTCTCGCGCGGGTGGCGTATCCGAGTTTGGAGAGCCACGCCTTAGATGCGATTTGTTTGCAGTTGGGGTTGGATGTTCGCGTCGCGGAGCTCTGTCCGGGACGGGCTGCCCACGACGCGTTGTACGACGCGATTGCCTGTGGGTTGTTGTTGGAGCATATTTTAGGTTTGCCCGGATGGGAGGCGGTTACGCTGGAACAGCTGCAGATTATGAAAGCCACCGCCTATTATCAACTACGTAAAGAACGAAGTTAATAGTTGGGTGGGCGGTGTTACGGCCCCCCGTGGCATTACGTTAAGCCGATTTGCATGGAAAACGACCCGCGTATCAAGTCACTCCGGGTCGCGTCATGGTAGCGCTGCGTATGACGCGACCTTTCAGGCCGCAACCCCACGTTCGGGTACCCCGGGCGTCGCCCGGGGCTATAATGACCAGACCCTTCGGGCCTGCACGCAACAAGTGAATAATGTCCAGACCCTTCGGGCCTGCAC
>Ga0209186_1001056_pt1 | contig 20984 bp, 27 predicted proteins | sample SidtaG_FD_187426 | JGI IMG/M metagenome (GOLD analysis project Ga0209186, IMG submission 187426) | Marine algal microbial communities from Sidmouth, United Kingdom - Sidmouth_Male2 metaG (SPAdes) (version 2) | ecosystem: Host-associated > Algae > Red algae > Unclassified | place: Sidmouth...
GCACGTGCGGTGGTGGCGGCTACGTGCGCGGTTTGAGCCTCTGGTAAGCGTGTGGGCATGCGCGGCGGCGGTTGGTTGGCGAGAAGTCTTCGGGGGTGGTGGGTGGCCCTTGTAGCGGCGATTTCGTCAGTGGCAGCCGGTTTTTGAGCGGTGTGGGGGGTGCTGGTCGGCACGTGTGGTGGTGGCGGCTGCATGCGCAGGTTGAGCCGGTGGTACGCGTGTGGGGTGGCGCGGCGGCGGTTCGGTGTCGAGCTGTTTTCGGGGGTGGCGGGTGGTCCCTGTGGCGTCGGTGGCAGCTGGTGTTTGAGCGATGCGCGGGGGTCCTGGTCGGCACGTGTGGTGGTGGCGGCTACGTGCGCGGTTTGAGCCTCTGGTAAGCGTGTGGGCATGCGCGGCGGCGGTTGGTTGGCGAGAAGTCTTCGGGGGTGGTGGGTGGCCCTTGTAGCGTCGATTTCGTCAGTGGCAGCCGGTTTTTGAGCGGTGTGTGGGGGTGCTGGTCGGCACGTGTAGTGGTGGCGGCTACGTGCGCGGGCTGATCCCCTGGTAAGCATGTGGGGATGCGCGGCGGCGGTTGGTCGTCGAGCGGTGTGAGGCGGTCGTTGGCGCCGCGTTTGGCATCGGCGGCAGCTGTGGGGTTGTAGGGACACGATCCACAGGGGAGGGGGGCGCTGCGGAAGCTGCTTTCCTGTGGTCCAGATGTGTCGACCTCGTTTGCCGATGCGGCTCGGGCGACTTGCAGTTGAAGAGCTGTATACGGGTGAGGTGGTCTGCGTATGATGCGACGGCCGCTGCAACGCCTGGCGGGCGACGAGCTGCGTGCTTTCATTGTAGGAGGCGCTTGATGCCGCGGTGTCAGGCAAGAGGTCATGCTTGCGGCGGCGGCGGCGGCCGTGTCGTGTTGGGGAGTGTCGGAGATCACTGGCGCCGGCGGTTGACGAGAGAGCTTCTGAGTACAAGACCAACGGCCCTCTTCAATTTTATGGTAGTCACTCGCGCCACCCATCCTCCTGGTACCCATAGTCAAAGTACAGCTCCTCCCCAGGAGTCAAGTTTCGCAGAGCAAACAACGCCACCCGAATGTATCCACAGATGCTCAGCAACTTTGGTTGTAGGTTGGCCCTTTTCCTGCTGTGGTTGACATACAGCATCCGGCTGCCGACGCGACATGCATCGAGCACGACGGTGCGAGTGAGGGTGTAAAGATAGCTGACGCCGAAGGAATCGTAGACTTGGCCCCTGGCGTGCGCGTCGTCGTGAGCAACCATCTCCCCCACATACTCGCCGACAAAGTCCCCCTGGCACGCCCGCTGGGCAGCAAACAACCCAAAGCCGTGCGCCTCCGAGCGACCCAAAAGGAGACGCACTCGGAGCCCGCCTTGCAGCTGCACATTTCGGCAACGCCTGCTCCCGGCGACGCTACCAGAAATCGGGTCGTCCTTCTCCATGACATCAACACCGAACGCTGCCCGAGTGCGCAAGCACGCACCGCTACCACCGACAGCGGGCTGCCGCCTGTCAACACCCGTGGACGGGTGGCAGTATGCCCCACACGACAAACACGCGTCAGGATCACACTCGCGGTCGGACGCGAAGCATGGACAATCGTCAGTCGCGCACCGCCCAGGCGCAGCGCAAATACACTACACACGACGCGGGCACAACTGAGACCCGGCCGCCGGGACGCTGCCCCAGTCGCACGACCGCGAGGCCACTTCAGCGTCCACATGAGATCGGGAGCCGTCGTTGGAAGGCACCGCCCTCTGGTCTGACTCGATGCCGTCTCCGGGTGTACCTGCACCCGCGACGCCGGTCGATGATTGAGCCGCATGCTCCGGTGGGTGAGTGGGTCCTGCAGACGCCCACCGTAGGCGAGCGCAGCCGCAGTACTTCTCACATGGGATGTCGCCGCGCACACAACGACACACCTCCACCGTGCATTTGCCTTGGTGGAAGCATGGGACAAAGTCCACCGCTCTGCCATTGCCTTGACTGCTTTCGCCCCCAGGCGAAGCCGACATCCCTTGCTGCCGCGGCAAGTGGGCCCACGCGGCTTGAGAGAGACCAGACATGCCGCTGGCTCATCGCCACCGCCGTGAGGTTCCCACGCGTCCTGAAGCGGCTCAGCAGCCGCTGCACAACCCCCCTCGGTCCAACCGTCGGCTCGGATGTACGCCGCCACACCGCGGCATGTCTTCCTCGGAACCAACCTCGCCAGCCAGCATGTGTCACGGCGACCAACGATACCGCAGCCGACGTTGAGCAGCGCAACCTGGTCCGCGGTCGAGGGGGCCGCGTCCGCACCCGCGCGTCCCTTGTCGCAGACGGAAAGCAATAAGGAAGAATGTCGGCAGTCGGTGCACGTGCTAGCGGCGACTGAAATAAAGCGGAGGAGCGCGCTTGCGCGCCGACCACGCCGCACAGCAGCTTGCGGTGGCAGAGAACAGACGTCCCCGTCACTTGATGAAGTAGAATCCGATGCTGCTCCTTCCTCTTCGCAGCTGCTATCCTGGACCTCAGGTAAGCGAGATGGGTCGGTGTGAGGACTTACAGGCCGAGCAGGGGGAGGGGCGGACAGGGGGTAGCGAGGATTGGTCGAGTGGAGGCGGCATGCATAACGCCAGCAGACGCGACAGAGGAAACGAGACAACGTGTCTGTATCAGGTGTGGATGCGTCCATAACTTGGCGGGAACCACTTCCAACATCTCCACTGGCCGACGAAGTGGTCGCTGCAGCGACGATGGGAGTTCCATCGGCAGAATGTCGTTGTCCACCAGTGACCGTGGCCGGCGACCGCAACGCGGAGCTTAAAGCGCGCAAAGCGTGCACGTCTGCTCTTCTCCAGTCCTCCACCTCCATCTCCGCGGCGACTCGAAAAGCTTGCCTGATAGCCCACCGGCGACTCGCAGCAGGCAGCCCGGCGGCCGCCACATCTACTTGCGCGTCTGCTAGGACCCGAGCCATCGACCAGCGCGAAGGCGTCGAATCGACTCGTCCCACCCCTTTCGCCATTTTCCTCCCGCCCAACGAGATGGACGACAATGGAAGAGCACCACCGCCGAGAACAGCAGCTAAGGTCGCACCACCAGTTCGTCTCTGCACCGCTTGGCGACGCGCGATGCGAGCGGCGCGCTCCGACCTCACTGCCGCGTTTTCGCAGGCCCTACGCTCAATCAACGCCACGCAACGCGTCACTGCGGCAGTGCTCCACCCCAGAGGCGCGGTCGGCTCTCGGTTTTAAGTTTCCCACCGCGCCGGAAGGCCGGAATACGTCGCTTCGATGACAGCAACAAAAATTAGACAGAGTAGATACTACGGCTCGCAGCAGCGCCCACGAATGAAAATGTTGCGGTTCCGCCATCCCACGCACGCCCCCCTCGCCTACCGACGTCGATGCGGTCTACTTGCCCCCCTCGCCGTCCTCCGATTCCTCATCGTCGCTACCGCCTATCCTGGTCGGGCCTTCTCCATCATCGTCGTCTTCGTCATCCCCACCACCCGCGGTGCGCTGTCCGCTCCGGGGAGAGCCCCATCACGGCCACCTTCGCGCCCCCTCCTACCGCTCCCCCCCGCAACGTTAGCGAGCTCATTGTCCCACGTCGCGTCCCCCCGAAGAGACACGCCAAGCACCTGGAATGCCGCGACATTGGAGTCAATGTACTTCTTCACCCAGCACGCAACGAGATAGAGAAGGTTCGTGTTGGAATACATGGTGCGACGGAAGACCAACTGCTCCGCCACGTCGGCGGGGGAAACCACGCCGCAGGTGATGTTCATTCCGATAAGGAAGTTGTCAATCGCGGCGTCGATGAACTCCTGCTCCATGGCGAGGAAGACGGCCGCCTGCTCCCGGAGTGCGCCGCGGAATACCTTGCGCGCGAGCTGCTCGGGCGACAGTAAACTGATAGCTGGACACTCAAACGTCGACACCCCCTCATACTTGCAGCGCTCCCCCGTTTTCCACCGCAGGTGGAACGGGGTCTCAGGGGATACAGGGGCAGCGACAGCAGGCATATCCGCATAGACTCCAGCACGCTCCGCTGCCGCCGCCTGGACGAGAACCCCGTCCGTTGACCCAGAGCCGGTGGCTATCAACCGCGACACCCCGTCAGCGGCACGTATCGCGTTAGAGTGCATAAGACTGGTGTGCTCCCGCTGCATCTGCGCGGCCGAGCGCGACCCCGTCTCACGCGCAACTCCAGCGCGCGTGCCACCACTCGCCGTCACAAGTGACCCCAGGGACTGGGACCTACGCGCAAAAACGACGAGCCACCACCCCCACCGCTGTTTTCCGAAGAGCCTCGCGTTTCAGCGTCTCCCAGACGTCCCCGGCCGGACTGCGTCGTCGCAAACGACGCACCACCACGACTGCCGCGGGCCGCTGAATCTCCGCGGACGTCAACACGACCACGAACGCGACGCCCGGACGGGGATGGCGGTGGCCGCCGCGGGGACACTTCGTCAACGTCCTACACGTGGTCCCCCGGAGCCGGCAGAGCCCTGGTCGCGGCGCCAGTGCGCTGCCGGACAGCCACTGCCGACGCCGCTGCGGCAGCCGCGCGCCCGCGACGGCGCCCAGACGCGGCAGTCGCACCGCGAACTCCCCGCCCAGCCCTCCATCCCCCCTCGCGCAACACGGCGGCGGCCCGGCCGGTTGCGGCCGCCAACGCCGCCCCGACTTCAGCCTGGCCCGGCCCGTCGCAGGCAGCGACCATCGTCTCAAAGTGCGGACGGTTCTCCGCCCCATTTGTCGCCGCGGCAGTACCATTCGCCTGCATGACGTTTGCCGCCTCGACGACGTCCCACCCCACCTCGTGTATGTTGGCGGCCAGCCGTGCCGCTGACGCAGCGAGCTCCTGCGCCTCCCGCCACTTCTGCCAGCAAGCCGCGTGTTTCACCCGCACCCACTCAGCAACATCGGGATCTTGAAGCCACGTGCACGCAAAATCAGACTTGGTAAGGGGCGGCGCTCCGCGGCGGCGCGTGATTTCGCCAGTCTTACTGTCCTTCGTGTATCGCTCGGGAGAACGCACCAGAGTGCCGACGCGATGGCCCGGCCTCCGGCACTTGGAGCACGTCTCGAGACAACTGCAGTCTTTCAGGTAGCAGGTCCCCGCCTTAGGGAACGCGTGGGTGGGAGGCAAGTAGTGAAGGCATGGGAACGATTTCAGGGCGCAGGTGCGTTGGGAGTGAGACCCCGTCCGCTTTTTGCCATTATCGTCTCGTCCCAAATGGCAAACCCACAGAGGAGGCATTTGCCCGTCATCACCACGACCCCTGCGCGTCGCAAACCAGACGACGCCAAACGGCCTTTCCACACTCCTCCGGGAAAGAGAGCCGCGCCAAAGAGCCGCGCACACCCACACGTGCACGCACAAGCGGCCCCACATCGCCACTCAACCCCGCCGTACTCGCGTCAAAAGTGAACAGACGTCCTCCGACGCGCACTCACGCCTTCCTATCGAACTGGGAGGGGCTGCTCGCTGGCGTAACCGTGCGAGAAGCACACACATACCCTCCTTGGGAATGTGCACGACAGGCGCACAGAGCGACGAAGGACTATCGAGCGGGACACGCCTGCGTACTGAGATGCAATGGAGGGAGAACGATTGAAGAGATGCGCCCGGGGAGCGCCTGTGGGGAGACATCGTGCGCGACTTGCGAGAGCCGTCACACTCGCGTCTGAGCAGCCATCGCGTGATTCAGATTTTCCGTCCGGTGACTAGCGGACAGGTGGACAGAGTTCGTGCCCCATTGATTCAGCAAGGTTCTGGAAACAAAAGCAACCAATCACTTCGAGGCATATCCGCGCACATGGGATCACGAAGGGGCGCCGCGGCGGCTGAGGATCTCCCTCCATACATGTAGCCCTCCGCTTCTAAGCTTTGCACGCGTCGCTTACCGTTTGCACCCAGCTGGCCGAAGGCACGATGTGGAGCACGTTTTCCTCGAGACGAGGCGCGGCACGCCGCTTGAGCTCTCCGAATTTTCACGAAATCTGACCACCTGCCAGGATGGGGTGTCTGGGAGCCGCCTAAGAATCTGGGTTATGCTCCAATTCGCACCGTGCTGGTCCCTGCTGCACGAAGTGGAGCACGTTTCCTGTTGGATGAGTCCCACTAGGGCCTAAACCGGATTCGGTCCACCCAACTAAGGCGCTGGGCCACCCTTCGGGCCGCATTCCGGGGGTTTTCACCACCCGCTCGCGAGCTCGCCAGCATGTCCTGGCATAGTATCACGTGATCGCAGTGTTCTGGAAGCAAACGTGCGAGCTGGACGAAACGTGCCGCCCCTGACGGACCTCCAGGGAGGTGTCAAACGAGCACCGCCGACGGGGCGGGTCCATTTTTTGTGGAAGTGCCACAATCATCAGCCCCGTGATGTAACATGATTATAATCGTTAAAATCGCCATGACTATAATCAAATAAAAAATCACATGCCACCTCTGCCTGGCGCACGCTTCACGTGGTGCGATCTTCCGCGCGGCCGTGTGCGGCCAAGATCGCCGGCTCTTGGGCAACTCCCCCCCCCCCACACGCCTATTCCGGGGGTGTGCCGCTCGGCCCCCACTCTTTAAGCAAGCTCGGCTTCAATTCAGTCAATCCTCGATGATGGCCCACCCCTGCGGCGCGAATTTCACCTGCCAACACTATTGCCACAGCCAGGTTTTAAGGCTACTTCATCAATAATCGTGACCAGAAGCTGCCCTCCTGATGCGATCAATGCTGGTCGGTCTCTGAAATGGTGCTCAGAGCCGTGCGGGACGTGACAATGTGCCTTGATCGCCTCTCTCCCAGATCTGGGGGCGATCGTCGGTCGACTCGTTAAAGGCCCACCTGGGCCTTTATTGTCCTTGCGCGAAAAGCTGGACAAGTCCAGAACATGCGACACCACTGAAAGCATGCCTGTTTTGGACGATCCACAGTGCAGCTTGATCCGAGGCCCTGTATTTACTGGTCGTCACAATTCTTAGATGTACTTGTCATGCCATCACGGTGAATCGTTCTCTCTAACTTTGAAAGTTGTCTACCATGTTTGGTGACTGCGAACTAAAGAAGGCGGCCAAAGATATTGAGTTGATCGCTTTCGAAACACCGCGCCCCGGGTTTTGAATTCAACGCTCGCCGTCCGTACCCCGCGCTGGGACGGCACTCAACTGTCGCCATTTGGGGCGCCCCGCACTGGGACGGCTCTCATCGATGGCCACAGCTAGCTGCTGTTCGTTGCCACCGTCGTGACGCCCATCCTCTTCGCGATGTGGAACACCCACCTCGGAAAACGGGCCCGCATATCTCGCAGGCCGCGTTCGATGGCCGGCGGCCGAGCGGCAGCGGCGGCCCCCACCGTCGCTGCGGCCTCCGGGACATCTAGTGACGAAAGCGCAGGTATGCTGGATATGATCGATTCGTATTGCGCATGTGTTGTGTTTTTCAACGTTGCTGTTTGCGCTATTAGCATTGTGCTCAGCGAAGTGCCCCTTAGGACACGGCTTCTGACGGAGAGCGCTGATCTGTTCTGTTGTTGGAAATGTGGTTGGTGATATGGACGACTGTGCAACTTGCAGGTTCCCCAACCGAGCGAGATCTCACCCGCGCCCCGCGTAATCTCTCCCCCCAGGAGGCAGTTGCTGAGCGCCACGGACGGGCCAATGCGACGTGTAGGGCATGTGGCTCCAAAAAGACGACAGAGAATGGCAAGACCCACTACTTTCAGAACTGCGCAATGGTGGTTGGTAACTAACAATGTGTTGCCGCTCTGCCGAAAGGGCAAGAGTTCTACACGGGAGCGACCTCCAGCGCTCTGAAGTTTTCATGAAATGATCCGTAAGTATTGCGCTTCTTTTGCTGTGAGCAGCCTGTGGCAACTTTCCGCTCCTTTTTTTTGGGTTATGGCACATCATCCATGATGCTCGAATGAAGACACGAGCTGACACGCACGCTCCGCACCTGTTGCTTCACTTTGCTCGTTTGCCACACGTTGCGTTTTCTGTTTGCGCTTTCCAGGTGCACAAAGTGTCTGAATCCCGGTCACACGCCCCTCCCTATTGCGCTCAGCCCCCTCCTCTTCCAGCGCGAGATCACACAAACGGCGTTATCTTCAAAAAACGAAACAAGAAAAAGCTGTCCGCCCAGCTTTATGTTTGCAGCCGGTCGGGCTAGGCGCTGTTTGAGTCGCAACGACGACAAGCTCTGGAAATCTGCCAGAGAGCGGACGATGCCCGCCAGGCTCACACGGCACGACGGCGGTCGCTTTTGGCCAACTTCGTTGGGCGGCCAATCCCGTTTCAGCGGCTGTGGACACCCTCCTGGCTGTCGGCTCCGACGCGGGGGTGGTTTCGCCAACCAATATGGACGCCACGCGTGAGAAGGCGAGGTGTGCCGGCGCTGGCCTGAGCGCGACCGCCAGCGCTTTCGCTGGTGCCCTCACGGCGACGCTTGGCGGGCCCAGCGGGGTGACCAACGACGATGCACAAGTGAACGCTCTGGCGATCCTGAGCGGACGTCGGGCCGCGGCTGAAAAGCACGCCGCGGATCGTCTGCGCGACTCGGCGCGAGCGCTGAAGACACCCTCAGGATCCATTCGCCTGTACGTTTCGCTTTTCCGACTGCTTTCTTGTCTTCTTCAGTTGCTCTCTCTTCATTTCTTTCGTCCACTGGGGAGCCATGTGCGGTCTTTGTTGGAATTCGGTGCCTCGTGATCACGCTTGCGGCCACGACACTGACTTGACATGTACTTGCAGTGGCCGTGCGCTTCACTAAGACTCGTGGTCTGTTCTTGCTGTGTTTGCAATTTTCCATCCCCTCTGGATCACAGCGATGATTGGAGCGCCCCCGGCTCCGGTGCGACGGACCAGGATGAGGTTATTCAGGTCTCCTCAAGTCCCGTCGACCAGCCTGCGCGGAGGGTAGGGTCCTTAAAGATGACCCCCGCGCAGGTGTCGACCGCGCTGACCCACCATATTTACGGGGACGAGACTGGGGATGAGAGAGAGGCCTTTCCTATTAAGGTGGCTGAGGGCGCAACAGCGTACGGCGTGCGCGGCTCTACTGTTTCCGGCACGGCTGGAGTTGACAAACTTGTGAAGCACCTTTTCTCCTCTCTTGCTAAGGAGGATAAGACCTCGGCCTCCCACCAGGCCAGCTGCCGCGACTGGCTGCAGTCGGTTCGCTAGTCCGTGGGACTTGGCGGCTTGTATGTCCTCCTGTGGCTGTGTCGTCTACTTCTGGCTCCTTCTGTTCGTCTGCACAATAAACTGCTTTGCTCTCTTTGACTCCCTGGTTGCCGCTGTGGAGGACCTCTTCTTGCGTGTGGTTCACTCTGTCCGCGTTCTGTGGGCTTTCCACAAAGGACGTTGGACTAAGATGGGAGCTCCAGTCACTGTGCCTCGCCAAGTCGCGTTGACTCACAGCTGTTGGCAGCCGCATCGTCAGTTTGTCTGAGCCACCGCCCTACGGCAATGCCTGGTTTCTCCCATCGCCCCAGCTTCGGCACCCAGCACACTTGCTTGACGGACGTGCTACAAGATCCTGAGATCTGCGTCCGCTCGTAAAATGCAAATGAAAGAGGAGGAAACAGAAGCACAGTTTGATGGGGGAAAGAAACACACCACACAGAACTCCCCTCATCCCCTCTCCCCCCAAACTCCACTCGACGTGACCTTCACGGCTGCGGCGGCGCCAACTTAATCGGTAGCGGTGGCAAAAAGCCCTGCTAGGGACGCCCAGGTCCCGTCAACTCCGGCAAGTGCCGCCACAGCTCACGCCGAGCCTCCCGATAATGCCCCTGCATGGTGGCCAGGGGAATGGATGCAAATGCAAGCACATGTGTCAACCGGTCTGGTAACTCGGGGTGGTGATAGGTCAGGTCCCGGACGTTGCGCTTGTAATCCGCAAAGGTAGGCTCAATCGAAGACAAGTTGGGAGAGTAGGGTGGCAGGTGAAGCAGAGGCGCACCGTTCAACGTCAGGATCTCGTCGGTGACAGGGTTGTGCACCGAGGCATTGTCGTAAAGAAGCACACATCCGGCGGTTGGTCTTCCCACAAAGCCCCCGGCACGTACCCGTTCATGCTCCCCGCCAAGCTTGTGCAAAAGCCGACCCAATCGTCACCGCACTGCGCCGGCGGCACCTCGTTGACAGTCAGCTCCAAAATCCCGGTGTTGTGGGAGATGGCGACAATTGAAGAGAACCGTTGGCGGGGGCGGGGATCGGGAGCCAAGGCCTCGAGTGGCTGGCCGACCAAGGATCGACCCCGAGGTCGGATCATGGCCTCTCCGTGAATGTGCGTTTCGTCGGCGACGACGATGCATCTGTCCGGAATGTGTCGTGCCAGCCGACAGTGGGCAGCAACGAGCGCCAGGCTGCGCTCGCTGGCCAGTCGTTCCACTTTCTTGACAGAGAAGCCAATCAAACGCAGCACTTCTCCCAGGGATGACGAGCTTGTCGGCCAGCGTTCGTCCGAGTCGGGAAGCACGGCCAACCGCTTAAAGATGGACGACAGCTCCCGAAAAAAGATCTCAGGATGCGATCGAACGAGGCCATCCAAGGCACGCAGGAACGGGGCGTTAAGCGAGCAGCATCCGCGCGCCTGTTGTGGATGGCATCGTCCCCCCAAGGCGACCCATGGTGCTGAAAGTTTTCCCACCACTCGTGGGCCGCAGCCAAACTGCAGCCCGTATGCAGCACGATGGAGTCCCACGGCAGGCCCCGCTGGCGGTTTCGGAAGACCTGACAGCGAACAGCGAGGGGAAACATAACAGGAATATTTTGAGAGACCTTCTCGCGCAGCGCCGCCCGCTTCTGGCGTCGTCCACCTCGCCGGGCACCAATACTCGCGACAATCTAGCCGGAAAGCGACACAACGCACGCACCCTTACAGTCGACCCAAGCCCGTGCCTGTGTGCCGCACGCCCCGGCGATGCTCCCCACGCATCCGGCCGATCAGCGCCCCCAGCCACCAAGAAGGTCCAGCCAGCCCACGCCGCCGACGCGCGGCGCGAAGAAGGTGCCGAGGGTGCTGGGCGGCACGTCGACGAGAGGGAGCAGTGCGAAAGACAATCCAGAACTCTGAGGGGCAGGGGTCAGCTGTCTAAATCCGGCCATCGCAGTCTCTGGAGCTAGGTGGGATGGCACGAAGGAAAATGACTGTTGCGGGCTCCTGGAGTGGGGGGGGCGTGGGGCGCAGAGGACAACCGCTGCTAGAGCGAAGACCTCTGTCAACGGACCAGCGTGGAGCGTCGTGAATGGGATGGACCCAGCAGTGCGAAACACTCGATAGCATCGTCTGGTGCCAGACGACCTGGCTGGCCCGAAAATGCGCGCCGGGGACCAATTCTGGAGGGGGGGGGGACGGCTGGTCGGGGCCTCGATTGCAGCCCTGGGAAAGAGGAGCGTGGTCCAGGCAAAAACGGGGCGGCGCCGTGCCTCGCACTGGGCGTGGCCCATTGTCGGACACTCAACATCCACGCCGTGTTCGGAGTCTGGCCGGCCAGACCCACGGATTGAAGATGCTACCATCTCCCAAAGGACCTGGCTCAATTTTTAGTCTGCTCGCTATGTGACAGATGTTTCCCGAAAAGCAGACCCCATGGCAGGAAGCCGAGCAGTGGTGTAGCATCCACCAATCAGATCAGGAGCAGCTGTGGCACTTCCATCAAAAGCGAAGTTCGGATTACATTTTGAATATGAAAGACGCCGCATACCAGAGAAGGATTGTGTTGCAGCACCCGACGACCAAACTCTGATTTGTGGAGACGTGCGCAGCTGTCGAGAACCCTCGATCTCAACCAGGCGTGCAACGTAGGTGGGCGGCGTCAAAAGTGGCGTTTGTGGAGTGCGTGAGGCGGTGGGGCCAGCTGTCAGAATGCTCCAATCGGGGCGTCTGGGGGCAGGTGGGGTAACCGAGGTTTTCAATGAAGGTGGGCGGCGTGAAATGCGGACTGTGCGGTGTCTGTGAGGGGGTGGGGCTAGCTGCCCTAATGCTGCGAAAGTGGCGTCTGGGGGCAGGTGGGCTGGATCAGGCGCGCAAGGTAGGTAGGCGGCGTAAAAACCGGAGTGTGCGGTGTCTGTGAGGGGGTGGGGCCCACTGCCCGAATGCTGCGATCGTGGCGTCTGGGGGCAGGTGGGGTGGACCGGGCGTGCTCCGGAAGTGGACGGCCTGAAAAGAGGCGTGCGCGGTGTGTGTGAGGGGGTGGGGCCAGCTGTCTGAATCGTGCGATCGTGGCGTCTGGGGCCAGGTGGGCTTGCCTTAAAAACCTTGACTGACGCGGGCTCCTTGCGCGAGTGGACCAGAGGGTTTGCATCGGCGCTCACAGCTCATGGATCCGGGCCGTTCCAAAGTTAGACACGCGTGTGGAGCGCGTTGCCAACGGGGTGGGGCCAGCGGCACACATAATTGAATCGCAGCACGTGAACAAGAATGTCGGTCATCGTCATTGATGGCCAGCATTCATCAGTAAAAGTTCCTAATGGTTCGACATACGAGTTCACAGCATTTTTCGTTCTCATCCAACCAGTCACAAGGCTGAAATCGGGGGAATTTTTGAAGGCATCCAATTGATGTGTTTTGTGTGTCTGGCCTTGGACGCGATGTGGGTCCGTTAATTCTTCTTAGTCGACTCGCTGATCGCGTCAGGTGCTGATTCAGAGAAGGAGATGGGCAACCATTCGCCTGTCCTGTCCGCGCAATTTGCAGAACCTGGTCCCCCCTCCCGGGCGCGTGACGCAGAAAGCATTCGGGCGCGGTTCGTCTAGTTCGTGTCCCAATCAGGCCATGGTGGATGGCTTCTCTCAAGCCTCACTGCACAGATCTGGCGACAACGACCGCAGTCACGGTTGCACCTTCTTTGGCGAGCGCTGCGGACAGCCACAGAAATCGGCCCCAGGTCGCGGACTGTCCAAGAGCAGCGCGATGAAGCGGCTGTCGGGTTCCTGTCTCGCTTGGTCTCCAGTCGCAGGCTGTTGTGAGGGGCGGCGTGGGTTCCTCTTCGTGCTTGACATCAGAAGTCTGAAGAAAGATTTGTGAGCGACTTAGCCTATTTGGAGCTCGATTCAGTTGAGCCAATCACATCGCACCAGGATACATTCTTGTGGACTTACATGTCGCTCACACAGGACAACTCGTTGCTTGCAAGACCGAATCGACCTCAACTGGGACTGATGCGCCCCTCCTGTACTCTTCCTGTGCTCACACCTGATCATGTCATGGCCACTTTTTGGCGCATCGACAATAGCGGGTGTGCCAAGGTCGGGGATTGACTGTATCGCCGTTGCAACGGCGCTCGCTGTCTTTTTCACGCGCCCGGTCACTTCTCGTCCGGAAATTGGTCGTCCCCCCACTCCCGCGCAAACCTGTTGCTCCCGTCCCCGCCGTTGTCCCAGGCACATGTTCCCCTGAAGGTATGTGTACGCATCTGGGACATCTTTCTGTGCTTGTCCTGCGTCACTCTTTGAACTGGATATCGTTGCCGGGGACGGGAGGGGGGGGCGGGAGAGAGGCGCGGGAGGAGTACGAGGGAGGTGGAAGCGGAGTAGGGAAGAAGAGAGGGGAGGGGGACATCAGCCGCTGCCAGCGCCGCATCGCGCGCCATTGGCATACAGCCGGAAGCCGCCCCTGCGACCTCCCCCTCCAGATTGGCTCACTTGGCCGCCGCCGTCACCACCGCCCGCTTCACCCACCACCCAACTGCCTCTCGCTGGGAGGGGTGCATGAGTGGGGAGTGTGCGACTGGCGTATCGTGTCTGAACTGGCCACCAGCCACTGCGCGCCGCTCTGCTTGTAGCTATGTTCCTTCTTCTCACCAATCTCTGCTATGGGGTCTTGCTGTTTGTTCCTGGCTGTGTTTCTTTGTATGCTCTTCGTGTGCCTTACCTTTTTCTTTGCAGGGGGGGGAAGGGGGCGGGCGTTCGGGGTAATTCAATTTAGGTGCTGCTCTCTTCACCGGCACGTGTTAGAGTCGCCTTGCTTTCTCTATTGCACTTGACAGTGACTAAGATGTTAGAACGAATGAATTCCACTTCAATCAAATACTATAAGCAACAGTGTAAAACAGCACGGAGCTCAAGCAGGTGCTGGCTTACAGTGATGCGAGGAGCGTTGTGAGCCGACCAAAGTGCAACCTGATGCACACTGCACATCGCGAAATCATCTAGCGACCTCGTAAACGCTCCGCCAACTGGCGGATGGCTCTGGAAGAAAAAACATATTCTCACGGGAGTTGTTGGAAGCACTATGCTGGGCGAAGAGCTGGGTACCAAATTAAGCTTGGTGTCGCGATCAGTTGTGGGTGGTTCACGAACAGAAAAGAAGTCTCGATGCGCCGTATCTTATTCTCACCCTCACACAGGGAAGTGACGAGGTCGTTCCAAGATATTGTAAACCACTATCGGGAGCCCTCCGAGATCCTCCTGGAGCAGTCGATGGGGCTCCTGCGTGTGATGCCGACACCGGCGTCGCAGCGTGCCAGTACGTGGCCCCCATCGACCCTTGCCAGGCACCTGCTGCCCAGGCGGGCCGAAGGATGCTGACAGTAGGACGTCCGCCGCCGCCAGTCTCCCACGAACGGTTGCCTTGACCACGTGGCTGCCGTGACATACACTCCTCTACGTTCTTCTTGGACATTCCCCAGTGCCCCCGCCCCTCTTCCCCCGCGAGATATAGCTGGCACCAACACCCGCGCGCCCCCTTCCCCCTCCCCCCCCTACATCGACGTTCCTTGACGACAGTCGCCAAGTGTACTTGTGCTGGCAGCCGCCTCCATCGCAACGTGATGGGGAGGAGGCGGGTGCAAAGAGTTGAAGGCAGCAAGGTCGATGAGGTCAACGTGGTCCGCCGAAAGCGTCGTCAGCTGGCCCTACCAGTGGCCGAGCACCCCCCCTCGACAAGTGGCGCTGGTGTCTCCCGCGGAAGCGGCAGCGACCAGGGCTGTTCTGCAGCTGGGGGCGATGGACAATCCCAAGCTGGGTGTATCCTGTCCCCACCTCCAAGCCCTGGTGCGGCTCCACGCAATGGCGAGGACGTCCCGCTTGCCCTCTCTGAAGACGACGCCTCTGACAACGAGGGCGCTGAGCTGAACGTGTACACCTTGACAGAGGACCTTCTACTGGGGGTGGCCGATGCGCTGGCCAATGAGGACCCGCCAGCACCCATGGGGGTTAGTGCGCGGCGTCCAGCCAACTCCATGACGGCCGGTGAAGCGCACGCATCGGTGGATGGGCCCACGACGGACGCCGGGAGCTCTGCACGCGTGCCTTCAACGGCGTCACTGCCGTCATCTGGTGCTCTGCATCCCACAACCTCCTCCGTGGATAGCGGCACATTCACGGCGGGCGTTGATTCCCCGTCTGACAGGTCTCCAACGGTGGCACCGGCCCCGCTGGCCACGGTTGCAGCGCACGTGAGCGACCCACCGCCATCCACGTGCATCTTTAGAACGGTGGAGGACCTGTACGCTTACCTACTACTGCGGGGCCAGAACAACCTCACCGAGGACCAGTACTGGATGGCCCGTGACGGCTTCAACATCGCTTCCCCCATACCGCTTCCGTCCCTTACGTTCGTGCGCTACACGTTGGCCCCGATGGTGGAGACATGGTCTCTACGCATGGAGACGTGTAAGGTGCGAGTGCCCGGACAGGTGTCCGAGGTACCCGTACACTACATACTCCCCAGCAGCCATGTTCGTCGAGACCTGCGGTTTGCAAGCACATTTAAGAAGTTCTTGGATGCGGACCTGCGGTCTGATGAGGAGCGTGCGCTACACCCAGAGTTTGTAGACTCTCCTTTCTTCCAGGATCGCGGCACGGTCTTGCTGGCGGGCAAGACGGTGGAGCGCTTCGTGCTAGATGGCATTGCGGTAAATGTGGGAAACCAGCTGCAGATGACGCTGGTGGATGCCGGTACGACTTTGCGGGTGGTCGTCTCGGACGCCTACTTCTGCTCCCACAGTGAGGGCGTCGGTCGGGACCACGACGTCCACGCTGGCGACTTCATCATCGCTTGCGATGACGCTGACGGGGCGGCTGGCTGCATCCTGGTGCGACACTGGCACTCTGATCTGTTCCACGGTTTGTCATGGCGGCCAGACGCGGACCACAGCTTGCATGAGGTCAAAGAGCTGCGCGTGAGCAGCAGCACGGGCATCCACAGCCATCGTCGCGCGGCGCGCCGGCCACGTCGAGTGGTGCGCGCTGAGGAGGGTGGTGGTTTGACAGTGAGCGTTTGTGTATTCCTCGACGACTTTGAGGCCCGAAAGGGTAAGACCCAGTCTCTGGGTGGGGCCCATATGAGCTACCCGCTTTGGGAGTACAAGGACCGGTGCAGCAGCCATGCGTCTCGCACGATAGCTGCCACCCCTCCTGGCGTTAATTCCGACTGCGTGCTGAACGCCATTTTGCCTGACCTTGTCGAGGGCGCGACGACGGGCTGGCTCTGCCGCGACCCAGATGGCATCGACATTGTTGTACACGTCGACGTCGCCTTCTTTATTGGAGACTACGTTCAAGTGAGCAAGACGAGCAAGCTGATGGGCCACGGCGCCAAGTCACCCTGCCCACTTTGCCACTACCGGGCGCCTGGCGTGTCGGGAAGCCAGTATGGACTGGAAGGCAGCAGCGCTGACATCACCATGGCTCGCACGACGTCTCGTACATATTGCTAATCTCCGAATTTTGTCCTGGGGGACAAAGACAGAGACTGACTGTGAATAAGAGCATTTTATTGGTCTAAAACGACAGTAAGAGGACATCGAAGCCAATAGAAAGCCCGCATTCGGTACCAGGACCTTGTACCCAGCAGAACCCACTGTTTGTTGCCGCTTGATCCGCTTTTCTTGGCACGGAGCAAGCTGCCCAGGCGAGATCTTGAGATTTTCTACTGTTTCCTTGCCAGAAGTGCAGAAAAAAAAAGGAGCTGATGTCGATTTCCAGGCCGTATGGGCACATGTAAGCAATCAGAAGCTCCAAGTCAGTCCCAGGGGCGCATCTGATTGGTGGAGAGAGTCGGTCCGCAACTCAGTCTCGGTCCACCAGGACAAAATTCGGGGATCAGCAATATCATGTTTGTCGTGCCGTCACTGCTGCCATTCAAGCAGAGCGTGAAAATATGCAAGAGTAAACATGAATAGCAACTCTCTAATTGTGTCCTTAACCCGAAAACACAGCGGCATAGCCGCCGTCTTCAGCGCAACGATCGGCCGTTACATCAAAGTCATTGCTTGAGCCGACAAATTGCATTATGGCCCCGCTGCGCGTGCCACCCCGAGCCCACTCCTAGTTCAGCGGCCAAGCCGGTTGATCATCCTCGTCGAGCATACCGGCGCCACCAACACCCGCCCCAAAGTCGCCGTCGCCGTCCTCGTCATGAACGCCACGGTGCGCGGCCCGGGCCATGACCGCCTGGCGCTCAGTGGGCAGTAGTGTTTGTACCTCCTTCTCTAAGGCGTCGCGGTCGTCCTTGAGAGGGCAAAGCAGAGCCCAAGCACAAGAGCCGGGGAGTAGCTCAGCCGCCTTGAGCGACATAGTCGTCCACGAGCGGTCTGTGTCCAAGAGAATGTCCCGCAAGTTGCACGCCACACTGTTGACCGCCTCGGCATCAAAGGGGTGTGTCGCGCGCACAATGGCTTGCAGGAGCAGCTCGGCAATGACGTGTAGACACGCCCTACGCACGACCACGTGGACGCCGTCGAGTGGGTCTTCAGACTCCAACTCGGCCGTGCAGTCATCGTCGGGAACCTCGCCCGTCGTCGTGGCGCGTATCTTGCAGAGCACGGCGAAGTAGTCGGAGTTGGTCCCTGCCCCCAGCGTTGGGGCGACTGCGTCGGGCTTGGACAGCTGCATGCTCGCTCCGGGTCGCGACAAGTAGACCGCAAACAGCTTCCAAAATAGTTTGCGCGTCTCGGACCGCCCGTCATGGAGGGAATTGCGGGTGACGGCGTCGGCCGTACGGTCGATGCGGTCCATGTGCCGGACGAGGAGCCGTGTCTTGTTTCGAAACACAGTCGGCCGCTTCTCGACCTGAATCAGAGCGTTTCGCTCATACACCTCGTGCACGATGACCTTGACGATCTTGGAAAACTGCTCATTGCTGTACGTCGCTCGCGTCTTGCTCGCGGCGGGGAAGCTGATGGTGAGCACGTCTTTCTTGGTTAGCGGGTCCGCGCCAACGGCGATGGTGCGCCTGTTGAGGACCTTTGGGTGCTGGTCACGCAGCAGCTTCGTCTCAAGCGCCTTGTTCACGGCGTCATGGAGCTCCTCCTTGTTCATCTGGTCGGGGGAGCGCACTTGGGGGGTCGTCCTCAACACGTGGACGACCGCCGAGGTCACGGACCTGACTAGGTCTGCCTTAACGACGGCTGCGGAGGGCTGCCGCTGCGCAAACGCATTGAGCTCCTCAGTAAAAACTGTTCGCACCAGCTCGGACAAAGGGCCATCGATGGCCAGCTGCTCTTTGTGCTTGTCCTCAATCGACGCGTCGACGACCTCTTTCAGCTTGACTTCGAGCCGTTCGAAAAGAGTGTTGAGCGCGGCAGAGTCCATAAGTGGTGAGACGACGGCCGCAGCCGCCGCAGCGTCGGAGCCATCACCCCCCGACGGAGACGGGGAACCTCCGCGAGCGGGGCGATGCCGCTTGGGTGGCATGACGGCAGATAAAACGGGTGGAAATGCACAAGCAGAAAACTGGGAAAGCAGGGGAGGAATGAAGGTGGGAATGAGCACAATAGGAAGACGTGGGAAGGGGGCGATGGCGAGTCAGATGCTGGGCCGTGCCGAGCGCGGGGGTCAGCCTACTGATAAGCACCTTGTGGCGCAACGAACAGCTGACTCGCCCTCCTGTATGCAGCTCCTCACACATCGGCAAGCTGCCTCGCGGTTACCGCACGCCATTCTGAGGGGTTTGGGGAGTGCCACACCTGGGCGGCCAGCAGAACGGCTGCAGAGCCCCGCGCACGTACCCCCGCTCTACTCCGCTCTCCTCGGCGGGGACATCCCAGACACGCCCTCCGATGGATATCATTGGTCAATTAAGCTGCAGTTCAACGGCGTGGCTGCTACTCACCACACACGTACCCCCGGTCAACGACGTGGCTGCTACTCACCGCCCACGTACCCCCATCCCGAACCTCGCTCCCGTCGTAGACTCGCCCCACTAAGTGGTGCCAACGGCTGCACGCACCAAGGCACCAACGGCGCCATGTGAATGTGAATTCACATGTTCTTCTATCGTTGCTGTCCGGCTCGACGGCTCCTGCCAGCGTCGTGGACTCGTTGCCGTCCCACCCCCTTCGCCGCATGAGTGCTTTGTTGGCTGCTGCCGTTCTTTGCAGCGGTCTCACGACGATTTGTTGCAGCGCACCTCCCCGCTTTGTAAAGTGTCGCGGTCCAGGGGCTCCAGCCCGTCGTGGACAACAACCATATGGACGTTTCTGACTTGGTGGCGCTGATGGCCAACACGTCTATGTCGGAGGAGTTCACTGGCGTGACGGAGAGCGCTCGTTCGTCCGCGGTGAGGAGGTGGCTGCGGGCGGAGGATGACGCGGCGGCGGTGGACCAGACAGACCGTTGACATCGTCTTGGCGAGTATGGATAGCGACGAGTGATGGTCCTTGTGACAACGCAATCAAAGTCAATCGTGGACGAGCTTTTTCTACTCAGGTCGGGTGCGGTCGTGTTGAAGGTGGTCACTGCCTGCCGCAACAGTGTCGAGTGCCGTCGGTGCCTGGTGCAAGAGTGTCGGTGGCGACAACGCCGAGCCGTTGAGCCGAATCGGTCTCAATATAATTGAGAACGAGCTTAAAACAAATAGCTGTGGGACTTTTGGCCCGATTGTCAAGGATCGAACCTGATCAAGATTTTGAGATGAAGGCTACTTTCAGGTCCACCCGTCACATAGACGGATAATGACTGTACCATCAAGTGCGACCCGGCTTGCGCGCGCCAAGCGTAGTTGGGCTCGTCAAGATCAATTCTCTATCCCCCTCCCCTGTCCACCGTTGGCCAGTGCCGCCAGAGCCACCAGACGTTGTTGGCCACCGCAAGCACAGCGCACTCGAGCGCCGCCCGTCTGCGCTCGCCTGTCGACCGTGTCAGCACCGTCCCCCACGTCGCTCCCTTGGCAAGCGCCGGTCGCCGGTGGAGGCGCCAAGACCCCAGTCCTTGCTGGTGGGAGGCGGAGGCTGACCGGGGCTCTCCCCGCACTCGGGTCGCACGTCGTTCGTGCCGCCCCCACACCGGTTGGGAGGGGGACGGACGTGGCCGCCCCACGGCCGCCGAGAGCCCGCAGAGCTCGGCTTGTAGCCCCCGCGGAGGCGCCCTCGTCGGCGGTCCCCCCCCCTGGGAGCCGCCTCTGGGGCGCCACCCCACCCATGACGTGTCTGGCTCGAGCCCCCCGGCGCCACAGCGCGCCGCGCAAGGACAGCTGCTGATTGGGTAACAGCAGATGCCTGCCGGGCGTGGTACTGGTCAGCAATTCTTGCGAGAGCACCCCCCGCCCCCCCGTCCACGACGTGCACGACCACTGTACGGGGTGGTTCCTCCAAGGCAGCAAACAGTAGGCAAGAGTCGTGGCTGGCGCTGTCCCCATCCCCTATTTGTTTTGAAATGCACGCACAACCTGCGGGGCAGGCCTTTTCTCGATGGGTGGGTGGGCGGTGTGCACGCCCGTGGCGCCCGCATCGCGGCGGCCGCGCGGAGGGAGGGAGGCAGCGATGGACCCGAGAGAACTGTCATGCAGAGACGGGGATGCGCCGCCAATCCCCAGCCCCCGTCCACCCATACGGATTTGTTGCACTGCGCGCCCGCCCCCCCCCCGCGCGCGTTGCCCGACGGGGGCGTGGCCACGCGGCCTCGCGTTGAACTTTTTACGTGCGAGGGCGGCGAGGTTGTGTGCCGCCGTGGGGGGGGCACCCGCGCCGCGTCGCCCCTGCGCCCGCGCGCGTGCCGCTGGGTGCGCGGCGCCGGTGGCGCCTGCTCTTTCAACGCTGCCGCCACCA